>Ga0126304_10000433_pt1 | contig 16723 bp, 14 predicted proteins | sample Plot25_FD_92538 | JGI IMG/M metagenome (GOLD analysis project Ga0126304, IMG submission 92538) | Serpentine soil microbial communities from UC McLaughlin Reserve, CA, USA - Plot25 | ecosystem: Environmental > Terrestrial > Soil > Grasslands | place: USA: UC McLaughlin Reserve, Lake County... | reverse complement strand
GAAGAAAGCTTTCCACCCATTGTTACTTCTACCTGGACGTCGTTATTTTTTAAAATCTTTTTTACCTGTACTTCCAGTTTACCATCATCAATTAATATTTTGTTCCCCACTTTTACATCGGCATGCAGGTTAGGATAAGAAACATAGATGCGTTCCTTGGTCCCTACTAATCTATCATTCGTAAAAGTCAGTACATCTCCGGGTTCTACATCAATACCACCATTTTCCATTTCACCAACTCTTAGCTTAGGTCCCTGGAGGTCTCCTAAGATGGCAATGTTGTAAGGTTCAGTGGTATTGATCTTTCTTATATGTTCAATGATCTTTGATTTGTCCTCGTGCGCACCATGCGAGAAGTTGAGGCGGAATACATTGACGCCGCATTTTACCAGTTCCAGTAACTTATCGTACGTGTCACAGGCCGGACCTACGGTAGCTACAATTTTGGTACGGTGAATGGTATGTTCTAGTCCGGCAGTTTTATCCATTCCCCTGTGGAAATATTTATCTAAGTTTTTTGACATGTTACCCCCAAATCCGCAAGGCGGAAAGTTTTGTTTTGTTAGAATTAGAATTGGTCTTGTTGAAGTACGCTGCTGCAAAAAGCTTTGGCGTACAAGTGTGCGACGCAAGGAACAATAAACAGAATTAATGTTGCTGGTTACACAATAAAAAATCACTAAAAAAAGAACTCTGATCTGATCGGTCCTAGCTTGCTAATATCTTTACGATCTTCATCCATTCATCGTTAATAATTCCCTTCTTCTTATGTACTTTCTCAAGAGGCACATAATTCATCTTATTGTTCTGTATGCCCACAAACACATTGTGGCGGCCTTCAATCAGGCACTCTACTGCATGATAACCCATACGACTTGCGATCAACCTGTCCAAACAAGTAGGTGAGCCACCGCGCTGGATGTGCCCTAAAATACAAACCCTTGTTTCTATTTGTGGCATTTGTTCTTTTACCACCTTTGCAATTTCATTAGCGCCTCCAAATTCATCTCCTTCAGCGACAACAATGAGATTTACCAGTTTTTTTCTTCTTTCTTTTTCCTGTAAAGAAGCAATCAGGCCCTTTATATCGGTTTTATGTTCAGGTATCAAAATATTTTCAGCGCCTGTAGCAATTCCACTATGCAGCGCAATGTAGCCTGCATCTCTTCCCATTACTTCAATGATGAACAAACGATCGTGTGCATCCATGGTGTCGCGGATTTTATCAATAGCTTCTACGGCTGTATTGACCGCTGTATCAAATCCTATTGTAAAATCAGTTCCATGGATATCTTTATCAATAGTACCGGCAATGCCAATGCAGGGAATATCAAATTCCCGGCTAAATTCCACCGCACCACGGAATGAGCCATCGCCTCCAATAATTATCAGGCCGTTGATGCCTCGCCTTTTTAAAATTTCGTACGCCTTCTTCCTTCCCTCTGCTGTGTGAAAGACCTGGCAACGGGCTGTTTTTAAAATTGTACCGCCGCGCTGGATAATATTAGCTACGGAGCGGCCTTCCATTTTGTAAATATCATCCTCGATTAGGCCCTGGTAGCCTCGCATGATGCCATATACTTCCAGGCCATTGTAGATGCCTGTTCGAACTACAGCCCTTATAGCTGCATTCATGCCAGGCGCATCGCCGCCCGAGGTTAGTATACCTATACGGCTTACTTTTTTTGCCATTTGCTGTTATCCTTATTTCATTGTAAGATCAATCGTTCGATCTCTATTGTACAAACCTCAAAAATAAGGTTTTGTAATTAGTGTGTAAGTTCTACACATATTTTGAAACGTTTTTTTACTAGTAGTCAGGTTTGTGTGGGGCCGGCTAAGGAATTACTATTAAGCATTGTTGCGTCGCACACTTGTACTTACAATTATCTATTCACCTCTTTTTTAACTACCAATTATTAGCTCATCACCGCCTTCCTGATCTTACCTAACCTTATCAACAAATCTTCCAGCAATTCCAATCGCAGCATATTAGCTCCATCACTTTTTGCACGAGCCGGATCGGGATGGGTTTCAATGAACAAGCCCTCGGCGCCGGCTGCAATGGCGGCTTTGGCAATTGTGCCAATTAGTTGCGGATTGCCGCCTGTTATGCCAGAAGTTTGGTTAGGCTGTTGTAAACTATGCGTGCAATCCATTACCACCGGAACCCCACTTCGTTGCATCAACGGGATATTGCGGTAATCAACTACCAGGTCCTGGTAGCCAAACGTAGTTCCTCTTTCTGTCAGCATTACTTTGTCATTACCCGTATTCCTAATTTTCTCCACTGCAAAGCGCATGGCGTCACCACTTACAAACTGCCCCTTTTTTACATTAACAATTTTTCCAGTATTTCCGGCAGCAATTAATAAGTCGGTCTGGCGGCACAAAAAAGCAGGAATCTGTAATACATCCACATAGTTTGCTGCCAACTCAGCTTCTCTTTCTGTATGTATATCAGTTATAGTAACCAGTTTAAGTTTTTGTGCTGCTTTTTGAATGATCTGTAAACCTTCTTCATCTCCCAACCCTGTAAAAGATGATGCACTGGTGCGATTTGCTTTCCTGTACGAAGATTTAAAAATAAGCGGGATTCTTTGCCTTTTACATATTTCTGAAACTTTTTGCGCCACATCAAATACTAGCTCCTCACTTTCAACAACACAGGGGCCGGCGATTAGGAAAAAAGAGTCCTGGTCATACTCCTGTGCTGCAAAAAGATCTTCTAAAAATCTTGTCATGGGCGCAAAGGTAGAGAAATGTAAAATGTCCATAGTTCAGTCTACAGTTAGTTCTCGTAAACAATCTTTTCAAACCACGGAGTATGTAACCGGATAGTGCGCAGTACAAGCATGCCTGAATTAAAGGAAGTTTCCATGGAATAGGGACTGTAAACCATCGACTATATTTGCACCGCTATGATAAGAGAAAAGATATTAGTTATTGGTGCTTCCGGACAAATTGGTGTAGAACTAACCCTAGCCTTAAGAAAAATTTATGGCGCCGGAAACGTAATAGCTTCTGATCTGCGCGAACAAAATGAATTACTGCAAGGTACTGGGCCGTACGTGAGTTTGGATGTAATGAATAAAGAGATGCTCCACGTTCAGGTGATTCGTCAACATGTAACACAGATTTATTTATTGGCGGCTATTTTATCAGCAACGGGAGAAAAGAATCCTCACCTTGCCTGGCATTTGAATATGCAAGGATTGCTTAATGTACTTGATATTGCAAAAGAAGAAAAGCTTTCCAAAGTGTACTGGCCCAGTTCTATTGCTGTATTTGGTCCCACTTCTCCAAAACAGAATTGTCCACAGCAAACGATTATTGAGCCAACAACGGTATATGGTATTTCTAAATATGCCGGCGAGTTTTGGTGTAACTACTTTTTTAATAAATATGCAGTAGATGTTCGCAGCCTTCGTTACCCCGGGCTTATTTCTTATAAATCTTCTCCAGGTGGCGGTACTACAGATTATGCCGTTGAAATATTTCATGAAGCCCTGGAACAAAAGCATTACGATTGTTTCCTGGAAAAAGATACCTACCTGCCCATGATGTACATGCCAGATGCTATAAGAGCCACCATTGAACTGATGGAAGCTCCAAGCGAAAAAATTACAACACGTACTTCTTATAATATTTCTGGCATTAGCTTTTCGCCGAAGGAAATTGCCGCAGAGATTAAAAAGCACATTTCTGAGTTTAGCATTGATTATGTCCCTGACTATCGCCAGGCCATAGCTAATAGCTGGCCACAAAGTATTGATGATAGTGTTGCCAGAAATGACTGGGGATGGAAACATGAGTATAACTTGGAAAGAATGACGAAAGATATGCTGGACAATTTGAAGAGTTAAGTTGGTCCAAAACTTAAGTATCGATCTCACGAACCGCAATCACAAGAAATAAAAGCAATACGCCTTCAATAGCAAAGAGTTATTATTGTTTGATTTCAATGTTCAATACATCCTTCATATCGAAAATTCCTTTTTTGTTGGTGATGTATTCAGCGGCGAGCACAGCTCCTAACGCAAACCCTTTGCGGCTGTGAGCCGTATGGATGATTTCAATATCATCAATCTCTGAAGAATATTTTACATAGTGTGTGCCAGGGGCCGGGTCTATGCGTTCACTTATAATGGAAATCTCTTTGGGATTGTTTGTTGCTTTATTTGCCCAGGATTTCTTTCGTGGCAGATTAGTAAGTATTTGTTCTGCTAACTTTACTGCAGTACCGCTCGGCGCATCTTTTTTTTGTGTATGGTGGATTTCTTTCAGAGATACATCGTAGTCTGCATGTCCGGCCATTAGTTTCGCCAGTAATTTATTTATTTCAAAAAAAATGTTAACACCAATGCTGAAATTACTTGTGTGTAAGAAGGAGCCGTTTTTTTTAATGCAATATTCTTTGGCGTCTTCCAGTTTATTATTCCAACCGGTAGAACCACTGACCACAGGCACTCCGAATTCAATGCACTTTTTTATATTTTCAAATGCACTATCTGGGCCGGTGAATTCGATAGCGACGTCTGCGGTTGCTACATTTTCCGGGGTGAAGTCCTCTGTATTATCAATATTAATTCTGAGTATCACCTCATGTCCGCGTTCTACTGCTATTTCTTCGATCATGTGTCCCATCTTGCCGTAACCTATTAATGCAATCTTCATAAATTTTTAATTACACGAATTAACGCGAATTACCCGAATTACTCTAAAACGGCAGAACCGTGTTGAAAACAGAAAAACAATTCGTGTAATTTGTTTCAGCATGCGTCTCATTTTAAAGCCAGCACAAGACTTAACCCGGTAGTGCCTGCCATTTCACTAGGGCCAAACTTCGCCTTAAAACTCAGGTCAGGGCTTACATCAAAAGCTATTAAATGAGCATCAACTGTAGCGTCTACTACATTTAGCCCCCAAAGAATAATAAAGAACAAAGCGGAATAATCGATGCTTCGGCGATACGAATCGCGATAGGTACGAAGAGCATTCATGTCAAGTGGTACAAGTTCCGGCTTTATGGAAGACCAGCCGGAAGAATCTCCCTGGGATGCATTATATTTTGCTGTGTAAGCGAAACGGGTATCCCGGTAACTTTGCAGGTTGAATATGAAAACGCTGGCTGAAAGGCCAAGCGCTCCATATACAATCGGGATCTTCCAATATTTTTTGTTATAGAATTGTCCCCATCCCGGGATAAGAGCAGAGCGAATAGCCGCCTTCCTAGGTGAGTGATGCAACATTACCGAATCCACTTTGGGTTTGTTGGCAACAACAGGACTATCAACCCTTGGTAAAGAATCAACTGCGATTCTAGGTTTTGTTGAGTCGAAACCAACAGATTTTGTGGAATCCACCTGGCAAAAAACTATTGATGCCTGCAATAAAAAAAGGGCGAAAAAGAAAAACTTTATTTTATATGCCACATTGCTAATCAATGTTCACATTCATTTGATCCAGTAATTTGTTGAGTTCTTCCAAAGAGTAATAGTCGAAGGTAATTTGACCGCTCCCGTTCTTGCTATGCTTTAGTTTTACTCTTGTGCTAAAATGAGAAGCCAGTTTGTCTTCTACTTTTTTATATCCATCAGGCAATGAGCTTGCAGCTGCTTTTTTTCCTTCTTTTTCCTTGTATAAGGCTCTCACAAGATTTTCTGTCTGGCGAACAGAAAGATCTTTTGTCTTTATTTCATCAAAAATGTAAAGTTGTTTATCTATAGTATCAACATTAATCAAAGCCCTTGCATGACCCATAGTAATTTCGCCGTTTCGAACTGCGACCTGAATGTCCGGCGGAAGCTTTAACAAACGAATATAGTTAGTAACAGTGCTACGGTCTTTTCCCATTCTTTCTGCTACCTGCTCTTGTGTATGTTCCAGTTCTTCCATCATCCGTTTGTAGCTCAATGCCACCTCCATAGCATTCAGGTCTTCACGCTGAAGGTTTTCTAACAATGCCAGTTCCAGTATTTCCTGGTCGTTTGCCTGGCGAATGTAGGCTGGTATATCTTTTAGCCCTGCCAGTTTAGCTGCCCTCAATCTTCTTTCACCGGAAATTAACCGGTATTTATTTCCGTGTAGTTTAGATACTGTAACGGGTTGAATAATATCATGGAGCGTTATGGAATGTGCCAGTTCCTGTAAAGCCTGTTCGTCGAAATTCTTACGTGGTTGCTTTGGATTGGTTTCAATATTTTCAACGGGCAAACGAAGTACACTGGTGGCCGCTTCCACGGCCTGTGGCTTCAGTTGGCCTGTAGTATTTTTCAGGTCAGAGTCAATACTCTGTAAAAGGGAGCGAATGCCTTTTCCTAAAGCATCTTTATTTTGTTTTGGATTGGTCATGAATTAACGAATTGATGCGAATTTACAGGAAGTTTTCCCGCAGGGAGGTAAGGCAAAAAAGAGATTTGCTATTTTATAACAAGTTCAGCAGTCGTCAAAGTTCCATAGTACGTTCCTCTTGAGGAATTTTTGTCATATTGTTTTTCTGCAGAATTTCTTTAGATAAATTGAGGTAGTTCATTGAGCCTTTACTATTAGCATCATAAAGGATAACAGGTTTTCCTACACTTGGTGCTTCGCTAAGGCGGGCGTTTCTATGAATAATGGTACTGAATACGAGTTCTTCAAAGTGTCGGCGCACTTCTGCCACTACCTGGTTGCATAAACGTAAGCGGCCATCATACATGGTCATTAAAATGCCTTCAATTACTAAAGAAGTATTTAACCGGCTTTGAACAATCTTAATGGTATTCAATAATTTGCCTAAACCTTCCAATGCAAAAAACTCACATTGAACTGGAACAATTACTGAATCAGCCGCTGTCAACGCATTAACTGTTATCAAACCTAAAGAAGGAGAGCAGTCAACAATAATGAACTCATATTGATTTCTAATTCCCTCCATCATTTGTTTCAATACCATCTCACGGTTAGGATAATTGATCATTTCAATTTCGGCGCCTACGAGGTCAATATGTGAAGGAATAAGATCAAGATTAGGGATATCGGTTTTTAAGATTACGTCCCTGGCTTCCGCATTATTTACCATGCAATCATATAAACTTTGGGTTACATTCTGCAGGTCAAATCCTACACCAGTAGTACTATTTGCCTGTGGGTCGGCATCTACCAACAAGGTTTTATATTCCAATACAGCAAGAGAGGCGGCTAAATTGATGGCAGTAGTTGTTTTTCCTACACCACCTTTCTGATTGGCAACTCCAATAATTCTGGCCATTTATCGGGAATAAATTTTATAATTCAACGCTTTCACCTATACCAGGCAGTAATAGCTCGAGGCCCGCATCTGTAAAAGCTCTTTTTGCTTTTTCGTGATCAATTTTTATATATTCAAAAGTGTCATAGTGCACCCCTACAACCTTGTTACACTGAATCAATTCAGCAGCAATAATAGCATCCTCATAACCCATGGTAAAATTGTCGCCAATAGGTAGCACCGCAAAATCCAGTTTTCCCCATCCTGGTACTAACTGCATATCCATTGTAAGTGCCGTATCGCCGCTATAATAAAATGTTTTGCCCGAAGCGGTTATAATGAATCCCATTGGATTACCACCATAACTGCCATCCGGCATAGCTGAGGAATGAACGGCGGTTATACATTTTACACTACCAAAATCAAAGTTCCACTTTCCGCCCAGGTTCATGGCGTGATACTTTTCCACCCCTTGGTTTTTCAGCCATTCCACTACTTCAAAAGCTCCAACCACAGTGGCACCGGTTTGTTTAGCCAATTGCACGCAATCAGCCAAATGATCCGTGTGTCCATGGGAAGCCAATATATAGTCGGCTTTTATATTCGTCAGCTTGATATGCCTGGCTAAATCGTTGGGTGAAATAAAGGGGTCAAAAACCACGTGTTTACCTACCACCTCTACAGCAAAACAGGATTGTCCGTAATACGTCAGCTTCATTTAAGTTTTCCCCGGTGTCCGCAAAAATACGGTTAAAGAACCGCAAAAAAGGCTGTGGAAAGGATAATATGGCCCATTTATAAAACTTTAGATATTTGCATGTTATAAAAAGAACTATGCGAAGCTCACCTACATGGATACTGCTGGCAGGCCTGATGTTGTTATTAGACTTTTATGTCTTCCAGATCATTCGTTTTCTTTCTCAATCGGCAGGTCCCAAAACAAGATCGATTCTTTTTATTTCGTACTGGACCATATCGGTTCTGTCGCTAATTATTTTGTTTCTCTTACCACTGTTTGAAAACTTTCCGAGGAGTGTGCGAAGTACTTTATTCGCCATTACTATAGGCCTGTTTCTCTGTAAGCTTATTGCGTCCGTTTTCTTTTTGGTAGATGATTTACGGAGAGGTATTCAATGGTTGTCGGGGAAATTATTTTTCAGAAATACAGAAGGTGAAACCATAGAAAACGAAGGAATAACGCGGTCTGTATTTTTAAGCTGGTTCGGGTTGGCGGTGGGCGGCGGTTTATTCGGTTCCCTGATCTACGGCTTTTCCAATAAATACAATTACAAGGTTAAAAAAATCAGTTTAAAATACCCCAATTTGCCGCCTTCTTTTAAGGGAATTAAAATTGCCCAACTTTCTGACATACATAGCGGGAGTTTTGCTGATAAAGCTGCTGTGCAAAAAGGGGTGGAAAAGGTGCTCTCCCTAAATCCTGATCTTATTTTATTTACCGGTGACCTTGTAAATAATAAAGCAGATGAAATGACCAACTATATTGACGTGTTTAACCGGCTAAAAGCTCCAATGGGTGTATACTCCATTTTGGGAAATCATGACTACGGTGATTACGTGGCCTGGGGTGATGCGTTGGCCAAGAAAACGAATCTTGATATGCTTAAAGAAGTACATCAGCAAATGGGTTGGCGGTTATTGCTCGATGAACACGTTCTGCTCGAAAAGAATAATGAACATATTGCCCTGATAGGTATACAAAACTGGAGTGCTTTAAAGCGGTTTCCCCGCTATGGAAATTTAAGCAAGGCTTACCAGGGTTCTGAAAGCATACCCTTCAAAATATTAATGAGCCATGACCCTACACATTGGGATGCAGAAGTTCGCTCCAAATTTCCGGATATTGACCTGATGCTGGCCGGTCATACACATGGAATGCAGTTTGGTGTAGAGATTCCCTGGTTTAGATGGAGTCCTGTTCAATATGTTTACAAGCAATGGATGGGTTTGTATGAAGAAGGAGCCCAAAAGCTTTACGTTAACAGGGGCTATGGCTTTATTGGTTATCCTGGCAGAGTAGGTATCTTGCCGGAAATCACATTAATAGAATTAAGCTAGCCCAATAAAAAGAATTTTCGGTCGTTTCAACTTGATATACATTTTATACGTATCTATGTCTATAGCTTTTTACTTACTTGTGACGAGCTAAAATTTGCTGTAATGCCCCGGAAAATATGTTTTTTTATACTCGGACTGTTTATTTCTGGTTCTGCAATAGCTCAAAAACCAGGAAAGGAAACTGCTATTGACACTTCGTTTACCGATTATGATGCTCTATTTGACGAGCTGGATGTTTTTCTTGATTCTCTGATGACTCCCCGTAATTTTCTCCTATTGAACGTTAGTGTAAACAGTGGCTATTTTAATTATGAATCACGGGAGAACAATAGTATTGTAGCCATAAAAAAAAATGTTTATGTTCCCTCTCTTTCCTATTTTACCAAATCAGGTTTGGGCATTAGCGGCTCTGCGAGCATACTCCACGACGGTAAACAAGTTAATCCTTACCAATACAGCATATCAGGTTCATATGATTATATAAAGAACAGGAAACTAATTACAGGGTTTTCACTTACTCATTTTTTTACAAAAAATGATTTACCATTTTATACATCTCCTCTGCAGAATGGCGCTTATGCTTATTTCACCTATCGCAATTTTTGGATAAAGCCAACGGTGGCTGCAAGTTACGGATGGGGAACCCGCTCAGAATACATAGAAAGAGAAGAACGGATTACTTCTATCCGTTTAAAAAAACGGGGATATACGCGCATCAACACACAGGAAAGCATAAACGATTTCAACCTCACTGTATCTGCCCGTCATGATTTCTATCGGCTGAATGTTTTATCAGGTAATGATTTCATAAGATTCACTCCACAACTCAGTTTCATAAGCGGCACACAAAAATTTGGTATTAACCAAAACACCAACTCATATGCCTTGCTCAAAGGAAACGGTGGCAGCGTTCTATATAACTCAGAGAATGCTTACCTCGATGACACCATGTATTTTCAGCCGTTATCATTAGCGGTCTTTATTAAGACAGAATATTCAATAGGTAGATTTTATATTCAGCCCCAAATCATGTTCGATTATTATATTCCTGCAAAAACAGCCAACCTGACCACTGCCTTTTTACTGAATGCCGGTGTTATTTTTTAGTTGTTTATTTTTTTTTAACACGGGAGTGTTTTTCATGGCATTAATCTTGACTTAAACTTTAAAATAACGTTTATGAAAACTAAATTTTATGTACTTGTTCCCTTTGTACTTTTTACTCAGGTTGCCATGGCGCAATTAAATTTTGGAATAAAAGGCGGTACAAACATTACCAAAATACAAGGCAAGGCTTTCAGAGACGAATTCAGGTATGGTTATCACCTGGGAGGTTTTGTTGAAATCGGTTTAGGGGGAAAACTAAGTATCCAACCTGAAGTGTTATTTAATCAATACCAGACAAGAGCGGACAGCAGCTTTAGTAATGTATACGCTGGTGCACTGGACTTTGGAAACTATCGAAACGTCAAGCTGAATTATCTATCTATCCCGGTTTTGCTGAATTACAAATTGGGAAACATTCTTTCCCTTCAGGCAGGCCCACAATTCGGCGTCTTAATGTCTCAGGATAAAAACCTGTTGCAGGAGAGTAAGGAAGCTTTCAAAACCGGTGATTTTTCCTTACTCGGCGGTGTACAGTTAAACATTAGTAAGCTTCGTTTAACAGGCCGTTATGTTGTAGGCTTGAATAATATTAACGATATAAGTGATCAAAACAAATGGAACAGCCAGGGGTATCAATTATCTCTTGGGCTTGCTTTATAAACTCGTTTTATTTTTTCTTTATAAGTCCCTCTTTTGAAGAGGGACTTTTTTTTAATAGCTATTTGTTAAGTGTATAAATGCAGAATACGAGTAATCCTTATGTAAATTTGCACTCTTGCGTACGCTGCATTGTCTTATTAAAAATAATTGTGAGTGAATTTTAACCAGAAACCTGAAGAAGAAATGGATTTTATTCCTATCATCCCTCTTAACGAGAATGATTCGGAAGCGAATGATAAAATTGATATACCGTCGGTGTTAAGTTTATTGCCCCTGCGAAATACCGTATTATTCCCAGGCGTAGTGCTGCCAATTACGGTAGGAAGGGATAAAAGCATCAAAGCTGTTACTGATGCTTATAAAACCCATAAATTAATTGGAGTAGTAGCGCAAAAGGACAGCACCGTAGAAGATCCTGTGGCCAAAGACCTGGAGGAAATTGGTACTGTTGCAAAAATAGTCAAGCAGATAAAAATGCCCGATGGCGGCACCACTATCATTATTCAAGGTAAAAGCCGTTTTTCCATTGACAGTCTCATAGGTGAAGAACCTTATTTCAAGGCCAATATTCATCTCATTGTTGAAGAAGATGCACCCAAGGATCCTGATTTTGAAGCTTATGTTTCCAATATAAAAGACCTGGCAACAGAGATCATTCAGCTATCACCAAATATTCCAACAGAGGCGTCTGTCATTCTTAAAAATATTGAAAGTGCTTCTTTCCTTATTCATTTTGTTTCAAGTAACCTTACTATTGATATCAGAGAGAAACAAAAGTTGCTTCAAATAAATAATATTCGTGAAAGAGCTGATCTTTTAATGCAATTGCTTCAAAAGGAATTACAGTTTGCAGAATTAAAAAACAAAGTAACTAACAAAACAAGAGCTGAGATCGATAAACAGCAAAGAGATTATTTCCTGCAACAACAATTGAAAAGCATTAAGGAAGAGCTGGGTGGTGATCCCAACGAAAGAGAAATAAAAGAATTGCAGAAAAGAGCAGAGAGCAAAAAGTGGCCCGATCCAGCAAAAGAAATATTTAAGAAAGGAGTTGAAAAGCTGGAAAGAATGCATCCCAGCACACCCGATTACTCAGTGGTGTATAACCATCTGGATCTTTTACTGGACCTTCCCTGGCTGGATTATACACAAGATGTGTATGACCTTGATAAAGCCAAACAAATATTAGATCATGATCATTACGGCATGCAAAAGATCAAGGAAAGAATACTGGAGTATCTGGCAGTTCTAAAATTGAAGGGTGACATGAAAAGCCCCATCTTATGTTTTTATGGCCCCCCCGGAATTGGAAAAACATCTCTGGGCAGAAGTATAGCCAACGCCATTGGAAGAAAATATGTGCGTCTCAGCCTGGGCGGTATTCATGATGAAAGCGAAATAAGAGGACATCGTAAAACATATATCGGTGCAATGCCGGGAAGGATCGTTCAAAATATTCGTAAGATACAGTCTTCCAATCCTGTTATGATCCTTGATGAAATTGATAAAGTGGGAGCAGATTTCAGAGGAGATCCCAGTAGTGCATTATTGGAAGTTTTGGATCCTGAGCAAAACCATTCTTTTTACGATAATTACCTGGAACTTGAATATGACCTGAGTAAAGTCTTATTTATTGCAACAGCCAATAATCTGCAAACTATTCAACCTGCCTTGCGTGACCGGTTGGAAATAATTGAGCTAAGTGGTTACGCGGTGGAAGAAAAGATTGAAATAGCTAAGCGACATCTGATTCCAAAACAAAAAGATGCACATGGCTTAAAGTCGACGAAGTTTAAAATTTCGGATAAGGTCTTAGAAAGGATCATACAGGACTATACCAGAGAGAGTGGCGTTCGCGAACTGGACAGGCAGTTGGCAGCAATTATGAGGAACTTAGCACGTCAATTGGTTATGAAGGGCAAAATCAAATCAACCCTTATGGTGGAGGATATAGAAAAAATCCTGGGGAGATCAAAATACAGCAATGAAATATATAAATCTGCAACCATTCCGGGGGTAGCTGTTGGTCTTGCATACACATATGTTGGCGGAGACATTTTATTTATTGAAGCGTCTTTAAGTGATGGTAAACCAGAGTTACGGTTGACCGGAAACCTGGGTAATGTAATGAAGGAGAGTGCTGCAACGGCTTTGTCTTATTTAAGTGCTAACGCAAAACGCTATGGCGTGGATCCTGCCATGATTGAAAAGAAAGCGGTTCATATTCATGTGCCTGAAGGCGCTGTGCCTAAAGATGGTCCAAGTGCCGGTGTTACAATGCTGACCGCTTTGGCTTCTGCTTTTACGGGCAAAAAAATAAAGGCTTACCTGGGAATGACAGGAGAAATAACCTTGCGTGGCCAGGTATTGCCCGTTGGCGGAATTAAAGAAAAAGTGCTTGCCGCAAAAAGAGCTGGCTTGAAAGACATTATTCTTTGTTGGCAAAATGAAAAAGACGTGCAGGAGATTAATCCGGATTACATAAAAGGTGTGCGATTTCACTACGTAAAAACAATGAACCAGGTTATTGAAATAGCCTTACAGGATGGATAAAAGTAATACGCTACTTTTACCTTTGCCAATTTTTGTCATTGCGTTCACTTTTAATCATATTTCTTGGTATTTCTTTTACAAGCAGCGCTCAAACAATAGGTGGGAGTGCTGCTTATAATTTTTTACACCTGCCTTCAAATGTTTTATTAACTGCTGCGGGAGGAGTGAACACATCGTATATGACAAATGAAGTCGGCCTGGCTTCTAACAATCCTGCCTCACTTAATAAACAGCTACATAGTCAACTTAACCTTAATTTTAATGGATTCCCCGGTGGCATTAAAGCGTATAGTACAACCGGCGCTTTTTATAAAAATAAACCGGATGTCACGTTTGGAGGACATATTTATTTCATTGATTACGGCACTATCCCTCAAACAGATGCAGCGGGAAATATAAGTGGCGATTTTCGCCCGGTAGATTTTGTTATACAATTAGGCGCGGCCAGGAAGTATTTAGAAAAATGGAGCTATGGCCTTAATTTGAAATTTATTAATTCAAGTTATCAGAAATATAAGTCAAGTGCCTTGGCATTTGATGTTGGTATACTTTATAACGACTCTGCGAACAGCCTGACTGCATCAATACTGGCTAAGAACATGGGATTTCAACTAAAGACTTTTACTGGTGAAGCTGAAGACTTGCCTTTTGACCTGCAAATAGGCCTTACAAAACGTTTAGTAAATGCACCCCTGGGATTTTCTTTAACGGCTCAACATGTTCATCGATTTAATACCGTATATAATGACACAACCTTCAATAACGAGAATGGTCTGCAGGCAGGCACATCCTTTTTTAATAAGCTGATGAATCATTTTGTTATAGCATCACATATTTATATTGGCAATAACCTTGAAGCTATGATTGGCTATAATTATTTGCGAAGACAAGAATTAAATATGGGAACCTCCGGAAACGGACTGAACGGATTTTCTACAGGCATCCGAATCAGGTTCCAGAAGTTGCAAGTGCTTTATGCAAGATCTAACTACCAAAAGAACATTGCCTATAACCAGGTCGGAATCACCCTTCATCTCAATCAATTTTTTGCATTAGGGGCACTTTAGATATTTAGCTGGTAAGATGATAGACCTCAAAGGCTTCAGCTAAAATCGAGCTGGCCTGTATACCTCTTACAATGGAAAGCGATCTTATGAATGCGCTATTCATATACTTTCTTTGCGCCTGCGATTTGTATTCCTGTAATGCCGCAATTTTTAAGGCTAGTTGTTCTTCCTCTATCTTTTCAAAATAAGTTGGCTGAAATCGAAAGTTATTCCAGGGCAATTCATAACCAAGCAGGTTACAATTTTTGAAAGCACGTAAACCCTCCGCATAAATTACCTGGTGGTCCTGGTGTACGTCATGTTTTGCAGGGATAAAAACGGTTTGAGGTTGTAATTCCTGGTTTATTTTAATTAGCACTTCCAAAATTTCCTGCCGGTATAATGGAAATTTTCGTACTTCGAAATCTAGAAAGCGAACATCGTTTATTCCCAAAGCCTGGGTAGCTGATTTGCATTCTGTAACCAATGTATCAACTGGCAAATGTGATGGCAAGGAACGCGAGCAGCTTGAAAAGGAAATATAAGTAACCTGCTTACCTGTACCGATGTACTTGGCAATAGACGCACCGCAACCCAATTCCGCGTCATCAGTGTGTGGGGCTAATACAAGTATTTTTTGGGTGCTTAACATTCTTGATTATAATTCAGTTAATGTTATAAAACAAATAGGCGGTATATAAAAGTATTATAGAAAATCTTATGCTAACGAATTACGTCTAGATTATTTAATAAAAGAAGACGAGTCTTTTAGCAGCGGAAGCTGTTGATTAAATAAAGTGTTGATAAGAACTCTAAACTGGTTTACATTGGACATTTCATTATAAAAGCCATCATATCTTTGATTGGGAAGATACACTGCATTTATATTTATAAAGCCGTATTTGATTGTCTCTTCGGTCATTTCAAATTCACGAAATCCATGATCGCTCATAAAAATAATTACCGGTGGTTTCGGGGAACTTGAAAGTATTTGGTCAATCATTTTTAAAAACCTGGTATTGCTGTATTGCAGGTATTCTACATAGTCTTTTTTCCGGGACCAATTTTCTTCGAATATGACAGAAGGGTCATTGAAGTTGCCTTTCCGATCGAGACAATATGGGTAATGAGGCATCATTACATGCGTGTAAACGAACCTGGGCATATCATCTTTTTGTGCAGATGTAATTAAGGTCTGATCAATAACTTCTTCTATTTCCCTGACGTTTTTTTTGGTCCAACGTTTCATTTCTGGTTTCCATTTCCATCTAGTAACTAAATTAAAACGTATATCGCGATTCATGCGCCCCCACAATGTTTGGGAATTGATCGCATCTTGTCCAATAACAAAAAACATGGAGTTAATTAAGGGAGCCTGATCATTAAACCGAAAAATTGAATGATTAAAAAATTTATAATGCTGGTTTCGAAAAAAAGAAAGGACAAAATTATTATTGATAGTGTTTAAGCAATGATCAACATCTTTTTTGTTTTCTTTATCTTTTAGAGTGCTGAAATAGTTAGCCTCAAATAATGAGGCCACAGAATAAGGCGTCAAATTATAATTACTTTTAGAATCTATAATAATACGAAACCCTCTGTGTTGTAAAGCGTTTTCAAACGCGGAATTATTAAAGGTTAGAATATCCTGTAATTCCCGTGCCCCAGCATAGCCATCAGAAATTATTAAATAAATATCAGGTCGCAGGCAGGTATCACATGCGTTAGCAAATGAATATTTTTTCTCGTTTTCTTTGGAAAAAGAATTGTTTTTAAAAAGAAAAGCAATTTCCATTAAAATCAATAGAATTAAAACACTATTGCAATACCTCGTGAATTGATTAAACGATCTATCGGTTCTTTTAATGGTTACAATGAGAAGTGCAAAAAACAATAAACTTAACGGCAGGATAAAAGAATAGCTTGTAAATAAGTTTTTTCCCAGCAAATATTTGGCAGCATCATGTATAGGTCCGAAGAAAAAGTAAAAAGAAGCAATAAATAAAGTAACTACAGCAGCCTTACGCCGGTTTTTGAATAACCATAACGT
>Ga0126304_10000432_pt1 | contig 16733 bp, 13 predicted proteins | sample Plot25_FD_92538 | JGI IMG/M metagenome (GOLD analysis project Ga0126304, IMG submission 92538) | Serpentine soil microbial communities from UC McLaughlin Reserve, CA, USA - Plot25 | ecosystem: Environmental > Terrestrial > Soil > Grasslands | place: USA: UC McLaughlin Reserve, Lake County... | reverse complement strand
GACAATGTCTGAGGTGGCCTAATTATTCAGCACAGAAAACTCTCTGTAAAATGAGAGGCGTGAAAAAATACGATAAAGAATTTAAACAATCGGCAGTGAAAAAGGTCGTTGACGGGCAATCGGTCGCCTCGGTCGCTCGCGATCCGGGCATCAGCGAAGGATTGCTTGATAAGTGGAAACGCACCCGGCTTGAATCGAGCTCCGACCTGGAAAAAGAGGTCATTGAGCTCAAGAAACGGCTGCGCGAAGTCGAGATGGAGCGCGATATCTTAAAAAAGGCTGCGCTCATCTTCGACGGGTGCAAATTTCTCGAACTGGATGAAGAAAAACAAGATCACTGGGAAAAGGATAGATTCTTAAGGCATGTTTCGCACCGACGACCCATTGCGGAATATTTAGTAAAACCGATCGGCTTTTTATTAAAAATCAAAGCCGTTCTTCTTTTACAATGGGCGGAGCGTAAAATTTACCGTAAGTCTCCAAAGTTTCGGCATTGAACTGTTTTCTCGCGCCGCAATTCAAACAGCTCCGGTAAGATGTTTTTCCCTGCGTGAACGGACGACTGAGATTTTTGTGACGACAACCGAAAATTTTTGTGACGAATCCCATCTTTTTCCCGAAAACTAATGAGTTCATTTCTTTCACCAACCTTTCATTTCTTTGAATCAAACTCTGGAATATGCTGAGTAATAACACACTCTCCATAAGTTTTACCTTTCGCTGTTTCTCGTTGCTGATTAAATTTCCGCCGCGTTACGAAATCAGTCAAAAGACTAAGGAAGCGACCATCGCATCAAGAATTGACAAACTCTAATCAGTAAAACAAATCAGTAAATTAACAGTTTTTTCAGATTTTAATCCTTAAAATATATTAAACAATGTTTTATCACAAATTTTACTATTTAGCTACAGAAAAATTTATTTGGGATCACACAAATTAACTTCTAAAATTATTTAATCAAAAAGCCCGAATTTGGCTCAATTTCATGTCCCAAAAATTGAATCGGTGTTTCGGGCAAGAGAGTCGCCGACAGAGGAAATGAAACACGGCAGCGAGGATTTCTTTGAAGATACGAATGAAATCTCTAAAATTAAACGCCTCAAATGCGCCCCTTTATGAAATAATGAAGTTGTCTCATCTATAAAGACGGTTTCGGTGTCAAGCAGATAAACGACAGATTTTTATTTACCCGCCAATTTGAGCAGGAAATTGTCAATAACGATTGGCTATTCGTTTATCGCCTATCATAACCGCGATAAACGATAATGCCGCTGATTCTGCTGGGTTTTCCGCAAATCAGTGAAGGCTCGAATTTAGAATCCATCGCCGCGTTTTCGGCGTACGGGGCATAACTACTGCCCGGGATAAGCGCCTTTGCTGCAATCACTTTTCCGGTTTCATCGATCGTTATTCTGACCTTTACATCCGGAACTCGCATTATAACCGGATCTCGCGGATACAAAGGCACGGCTAATTTTTTCGCCCTTCCGTTGAGTACGACGTCGCTTCCGAGGTCGATCATAAAATCAGGTTTCTTTTCATTTAGCTTTTTGAAGGAAAAAGAATTCAAAAGCGTATTCCACGCCGCATCCGATTGAGCGCTTTCCTTATCGTCGCGAAGGTATATGAAATTAAAAAACTTTTGATTCAGCGCGAAATAATAGATTTCGGCGGTGCTCGGTTCGGCCTCGTAGAATCCGGTGATTTTTTTGCCAGGCAGCGAAATGTTCTCGATAACCGTGCAGGAATCCGCTTGTTTTGCATTGCCGGATTTATCCAGCTGCAAAAAAAGCCGGTCGGCTAATTTCTGGGCGGTGCTGGTTCTGACCCTGTTAAAATCATCGTAGCCGGGAACTATCGCGTCGTAGGAAATTAGCATAATCAAAACATTTCCGCTCGGCGGCATAAGATTATACTGTTGAACTCCGGTCGAGCTTTTATCGACCAGACGCCAATCGACGGGATAATCGAAACTGAAAGCCTTTTCGGTTAAAGTTTTATTTAACTGCTGAGCGAAAGCGTTCGGCGCGAAAACGAACAGCGCGAAAAGCGAAAGTAGAAGGAAAGATGTTCTGACGGGGGAATTTAATCTCATTTGAAGTTCCTTTTTGAAGATGTGAATATCTGAACAGATTATGATTATAAGTAAAAAATCGTGCCTGTCAAAAATAATATTTAACGGCTTGGGGAATCAGAAATGAAAGTAATATACATTCAATAGTTAAAGGTTTAGAATAGTCTTAAAAACGCCCCTTTTTGAGATAGCTTTTAGGCTCAAATTTTCAGAACAAGAAGCGGTTTGGCGGAATTTGTGGTCTTTCGGTTGCGGCTGATGTATTATTCATTAAATATAAATATGTTAAAAATGCTTCAATTGAACTTTTCATGAAGACCGAAACAAATTACCCATCGACTAATTCCTTTGACTAGAAAAAATCCATGCCTATGAAAAACTATCGAAACTCTAAATTCATCGCCTCCGGACTCGTCTGCTTAACAATACTTTTTCTGCTGTTATCGAAGCCGACTTCCATTTCTGCGGCTGCTGGAGATGTCGACCGCAGCTTCGGCGCGGGCGGAGTTCTAAGAACGAACTTTCCTGCTGTCGGCTATGAAGTGGGCGGCTCGATTTTTCAACCCGACGGAAAATATATTGTCGTCGGCGCATTGAACCGAAGCGGAACGGGACGGGACTTTTACATACTACGGTTCAATGCCGACGGTACGCTTGATAACACATTCGGGACCGGCGGATCGACGACCGTGTCAGTAAGTACGCGGGACGATTATGCATCCGGCGTCACAATCCAGCCCGACGGCAAGATAATCGTCGTCGGTATAACGATGCTCGAATTCAATTACACCGATTTTGCGGTCGTGCGCCTCAACCAAAATGGTACTCCCGATGAAACATTCGGTAACGCCGGCTTAACGACCACCTCGACCAGCGGATCTTATGAATACGCTACCGACGTCATCGTTCAAAGCGACTATAAAATCGTTGTTGCCGGTCGGGGGGTCGCTAGCGGTATGACGATGACCGTTGTAAGGTATTCACCGAATGGCACTCTCGACGATACTTTCGACGGGGACGGCATTGCCCGAATTCAATTTTCGACGGGATTGTCATCAAGTTCGGTCGTTAGAATTCAACCGGACGGTAAAATTTTGATCGCCGGCGCCGCCGCTATCGGTGATTTTACTTATACAGTGTTCGGACTTGCCCGCCTCAATTCCGACGGAACTCCGGATAACACGTTCGGTGACGGCGGAAAGGTCAGCATTGACGTCGCAATCAACGCTGCGCAGCAAAGCGTCGCTAATGACGTATTGTTTCAGCCCGACGGCAAGATCGTAGCGGTAGGTTACACAAACAGCGGTTTAGAAAGGGGGTACGATTTTGCGCTCGTCCGTTTGAATCCGGATGGCACACCCGACGTATCTTTCGGAAACTCGGGGAAAGTTGTGACTCATATACCGGAATCGAAAGACGATTTCGCGGTAACGGTCGAGCTTCAGACTGACGGCAAACTACTGGTCGCCGGTTCCAGCAGTATCAGCAGCGAATTTAGAAACGCCCTGATACGGTATCGTTCGGACGGAACTTTGGATACCCAGTTCGGCAATAACGGGATCGTTTGGAGACAAACGCCTGCGGGCAGTACCGGAATCAGAAAGATGAGATTCGACGCGCACGGCAGAGTCTTTACCGCCGGTCATTCGAGGTTCGAAGCAACGTTCGTAAGTTACCAAACAATCGGTTCCAGAGATTTCGACTTCGATGGCGACAAAAAAACCGACGTCGGCATATTCCGCCCGAGTGATGGCAGTTGGTGGTACACGCGCTCATCAAGTAATGATTTCCGCGTGTTTACTTTCGGCGCTTCTTCCGATATTATCGCGCCCGGCGATTATACCGGCGACGGCAAGGCTGATATAGGCGTCTTTCGTCCTTCAACCGGTGAATGGTTTATTCAGAGAAGTGAAGACAATTCATTCTTCGCATTTCCGTTCGGGACGACGGGCGACGTTCCCGTTCCATCTGATTACGACGGCGACGGAAAAACCGATGCGGCAGTTTTTCGTCCATCTTCGGGCACATGGTTTATCTTAAATTCCGGAGGCGGCGGCATAGGAATCGTTAATTTCGGTAATTCGGAAGACAAACCCGTCCCGGCTGATTTTGATGGTGACTCAAAAGCCGACATTGCGATTTTCAGACCGAGTGACGGCAGTTGGTGGTATCTGCGCTCGACTGATTTGCAGTTTAGAGTTTTCAGATTCGGCGTCGGCACGGACAAGCCGGTGCAGGGTGATTACACGGGCGACGGACGTGCCGACATTGCGATTTTCCGACCATCGACGGGCGAATGGTTCTTCCAGCGCTCCGAAGATAATTCATTTTATTCAGTCCCGTTCGGCGCTGCCGGAGACATGCCCGCGCCGGGCGATTACGACGGCGACGGGCGCTTCGATACGGCGGTGTTCCGACCTTCGACGGCGAACTGGTTCGTACAGCGCTCGACGGCGGGGATTCTGATCACCAATTTCGGCGCCAACGGCGATAAGCCGATTCCCAATGCTTTTGTGCCTTAATTATTTTGGCTATAAAAGAAACGGCGGCGTAATCAATCGCCGCCGTTTCAACACATCTATAATCAAAAATGCCGAATTATGAAATAATGATTTCGTCTCAAAAACGACCTTTTCGGGACAGTTTAAGATTCTGCAAGTAACCTTTTTAAGATGGTAGAAACGTATTTTTTATTTATTATCGGTTCGAGCTTAATGGTTTTCAATAAACCTTTCGGTAACGCCTGCTGGTGGTGGCAGGAAGAAGTTTATTGATTATTTTCCTCACTCTTTCGCTAAACGGACAAATTCAGAATACGCCCGTAAAACTCCTATTCCGGACTCACGGTAAAATTTACTGGCGGACAGGTATATTATCTCCAAAAAATATTGACTGCTAAAAAAGAGCGTGTAAAATTAGATTCGTTTCGGGCTTTTTTCCTTCGAGTAAATAAAAATTATGGATAAATTATCGCGTCGCGACTTCTTTCAAAACTCTCTCGGCTCCTTAGTCACATTTTCACTAATTACTTCGTTAAGTCGGGCGCAGGTATTGACCGGAAGCGTAAAAATGCTTGCTCATAAATGGGTCGGACAAATGGAAGAATACACCGCGGCGATGAGAGCGGCGAAAATCAAGCAAAGTGAATGGCAGGAGCAGATCGAAGACCTGCTCGCCCGCGTCGATTTAAAAGACCTCTTGAAAGCCATCGATTACGATCGCCTGGCGAAGAATGCGGTTTTCCCCGAAGACCACGAGTCGGCAGAGAATGTCGATTTCTCCCTGATTAAAGGACTGCCCGAGGAACTCAGCTTCAATCCATATTTTTATGCCATGAAGAAAGGCGTCGCCATCGTCCCGCACGGTCACCGTAACATGACGTCGATGCATATGATGCTCAAGGGCGAAGCACACGCCTGGCAGTATGAGCGCGTTCGCGACGAGGACAAATACCTGATTATGCGACCGACGATCGACAAATCGCTGATTCCGGGCGCCGTTTCGACCGTTTCGGACGAGAAAAATAACATTCATTGGTTCAAGGCGGTAGGCGGACCGATTTTCATGTTCAATATCGGCGTCTTCGGCATTAAAGCGAATGAAGCCTTTACCGGCAGGGATTACATTGACCCGGCGAATGGCGAGAAGTTAAAGGACGGTTTGATCCGCGCGAGACGAATCGAAAAAGAGGAAGCTTACAGGATTTATGGCAAATCATAAAACCGTCTCAAATAGTCCCGTTTATGACACAATCAAATTAGACTAAATTCCGTCTCATAAACGACCCTTTTCGAGACAACAAAAGTAAAGCCATTGATAATATTCAAAATTCCGGGTATTAACGACGGCGTTGGAGTTAATCAATAGTTATACAGCGCAAGACGCGTAGGAGGAGGTTGTGAACCAGAAGGAATTGCGAACAAAGTTCAATCACCCTACTCCGGAGTTGCCGGTCACGGATGTGGAACGGGCTCAGCAGCACTACCGTGATGCACTCGGTTTCGAGATTCGTTGGCTCTACCCCGGAAAGGAGATCGGTGCTGTATCGCGGGATAATATCGCGATTTTCTTTCGCCAAAGAATCCAGCCCTTCGAACCTGCCGTTCACTGGGTGTCGGTTGCAGACATTGACGCCACATACGAAGAATTGCGTTCGTCGGGCGCGCGGATCGTTGAGCCTCTTGAAAAGAAACCTTGGGGTTTGCGGCAGTTCACAGTGGAGGACATTGATGGCAACCGCTTCTACTTCCACAGTGACTGAGCAAGCGCTGTATAACGCCCGTCATGCACCCGACGCCCCATCACGCTGCCTTTCATGCGTGTTGTGTAGTGGCGCCGAGTGATGACGGGCGTTGGGTTGCTTCGTGATGTGCTTTAAGTTGCGGATAATCGGAGGTCAATAATGAGATCTAAAACTCTTATAGTTTCAGTCGTGATAGCGCTGTTTTTTCTCGGGCAGACCAGCAACTCACAAACTAACAATCCCGCCGAGCCGCAGAAGCCGCTTGTTTCGTTCAATGGCGGTAAGGGGCGTTCAATAAGTAGTAAGAACCGGATTGTTTCACAAGAAAACCCGACGATTGTGATTGATGTCAGCCGTGAACTTAAGAACTTCGGCGTCATCAACTTCCCTTTGAAGAAAGCCGCGCAGGTTGAACGGTATATTTTTGTCCGTTCCGATAAAAGCGGCCGAGCGCAACGGCTATTTATCGTGCAGTTCGAGTCTGTTCTGTCCGGAATCAAGGGCGGCTACTCGTTTCCGATGACGAACACCACGCGCATCGGAAGTCACGACTATCAAACACAGGTTGGATTCTTCAACTTCGCACAAACCATTGCTGCCAATCCGGGAGCCGAAGCCGAGCAAACCAAAGTCTATCTTAATCAAAACGGCGTACAGGTTGACGACGATTTTCTAGTCGCCCGCTACGCACGGGTTGCCAGCGAAGACAAGCGGCACGAATTGATTCTCTTTTACCTTGAGAATTTGCGCGATTTGAACTTAACCCGTTCCGAACTTGAGCAAGGCGGCTCTCGCCTCTCAGAAAGGGAAAAAGTATTTGCCGAATTCGCTGCCCGCGCCCAACAAAGTTTCAAAGTCGTGGACGGCAAGTCGTAACGAGATTTCAAACTTGAAAGATTCTGGTAAAGGCGCAACCCAACAAATCATTCGACCGGACGCGGCGATACTATCCCTTTCAAGAGGCTTTGTTCATCGTATCCTGTGTGGTATCGCGGCGCGCGGCAAAACGACTCTTGGATGGTTTTACGGTTTCAAACTGCACTTGATCGTCATCGATTGCGGCGAACTCCTCGCGTCGCAGGTGACGCCCGGCAACATTGACGACCGCCGCCCGGTTGAGAAGTTAGCGCAAAGACTTTTTGGCAAACTCTTCGGCGATCTCGGATATTTGTCAGACCCTTTGAAAATCGTGCTCAAAGAACAGAATCTGGAATTGATTACGAAACTGAAAAAGAATATGAAAGATAAGTTTCTCAATTTGGGCGACAAGTTGCTGCTCAGAAAGCGAGCGCTGATCGAAACGCTCTTCGATCAACTGAAAAATATTTCGCAGATCGAACACACCCGCCATCGCTCGATGTGGAACTTTCTGCTCGATCTCGCTTCAGGACTAATTGCTTATTCGTAGCGCGAGAAGAAGCCGTCGTTGAACTTAAATGTCAAAGATCTTTGTGTTATTTGTTAGTTCTTATCCCGAACTGACGTTAATTTAAAATGGATTAAGTACGTTCAGTGAGAGGGCACAATGAATCATTTCAAGCTTTACGCATATGGCTATCTTAATTTGCATGTGCTTATTGATCTTATATAGGCTGTCAGATTGTTTTATCGGGTTGACACGCCTGCGCTGAGCATAATATTAATGTCTGCCTGCTTCGTTTTTGCTTTATTTTTATTTTTTGGAATCAAAAACGAACAATTTCGCGGTCGTTATGGTTCTGTGAGCTACCGATGGCGCGATCCCGTTGCTTATTGGATCGGTTTTGCGTTATTTATCATTGTCTATCTAATCTTCACAGTTCTAATGGCATTGTGAACTCCTGAAAGGTTGCTTGCGCTTGACCTCTTGTGCTCACTGGTTATTTCCGGCTCTTAAGACTAAATAAAAAGAGTCCGGAAGACGATCTTTTTTGAGACAACTCAAACAGCCTAATAACAAGACTTCAGTCAGCGAGGTATGAGATGGACGCGCCGCATTAAGTCGTTATAGCGTGAATCTGAACGAAGCGGGTCGAAAATTGGCTCTACTTTGAGAAATCCCAATTGCCAAGCGCGTTCGTCGAATGCCTTTTCCAGCCAGATGAACGCTTGATTGCGTTCGCCGAGACCGATATAAATCATCGCCGTTTCAAACGGATAGACCGGTGAACCCGCTGCTTGAGAGTTTAATTCATTGAGAATCGCCTGCGCTTCTCCGCGCTTTCCAGCCATTGCGTAGGCGTAGCCGAGAAGCGCGAGAAAACCCGGGTTTCGTTCCGAGAGTTTGACCACCGTTTGAAATTCGGCAATCGCTTCTTCGTTTCTTTGCTGCTGAACATAAACAAAGCCGAGAAAGATGTGTGCGTCAAGCACATCAGCATTAATTTCCAACGCTTTTTGCAATTGCGCAACGGCTTCGTCATAACGCCGTGCGCGGTAGAGAGCTAATCCGACGTGGGCAATGGCGCTGGGCGAAACAGGGTCGAGAGTCTGCGCTCTTTTGGCTTCTTCAATTGATTCGTCGAGCCGTCCCATTCGCGCCAATTGCTGTGAATACCAGTAATGCGCCACCGGATAATTCGGATTTAAGGCGATGGCTTGTTTGAAATGTTCTTCGGCAGTCGCCCAGTCCCAGTAATAATCCGCGATGACCGCTGCGAGCGAAGTATGCGCTTCGGCAAGCTCGCCGTCTATTTCCAGAGCTTTCTCCGCTGCCGCTCGCGCCTTCGGATGCGATACTTTCAATGGCAGAACGCTGTAGCTTCCCAGTAGATTGTAGGAGTCGGCGAGACCCGCGTAGGCGAGCGCGTAATTCGGGTCAATGTCGATCGCCCGCCGGTAAAACTCCAGACTTTTCTCGAATCCTTCGGGCGTTACTTTGTTCCAAAAATAACGACCCTTGAGGTAAAGCTGATAAGCCTCTGTATTGTCGGTGTATTTTTTAGTTAGCTGATGACGCTCTTCGCCGCTCAGCTGCAACGCCAATGCCCCGACTATTTTTTGAGAAATCGAATCCTGAACGGCGAAAATATCCGTGAATTTTTCATCAAATGTTTCCGTCCACAGCGTCTTGCCGTCTTCGACGCGCACCAACCGCGCCGTTATCCTGATTCGCTCGCCGGCACGCTGAATGTTTCCATCGAGTACCGACTCGACTTGCAGTTCTCTGCCCGCCGTCACCGCATCTTGCTCCAAATCGGAATAGCGACGCACGGCACTGACCGGACGCACCATGACCTGCCGGATGTTCCCGAGTCTGTTAATCAACGAATCGCTCATTCCCAATTCGAGTGATTCGTCCCGATTATTGACCGTCAACGGCTTAAACGGAAGCACGGCGATCGATTTTATCGGCGCGTCGGCGGACTTCCCATTGTTTCGCCAAAGAAAAAATCCAACTGCGCCGAGCGCGATAATACTTAAAACAGATAAGGTAATTAACCGGAAGCGATTAGTTTTTTGAGCTTTAACCTTTGGTTTTTGAGTTTGGCTAATTTCAGATTTCAAAATTTCAGACTTGTTATCACTTTGTAATTTGTCATCTGAAACATCCAATTCCGGCGCGTTTAGAAGATCGGCTGACGCAGGCAGTACTGACATATCCAACCTGCTTGCCGGCGCAGACGTCTCTGACATCGCCGCCTCATTTCGTATCTCTACTTCACCTTTTCTCTCGGTTTCCTCTTCCTCAATCCGCCGCACCTCCGCCACGAAACGATAGCCGCGCCCCGAAACGGTTTCGATAAACTTCGGGTTTTTCCGGCTGTCGCCAAGAGCCTGTCTGATTTTGGAAATGTTGTCGGCTAAATTTCCTTCTTCGACAAAAGCATTTGCCCACAGCATTTCCATTAGACGATTTTTTTCCAACAGATGCCCGCCGTTTTCGACGAGCAGGCAAAGCGTTGCAAAAACCTTCGGAGTCAGTGGTATGACCTTTCCTTCGCGCAACAATTGCCGCTCGACCGGGTCGAGACGGTATTCACCGAATTCAAAAAAATGCCTTGGATTTTCGCTCATAAAGCCTTCGAGAACCCGCCGAGAATTTTCCTAGAAATAATCGAGATTTTTCAGAGGACTTTTAAGATGCCCGGAGAGTATTGTCGAAACTGAAGTCGGAGACGGCGTTCGTTTCAAGATTTCGCTTTCAAGCGCGAGCAATATAACACATTATTCGGATAAACCCGAACAAGAGGTAAAAGACAATGCAAAAAATCAAGTCCTGGTCAGCGCTAACTCTTTGCGGAATGCTGCTGGCGTCACCATTTAATTCATTCGGGAACCCGGCGGCGCCTGCCGCACCACTTAGTTTTACGACACTTCAGCCGGGCGGCTTTCGAGATATTTTTCAGAATCTGCCTATAAATATCGTTTTCGTCGGCTATGAACAGGGCGCCGGTGCGCAGCAGATAAACCAAGCGGCTTTACGGTCCGAATTGCCGAATACATATCGCGCGCTGGCTCGTAGTCATGCATTTTACGGCATCCGGAATTTCGTCGGAACGAGCTTCAATTACGACTATAATTTTGTCTATGCCGGCAAGCCTTTTGAAGACGCCCTCTTCGGCTATCTATCGGGTATCGCGCAGCCGCAGCCGCAGACCATTTTTCAAGAAGGTTATAACGCGCAGAATGCCAATTCTTTAGAGGTCACGCAAAATCATTGGATCGACGCGCCGTCGGTGGAGAAATGGTTGGCTGATAATGCTGACGCGATGCTTGGCGTTAACATTTCTCAGTACACCGTCTTCTTCATAAACTGGCACGGACGTTCCGACTTCAAATTTCACGTTTACACCAAAACCGACGAACCCGACACGGATACCGGTGTCAATCACGGACTCGTTGACGATGGGCGAAAAATGATCGCCTGGGGCGGCACGACGCCGGACGATGAAGAAAGCGGACTCGGCTCGCTGCACCGGATATGGTTTTACGACCTGTCCGCAGGACCTGAATTCTGGTCGGATAATTGGAATGTGGACGACGCGGACATGAACGGTGACGGCGTTCTTGATTATCGCATCGCTCCTGTTTGGGAATACGGCAACCTGTCAGGCTACCGTCCCTTCAACAATCTCTCTGGCGATTTGGGTAAAGTGCTTCGGTATGTGGCGCTTGATATGCTTTTTACAACTTCGCCGCTATATAAACCTGCCATTTCGGCGCCAAGACTTCCGACAAACATAGAGCTTGACGTAAATCTTTATCAAGGCGACCCGGCGGTGAACGTTAGGGACTATTTTAATCCGACAGTTCTGCGACAGGAAGTGAGCGAACTCCAGCCGCTAAACAATTTCACGATCGAGGTAAACGACCAGAATTTTTCCGGACGCTCCTCTGCGGTTTTCGATTGCTTTCTCACAAGCACACTCCCGCCGTACGCCGATAATTCCTGTTATGGGAACCGGCTGGGCACCGCGTTTGGGGATTTGTTTTTGTACAACAACGATCACCTATTGAGTTTTCTCGAAGGCGACGGTGATTACGAAATTCCGCTTTTCATCTACAACACAACGAATGAGAGGGCTACGGATTTCGGCGGCTATGCCGATGACAATTGGGCGGATGGCACGCAGTCTCTGACGTTTGTTTTTACCAATCCTCACTTTCGCAATTTCGGACTCGGACCCACGGAAGTCGCGGTTCATGAGATCGGGCATCATCTTGGCTTATCCCATCCGCACGACGGCTACGACTACGAGACGGACAATGATTTCTCCCAAAGGGGAGATACTTATTTCGCATGGTCGGGCGACGAGTCGAACACCGCCATGAGTTATCTGAATATCAACTATGATTTCAGCCAATTCGACCGCGACAACATGAACCGCTGGTTGACGGCGGCTTATATCAATCAGTCAAACGCGATTCTGCCGAAGATTCTCGAAAAGCCGCAAGCGGGACAGGTCGCCGACCTGCTGGCAACAGCTGACGCGCACGCGGCAGCCGCGATTGTCGCATATAAAAACATGGACTATTTAAATGCCTCGACTTTTTCAAAAGCGGCATATCAAACGGTCTTAAACGCGGCAGCACAAATCAACGTCCATATCGAGCCGCAAGCCTCGACAGCCGACTACCGGGCGAAGGGTCGCAGCTCTAAATTCGTAGACAGCATACAAGACTATCGGTTTCAAACTCCCTAATTCTAAACCCGCACATCCTGACGCGGGCAAACTCCCACCGTGTTTATTTTTGAAGATTGGATGAGAAGCATGCGAAAGAGTCAGGAATTCGCAGATTCACACCAAACAAAGGAGAAATTTATGATTATGAAAAAAGTATTTTTGGCGTTAATTATCGCCGCCGTGACAACGATTACGGCATTTGCACAAATAAATAACAGTCCGGACTGGACGAGCCCGACCGGCAGCTGGCAGGGTGTTGTAACTTCGGTGGGCGGCGGACCGCCGCCGTTCAGAGTTCTGATGAACTTCACCGCCGACGGAGGCTTTATCGCGAGCGGCGACGGAGATTCCAGCACAAATCAAAGCGGCAGCCCGCAATACGGTGTCTGGGAGCGAATCGGCGGTAAAAACAGCCGGACCTACGCGGTTACGTTTCGTCAACTTTTTTACGCCCCCGACTCGACTTCGATGGGCAGCGCGAAAATGCGGCAGACAGTCATCTTGAGCGAGTCCGGTGATATATGGAATGGTCCATTCGTCGTACAGATTTTCGCACCCGATGGGACGCTGGTTTTTACCGGAACAGGCACCGCGACCGCAACACGCATCCGGTCGGAGCCACTTCCTTAACGAGCTGCGAAGACTCGTCAGCGGCATATCAACTCGAATGAAGGTTTACTCAATAGATGGCATGCACAAATATTCAGTACTGATTGCATAAATAGTTTTATGTAATTCAAATGAATATTTGTGCAATGCCGAAAGTCCCCAAATTACATCATGGCGATTATCGGACGACGCGCATAGTTTTTTCTCGCCCAAATAAAATAAATTGAATACTTCCCTTCCCTGTCGTCGAAGAACTTAGAAATTTAAGTTACTGAAACAGCATAATTCGTAGAAATATTAGATTCGCTCTTTTAATACAAAATTTTGTAGCCTTCCTAAACCACGGCTTCGGCGAAACTCCACTGTTATTGGCACAGAAAACTCATATTTAAGTTTTAATGTAGTAATTACTATGTTTTTATTTGTGATTTACATCATTTTCCGCCATCTTCAACCTAAAAACTCTAAAGTTAAGGTTAATTCTTAAGTTTTTTCTTTAAATTCAAGAAATTGTGTGTTATTTTCTCTGTTTATGAAACCGTTCTCTATTAGTCCGAATCCTAATACCCTTTATCTTACCGATTCACTCAAAGCAGTAATGCATAAATGTCGTTATACTATTGACGAGCGACAAGGGTTATCGTGCATCTTGGGTGATTTCGGGCTAGGCAAATCGACCGTACTTCGCTATCTGTTTGCTGAGTACGATGCAAAGGGCGACGCCGAATCAATTCTGATTCCTACTCCAATCTATCCATCAGCATTTGCCCTACTAAAAGGCATCTGTCAGAGTTTCAAGCTCGAGTCGGCACGATCATTCCAAGCTCAGCAGAAATTACTCGAAGATTATCTAGAAACGAAGTTTTTAGACGGAAAGAATATCATAATCTTTATTGACGAAGCGCAAATCTTAGATACTAAGCAACTAGAATTATTGCGGGCGATTTTGAACTTTGAAACCAATGAGGAAAAACTCGTTCAGATAATTTTAGGGTCTCAAATCGAATTAACCATAAAACTGAATCACAAGCGCAATCGCGCATTAAAATCACGCATTACCACATATTCTGAATTAAAACCGCTTAATCTCGAAGAAACAGCCGCCGTGATAGATGCACGATGCAAGCTAGCATCCGTGCCAAATCCGTTTAATAATGAACACATCACCAAAATTCATGAGCTAACTGGCGGTATTCCCCGCTCTATAATTAAACTATGTGGTTTGCTTTATTCAATGAAAACAAATCTTGAAGTCGATGAAATTCCGCTGGAGTGGGTGAAAGAATTTACTAGCGAGGTTGGTTTATAATGGGCATCGAATCACTACTTAGACAAAAGGCAGAAAAAGAAAAAACTGAGGTTAAATCTCTTTCACTGGTAGAATTTGCACCCACCCAACCCACTCTACCAAACCAACCCATAGACACCCAACCCAACCCAACCCATCCAACCAAGAACCAACCAAACCAACCCACCCAGCCCATGCGGGATTTTGTAAAATACCCAAATTCTGTAACTCGAAACTCCGATCGTTTGTTTCGCGGAATGAATAAGCAAACTTACGATAAACTTTACAACCTCACACGGGGAGGTTTTCCGAATCCGTCACGATCGATCCAAATAACCAAAATCGAACTCGAACGCATTACGGGTTTTTCAGATAACACCCTTGCCAAGCATCTAAAAGATTTACAAACTGTCGGATTAATAAAAATCACACACCAATTAGGTAAACATGAAGGTTCAATTTACGAAGTCTTTGTGCCGGAAGAAACATCCAACCAACCTAACCCAACCAACCCAACCAACCCAACCCAAAAAGTGGGACCCCACCCAACCCAAAAGATTGGGTTGGTTGGCACAGGTGAAACATCTGAAAACAAAGAAGATAACTCCGACATAAGATTTAAATTTAAAGACTTTAAACTGATTGATGATGATTTAATTGAAATATCCGAAATGTTTAACGAGGCTGCAAAACGCGTAACGGGTAACGGTCTGACTAAAAAGGACGGAGAAGCGCTTCGGGAATTAGTCGAAATTGTCATAGCGGAAACCGATATTGCCCGAACACGCACAAAATCTGTGTCGGTTTATCTCAAGTTTGCGGTCGAAAATCTGCGCCGCCGGCTGTATGCGGAAAAATCAAAAGGGAAGTCGAAAAAAACTTTTGAACCGGGTAAGTCTGAAAGCGTCGAAACAGCAGTCGAACCTGTCGAACCGCTCGACAATGATATAAGGCAAACCGTACTGGAAAGCCTCCGGCAGATGGTCAAAAATAACGGCAGGGAATCGGTCGACTTTTTTAAGTCAAATTACACAGAAACCGACTGGTCTTGGTTAATGGCGAATTTATGAAAGTAGCTTTAATGACCCAAGAAGATATTAAGCAAATTACTTCATGAAAAAAGCCACTTTTTTTGGTGTCCAAAATATATTGATTAAAACTTTCGCTTCCTTTTGCGTATTTTATTATCCGCCGCTTAGCGCAGGTAGGATATAAATCTCGCTATCGGCATCCATAACAAGTATCTCGTCGAGTTGACGAACTCTGCCGTTATTGACAAAGACCGCAATATGCTCGCGAAGACGACCGTTTTCGTTGATTATTCGGGGTTTCAAAGCAGAATACTTTTCAAACAGAAAGCCATCCAGAAAATTCCTGAGTGACAAATTTTTATTATCGTCCGCATTAAATTGCAGCTCGCCTCCATCGGCAAGTTCCGCGAGATAACCTGTGACTATGACTTTCATAAAACTTGATAGGCTTTGACGTTTAGTATCGCGGGCAAGGAGTCGAACAGTAAACGCCAGTTTTCGCCGTTTTCCACCGAAGACCATAATTTTCCGTTGCGCGTACCAAAATAAATTCCCTCTGAATCATCAACCGAAAGCGCGTCACGCAAGATGGTTTCGTAACAATTTTTATCGGGAAGTCCATCATCAAGACATTCCCAACTACCTGCTTCACCCAGCCGGTAAACCGCGAGTTTTCCGTCGGGACAGCAGCGAAATTCATCGGATTTCAAGGGGAGGAGATAAACCGAATTGGGCGCGACGGGCGAAATTGCCATCGCAAATCCAAAATCGGACGGCAATTCACCGCCGATATTATTCCAACTCTCGCCGCCGTCGTCGGTCCGATAAACGCCCCAGTGATGCTGCAGGAAAAGCGTTTGAGGATTAGCGGGATGCTGCACCATTTTATGGACGCATTGCCCGAACTCCGGATTCGGATCCGGGAGAAAAGGGGCAACGATTCCTTTGTTCTTCGGCTCCCAGCTAGCGCCTGCATCCATCGTCTTATAAACGCCGCCCGTAGAAATCGCCGTCCATAAAACATTCGGGTCGGTGTAATCTTCAATAATCGTGTGCAGGCATAAGCCGCCAGCCCCAGGCATCCATTCTTTACGATGCGGATGATTATAAAAACCCTCGACCGGTGTGAAACTTTCTCCACCGTCGTGCGAAACGAACAAACAGGCAGGCTGCACTCCGCAGAAGATAGTTTGGGAATCGTGAATCGACGGCTTTATTTGCCAGATGTTTAGAAGCGACTCTTCACCGTCGGGGGGAAAACCTACCAGCGGCATTTCAGGTTTTGTCCAGGATGCCCCGAAATCGCCTGAATAAATTAGCTCAGTGCCATAAAAAGGATTATTGGAACTAACCCAAATACGGCTGTTTCGATTATCGAGG
>Ga0126304_10000428_pt1 | contig 16767 bp, 16 predicted proteins | sample Plot25_FD_92538 | JGI IMG/M metagenome (GOLD analysis project Ga0126304, IMG submission 92538) | Serpentine soil microbial communities from UC McLaughlin Reserve, CA, USA - Plot25 | ecosystem: Environmental > Terrestrial > Soil > Grasslands | place: USA: UC McLaughlin Reserve, Lake County... | reverse complement strand
TTGCCTCTCAGGGAGATTTCGCGCTCCGCCGGTGAGAAGCCTCAAACGGTCGCCCAGTCGATCGAGCATCGCCCGGGGAGGGAGCAGCTTTATGCGCGCCGCGGCGAGCTCTATCGCCAGAGGCAACCCGTCGAGGCGAGCACAGATCTCCGCCACCGCCGGTGCGTTGTCGCCGGCAAGCGTGAAGTCGGCCTTCGTGGCCCGGGCGCGCTCTATAAAAAGTCTAACCGCTGCGTACCGCGTCACCTGCTCGAGAGATTGCGGGCGTTTGGGATCCGGTACCTCCAGAGGAGGCACAGGGAACACGTACTCCCCGTAGAGCCCCAATGGTATGCGGCTGGTAGTCAGTGCCTTCAGGTTAGGGACGGTCGAAAGCAGTTCCGCCACCAGCGGCGCCGCCCCCAAGACCTGCTCGAAGTTGTCCAGCAAGAGAAGCATCTGCTTGTCACGCAGGTAGTCTCTGAGGAGCTCTTCCGGCGTTCGGTCGCCGGTTTCCAAGTCCAGCGCCCGGGCTATCGTCGGGGCCACGAGCGTCGGGTCGGTTATGGGGGCAAGCGGCACGAAGAACGTGCCGCTCTCGAACTCGTCCATGAGCTCAGCAGCAGCCTGCAGACCCAACCGGGTCTTACCCGTTCCCCCTGGACCAGTGAGGGTGAGTAGACGTACGTCGGGATTGCGCAGCCGCTCACATACCTGTGCCACCTCGCGTTCGCGTCCCACGAGTGGAGTAGGCTGGCCGGGCAGGTTGTTGCGCCGAGCGTCTAGCGTCCGCAAGGGTGCGAACTCGGTAGGAAGGCCGGAGGCCGTGATCTGGAAGACGTGCTCGGGCCTGAAGAGATCCTTGAGGCGCCTCTCTCCCAGATCCCGCAACGCGGCCCCTTCAGGCAACTCGTCACGCACCAGCTTCTCAGTGGCCAGGGACATCAATACCTGACCCCCGTGCCCGGCCGAGAGGAGCCTCGCCACCCTGTTGAGGGAAGGTCCGAAGTAGTCCCCGGCTCGCTCTTCGGCTGCCCCCGTGTGCAGCGCCATCCTGACCCGCAGGGGACCCGTCTCCTCCCACTCCGCATGGTGAAGCGCCCTCTGGGCATCGAGGGCTGCTGAAAGGGCCTTCGGGGCACGTGGGAAGGCGGCGTAGAAGGCGTCTCCGACCGTTTTGAAGACGTGACCCTCATGGGCCTCTATGGCTGTACGCAGGATCTCATCGTGGCGGACAAGGGCTTCGGACATCGCCTTAAGGTTTCTCTCCCAGAGGAAGGTGGAGCCCTCTACGTCGGTGAACAGGAAGGTGAGGGTGTACGGCTCTGCCATCCGCTTTGCGTCCTCCTCTCCCGAGAAGATCGTTTAATCATCTGGGTAGCTAAGGTCTAGCAACCTGAGCGAGACTCAAAAGTGGACTATATCGAGGTCCTCGGCCGCCTTAACCGGTCCTCCGAACGCGGATTCGGCCTCCGCTACCAACGCTTCCGGGTCGACGAACCGGCTTGCGCGTAGATGGGAGAGGGCGAGGCGCAGCACACCGGCCGCGCGGGCAACTTCGCCGGCATCGGTCGCGGTCGAATGTCCCATGGCGTGTGCCTGTTCGGCTTCGCTGTGCAGCCCATATGTATCGTGGATAAGCAAGTCCGCCCCGCTCGCGTTCGCGACGACCTCCGGGAACGGGCGGGTATCGACGGCGAAGACCGCAACGGAATCCGCCCGAGCGACGCGGAAACCCACGCATTCGAGGCCGTGATTCATCAAGAAAGGGGTGATCTCCGTCCCTCCTACCTCTGCAGGCTTGCCGGGGGCGAGCTCGTGCCAGCCAAGACGCTTCCCCAACCAGTCCTCTGCGCCGGGGATCGTCAGGCCAAGGTAGCCTCGCAGCGCTCGAAGCGTCTCGGATGCGGCGTGGACGGTAAGAGAAGCTTCGGGAAGGGCCGCCAGGCCGGTGAGCAGGGGCGCTAGCCCGCCGACGTGGTCGAAGTGGCGGTGGCTGATGAAGACGTGGCGCACGGATTCGAGTGGGATGCCCGCGGCCTCGAGGCGAGCGAGCAGTACGGTACCGCTGGAGGCATCGATCAGCATCGTCTCGTTACCTGCGAGCGGCACGGCCAGACTGGTCTGAGCCCGCTCCGGGTTGAGGGAGTCACCGGTCCCGAGGAAGATCAGACGTCTCACCTTGTCGTATCCTGATCTCCCCACCGGTGCAGCCTGTTTTCTCGTTCGCGAACGAAGAGAACAGGGCTGGTGGACGAATAATCAATCATGTACTCCTTGCGTATAGCACAAGACGGTGTGGGGTGCGAGGGCAGTAATTAACAGAGCAGCTTCGCGTGTACCACCTGTAGACGAAGACCACTGGGCGAGCGGAGCCGGCGGCTGGTTGGGCGACGGAGGCTGGGAGAGCCTCAGACTCCGTAGGAAGCGTCCCTTCTCTCCATGAAGATCGCGGGCTGCGCCAGTTCTGTGAACGCGTACCTCCGGTAGAGATCGTGGGCGTCCCTGGTGGCGAGCATCCACCGCCGCAAGCCTTGCAGGTCAGGGTGTGAAAGCACCACCTCGACGAGCCACTTCCCAAGGCCCTGCCCGCGATGCGCCTCCAGCACGAAGACGTCGGCGAGGTAGGAGAAGGTGGCGTGGTCCGTCACCACCCGCGCGAAGCCGACCTGCTCCTCGTCCCTGTACACGCCGAAGTTGAGTGAGTTCTCGATCGACCGCCCCACGACTTCCTCAGGGACGCCCGCGGCCCAGTACGAGGTGCTCAGGTAACCGTGGATAACTTGCGGGTCCAGTAACGACCTGTCCGTGCTGATGAGGTACTCGCCCCGCCGCCACTCACGCGTCATCGCGCCGCGGCCCGGACGTAGACCGCGCGCGCCAGCGGTTCTCCAAGGGCGTGGGCTCCCCCGTCCTCGTCCTCCACCGTGACGACGCCGTCCAGATCGCGCACCTCCCTGACGCACAGCAGGCGCCCCGGAACGAGCCCGCGCTCGCCTAGGTAGTCGAGCGTCGAAGGGTCGTCTCCCACCTTGGAGATCCGGATCCGCTGGCCGGGCGCGGCTTCGCTCACGGGGAAGGAGTAGTCGGGCTGTATGGTGCCGTCCGCGGCGGGGATGGGGTCGCCGTGGGGATCCTGGTCCGGGTGACCCAGGTACTCCGCCAACCTCTCCGTGAACCCGTCCGAGACCGCGTGCTCCAGGCGCTCGGCCTCCTCGTGTACCTCGTCCCAGGAGTACCCGAGGTGCTGTAGCAGGAAGGTCTCGATCAGGCGGTGGCGGCGCACCAGCCGCAAGGCCTCCTCGCGTCCACGCTCCGTGAGCGAAACACCCCGGTAGCGCTCGTACTCGACGAAGCCCATCTCCCGCAAACGTACGAACATGTTGGTGACCGAAGGCGGCGCGATTAAGAGCCGTTCGGCGACGTCCTTCGTCGAGGCCACGTCCGCCCCGGCGACCTCCCAAATCGCCTTCACGTAATCCTCCACCGAGACTGAGGGAGGCTGCACCGCCGCGGAACCGCTCATCCCATTAATGCTAGACGACCCAAACCTTCCTATCAAGTTCGGGCAAAACTTACCTTTAGAGGAGGCAAACTCTTGACAAACCAGAGGTTAATATAATAAGTTAGGCTTAGCTAATTTACGTTGGTGCCTGCGGATGTAAGAGAGGAGCGGCGATGAGCGAGAGCGAGAAGGTGGGCATCTCGCGCCGGGACTTTTTGCGGGCCGCGGGGACGGTGGGGATCTCCAGCGGGCTCTTGGGGGCCTATGTGGGTCGGGCTCGCGGGCACGACGGGGAAGTCCATGGGGCCGACGTCGCCCAGGCGGAGAGCGGACACATAAACTCCCACGGCGGCAACAGCACGGTGGGCAACGTGGACACCTCGCGGTTCGACCCGAGCGCGTTCTTGAGGGACTTCTACTGGGGAGAGGAGCGGCGGGAGGGGGGGAGGGTCGTCCGGGAGTACGAGCTGAGGGCCGAGAACGTCGAGATCGAGGTGGCGCCGGGCGTGATGTACCCGGCGTGGGCCTACAACGGGCAGGTTCCGGGGCCTACCCTGAGGGCGGCGGAAGGCGACCAGCTCAGGGTCGTGTTCAAGAACCAGGATGCTCATCCGCACACGATCCACTTCCACGGCTTCCACCCGGCCAACATGGACGGGGTCTTCGAGCTCGTGGGGCCTGGGCAGGAATTCGTCTACGAGTTCGACGCCGAGCCGTTCGGGATGCACCTCTACCACTGCCACACCTCGCCTTTGAGAAAGCACATCGAGAAGGGGCTCTACGGGGCGTTTGTCATCGACCCGAAGGAGGGACGCCCTGAGGCCGACGAGCTGGTCATGGTCATGAATGGCTTCGACACCAACTTCGACGCCGCAAACGAGGTCTACGCCGTCAACACGGTGGCCTTCCACTACCAAAAGAACCCCGTGGAGATAAAGAAGGGGGAGCTCGTCCGGGCCTATGTGGTCAACGTACTGGAGTTCGACTTCATAAACAGCTTCCACACGCACGCCAACTTCTTCGATTACTACCCCACGGGCACGAAGCTCGAGCCTTCTGAGTTCACGGACACAAAGGTGTTCGGCCAGGGGGAGCGCGGGATCATGGAGTTCCACTACGACTTCCCCGGCCGGTTCATGTTCCACGCCCACGTCAGCGAGTTCGCCGAGCTCGGCTGGATGGGCCTCTTCGACGTGAAGGAGTAGTGGGATGAAGAACGAGCGCGGAGCGGGCTGGGTGCTGCTGGGGCTCGTGCCGCTCCTGGGCCTCGGGGTTCTGCTGGCCTTCATAGTGCTGAACGGGGCGGGGGTGAGCCGGGAAGACGCGCCGCCCGTAGAAGATCTGAGCGTCCAGCGGGTGGCCCTTCCGACAGAGTTCGAGTTCGTATTAAGCGTCCGCAACGGCGGCCCCCAGCCCGTTACTCTGAGCCAGGTCGTGGTGAACGACGCGATCTGGGACTTCGAGGCCGAGCCGGACAACACCATCCCGCGGCTGGGCTCCGCGACGGTCACCATCTCGTACTCGTGGGTCGAGGGCGAGGCTTACGAGATTGTCCTCATCACGAGCACGGGTACCAGCTTCGACGCCGAGGTGCCCGTAGCCGTTCTTACGCCGGGCTTCTCGGGTGAGACCTTCTGGCGCTACGCGCTCATCGGGACCTACGTCGGCGTGATCCCTGTGGCCTTAGGTCTCCTGTGGTACCCATTTTTGAGGCGGTTGGGCTCCGCGGGGATGAACTTCGTACTGGCGATGACGGTGGGGCTGCTGGCCTTCCTCGTCGTAGACACGCTGCAGGAGGCGATAGAGGTCGCGGTGGAGCTGCCGGGGGTCTTCTCCGGCATCCCGCTCGTGATCTTGCTGACGTTGCTCACGCTGCTCGGGCTCTTGGGAACCGAGCGGCTGCTCCGCACGGGACGCGAAGAGGCGACCCGGCTCGGCACCTCTTACCGGATAGCCCTCGGGATAGGGCTGCACAACTTAGCAGAGGGGCTAGCCATCGGGGCGGCGTTCGCCCTCGGGGAGGCGGCCCTGGGGGTCTTCCTGGTCGTGGGCTTCACGCTGCACAACATCACCGAAGGGGTAGGCATCGCCGCGCCCATCTTGAGGGAGAGACCGCGGCTCGCGCATTTCCTCTGGCTGGCGCTGCTCGGCGGTGGACCGGCCATCTTGGGAACCTGGATCGGGGGCTTCGCCTTCTCCAACCTGCTGGCGGCAGTGTTTCTCGCGGTCGGGGCCGGGGCCATCCTCCAGGTTATATACGAGGTCACGCGGCTTCTTCTGAAGGACTCGACTCGGTCGAAGACCCCGGCACTCTCGGCCTCGAACCTGGGCGGGCTCCTGGTCGGGGTGGCCATCATGTACGCGACGGCCCTGCTGGTCTGATGAGGGCGGGCGTGAGAGACGAAAGGATCTTCAGGACGGTCGCCGCGGTGCTGCTGGTCTCGGCTTTCTCCATCTCCGGCTATCACCGCTACAAGGCCGAGCGGGCCGGCGAAGAGCGGAGCCCCGCCTGGCGGGAGGAAGGCTTGCCGGTCGCCGTCGGGCTGCGGTCTGCCGGGCTCGCGTTGATGCTGTCGGTGGCGACTTACGTCCTCAGCCCGCGCCGGATGGAGTGGTCGAGGTTGGACCTCTCCCCCTGGCTGCGTTGGTCGGGGGCGGGGCTCGGGGCGGCGAGCCTGCCCCTCGCTCACTGGGTCTTCAGCAGCATCGGCGCCAACATAACCCCGACGGTTACGACGAGGAGAGACCACGAGCTCGTTACCGATGGACCCTACCGCTGGGTGAGGCATCCCCTATACTCCATGGGGAGTACGTTCTGGATCTTGCTGAGCCTGCTGGCGGCGAACTGGTTCATGGGCTTGGCCAGCGTAGCGGTGCTGGTTATGCTGCTGGTTCGCCTGCCGAAAGAAGAGGCGAGGCTGATCGAACGTTTCGGAGACGAGTACCGCGCTTACACGGGACGCACCGGGTGTCTGCTACCGCGCCTCCGGTGACGGCAGCCCACTTTCGGATTTGGTCGCGGCGTGCTATCAATAGAGCCGTGCGTGATGTTGGCCCGATGGCACCCGCAGACGGGGCGCGGTGTTCGAGCTCTTAGCCGGGTTGCCGCCGGTCTTGCAGGCGTTTTTCGCAACGTTATTCACGTGGGGGATGACGGCTGCCGGAGCGGCGTTGGTGTTCGGGACAAAGAACGTTCCGCGCAAGCTGTTGGACGCGATGTTGGGCTTCGCTGCCGGGGTGATGATCGCGGCTAGCTTCTGGTCGCTCCTGGCGCCCGCGATAGAACTCTCTGAGGCGGGAGCGTTGCCGTCGTGGGTTCCGCCAGTCATCGGGTTTCTCGCCGGGGGCATATTTTTGAGGTTGCTAGATCGGCTGCTGCCGCACCTGCATCCTGGGATGAAAATATCTGAGGCGGAGGGCATCCACACGAGCTGGCGCCGGAGCGTGCTCCTGGTGTCAGCCATAACGCTGCACAACATCCCGGAAGGGTTGGCGGTGGGGTCACCTTCGGGGCCGTGGGCCTCGGCATCGCGGAGGGCATTCCGGGGGCTTCCCTGGGCGCGGCCGTCGCGCTGGCCATCGGCATCGGGCTGCAGAACTTTCCCGAGGGTACCGCGGTAGCCATGCCCTTGAGGCGCGAAGGGATGTCCCGCGCGAAGAGCTTCTTCTACGGCCAGCTCTCGGCGGTGGTCGAGCCGATCGCGGGGGTCCTTGGGGCGGCGGCCGTGCTACTGGCCAGGCCGATCCTGCCCTACGCCCTTGCCTTCGCCGCCGGGGCCATGATCTTCGTGGTCGCCGAAGAACTCATCCCCGAGGCCAAGCGTGGCAGCCCGGACATAGCCGCGATGTCGCTCATGGTCGGTTTCACGGTCATGATGACGCTCGATGTGGCGCTCGGGTAGCTCGTAGGTAAGAAGCTGATCGGCTGACCGGCGGGTTGCTATATACTGCCGGCCGAGGTGAGGGCTTCGGGGCCAGCGGAATCTAACGGCAGGGCGTCCGCGCTCGCGGTCTGGGCCTGGGTGCTCTACGATTTCGCCAACACCATCTTTTCGCTCAGCATCCTGACCGTCTTTTTTTCGGCCTGGGTGGACCAGCAGGTTGGGTCCGCGAGCGGGTGGCTGTTCAACTCGGCAACGGCCTTCTCGGCGCTCCTGGTGTTCCTCACGGCCCCTATCTTGGGAGCGATGGCCGACCTGCGGCAGCGCCGGGTACCTTACCTAGTGGTCTTGACCTTGATCTCCGTCCTCCTCACGGTGGGTCTGGACGTCGCCGGTGGGGTGGTGGTGGGTGTGGCGCTCTTCGTGGCGGCGGATCTGACCTACCAGTCGGCGATCGTCTTCTACAACGCGCTCCTGCCGGTGGTCGCGGCGGGGCGTGGGGCTGGCAAGATCAGCGGCTACGGCACCGCCGCCGGCTACGTCGGCACCATCCTCGCCTTGATCTTCCTGACGTTCTTCGTCTCCGACGCCGAAGCCATGCGCTCCATACTCGGACCCTTCGGTGGCTGGATGCAGACCGGCGGCGAACAGAACTCGAACGCCTTCCTGCCGACGGCCGTCCTCTACCTCCTGTTCAGCTTGCCCGTCTTCTTCCTGGTGCCGGACCCGGCGGTGCGTCCCCCGCGCCCCGTAGCGCTCGGGGTGGCCTACCGGGACGTCGTGCGCACCTTACGAAACCTGCGCGGCGGCTACGCAAGCATAGGGACGTTCATCCTCGCTACGATCCTCTACATGGACGCGGCGAATACGGCGGTCTCGAACATAGCCCTCTACGGGCGCAAGGTCTTCGGGATGGACAGCGTTGAGATAAGGAACCTGCTCCTGTTCTCGACCGTCTTCGCCGTCGTGGGCTCCGCCGCCACGGGGTTTGCCACGGACAGGGTCGGACCTAAGAGGACGCTTCTGGCAGTCCTCGTGCTGTGGCTCGTCTCTATAGGGCTCGCCGCCGCTGCGCTCGAGCCCTGGATGCTCTTTCTCGTGGGGCCGCTCGTAGGCGTGGCGCTCGGAGGGACATGGACCGTGAGTCGGGTGATGCTCGTCGCGCTCTCGCCCCCCGAAAAGCTCGGCGAGTTCTTCGGGCTCTTCTCCCTCGCCGGGAGATTCTCTGCCGTTCTGGGGCCCGCGCTAACGGCGATACTGCTCCTCTCCTTCGGGCGCGGGGCAATGGCCTACCGGGTCTCCATAGGGTCACTGACCCTGATCATGGCCCTCGGCATCTTCTTGCTGCTGCGCGTCCCGGACGCCAGGCCCGACCCAACCCTGGAGGAATTCGTGCCGGAGGCGCTGGTCAAGTGAGGGGAGAGGCGTGACAGAGCCGCAAGACGGCAGGGGCAAGCTCATGGCGCTGCGGGGACGGGTGATCACGGACTACGAGGTCTGGCCGGAGGGTACCGTCCTTCTGGAGGGTGGTGCCATCGCCGACGTGAGCCCGGACGACTCGCTCCTAGGCGACGCCGAAGAGGTACGTGAGTACCCCGACTCTTTGCTCCTTCCTGGCTTCGTGGATCTGCAGGTCAACGGCGCCTTCGGGGTGGACGTGGCCTCGGAGCCCCACCGCGTGGCGGAGCTCTCGGAGGCCCTCCTCTCGACCGGGACCACCTCGTATTTGCCTACCATAATCTCCTCCCCCGAGGGCCTCTACAAGGAGGTCTTGCCCGCCCTCGCCGCGGCGTCCGGGAGTCCTCCCTCCGGCCCCGGGGCGGAGCCGCTCGGCGTCCACCTCGAGGGCCCGTTCATAAATTTGGAGAAGAGGGGCGCGCACGCCGCCGCCCACGTCGTGCCGCCGAACCGGGAGTTTCTCTTGCGCCTCCTGGACTTCGCCCCGGTGCGCGTGGTTACCCTCGCCCCGGAGCTCGAGGGGGCCGACGAGCTGATGACGCTCGCTGCTAACCGCGGAGTGGTCGTCTCCGCCGGCCACTCCGGCGCTCCGTTCGAGGTGGCGTACGAGGCGCTCGACGCCTCGGTTGCCGGCGTCACGCACCTCTTTAACGCCATGAGCGCCATGCACCACAGGGAGCCCGGTCTCCCCGGGGCCGCCTTCGCCCACCCGAGGGTCGTCTGCGGCCTTATCGCCGACGGGCTCCACGTTCACCCGGAGATGGTCGCCCTCGCCTTCCGCATGCTCGGCCCGGACCGGGTCTGGCTCGTCACCGACGCCATATCGGCCGCGGGGATGGGGGACGGTGAGTACCGCCTCGCTACTCGAACCGTCTACCTGGACGGCGGCGTCCCCAGGCTTGGCAGCGGGGCCATCGCCGGTAGCACCCTTACTATGGGCGAAGCCTTCCGGAACGTCCTGGCCTTCACGGGCTGCACCCTCCCCGAGGCCGCCAGGATGGCCTCGACGACCCCTGCACGTCTCATCGGGGAGGGCAGGCGCAAGGGCCGCCTCACCCCCGGCTACGATGCCGACGTGGCGGTGCTCGCCCCCGACCTCTCGGTCGAAGCAGCCTGGCGGGGCGGCGAGTTGGCCTACGAAAGGGGAGGGAGCAGCCGGTGAGACGAGCGGTTCGCGGCGTGACGGTGGAGTGCGTGCGGGGGGACATAACCTCGCAGGAGGACGTTGTGGCGATAGTCAACGCGGCGAATGCCGAGCTGCGGAGCGGGGGAGGGGTGGCGGGCGCGATCCACCGCGCCGCCGGCCCGGGACTCGAAGAAGAAGCGCGCCCGCTCGCCCCCATAAGACCTGGCCAGGCGGTTATCACCAGCGGCCACGACCTGCCTAACCGCTACGTCATCCACGCTCTGGGCCCGGTCTACGGCCGGGACCGACCCGAGGCAGAGGTGCTTGCCAAGTGCTACCGCCACTCGCTCGCGCTCGCAGAGGAGCACGGGATAGATTCGGTCGCATTCCCGGCGATCTCGACCGGCGTCTTCGGTTACCCGGTCGAGGAAGCCGCGCGGGCGTCGCTGGGAACCGTGATGGAAGAAACGGAGCACTTGAAGAGCGTGCGCCTCGTCCGGTTCGTCCTCTTTGGTGATGAGGATCTTGAGGTCCACGAGAGGGTTCTCTCCGAGCTCTCATGAAGCGATCTTCGACCCGACCAACAAGACCGGAGAGGAGGTGAGATGAAGCTACTGTACATAGTGACCAAGGGTACGGACGACGCGACCCTGGCCTCCGTCCCGCTGCACATCGCGGCCAACGGCTCCTTGGAGATCGGCCAGGAAGTCTCCGTGGTCCTCGCGGGCGACGCGACGGAACTGATGATCGGGGACAACGCCCGGAGTGTGGAAGGGGTAGGCGTGCCTCCGTTGCGCGAGCTTCTAAGCAAGCTCGGGGATCATCGGGTACCCGTCTACGTCTGAAAGGGCTGCGCCGTCGCCCGTGGGGCGACGGAGGAGAGCCTGGCGGCGGTCGGCGGCACGTGGGCCGCCCCGTCCGACGTGGCGAGGTTGTCCGCCGAGGCCGACAAGGTGCTCACCTTCTAGGAGCGCGAAGAGCCGGGTTTCGAGCCCCGGCGTGTTTACCCGGCGGCTTTGGAGGGGGAACTCACAAAGATCGCTCACTCTGTGGGCCGCCGGTCTCGTTAATAGTAAACAAAGGTGCTCTCCCACGTCAGATCCAAGCCCCGTTAGCACGCGCCGGCAACTTTGGGTGGGATAACGCGGGCCGGCGGCTGACTGGGAGGGGGATCACCGGCCCTTCAGTACGCGTCGTCGTGAGCTTTGCGGTGATCTTCCAACTTTCAACGCCTCAGTAGATGGTCTTAGAATCTCCGCCGAACCACCGCTACCAACCCACCGACTTTCGCGAAGACTCCGATCGGTTCTGTCCCTACCGAGCGGTCCCCAAGCCGCGCGTATTCTAGGTGTCCTCCGAAATTTGCCGGCTAGTTTTTAGGACTATTGCTGTATGCTCGGAGCAGGCGATGCGCAACCCGACGGACACGGGAGGGCGCGAATGCTGCTCGAGAGCAAGAACGTAACTAGGCGGGGGCGCTCTCGTCTCGATCGATGCTGGTCGGCGTGTAAAGCGCTGGCGGAGTCCTAGCCGACAGACCGAGCTCGTAAGCGTTGCTGGCCTGTCCTCTTTTCCTTATTCACCAAACAACCTGTAGAGGACCTTCTCGGCAGTTGGCATGCACCATCCTGGATAGGATGCGAGACTCACGGCTCCGAGGACGCCAGCGGCTCAAGCTCTGCCGAACGAGCGAACACAACGTTTGGTGCCGCCGAGTAGAGCGGCGTAAAGTAAAGGTGGACGCTACCGCGCCAACTTCACAGGGATACTCACTTCAGATCGCGCCCTCCCGACGGAGGGCGGCCACGGTCTCTTCTTCGTAGCCAAGCTCCCTGAGTATGGTGTCGGTGTGCTCGCCGACGGCGGGGATCGGGGCCATGACCGGCTCGGCGTCCGTCGGTGTCCCTGGTGGCAGGAGGACCTGCAGGGGACCTGACTGGGAGCTGACCTCGCGCCAGCGGTCGCGCGCCGCGAGCTGGGGGTGTTCGAGTAAGCCCCTGACGGTCCGCATCCGGGCGTTAGCGATGCCGGCGTTTTCGAGTCTCTGTATGGCCTCCTCGGAGGAGAGTCCTCCGAAGACGGCGGAGATCTCCTCCTCTAGGGTCTCGCGGTTCTCTACCCGGCGCGAGTTGTTCTCGAAGAGCTCGTCGCTGGCCACCTCGGGACGCCCGAGCACCGCCTCGCAGAACCTCCGCCACTCTCGCTCGTTCTGGATGCCGAAGAAGACGGCTTCCCCGTCGCCGCACTCAAAGGGGCCGTAGGGGGCTATGGAGGCGTGGCGGGCCCCGCTGCGCGGAGGCTCACTCCCGCCGTACATGGCGTAGTAAGCCGGAAAACCCATCCACTCGGCGAGCGCCTCGAAGAGCGAGACCTCGAGGGCGGCCCCCTCGCCGGTCCGCTCGCGCCTTAGCAGGGCGGCGAGGATGCCGGAGTAGGCGTACATCCCGGCCGCTATGTCGGCGACCGCGATACCCACCTTCGAGGGGGTATCGGGGGTGCCGGTGATGGAGACAAGGCCGGCCTCGCACTGCACCAGGAGGTCGTAGGCTTTCTTGTCTTTGTACGGGCCCGACGAGCCGTAGCCCGAGATGTCGCAGACGATCAGGCGCGGATGTTTGTCTCGCAAGACTGCGGCCCCGAATCCAAGCCTCCCTGCCGCGCCCGGCGCGAGGTTCTGGACGAAGACGTCGGCTCGTGCGAGCAGCCGCTCCATGACCCCGCGGGTGCCTTGTTTCTTGAGATCGAGGGTCATGGACTCCTTTGTACGGTTGAGCCAGACGAAGTGACTGGAGAGCCCTTTGGCGGCGGTGTCGTAGGAGCGGGCGAAGTCTCCGCCTCCCGGGCGCTCCACCTTTATGACCCGCGCGCCGAGGTCGGCGAGCTGGCGGGTGGCGAAGGGGGCCGCTACCGCCTGCTCCAGGGCGACGACGGTTATGCCGCTCAGCGGCAGCACCTCTAGAAGGACCTCGGCAGGCCGAGGACGTGCTCGGCGAGGTAGGAGAGGATGAGGTTGGTGGAGATGGGCGCCACCTGGTAGAGGCGCGTCTCGCGGAACTTGCGCTCGACGTCGTACTCGGCGTCGAAGCCGTAGCCGCCGAAGGTCTGGACCGCGGCGTTTGCCGCCTCCCAGGAGGCGTCGGCCGCCAGCAACTTGGCTAGGTTCGCCTCGGCGCCGCACGGCTCCCCCCGGTCGAAGAGGGAGGCGGCCCTCCCCACCATTAGCGAGGCGGCCTCGACGCTCGCGTACGCCCGCGCTATGGGGAACTGGACGCCCTGGTTTTTGCCGAGTAGCCTGCCGAAGACCTCACGCTCCTTCGCCCGCGCGGTCGCCCTGTCTATAAAGAAGCGGCCGTCGCCTACGCACTCGGCGGAGATCAGGATGCGCTCGGCGTTCATCCCGTCGAGGATGTAGCGGAAGCCCTGCCCTTCCTCGCCGACGAGGTTTCCAGCGGGCACCCGCAGACCTTCGAAAAACAGCTCGTTTGTGGCGTTGTTCATCATTACGCGCCGGGGGTTGACCGTGAGGCCGGCGCCTACAGCCTCGCGTAGATCCACGAGAAAGACCGAGAGCCCCTCTGTGCGCTTCTCGACCTCCTCTCGGGGGGTTGTGCGGGCTAGGAGGATCATGAGGTCCGAGTGCTCCACCCTGGAGATGTAGATCTTGCGTCCGTTCACCACGTAGTGGTCGGCTGCAGGGCTTCGTCTCGCGGTCGTGCGTACGGAGGCCGTGTCGGTCCCGGCCTCGGGCTCGGTGACGGCGAACGCCTGGAGCCTGAGCTCGCCGCCCGCTATCTTCGGCAGGTACTCGCTTTTCTGTCTCTCCGAGCCGTGCCTGAGGAGCGTACCCATCGTATACATCTGGGCGTGGGCGGGACCGGCGTTGGCGCCGCTGCGGTTGACCTCCTCCAGGATGGCGCAGGCCGCCGCGAGGTCGAGGCCCATCCCGCCGTACCCCTCCGGTATGAGCGAGGCAAGGTAGCCAGCTTCGCTCATCGCCCCGACGAACTCCTCCGGGTAGCGGCGCGCGGCGTCGAGCTCTCGCCAATACCGGTCCGGGAAGCGGGCGCAGACCTCCCTCACGCCGCGGCGGAGGTCTTGGTGCGCTCCGCTCATCCGGCTTCTCCGGGGGCGGGCCTCGATATCTGCGGGGCGTGGTCCTTCTTGTAGACCATGACGATGCGCCTGAACGTGATGACCGTACTTCTCAAGTCAGAAACAACCTATAAGCTGCGCTTTCGCGCCATGGTGCCAGTGGACAGCCTCGGTCGTCTGCCATTCAGGAGGGTGTAAGAGTTGCGACGAAGTTGTCGTGTTGGGCCCACTAGGCCATTTTACCTAGCACTCGGCTGCAGGTCGTGAGAAGCTGAGCTGCAGCACCTACGAGGTGCCCCCGGCCCTACCGCTATCACCTCGCGAACGAGGAGGCCATTCTACGTGCTGGAAGGCTCGGGATCAGTCCCATCTAACGACGACGAGAAGCGCAGCGAAGTTAACTTAGATGCAGACGGGGTATAACCCCTAGACGATTAAGAGACTCGAGCAAGAGTAAGGAGGTGCGTCGAAGATGAGCTCTGGCGAGATCAGTGGGCGGTTCAGAAGAGTGGAGGACAGGTACAACCGCTACGACGTGGTCGACCTCGACGGCGACAAGATCGGCACGGTGGATCACACCTACGTGAGCGAGTCCGATCAAAGGGAGTATGTCGCCGTGAGTAGGGGACTGACAGGGCTGCTACCGGGGACGGGATCGAGCATTATCCCCTTGGACGTGTGCGCGGTGGATAACACTAGCAGGACCATCCAGGTCAACGCGGAGAAGGACCTCGTCAAGAACTCCCCGTCGCTCGGCAGCGGCGATGAGATGAGCCCCGAGTACGAGTCTCAGGTTCGCAGCTACTACCGTCTCTAACATCGGGGCGGCCTTTGGCCGTATTCACCGAAGCTCGTAGAATCTCAGATTTACGGAGCTACGCGAGTCCGCAGATAGAGATCGTCAAGCTGCAAGTACGTATGGGTCCCTAGTAAGACGGGACTGATCTAGCGAAAGGAGGGAGATTCATGCCGCAGCGGGTGGAGGGTAGCATAGAGATAGCGGTCCCCGTGGAGGAGGTCTACGGCTACTGGGAGACGCTAGAGAACCTGCCTTACTTCATGGCCAACGTCGAGGAGGTGACCGCTACAGGGCCCGACACCACCCGCTGGAGGGTCAAGGGTCCCTTCGGCAGGTCGCTTGAGTGGGAGGCCAGGACCACCCACAGGGAGCCCAACAGCACCATAGGCTGGATCACAAACCCGGGTGCTGACGTGGATAATGCCGGAGTGGTGCGCTTCAGGGAAGCCGCCCCGGGAGTGACGCTGGTGGAGGTCGTTTTGGACTACGGCGACCCGCCGGGAGGTGGGGCCGGGGAGGCGGCCTCGAGGGTGATCGCCGACCCCCAGCTGCAGCTGGAGCAAGACCTGAGGAACCTCAAGGACGTCCTTGAGGGGCGGACGACGCCCGAGGAGGTTCAACAACGCCCCGCGGCTGCGGCGGTGCAAAGCGGGGTGATGGCGTTTCTTGCTGGCGGGGCCGGCTTGCTCCTCATAGGGTTTGGCGTACTCGCGTTCTTCTTGCTACGCCGTCGCGATTCTGGCGGCTCGGAGGGTAACGAACGGTTCGTAGGAAGGCCTTCTAGGACCGGAAAGGTAGCGCACGATCTCGGCCTCTCGACGTGGTTCGGGGGGACGCTGTTCGGGCAATTCTCCCTCAACCCTACCGTGAGCAGCATCAGCGACCAGCGGGAGCGCGGGCGGGTCCTCAACGAGGCCTGGGCGCGCTTCCAGGCCGCGAACATCCCCGCCATGCTCTCGACGCTGCTCGGGTGGAGGCTCGGCGGCGTGAGGGATGACTCGGAGTTGCGGGCGCCCGGCCTGACGCGCACGAAAGACCTCTTGTTGGGAGGCGCCACTTTTAACACGGTCGCCTCGGCCCTTCTCGGGGCGAGCACGGCGGCCAGCTCCCGGGGGGGAGCCACACCAGTCCGCTCGGGCACCAAACCCTCGCGCCGGACCCCGCCAGAGGCAGCGCTCGCCGTGCGGCTCTTGCGCTTCACCGGCAACGGATCTCTGGCACTGCTGGCTGCTACGGTCGTGGTTTCGGCCTTGATCGAGGTGGCCGAGCCCAAGCCGCGCGGTCTCCTCTCGCGACTCCTCTAGGACTAGCAGGGACATCGGCACCGCTTTCTCCTGCGCGACCGCCGCCGAGAGATCAGGGTACGAGCCGAACCGGAAGAAACGGATAAAAGGTAGGAGGGCGCGAATCCCCGTGCGAGCAGCGACGCGATGAAATCGCCTGTAGGCTGGAATAAGAGCAACGGCGGACCACCCGTCGATTAGGGGCGGCGGAGCAACGCTTCGAGGGGAGGAGCGTATGACGGTGAAGGAAGGCTGGCGGGGACGCTTCTTCGAAGACTTCGAGGTCGGGGATGTCTACGAGCACCCACTGGGGCGTACCGTGACGACCACCGATAACATGTGGTTCACACTCCTAACCCAGAACACGGCTCCCATCCACGTGGATCACGCTTACGCGGCCCAAACCGAGTTCGGCAGGCCGCTTGTTGACTCGACCTTCACGCTGGCGCTGGTCACGGGCCAGAGCGTCACCGACGTCTCCCAGAACGTCTTCGCCAACCTCGGTTGGGACGAGGTAAGGTTGCCGGCGCCGGTCTTCGAGGGGGATACGATCTACTCCAGGAGCGAGGTGCTGGAGAAGCGCGAGTCGCACTCGCGCGAGAACGTCGGGATAGTGGTGGTCTGGACGACTGGCTACAACCAGA
>Ga0126304_10000427_pt1 | contig 16768 bp, 13 predicted proteins | sample Plot25_FD_92538 | JGI IMG/M metagenome (GOLD analysis project Ga0126304, IMG submission 92538) | Serpentine soil microbial communities from UC McLaughlin Reserve, CA, USA - Plot25 | ecosystem: Environmental > Terrestrial > Soil > Grasslands | place: USA: UC McLaughlin Reserve, Lake County... | reverse complement strand
TGAAGACGCCGAGGCCGCGGCCGACACCAGCGGACATGGTGAGTGCGTTCGAGCCCTTCGGCTGCGTCAGGCCGGGATCCGCGCCGGCGTCGAGCAGGATGCGCATCGCCGCGAAATCGCCGTTTCGCGCCGCGCGCATCAGCGGAGTGGTGCCCGCGCCGAGTTGGGGCTCGCCTGGCGTGTGATTCCGTTGAATCGTGGCCGACGTCAACCGCGCGTCAACGACGGCCCCTTTGGCAATCAGCCGCGACATCAGGTCAGTCGGCGTCAGGGTGTCCTTCACCTTGCGCGGCGGCAGTCCATACACCTCGCCGAGCGAGCTCATGTCCACGGCGGCATACAGCGCGCCCATTCCCGCCTTGTCGGTGAGATTCGGATTGGCGCCGGCCTCGAGCAGCACGTTCGCCGTGTCGTAGTGCGAGTTCATGATCGCGAGGATGATAGGGGTTGAGCCGTCGGGATCGACCGCGTTCACATCCGCGCCCGCTTTTGCGAGCGCGCGCGCGGCCTCCGGTGCACCGTCACGCGCAGCGTACATGATCGGCGTCCAGTTGCCGTGCGGAAGAATCGTCAGCACGCCCTCGAGGCCGAAACGATCCTTCGGGAACTTTGCCGTCGCCGACCGTGCGTTGACATCGGCGCCGCGGCCGATGAGCAGCGACACGACCTCCGCGTGATTCTCGGACGCCGCCCACATCAACGCCGTTTCGCCGAGTTGCGATTCGCGTGCATCGACCGCGGCCCCATGATCGAGCAGCACGCGGACGGCGGCTGCGTTGCCGGTGCGTGCGGCCGTCATGAGCACCGTCTGTCCGCGCGAAACCGTGCTCTTCGCGTCGGCGCCGGCGGCGATCAGCGCCTCGATCATTTTTGCGTTGCCGTTGATCGCGGCGAGTGACAGTGGGCTCACGCCGTAGCGATTTGCGGCTTTGGCGTCCGCGCCGGCTTTGATCAGGAGCGCGACAGTCTCGAGATCGTCGGCGCGAGCGGCCCAGTGCAGCGGCGTCGTGCCGTCTGCTTCCGCGGCGCGCGCCGCCGCCGGATTCCTGAGAATCGCTCGCACCGCGTCGCGATTGCCAGCCTGAATCGCTTCCACCAGCGGCGTGCCGCTCCGATCGGCGCGGACTGTCGTCGTCGCGGCGAGAAGCGCGGCGAGCGCGATGTTCAGCAGAGGTTTCATGCGAAGAAATCTTCCACGCGGCCGTTGCTGTCGCCGAATGTGTGCATCTCGTCGCCGAAGTGGTTGGCGACGGCGAGCCAGAGGTTGCCGATCGGCGTCTGCGACTTGAGCTTGATGTGCCGGTGGCCTTTGCCGACACCGCCGCCGAGCGCGACGACCGGAAGCGGATCGCTGGCATGCCCGTTCGGATTGCCCATGCCGCCGCCGTAGAAAATCAGCGAGTGATCGAGAACCGAGCCGTCGCCGTCAGGCGTCGTCTTGAGCGTCTCGATGAACTTCGCGAACAGCCCCATGTGATAGGTGTTGACCTTTACGTTCTGCGCGATCTTCTGCGGATCGTTGCCGTGATGCGACACGGAATGGTGCTGCTCGGTGACGCCGATGTTGGCGTAGGTGCGCTGACTCAGCTCGCGGGACAGCATGAACGTAAACACCCGCGTGACGTCGGCCTGATACGCCACCGCCATCAGGTCGTACATCAATCCCACGTGCTCTTCGAACGAGTCCGGCACGCCGACCGGGACATCGAGCGTGACGTCGGTCTTGCCTCGTGACTCCGCGCGCAGAATGCGCCGCTCGATCTCGCGGAGATTGTCCAGGTAGTCGCTGACGCGCTGACGATCGCGCGCGTCGAGATTGCGTTGCAGCAGCCGTGCCTCAGCGGCAACCGAGTCGAGCATGCTGCGCTCGTCGCGGACGCGGGCCGCGCGCTGCGCCGGACTTCCGCCCTGGCCGAACATCCGTTCGAACACCACCCGTGGGTTGATGTCCATGGGCAGCGGTGTCGACGGCGAGCTCCAGCAGACCGTGTTCAGGTATACGCAGTTGAACCCGGGCGAGCAGGCGCCGACGTAGCCGGTGAAATCTTCGGTCGCAACTTCGAGCGACGGGAAGGCCGTATCCTGTCCGATCTGCCGAGCGACGACCTGATCGATCGTCGTGTTGGCGAGGACGTCCTCCGCCTCCGTGCGCTTGGGCCACACGCCGGTCAGGAAGCCCGCCGCGCTCACCGCGTGATCGCCGACCTGGCTGCCTGGATGCGATCGCGTCAGGTTGGTGACGACGACCATGTGATCCTTGAAGGGTTCGAGCGGCTTGAGGATCGGCTTGAAGTCGAATCCCGCGCCGACGACCTCAGGGATCCACTGCTCCATGATCGCGCCGTTCGGCACGTAGATCGCGCCGAAGCGTGTGCGCGGCCGTGCCTGCGCTCGAGCCAGCGGCGTGAACGCCGGCGCCATCGCGTCGAGGAACGGCAGGGCGACGACCACACCGGCGCCACGCAGGAACGTGCGACGTGACAGATATCGCTTGGTGATGAACATGTCTGCCTACGTCCTCATTGTGTAGGGCGCGTCCTTTCGGACGCGCCAGGCCGGTCCGGAAGGACCGGCGCTACGACTCGCATCTGGAACGGCACGCTGTTGACGATGCCCAGCACCAGCGATGAGAAGCGCCAATTCTCGGTCGCTGCCTTCCGAAGCACCGACCGGATCGCGGGCATATCGTGCGCATCCACGCCGCGGCCCAGCGCATACGTCATCAGCTTCTCCGTCATCGTCCCGACGAACACATCGGGGCGGGCGAGGATGGCTTCGCGCAGCGTGATGACGCCATCGATGGCCTTGCCATCGGCCAGCTGACCGGAGGCATCGATCGGGCGGCCTGCGTCGCGAGTGCGCCACGCGCCGACGGCGTCGAAATTCTCGAGCGCGAGGCCGACTGGGTCCATCACTTTATGGCACGTCGCGCATGTCGGGCTGGTGCGATGCTCGGCCATCTGCTCGCGGAGTGTCTTTGGTGTCTGTCCTTCTTCGTTGGCCTTCAGCTGCGGCACATCACCGGGTGGCGGCGGTACCGGCAGTCCGATGACGTTCTCGAGCACCCACTTGCCACGGAGAACTGGTGAGGTCCGCTCAGCGTGCGAGGTGACGGCGAGCACGCTGCCTTGTCCAAGCAGCCCGCGTCGCGCGTCGCTAGGCACCGGCACACGGCGGAATCGGCTGCCGTAGATGTCAGGGATCCCGTAGTGACGTGCCAGCCGCTCGTTCACGAACGTGTAATCGGCGCGCAGCAAGTCGAGCACGTTGCGGTCTTCGCGGATGATGCTCTCGAAGAGGAACTCGGTCTCGCGACGGAAGGCCTGCCGCAGGTTGTCATCGAAGTCGGGGAACTCGTCCGAGTTCGGCTGCACCGATCGCACGTTGCGCAGGTGGAGCCACTGCCCCGCGAAGTTGCTCACCAGCGCGCTCGACTTCGGATCCGCGAGCATGCGTTTCACCTGCCGCTCGAGGACGAGGGGGTCGCTCAATTTCCGTTGAGTCGCCAGGCGCAGCAGTTCCTCGTCGGGAATGCTGCTCCACAGGAAGAACGATAGCCTCGATGCGAGATCGAGATCGGCGAGACGATAGGGAACATCCGGTTTCGCCTCTGCGGGATCCTGCTCGAGGCGGAACACGAAACGCGGACTGGCAAGGATGCGCTCGAGTCCGCGCTGGATGCCGGCGTCGAAGCTCCCTTGCTTACGTGCCTCGTCATAAAACGCGAGGATGGGATCGAGCTCGATTTTCGTGGTCGGCCGCCGATAGGCGCGTCGGGCCAGCCGACCGAGGATCTTCTCGGCGCAGGCACGTTCATCGCGCGTCGAGGACGGCCGGCACGTGAAGATTTCGGTGCGGCTCGGCGTGCGACCGACGCCCATCGGATTGAAGGGACCGGTGATGGCGAACGTCTGAATGTGCGGCCTTCCTGCCCAGTCGAAGTTGTCCGCGGAGCTGCGCAGGAACGGTTGCAGTCGCCACGTGTCCTTCACTGACAGGTTCTCGATGAACGTCGCACTAACGTCGTGCGGACCGGCGGTGACCGGTACGCGGACGCGCATGCGGAGCTCCACCGCGTCGCCGGTGTCGGTCGGCTTGTCGTACATCGCCGCCAGATCGTCCATGCCGCCAATCGTGACATGGTGAACGGGCTTGCCGTCGATCGCGATCTCGAAGTCGTTCGGATACTGCAGACCGCGGACGATGTTGAGGTTGGTGCGATAGAGCTGCGTACGGAACTCGTACTCGGCGTCGAGAGGGAAGGTGTGCCGCACGCTCAGCCCGCCGACGGTGCCAAGCGGCAGTCCCTCGATGTGCTGATTCTGCGACAGATCCTGCGCCACGCGATAGGTGTCGCTGCCGGCCCGCATGTTTCGGTCACCGACCGCGAGCTTGCTGATTCGTGATGCGGCGGTAAGGTAGCGCTCCTGCAGCGACGGAGAGACACCGAGCACGTCCGATACATTGTCGAAGCCGTAGGCCGAATCGTCCGGCGGCAACATTGTCGTCACGTCAACGTCGAGCCGAAGCAGGTCGCGGATCGCATTCTTGTACTCGGCGCGGTTGAGTCGATGGAGCAGCGGACGGCCCGGATCCGGTTGCGCCGCCGCTGCGGCGTCAAGACCCGATTCGAGCCACGCGATGAGCGAATGCGCCGTTGCTGAGTCAGGCTGTGGCGCGCCTTGCGGCGGCATCACGCCCGAGCGCATCTTGCGCACCACTTTCTCCCAGAGCTCCGCGTCGTCGGCCAGATGTGCCAGGTCCGTGCCTTCAAGGACGAGACCGCCGGTCTTCAGACGTACGCTGTGACACGTCACGCAATACTGATCGAGCGTCGCGCGATAGGGAGCGGGATCTGCGTTGACCGGAGGGATCGCAGTGTTTGACCCTTGCGATGACACAGGTGCCTGCCGGCCGACGGCGAACGCCACACACGCCAGCCACAGACACGCGCCGAGTCCCGGCAGTCTCCTGATCATCGTCCTGAACCACCCTTCACTATGCCAGATTGTCGCCGATTCGGGACCTCGTCTGAGCCCGTTTCATACAGCTCCTTGGCGTACAATCCGGCGCAGCTTGGCACTGAGATTCGGACTCCTTGGCGTCGCGAACGCGGCGTGCATTACGCCCGCGACGGCGCTGGCGCAGGGTGGGCCACCCGGGGTCGCCTGCCATACAGGATTCACGAGATCGAGGCGATGGGTTTCACGCTGCCGCTTTACTCGAAGAACGGCTGGAGTCCGTTCCTGAGATAGCCAGCCCGGCTAAAGCCGGACACTACAAGATCCGGCTGAAGCCGCACACTACGAGAGGTTATTCAATGCGTGTCCGATTCCTGGCTCTTGCCCTTGCAACGTCGCTGCTCGCCACCGCGCCGTTGGCTCAGACACCGTCGCCTACGGGTTCAGGCACGGTTGGCTTCATGCACGCCATCCACGCGACGAATGTCGTCGAGAAGACGCTCGCGTTCTATACCGAGGTCTTCGGTCTGTCAGGCCAGGTGCGTCCATTCGCCAACGAGGCAGTGCCGATCCTGACCGACTCGCCTGGCGTCACGTTGAAGGTGTCGATGCTGCAGCTGCCGGGCGAGGGCTTCAACTTCGAGCTGACCGAGTTCTCGAACGTCACGCGCACGCCGGCGCAGCCGCAGATCTGGGATCCGGGTGCGCCACACATGAAGATCCTGGTGCGCGATCTCGAGCCGGTTGTCGCTGCGGTTCGCAAGCTCGGCGCGCCTATCCTCACAACGTCGCGCGCACCGGTGGCCGTGTCGACGCCGATCGGCAACGTGAAAGGGATCATGTTTCGCGATCCGGACGGCTACATCGTTGAGGCGGTGCAGGCGCAGGCCTCACCCGACGCGCCAGCAACTGGCAACGTGGTGGGCGCGATTATGGGCCTCACGGTCGAGGACATGGATACGGCGATGAAGTTCTGGCACGACCTGCTTGGCTTCGAGCTCGTCGGCGATCGAAAGTTCTTGACCGATCCCGCGATCCTGGATCTGGTGGGCGCGCCGAAGGGCGCCTCGTTCCGCGCCGTGTTCGGCGTCGTGCCCGGAAGCAAGGCACGCATCGCGATGATCGAATTCAAGGGCGTACCGCGTAAGCCGTTCTCGCTGCGCGTCCCCGATCCAGGCGCCTCCGGCATGGCCATCCGCGTCGCCGCCATCGGCGATCTCCTCGCCCGCATGAAGGCCAATGGCGTGCGCGTCCTGTCGCGCAACGGCGAGCTCGTGAACTGGAGTCCGACGATTCGCAACGTGTTCGTCAAGGACCCCGGTGGGCTGAACATCGAGCTGGTCGGCAACCTGCCCGCTGCGCAATGAATCGAGAGCTGCTGCTGGCGCGCCGTGACTACTTCAACATGGTCCACGGCGTCACGATCCGCGGGATAGCGACGCTGGCGGATCACGAACTCGATTTCCGGCCGATGGCGCGTTTGCGCACGCCGCGCGAGTTGATCTTTCACATCTACGCCCAGGAGGAACTCCTCGCTGAAGCGGCGCGCGATGGACGTTTCACCATGGAAGCGGCGAACGCTTGCAACCCTGAAGACCCGTCCAACGCATCGGCCGTTGCGGTACTGGCCACCGTCAAGGACGCGGTCGCGTTCGCGCATAGCTGTCACGACGCGGCCGAAACGATTTTCAGATCGATGTCCGACGAAGACGTCGCGCGGCCCGTCGAGTCTTTCATGGGCACTTACCCGGCCTGGCAGTTCTTTCTGTTTGCCTACGACGAGCACTGGCATCATCGCGGGCAGCTGTATACGTATCTGCGGCTGCTCGGGAAAGAGCCGCCGAATCTCTACGACTATTGAGCCGCGGACAGTACCGTCGACCGCGGGCGTCAGCCCGCGCGGACAGCGAGGATCGTATGCGTCTGATTTCTGCGTGCACGTTGCTGAGCCTGCTCGTGATGGCCAGCCCCGCATTCGCCCAAGGGTGGCAGCCGCCGTCTGACAGTCAGCGCTGCCCGTCGAAGTGGGGCAACGGCGACCAGCGTGGCTCGGGCAATCACATGAAGCCCGAGAGCGTGCTCAAGGCGTCGCGGCTGATCAAGACCGGCGAGGTGTTCGAGCTCGGTCGCGTGCTGCAGGAGGGCATGCCGATGCCCGCCGGCCGGCGCTTCGAGATCCTGACCAAGCGCACCCGCAACGATCCCGGGACGAATCGTCGCGCCTCGAACGAAGAGCTGATCGTCGCCGAGATGGGTCAGGTCGGCACGCAGTTCGACACCTTCAGCCATCAGATGATCGGCGGAAGCATGTACAACTGCTTCACACTCGACGACACCGCGAGCCGCACGGGATTCACCAAGCTTGGCGTCGAGCAGGTCGGCGCGCTGATCACACGCGGCGTGCTCATTGACGTCGCCGCCGTCAAAGGGATGCCGGTGCTCGGTGACACCTATGAGATCACACCGCAGGACCTCCAGGCCGCGCTCGCCGCGCAGAAGCTGACACTGCAGCCGGGCGACGCGGTGCTGATACACACTGGCTGGGGCACGCTCTGGGGCAAAGACAATGCGCGCTATCAGCGCTCGAGTCCGGGACTCGGCGTGGCGGCGGCTGAATGGCTGGCGAAGCAGGATCCGATGCTCGTCGGCGCCGACAACACCGCAGTCGAAGTATCTCCCAACCCTGACAAGAACCTGGCTGGGCCTGGCCATCAGATCTTTCTCGTCGTCAACGGCATTCACCTGCTCGAGAATCTGCGCCTCGACGAGCTCGCCGCGCGGGGGGCGCACGAGTTCGCCTTGATTGTCGCGCCGCTGAAGATTCAGGGCGGCACGGGTTCAACCGTGGCGCCGGTAGCAATTCAATAGGGGGTCCGATGAGGCATGACCAAAAGGACATGCCCTACTGTCCGAAAGGACGCGGCCTACTGTAGGGCCGGTCCTTCCGGACCGGCCGCCGATCGCTCGGAGATGAACCGGTTGTTGATCGCCACCGCGAGGCCACCAAACCCAATCAGCACGAAGCCGATCACGATCAGCATCAGCGGCCCGCTGAGATCGTCAGCGAACCGATCGGTGATGAAGTCGCCGAGATAGCCCACCAGGGCGAGGGTGGCGACCAGCAACAGGCTGCGGCTGCGCGCCACCGTTGAGAGAAAGATCGCGCCGCACGCCAGCGCGAGAAACAGCGGATTGGCCACGGTGTCGTGCAGCCAGTCCCAGGCGGCCCCGAGAAAGATCACCGACCCGAAGAAATACGCCAGTCCGGCGATCGAGCGATGCCTGGAACGATCGAGGCTCCATGCGATGCACATCAGGGACGCGCCCATGACCAGGCCAATCAGGTTGTGGTGCACGCCGAGCAGATCGAACGCGACAGTGAAGAATCCCAGGGTGAACACGATCGTGGTGAGTGCCAGGACCGTTCGCCGCCTGGCGATGAAGGTGCACCCCTGCTGAATGGCCATGACGCCATTCATGAACAGCACGCCGTGCGCCGGATCGCCACCGCTCGAATACTCCTGCAGTGTCACCATGATCCCCGCCGGTTCCACAAGCGCCGCCAGCACGAACAGCGGCGTAGACGCACGCTCCAGTCGGCTGTCCATCGTGCACACGAGCGCGAGCACGAAGATGCAGAACCCCGGACCGAGGGTGACCAGGACGCGGCCGAGCGCATCCAGATCGTCCCACCGCATGCCCACGTAGATCGACAGGCCGACGATGACGAACGTGCCGCCGATGTAGGCGAATAAGCGAGAAAGGATGCCGCCGGATTTCGCCGCCTTGAACGCCGGCTCACCCTTCAGCGCGTCGGAGACCTCGTCAATCGTCAACCCATGGCGGATGATCAGATCGACGACCTCGATCAGGGCGTCGTGCTTGTCGCTCATCTCGTGCCGACGACCCAGCCGATGAACTCGACATTGCCGGCGTAGAAAGCGGTGCGGCCGTCCCCGGTTCTGAGCTGCACGCTCGATGCGCCTTTGCGAAGGCGCGGCTCGTACGAAGACGAGGACCAGAAGATATCGGTGAGAAGGCCGCGCCCGCGGTTCGATCCGTAGTCCAGTTCGTAGCCGTCGGGTGCGCGCAGTGTCGTGTCGAGCTTCAGATCCCTGGTGGCTTCAACCGTGTCTTCGCGCATCTGGGCAATCGATGCGACGTCCTGCGGGATGCCAAACGCCAACTCGCGCACTGTCTGCGGTCCCGCCTGATAGCGATACAACTTCTTCCATCCGCCGCCGTAATACGCACCATTGGGCGCCGGCGCCACGCGCGTGTACTGCGCCTTGAGCACACCGTCTCTGACGACGAGCCTGACGATCACCGGAGGGTTGGCATTCGCGCCGGAATAATCGGGCATCGCAAAGACGAGATCGTGCTGTGGCGGGTTCGACAACGAACGCGGCAGCGTGCTGAACACGATGAAGCCGATCATGAGAAGAATCGGCAGCGTCAGGCCCACGACCAGGACGAAGTTGTCTTTCAGGAATTTCGTCAATCGGCCTCCGCCGTTCGTCGCGGCGGATCTCAGATCCGCCGTCTGTGCGCCCAATATGCCAGATTCGCAGTTGCGCTACCATCTGCGTTCGACGCGCAACAGGAGCGCTGCATTTCATGAGACTACGGATCTTGCTGGCAGGCCTGCTCGTACCGGCGCTCACCCACGCACAGAGTACTGCACCGTCACTCCTCCCCGGTGAGAGAGCCGCGGTCGTGACCGCTATTCCCGGCGTAATCGCTGCGGACGCGAAATGGGAGTTGATCTGGGCGGATTTCGAGACCGCGGACGGGATCGTGGGCACGACTGACGGCGGCGTGCTGTTCGCCCAGGAACAGACCGACACGATTCGGCGGCTGGACGTCAACGGCAAGGAGTACGTGTTCGTCAAGGACAGCTTCGGTGCGGGCGCCGTGTCGATGGACGCGCAGGGCCGCCTGTTCGCCGTACAGCGCGCGTGCACCGATACGGCGCGGCCGTTCGCGGCGAGTTGTCCCGAGCTTCCGGCCATCGCCATGGTGTATCCACAACGCCGCACGCTGGCCAGCACCTTCAAAGACGGCCGGCCGCTTGGACGTCCCAACGACGTGATGGCCGACGGCACGGGCGGCGCGTACTTCACTGCCGGCGGCGCGTATCACGTCACCGCCGACGGCGTCGTCTCGATCGTCGAAGATCAGAACCTGCGCTCGAACGGCATCATGTTGAGCCCCGACGGCAAGACGCTCTACGTGACCAATCAGAAGGTGGTGATCGCGTTCGACGTGAAGCCCGATGGTTCGACGGCCACCCGCCGCGACTTCGGCACGCTGAACGGCGACGATGGCGGCGACGGGATGGCGGTGGATTCGACGGGCCGGCTGTATGTGACCGGCAACCTCGGCGTGCATGTGCTTTCGCCGGAGGGCAAGCATCTGGGTATGATTCCGACGCCGCGTCGGCCGATCACACTCGCATTCTCAGGGCCCGACAAGAAAACGCTATATGTGCCGCAGATGGGAGCGATCGGCCCGGACGGTAAAGCGTGGACGACGCCGGAGGGCGTGCGGAATACCGCGATGACGATCTATAAGATCTCGATGCTGGCGGAAGGGTTCAAAGGAAGGCCGAAGTAACGGCCGGGGGGATTTCAATGCGATTGAAATGGTTGATCTCTGTGGCGGCTGTGATGACGGCCGTGTTCGTGGGTGCTGGCATTTCGGCGCAGCAGGCACCGGCCCCACAAGGCGGTGGCGCTCGCGCCGGCGGCGGCGGAGGCCGTGGCGGCGGATTCAATCTTCCGCCGTTGTTGATGACGACCGATGCGTTTCAGGACGGCGGTATCGTGCCGCAGAAATTCGCGGGCCGCGGCGGCGTGCAGCCTGGCTTCAAGTTCGCCAACGCGCCCGAAGGGACGATGAGCTACGCCATCATCTTCCACGACATCGATGTGTCGCTGAAGGGCAGCACCGGTGACGTGTTGCACTGGATCGTGTGGAACATTCCCGCGTCGGCGGGTGGCATTCCCGAAGGCAGCGTACCGGCGGGCGCCGTCGTGGGCCGGGGCATCACCGGACAGAACCAGTACTTTGGTCCTGGCGCGCCGGCGGGCCCACGCTATCACCACTATGTGTTCGAGTTGTACGCGCTCAACTCGAACCTCGATCTACCGCCGACGGCGGGACGCGAGGAGCTGCTGAAGGCGATGGAAGGAAAGATCACCGCCAAGGCCGCGTACGTCGGTCGTTATCGCAGCGAGGCTGCGCAGTGAGACGCTCGATTCTAGTGATTGGGTTTGCCGTGTTCGCGGCGACCCAGTCACTGACCGCGCAGGCGCCCGCGCCGGCTGCGCCGGCGACCTGCGACGCGATCGGCAACGTGCAGTTCATCTGTGGTCAGAACGGGCCTGAAGATCTTGTCGTCGTGCCGGGATCGCAGTGGGTGGTCGCCTCGTCGTACGGCGGCAGCGGCGGCATCATGCTGATTCGGGTCAGCGATCGCACGTCGAGCGTTGCATATCCCGGGTCCGCGCCAAAGGAACGGCTCGACGCGAAGACCTACAACACCTGTCCCGGGCCGCCTGACGCGGCGTTCAAGGCGAAGTTCCTGACACACGGCTTGTATCTGCAGGAAGGCCGCAACTCCGTCCACAAGCTTTACGTCGTCGTCCATGGCGGCCGCGAAGCGGTGGAAGTGTTCGACCTCGATGCGAAGCCGCAGACGCCGACGCTGACGTGGGTCGGCTGCGCGGTTGCCCCCGATCCGATCGGCCTCAATTCCGTGCGCGCTCTGCCGGATGGTGGATTCATCGCCACCAATTTCCTTCCGCGCAACCGGCAGATGGCGGCGCTTCAGAAGGGCGAGGTGAACGGCGAGCTCTGGGAATGGCACACGGCGAGCGGCTGGCAGAAGGTGCCTGGCAGCGAAGCGTCTGGCGCCAACGGACTCGAGATGTCGCCGGACGCCAAGACGCTCTATGTCGCCGCGTGGGGGAGCCAGTCGTTCTTCCGTCTCTCGCGTGGCGGGGCCAAACCGGAACGCCAGGAAGTACCGCTCCGGTTCCGTGTCGACAACGTCCGCTGGTCGCGCGACGGGTCGCTTCTCGCCACGGGTCAGGGAGGCGATGCGCCCAACTTCACCACGCGGGTCGTCAAGATCGATCCGAGGACACTCAAGATTTCGGAAGTGGTCAACAGCAAGCCGCTTGGTCCTTTCAGTGCGGGAACCGTCGCCGTTGAAATCGGGAACGACTACTGGGTGGGATCGTTCCGAGGCGATCGCATCGCGGTGTTTCGTAGAGGCGGGTCTTAAGACTCGCCTCCACGGACAGGGCGGCCCCTACGTCCTGCCTTGCTCACTGTCGTCCGCAGAGCCGTCCAACCGTGAAGCCCCAGACCCACTCTCCCTCATCTTTGTCCTGCATCGGATTGACGATGCCGAAGTCTTCCGAGGTGAACCGCCGCGGGGGAGTGCAGCGTCGTATCGATCCAGTCGTTCGCGGCCGATGGCCCGTTCGAGCGGCGATGGTCCCGGGTCCACTCTGGGTTCCGGGATGTCTCCGCCGATCGGTGGGCGGGAATTGACTTTCCTGATTTCATCGCGAATGTAATTGGCAATGGCCTGCCGGAGGTATGCCTGGAGGCCGCCCGGGTGCCGGGCCTCGAAGTGCTTCAGATGTGGAACGCCCGTATGACAGCGTCCTGAACGAGGTCCTGGGTCTCTGCCAGGCTGCGCGCCCAGCCCGGTAGGCGTCCCCTAGCCCAACGTTTCAAGGGTGAAGGGACCGTTCCACCAGCAGGCTGACTGCTTCGTTTGTCGCCCCGCTTATACCGATCGAGTAATTCAATCGTGCTGGTGAGATCGGCGGCTTCCCGGCGATCGGCGCCGGGGCCGTTCTGGCTGGATGTCATCGAGTTCCCTCTATCTAGGAAACGGGTGACGGGAATCGAACCGAACGGGGGGACAGTATCCCAGACCGGGTTTCGAGCGAATGTGCGCAATGGCTCAGGCGGCGCTGAGCATCGGACGAATGTCGAGGCCTTCGGGTACCGGCTCCGTCTGAGTGATGTGCCGCTCGTAGGTGCCTGCCGCATCGCGAATCGCCGTATTCACGCGCTCGGTCGGCTCGTACGTCAGTTGATCGAGCAGGCGAATTACGGGATGCAGTGGCTCGCCAAGGTTGGTGTCGATCACCAGGCCCAGCTCGTTGCGATTGGTGCGGACCAGCGATCCGAGCGGGAAGAACGTGATCGCATTCACGAACGTCTTCACCAGCGCCGTGTTCAGCTTCTCGCCAGCCAGCCGCGCCATGATCAGACACGCGCGCTCAGGTGGCGTCGGGTCCTGATAGGTCCTCGCGCCCGTGATCGCCTCGTAGATATCGGCGACCGACACGATCTGGCTCATCGGATGCGGAATGGCGTTGCCGAGATCGGGATAGCCGGTGCCCTTGACCCCACGGTGATGTTCGAGCGCGACGGTCGGCGTCAACGGATGCAGCCCGGATGTCTGCACGAGGATCTCGGCGCCCAGCGTCGTGTGTGACTCGATGGTCTTGCGTTCCTGCTTGTCCAGCGCACCGGCCTTCTTGACGATCTCGAGTGGAATCTGCGTCTTGCCGACGTCGTGCAGCAGCGCGGCCTCGACGAGAGCCGCCTGAATGCGTTCGTCCAGCCCGACGTGCTTTCCGAGCAGCAGGCTGAGGACGGACACGTTCACCGAATGGCAGTAGGTGAGGTTCTCGTACTGCTTGACGGCGAGGATCTGTCCGAGTGCGGCGTTGCTGCGCGCGACCTTGTGAATGAGCAGCTGCACCAGGTCACGCACGGTGACGACGTCGATCGGCTTGCCGGCGGCAGCGTCTTCGAATGTCTGTTGTGCTCTGAGAATCGATTCCGCGTAATCAGCATCCAGCGGCACCGTCGGCGCGTCGGGCCACTGCTGCGCGCGCCACCGCGTATCGAGCGGAATCAGCCGGCCGAGGCTGATGTGTGTGACGTTGCGCGCCGCGAGTTGCGTCGCCACGCTGTCGCCCGATCCGCTGAACTGCCACAGGAACTCGGCAACGGCGAGAAACTCCTCGAGCTCGACGCCGCGGGTGATGTGAATACTGTCCACGCCAAGCGCGGTGAGCTGATTGAGCAACTGCTGATTCGCCTGACCCTCGGTGCTCGTCGGCACGCTATCGAGGAAGACGTCGCCGCGAATCACGTCGATGCGAAGCACTTCGCTGTGCTGCAGGTGCGCATCGGTGACCTCGCCGATCTCCTTCAGCTTTTGTCGGATCATCGGATGGCCGGGCGGGTACGTTCCCGTCAATCGGCGGAGCGCGGCCAGGCCTTTGAGTACGGCAAGCGGATCGAACGGAGCAGCGAGCGGCGGCGTGCTCATTTGGCGCGGACCTCACGAGCTTTCAAGGCGACTTGCACCAGGCTGGGTTTCCAGAATCTGAAGCGAAGGGATTCGAGCGACTTCAGCACGTCGGCGAGCCCCTGGATCCTGGCCTGACCGGCGCGCTCGATGAGGCGGCCGGCCAGCTGCGGGTGTTTGAACACGAACTCGCGCGATCGCAGCAGCTCGCGCAACTGTGTCGCCATCGGCGCCGGCGGAAAATGCCAGAGAGCCTCTTCTGCGGCGGCGCGGCGATCTTCGCTGCCCTCGCGCAGCTGCCGCGCCACGTGAATGGCGGCGGTCGATGTGCCGAGGCGGGCGAGCGCGCGCAGCGCTTCGCGCGCGACTTGTGCGTCGGTGTGCTGCACCAGACGCGCGACGGCGGTTTCGTGTCCAGTACCGGCATGCCCAAGCACCCTGACGATTACGCGCGCCGCGGCGACGCCGCAGGAGTCGAGCTCGACGAGCAGCGCCTCGGCGACGGTCGGCGCCAGCTCGCACATCAGCGGTATGAAGGCGCGGGCTTTCACCTGATGCGCAGCCCGATCGATCAGCGCGACGAATCCGGGAACCAGCGACTCACCGAGTGCGCGGGTCAGGTCTTCGACGATCGCTCGGCCCTTGTGGTCGCGGTCGTGCAGGTCGGCGAGCGCCAGCAGCCGGCTCGGCGTGCAGAAATCGCTCAAGGCTTTGCCGATCGCCTCGGCGACGTCGGGTCGTCGTTCACGAAGTTCGTCGGCGAGCGCGGTGTATCCCTTGATCTCGGCAATCAGGTCGTGCCAGCGCGCTGCCTGCTCGAGTCCGAGCATCAGTTCGAGGGCGCGGCGCAGGAAGGCGTCCACCAGTGTCGGGTTTGGCTCGAGGCGCACCAACTGCGATACCGTTCGCAGCTGCGTGGCCAGCGCGTCGGTCTCGAGGATCCCCAGACGCACGGCGGTGACGACCGCGATGCTTTGCTCGTCCACTGAGAGGTCGAAGGCGGCAAACTCGGAGAAGTCGGTGCCGCGTTTTGCGTCCACGCGAATCAGGCCTTGCGCGTGACGGTCGATGCCTGACGATCGATCGGGCCCCTCGCCGCCGCGTTGCGCGCGGAGACGTTCGTCAATGAGCGGCTCGATGGCGGCGCGGCGATCGGGGGTGAGGTCGAGCCGGTTGAGCGCCGCCGAGAGGACTTCGGGTGCGGCTGTCTCGAGATCGAGTAGCAGACAGATCGACTCCGCCAGATCCATGTCGGGGAAGTCGCGCAGCACCTTGCCCTCGTCGCGGCCGTCCAGCAGCCCCGGCAAGACCGTCCGTTGGAGCAGGTTGTTCCGTCGATCGGGATCGAGCTTCAGCACGGCGCGCGCGAGGCGGCCGAACATCACCTGCGCGAGACGCGGATCGAGGGCCGAGAACAACAGCGTGACGTCGCTGAACTTCCGCTCGAGTGCCGTCTGCCGCGTGTCCACACCGGGAATCTCATCGTCGGTGAGACGGAGCAGCATGCTCGCGATGTCGGTGGGATCCTCGACGAGGACGACGAGATCGACGAGCGAGACGGACTCGAGTGACTGGCCCGGATCGAGCCGGACCCAGCCCTTGTCGGGTGGATATAGATAGCTGACCCGCGCGTCCTTCTGCGTGAACGCTTGGCGGCGTCGCCGTTCGTGGGCAAGGACGTCTTGCCTGGCGGGCGCTGGGTTGCCGAGGTCGAGCACCGCAGGCCGATGCGCCATGCCGACGGTAATCGCCGAGACACCATGCTCAATGAGTCGCTCGGCGAAGGTGAGGCCTTCACGTTCGAGGTCGTCGGCGGCGACAAGGTCGATGCAGAATCGCGACAGGTCGCGCGGCGTGACAGTGCGGTCGATGGCGAGATTGGCGATGCGCGCGCGGAACAGCCGTCGCGTCAGCTCATGTTCGATGACGGTGCCGGCGCCGATCGTCGTCTCGTCGACGATCAGGTCGTGCGGGGTGATGCGGAACGACAGCCGATCGCGATGCGGTAGCGCTTTCAGCGCGTCATGGCAAACGGTGATCGCCTCGATACAAATCGGGCTGGTCGCGGGGTAGGTGTGGAACTGCCGGATCGCGCGGGCGAGGAGCTTGAGGACGCTGTCGACCGTGATGCGTGTCCCGAGTGCAGCCGAGGAGTCCGCGGTCGCCGAGGCCGGGGCGACGGGAATCGGGCGAGCTGGAGACGCAGCGGTCCTCGTCGCGGGACCCTGGTGCTTCGTTTGTGCCGAGGAAGCGGCTCTGCTCGTGCGCACGGCTGTTCCCTTTATCGACCGACAATTCCGCGAACGACACTGGGTCGGGGTCTGACCCCGGGTCTGACCCGGGGTCAGACCCCGGGACAGAACACACGCGTCTCCAAGGGCTGAGACGGGTTTTTGGGCCTGATTCTTCATTTGGGGTCTGACCCGGGGTCTGACCCCGGGTCAGACCCCGGTGCCAG
>Ga0126304_10000426_pt1 | contig 16768 bp, 13 predicted proteins | sample Plot25_FD_92538 | JGI IMG/M metagenome (GOLD analysis project Ga0126304, IMG submission 92538) | Serpentine soil microbial communities from UC McLaughlin Reserve, CA, USA - Plot25 | ecosystem: Environmental > Terrestrial > Soil > Grasslands | place: USA: UC McLaughlin Reserve, Lake County... | reverse complement strand
GTGATTTTTTGTGATCAACGCAACTACTTTAATTTTCTTTTCCTGAAACAGCTCCGCCATTTCTATTGGAACAACGTTGCACCCGCTTGATGAAATAATCAATGCTGTGTCTCTTTCACTCAAGCTGAAATTTCTTAAGATACGTTCCGCAAGGCCGGTAACATTCTCCAGGAACATAGCTTGTCGCTGACCGTTAGCGCCAACAACATTATTGTGATAGGTCAGTGACAGTTCAACAATTGGGTTGAAGCCTGGAAACGAACCGTATCGCGGCCACATCTCCTCTACCATTATCCGGCTATGACCGGAGCCAAAGAGATGAACTACTCTACCTTTAAGTATACTGTTTGCAAACCAGGATGCCGCCGTGGCAATCTCGTCTTTCTGAGCACTTACCGTATCAATAATCCCTTCACATTTTTTCAAATAATCATCAATAATCATTCTCCATATTTTGATAGTAAAAATAAAAATCTGTGCCCCTTTGTGCCTTCCTCTGTGGTTAATATTTCCGATGATCAGGCGCTTTATGTGCAACACCAATTTAGCCACAGAGAAACACGGAGGGAAGCACAGAGGCACTCAGAGAATAATTATTCTGCTTGTTTACTCAGCGCAAAGCACGCCGCACCAATTGCTCCTGCCAGGTCGCCAAATGTGGCTTTGATAATCTCTACTCTGTTTCCCCCCGCCCGCCATTCGAATTGTTCCATGTATTGTTCCAGCGGTTTGAATAGATCGTTGCCAGCCGCCGTTATACCTCCACCCAGTACTATCACTTCAGGGGAAAGAATGTTGGTCAATGATGCCAATCCGATCGCAAGGTGTTTCACAGACTTCAGCCAAATGTCTTTTGCGAAATCATCATTATTGCGATAGGCATCCAATAGCTCATGCGTAGATGCAAATTTTCCTTTGCTTCTTTTTTCGATTGTGCAATTCCCGATACATTCTTCCAGGCTCCCGGGCATGCCTGTAACATCACAATCACCCTCATCATCAATTACCATATGCCCGATGTGACCTGCTTTATTAAACGATCCCTGGTAAGGCCTTCCATCGATCAGGATAGCACCACCTACACCAGTTCCGAGGGTTAGCATCACCACGTGTTTTCGTTCTTTTGCGGAGCCGAATTTTGCCTCGGCCATCATCGCCGCGATCGCATCATTGATCACATACGCAGGTTGGTGTAAAAGATTCTTCCATTCAAGATTTTCGAGTCCTTGCAATCGACCTGGCATACAGGCCACGGCTGTATTGGTGTTGTTTGGTAACCCTGGAGCAGAAATGCCAATCACGGTCGCCTTCTTGTTCGTTTTTTCATCTAACTCCCTTACAGTATTGATCACGGCCTTTTTCCAAATTGCGCTGTCACCATCATTCGTATTAGTATACAGATGATGCAAGATATTTCCTTCACTGGTGATGGCTACACCTTTTATTCGTGTTCCTCCAAGGTCGATACCTATTGCTGTACTCATATATTAATATTCTCCTTCACTCACACTCCAGCCCCCATCGACTGCTACGGTTTGTCCTGTAGTAAATTTGGAACTGTCACTCATGAAATACACCGCGAGACCATCCAGGTCCGTAGGTTGTCCGATCCTCCCTCCATCCAGCGGCTGCTTTGTTTTTACGAAAGACAAAATATTTTCGTCGTTTGCAGCTCTCTGGGCCATCGGCGTTTCCACCAGGGCAGGAGCGATTACATTAATCCTGATATTATGTTTTGCATAATACGCGGCAATTGATTTGGTAAAGCCAATCGTTGCTGACTTGGCGGCTGCATACGCATGTGTAGAAAAATGTTTTGGCGATGGGGAAAATCCTAATACAGAGCTCATATTTAGTATCGTGCCAGCTTTTTTCATCCTTAAAAATCCTTTTATCGCTGCCTGGTTGGAAAGCATCAGGCCAGTGAGATTTAGCTCGAGTGTTTTGTTCCATCCATCAAGCGTTAATTCATGTAGCGGACCATCGCCCATTTTTCTTCCGCTTCCTCCAGCCACATGATACAATCCATCGAAGCCGCCAAATGTATTGATACAAAGTTTTATAATTTCATCGGCCGATCCTGCATGGGTAGCGTCTGAAGTGATCGATTCAGCGTTGTCACCCAATGCTCGTTTGGCTTCTAACACGCTTTCCTCCCTCCTGCCAGAAACGATTACCTGTGCTCCTTCGTTAACAAACGCTTTCGCGGCAGATAAACCGATTCCGGTTGTACCACCGATGATGACGATCCTTTTATTTTCAAGTTGACGATTCATTAACGAGTTATGCTTGATGTTTTATAGTTGCCTTCAATGGCCATTCAGCATGACACTCATCCCTTTTTAACGAAACTACTTTGCAAGTTGAACGTAGCCCTTAAAAAAAATAAAACGACAGAATTTATTCATCAGAACTGTAGCTGAAAGGTTTTTCAAATCACTGCTTTTATGGTACGTCTTTAACGCAGCGAAATCCCGTATGCTCCAAACCCGTGTCTGGTGATGACTTCATTCTGCGTGCTACCCGGTAGCCACTACAATAACTGTCATTACAAAGGAAACTTCCTCCACGCATACTTTTCTTCTGCATATACGGATCATCGGGATCAAAACTTTTTGCCGGTCCTTTTGGATTAGTTGATGTGGTATTGGCAATGGTTTTGTAATAGTCGGCATGGTACCAGTCGCTACACCATTCCCACACGTTGCCCGCCATGTCATATAGACCATAACCGTTGGGAGCAAAAGACTTTACCGGTGCTGATCTGAAATAGCCATCTTTCGTTTCATTATGATGTGGAAACTTACCCTCCCATGAATTGGCCTTCGGCCGGCCGGAGTTAATGTGCTCACTGCCCCAGGGATAAACATTGTTTTGTAGGCCGCCCCTGGCCGCAAACTCCCATTCGGCTTCGGTGGGAAGTCGTTTGCCTGCCCATTTGCAATAAGCGATTGCATCGTCCCAACTTACATGCACAACCGGGAAATTACTTTTCTTTTCAATGCTGCTGGCTGGTCCCTCGGGATGCTTCCAATTAGCTCCCGCTTTCCAACTCCACCACAAATTGTAATCGCGTAAATTCACGGGTCCATCCGTGGCTCTGAAAACCAATGAAGCGGCTACCAATAAACTATCATGCGGTTTGGCAGTGCCGGGGGGCAGGGTTGCCTTAAGCTCTTCCCAATTCGGCTTTTTTTCTGCAGTAGTAACGTAGCCGGTGGATTTTACAAAAGCTGCAAACTGCGCGTTGGTCACTTCGGTCGCATCCATATAGAAGGGTGAAACTCTTACCTTATGCTTGGGATATTCATCTTCGGAAGATTGATCATTATCAGCGCCCATTTCAAATTCACCTCCTGTGATTAAAACCATGCCGGAATCATTCTTATTTTTCCTGGCTGTAATCCCGGATAAAGTATCAGATGACCCAAACCGCGATGGAACCTGCATGCAGCTTGCCACTGTATCTTTTGGTTTTGCATCAGTTTTAGCGCCTGGCTCCTCCTGGCATGAGCTAGCCATTTGAACAAGTATAAATAGCCCATAAACGAAACGTAAATATGTAAGCATCTTCATTTTCAATTTCAAAATCCTCTTGCTTTTATTGAAAGTTAATCTTTTTCAAATTGACGAATTATTCCGAAATCATTTTCAGTTCTCTGATGGTCTCTACACTTTTTTCGAAACCAATCCGCTGCGCAATTACTTTTAACTGATGCGACCGTCCCACATCGAACGGCGATGTATAGGGCTGCCAGCCCGCAGGCTCTTCTTTTCCACTTTCTACGATCTTATATCCAATGGAAGCACCCGGTGTCTTACAGGATAGTGTAACTACAGTTCCGGTAATGTTGATGCTAACCGAATCTGTTACGGGAGGTTTAGTGCCGCCGCGCCACATTTTTTTGACAAGGTCTTTTTCGGGAACAGCGCCAAGGTCATTACTTGTCTTTATCCAGGTATTCATCGCTTCTCTTAGTCTTTTTAAAGTCGATTGATGTACAGGATCAGATGCAAGGTTTCGAAGTTCGTAGGGATCGCTTAAAAGATCATACAATTCTTCTACTGACTTCCCTGGTTCAAACCATAACATCTGGATACTATCCAATTTACTTTCCTCTTTTAATGCCAGTAATTCTTTCATCATATCCTGTTGGAGTCGATATTCAATATTCTGATAGCGCGGACGATGGGGGTAAAAGTTACGGATGTATTTATATCTTTTGGCACGTAACGCCCGCACCCGATCATACTCACTGTCCATCCTGTCACGTGCGGCAAATACATATCGACTTTCTGGTTTCTTATAAACGCCTAAAAATGCCCGGCCCTGCATGTAAGCTGGTGGATTTATTCCGGCTATTGACAATACGGTTGGAGCAAAATCAATAGTGCTGATTAATTCGTGATTCCTTGTTCCTGCATTTTTTTTATTGGGAAAGCGAATAACAAGAGGAACTTTAAGACCACGGTCGTACAATTCCCTTTTTGCAAAAGGAAGGCCGTCGCCATGATCAGACCAAAAAAAGATGATGGTGTTTTCCATCAATCCATCATCTTGTAATTGATTCAGCAAGTTTCCTATTAAAGAATCCATGACAGCTACATTACTATAAAAACGCGCCATATCTGTCCTTACCGTTTTAGTATCCGGGTAATAAGGCGGGACCTTTATTTTGGAAGGATCTGCTTTCAAAGGAAAGTATTTGCGTTCCCACACCTGTGATTCATGTGTTATTATGTAATTAACGACAGAAAAAAAAGGCTGTTCGGACTTACGATTTCGCCAGCTTGCCTTCGTACCGCTTTCATCTCATACAGTTGGAGGTGCTTCAAACTGGTAGTCTGTTTTTGAGTTGTTGGTGCAATAGTAACCTCGCGCCCGTACAAATTCCGGAAAAGCTTTTATCTGCGGATCGGGAACAATAGAATAAGATTTCGGAAGGCCGGTTTTTTCCGGGTAGGTATTATTTAGTGTACGCATGTTATGCCCTCCGGCTGTCACCTGGTTCACACCCGTAATTATTGCACAACGACTCGGCGCACAAACGCCCGCTGTTGCAAAAACATTTTCATATACGACTCCTTCCCGTGCCAGGCGATCAAGATTGGGAGTGGAGATTGTACTGTCGCCGTAAAAACTAAAGTGCGGGCTCAGGTCTTCGCAACTGATCCAGAGAATATTTGGCCGGTCCGCTGATTGCGCCAGTGAAATTGTGGCCAGGAAAATTAGTGACAGCGATATAAAAAAACGGACCATAAAAGCATACTTACTTTAAAGTTCAATCTCCGACTTAATATCTCGATAAAAATAAGTTGTTACCGTAAAATCATCCTGATTATTTTGGAAAGAGGTTCAGCACAAAAACTGCTGACAAACTTGCTTCTTTAGAGAAAGTAACCCTCACTTTAATATTATCTTTATCAACATAAATTTTAGAGAGTTGCCATGCAAATTGGAGTAATAAAAAATTTTTTGTTTTTTTTGGTTGCCGTAAGCCTCGCTGGAAATGTTTGGTGCCAGTCGCATAATTTGAAATCTTTTTCCCTTTCTTCTGTACGCCTTCTGGAAGGTCCATTCAGGCACGCACAGGAAACGGATCTAAAGTACATGCTTCAACTCGATCCTGATAAATTGTTAGCTCCATTTGTAAAAGAATCAGGCTTGGATACCTCTGTAACCGGTTATGGAAATTGGGAGGGGACAGGTCTCAACGGTCATACTGGTGGCCACTATCTTTCGGCTCTTTCTAACATGTATGCTTCCACGGGGAATGCTGAGTTGCGTAAGCGGCTTATATATTTTATTGACGTGCTGGAATCCTGCCAGGTGAAGAATGGCAACGGATATGTGGGTGGCATACCAGGTGGAAAAGAAATGTGGAAGGAGATTGCGGCAGGAAGAATTGATGCCGGAAGTTTTTCTCTAAATAACAAATGGGTACCGTTATATAATATACACAAACTGTATGCGGGTTTGGTAGATGCTTATTCTATTGCTGGAATTCAAAAAGCAAAGGGTTTGCTGGTTAACCTTGCGGACTGGCTCATACAGCTGACCTCGAACCTTTCAGACAAACAGATCCAGGAAATGTTGCGAAGTGAGCATGGAGGGCTTAATGAAGTTTTCGCCGATTTATACGCTTTCACAGGTGACCAGAAATATCTTGCCATGGCCAGGAGACTATCTCATCGGGCTATCCTTCTGCCGTTGTTGCAAGGCAAAGATTCGTTGACGGGTTTGCATGCAAATACACAAATACCGAAGGTCATCGGATTCATGGCTATTGCTGCGTTAGCGAACGATTCTGCATGGGCTGGTGCGGCCAATTTCTTTTGGAACACAGTTGTTGCAAATAGAACTGCCTCAATCGGCGGCAATAGTGTTAGAGAACATTTTCATCCGGCTGGGAATTTTTCTTCCATGCTTGAATCAAGGGAAGGACCTGAAACGTGCAATACATATAATATGCTCAAGCTTTCCAAACGGTTGTTCTTATGGAATGGCAGGGCAGATTATATGAATTACTATGAAAGGGCTTTGTACAATCATATCCTTTCTTCACAACATCCGCGAGGTGGCTTTGTTTATTTCACACCGATGCGACCAAGGCATTACCGCGTTTATTCTCAACCTCAGGAGGGATTTTGGTGTTGCGTAGGTTCAGGATTGGAGAACCACGGTAAATATGGAGAGCTCATTTATGCTCATAACGACAAAGACATTTTCATTAATCTCTTTATTCCGTCAACACTCGAATGGAAAGAACAAGGAATCCGCCTGACTCAGGATACCCGGTTTCCTTACGATGAGAAGTCCACCATTAGTTTAAATATGAAAACTCCAACGAAATTTTCCCTTTACATCCGCCAACCTTCCTGGTTAAAAGCAGGTGCTATGAACATTCGGGTAAACAACCAGCAAACTAAATTCTCAGTCGGCACAAATTCATACATAAAAATAGACAGGCTATGGGAAACAGGAGATATTGTTTCAATCTCGTTGCCAATGGAAACGATCGCCGAGTATCTTCCCGATAAAACAGAATGGGTTTCATTTGTTCACGGGCCGATTGTTCTTGCTGCAATTACCGACACAACTGATTTAACCGGATTGAGGGCCGATGATACCCGTATGGGCCATATTGCAGGTGGTGCGTTGTACCCCATTGACAAAGCGCCTTTGATGTTGACATCACAAAAAAACATTGTATCTGGTCTCGAAAAAGTAAAAGGAAAACCACTTGCGTTCAAAGCACCTAAGCTGATCTACCCTGCAACCTATAAAAACGTGGAGCTCATACCCTTTTTTCAAATACATGATGCACGCTACATGGTATATTGGCGTGTTGCAGACGACAAAGGGCTGAAGAAAATACAGCAGGCCCTGATGGAAAAGGAAAAAGCTGCATTGTTGTTGGAAAGTCTTACAGTGGATCATTTAGCTCCCGGTGAGCAACAGCCGGAATCAGATCACAACTTTCGTGGAGACAAAACAGAATCGGGTGTTTACCTGGACCGGCATTGGCGTTTTGCGCGCGGCTGGTTTAGTTATGATTTAAAGAATAGGGATAAAAAAGGCGTTAAACTCCGCGTCACTTATTACGGGGGAGACCAGAATCAAAATTTCGACATTTACGTAAACAATATGTTATTGAAAACCGTAAGGCTGGATGATGGGGCCGGTGAAAATTTTTTCGATGTAGATTATCCACTTATAGCTGAGCTGGTTAATGATGACATTCTACAAATAAAGTTTGTTGCGCACGCAGGTTCTACTGCGGGCGCTATTTACTATTTGCGGCTGATGAAAAATCAATAGCGGTGTCATTTAACGTGGAAATGGACCGCTGATGGAATACCCCTTATCGCTTTTCTTAATTATTCACGTTTAAATAGTATTCAGCCAACTCTATATCCCCTGCAACCGGAGCTACCTAACGAACCGCCACAGGCAGTAGTTGGCAAGGTCCCTCGTTTATTAGGTGGATGAAGGAATGACGCCGGGGTCGATCATTATATTTGTAAGTGCCACAATAAAAAAATATTAATTTAAATTTACAGGAATTGATTTAGCAGTTAAGCCGCGGATCGATAAAGCAGTTAAAATTTGTAAACAATCAATCAATACCTGAGAAAGTTCACCAAGTAAGGCGGGATTACCTTCACTTAATTAACAATTAAAATTTTCCATATGAGCACCGTGACATGGAAAGGTGTGTATCCGGCCATCCTTACTCCTTTTAAAAGTGATGACTCAATCGATTTTAAGACTTTTAAACTTAATGTCGAGGCTCAGCTGGATGCTGGCATAGACGGGATAATTCTCGCCGGCTCTTTGGGAGAAGCCAGTACGTTGTCGAATCAAGAGAAAACGGACCTTCTTCGTTATTGCAAAGAAGTTACTCAAAAAAGGGTTCCCATTATCATCAATATTGCCGAGCAATCAACTAAATGCGCTGTGCAGGCTGCCAACGAAGCGGAGATTAACGGCGCTGATGGCCTAATGTTATTGCCTCCCATGCGTTACAAGGCCGATGATAGGGAAACCGTTGTATATTTTAAAACGGTAGCAAGGAATACTTCACTGCCTATCATGATATATAACAACCCGGTGGATTATAAAATTCTTACAACCCTGGATATGTTGGAAGAGATGGCTGAGAATTCGAATATCCACGCGGTAAAGGAATCGACACGCGATATTACAAATATCACGCGTATGATAAACCGTTTTGGGAATCGATTCAAAATATTGTGTGGAGTTGACACTTTGTCTTACGAAAGTTTGTGCGCTGGTGCCGATGGCCTGGTGGCTGGCCTGGTAGATGCGTTTCCCAGGGAAACCGTCGCCATTTACCGAATGGTGAAGGCGGGATACTACCAGGAAGCGTTAAAGATATACAGGTGGTTTCTTCCGGTTCTCGAATTAGATATACAACCAAAATTAGTTCAGTACATCAAATTGGCAGCAACCCTGACAGGTATTGGTACAGAATATGTGCGGCCGCCACGCTTAACGCTCGAGGGTCGGGAGCGGGAAGAAATTTTGGCGATAATCAATGAAGCCATCGAAACGCGACCTGAGTTACCCGATTATTTAAACTTACAACCAACAGAAAATGTTCAGTGGGCATAATTATATTGGATTTACTCCAGGATCACAAGGCGAAAAAAAATTGAAAGTATTCAGCACAGCCAGGCAGGACTTTCTTCCTGAAGATTTCAGTGTTGCTACCGACGATGAAATACAGGTTGCTACCGAGAAAGCAGCTGCAGCATTTGACGTATACAAGAAGATAGATTCAGATCAGAGAGCAGCTTTCCTGGAAACTATCGCGGAAGAAATCTCTAACCTCGGTGACAAATTGATTCAACGTGCAATCCTGGAAACCGGTTTAACCGAAGCAAGGTTAACAGGTGAGCGTGCCAGAACCATGAATCAGTTAAGAATGTTTGCTAACCTACTGCGGGAAGGCTCATGGGTAGAAGCTGTTATAGATCCTGCAATGCCAGACCGTAAACCGTTGCCACGGGCTGACTTAAGAAAAATGCTGTTGCCAATCGGTCCGGTAGTTGTTTTTGGTGCTTCTAATTTTCCTTTTGCCTTTTCTACAGCGGGCGGTGATACTGCTTCTGCGTTGGCAGCCGGTTGTCCGGTTATTGTCAAAGCACATTCATCACATCTGGGAACAAACGAATTAGTGGCAACGGCGATTATTGCTGCGGCAAAAAAAACAGGAATGCCTGATGGTGTTTTTTCTTTTCTGATTGGAGAAGGGGGAAAGCTCGGACAGGCCCTGGCAAAACATCCTGCGATTAAAGCGATCGGATTTACCGGTTCATACAAAGCGGGCATGTCGTTATACAAAACAGCTACTTCAGAAAGAGCTGTCCCGATTCCTGTATATGCAGAAATGAGCAGCATTAACCCGGTTTTGGTATTACCTGAAAAGATTGAGGCGAGCGCAGATGCCGTCGCTGCTCAGCTATCAGCCTCCATAACATTGGGTGTCGGACAATTTTGTACCAATCCCGGATTAATTTTTGTGATTGATCAGCCAATTACAGAGACTTTTATTTCGAAACTTTCGAATCAGTTAGCCGCGGTGCCTGAGGCAACAATGCTTAACCAGACAATTTGTAAAAGTTATTATACAGGAAGAGGAAAGATTACTCACGAAAAAGGAGTAAAGACGGTTTTTTTAGGAGAGGATGCCGGAAACAGCTTCAAAGGAAGTCCCGGGTTGTTTGAGGTAAATGCAATTGATTTTATCTCCAACAATGATTTGCAAAACGAAATATTCGGTCCGGCATCCCTAGTCATTCGGTGTTCGGATCAGGCACAATTGATTCAGGCACTACATTCTGTGCATGGGCAGTTAACTGCTACTGTTTTTGGCACTCCAGGTGACATTCGGGATTATAAGGATTGTGTAAATATCCTGGTCGAAAAATGCGGTCGTCTTGTTTTTAATAGTGTACCAACTGGTGTAGAGGTCTGTCATGCTATGATCCACGGAGGACCGTTTCCCGCCACTACCGATGGAAGAACTACATCAGTAGGTGCCGAGGCAATTAAACGCTTTGTGCGGCCGGTTTGTTTCCAGGATTGCCCGGAGGACTTTTTGCCGGATGCTTTAAAAGATAGCAATCCACTAGGGATTATGCGAAAAGTAGACGGGGTTTATGTTACCGCTACCAGGTTCCAGGAACAGGAACATTAGGTTTAATTATGCTCATTTGTTCTTACCCTGCTGTATAGCTCGAAGCTTTACTGGCTGTCGCATGTTACAGAGCGGATGTAATGATGCATTTTTTAATTGTAGATCCAATTGAATGGCTTCAAAAAAGTTTTTTTGTATCGATGCTCATACTTGTGGAAATCCTGTAAGACTGGTAGTTGGCGGTGCTCCACTGTTGCTGGGCGTATCTATAATGGAAAAACGCCTTCATTTTTTAGCTGAGTTCGATTGGATGCGTAGAGGATTAATGTTTGAACCACGCGGACACGACATGATGAGTGGTAGCATATTATATCCTCCCCACGATCCAGAAAATGATATCAGTGTTCTTTTTATAGAAACAAGCGGCTGTTTGCCCATGTGCGGACATGGTACGATTGGTACTGTTACTATTGCCATCGAGGAGGGGCTTGTGCAGCCTAAAAAACCTGGTGTATTGCGTTTGGAAACGCCGGCAGGCCTGTTGTTGATCGAGTATAAGATGGAAGGAAAGAAAGTGAAAGCCGTAAAGCTTACAAATGTGAAATCATATTTGGCTGCGGAGGGAGTTGAGATTGAATGCCCTTCTCTTGGCATGATAAAAGTAGATGTGGCATACGGAGGAAATTTTTATGCAATTGTTGATCCGCAGGAAAACTTTCCAGGCCTCGACCATTTTAGCGCCGACCAGTTGATATCATGGAGTAGAGTCTGCAGGGAACGCCTAAACGAAAAATATCATTTTGTCCATCCGGAATCTGAACACATAAAAGGGCTTAGTCATATGATGTGGACGGGTGCCACTCTGGATGCCCGAGCAACGGCTCGAAATGCGGTGTTTTACGGCGACAGGGCTATTGATCGTTCACCCTGTGGCACCGGTACGTCGGCGCGCATGGCACAATGGTACTACAAAGGCAAACTCAAACCCGGGCAGCAATTTATCCATGAAAGCATTATAGGATCTCAATTCGTTGGACTCATTGAGGAGGAAACGACAGTAGCGGACAAACCTGCCATTATTCCAAGTATCGAAGGCTGGGCCGTTATAACCGGGTATAACACAATTATTATAGATGACGATGATCCCTATGCGCACGGATTTCAGGTTTTATAAAAGATGCGTTTCAACCTGGCAATAAATTATGAAGGCGATTGTCATTGGTGGTGGTATTATTGGTTTGAGCTCGGCCTACTATCTTGAAAAAAAAGGTTGGGACGTGACGATATTAGATAAATCAGATCTGTTAGATAATTGTTCTTATGGCAACCTTGGAATGATCGTTCCCAGTCATTTTGTGCCACTGGCGGCACCAGGAATGGTCGCCCAGGGAATCAGGTGGATGTTTGATAAGAACAGCCCTTTTTATATTAAGCCCGCTCTTAATAAGGATCTTATTTCCTGGGGCCTGAAATTTTTGAAATGCGCTACAGAAGAAAATGTCGAGAATGCTGCCACGGCTCTTCTGGATTTAAACCTATACAGTAAAAATCTTTATGAAGAGTTGGAAAGCCAGCCGGGATTTCATTTCGCGCTTGAAAAAAAAGGAATCTTAATGTACTACAAGTCGAATAAGACTCGTAATGAAGAATTGCATCTGGCAGAAAAAGCGAAGGGGATGGGGCTTGATGCCAAAGCGTTAAGCAGCGAAGAGGTCCGGGCGCTCGAACCTGGGACGGAAATGGATGTCCTCGGAGCGGTGCACTATAAATGTGATGCACATTTGTATCCAAACAAACTTATTGAGCAATTACTAGCGCATCTCAGAAAAGCTGGTGTCGTTATCCGGGAAAATAGCCTGGTCAATAATATTATTACTCAAGGGGGGATAGTAAAAGAAGTGGTGACACAAAGTGAAAGTTACGAAGCGGATATGGTGGTAATGGCAGGTGGTTCATGGTTATCACAAATTGCTAAGAAGGCTAATCTTAAAATTCCACTCATGCCCGGTAAGGGGTATTCTTTCACAATTGATCAACCTCAAAGAAAATTAAACATTCCAGCTATTTTATGTGAGGCCCGCGTGGCGATTACACCAATGAACGGACATATGCGATATGGGGGTACAATGGAGATTGGTTCTGTCAATAACAAGGTAAACCTGAAGAGGGTAGAAGGAATCGTAAACTCCATTCATGAATATTTTCCGAATATGCGTTTAAGCGTGCCTGATAAGAAAGATGTCTGGTATGGATTCAGGCCTTGTTCACCCGACGGGATGCCATACCTGGGTTTTACTAACAAATTTAGAAACCTGATTATTGCGGGTGGCCATGCAATGATGGGATTAAGCCTGGGACCGGCGAGTGGAAAAGTCGTTGCTGACCTGGCCAGTGGTGTTCAACCTGAAGTGAATATAAAATGTTTCCGCGTTGACCGGTTTTCTTAAGTAAACGCAAGCGTTTATCGGGGAACACTTTTCGCTATTTTTATTTGAGCTCGCTAAAAAAATTTTGGGAGATGATCAAATTTATACTTGTCCGCCTTCTGTGTGTTTCATCTGTCATCACAATTACCCGGTTTAGTTATTCTCAGGGTAAAGATGAAGCATACGTACCATGTCAGGAAATGCCAAATCTAATGCAACAATATAGTGCAGACCTTAGGGCCCTGGCGAGATTTTATAGCCCGGCCATTGCAGTTGTAAGAGGTGGATCTGGTGGGGGCAATATTGATTTCGGCACAGGTTCTTCCGAGAAAAGAGAGAAGCTGGTTACATTGAACAATGAGTATCTCAAAAAATTACAGGCGGTCAACTTCAGGAATCTTCCCCAGGAATGTAAGGTGGACTATATTTTGTTTAAACGCGACGTTGCTCAAAGACTGCAAGCGGCTGGTGAAACATCTCGGGAATACAATAAAATTAAACCGTGGTTTTCGTTTGCTGATAAAATCTATGGCCTTGAAAAATTGCGCAGAAGAGGTCATCATGCTGAAGGTGAAAAAGTAGCGAAAGAATGGTCTGATATTGTTGATGAGATCAAAATGTTGAAGGATAAGTTGAAGGAAGAAAAGAATCTTGATGCGAGATCTATTGATCTCGCAGGTGAGACAATCACTAATTTAAAGCAAACCATCACCAGTACTTACGAGTTCTACAACGGTTATGATCCCATGTTTACCTGGTGGGTGCCGAAAACATACCAGGCACTTGATGTGGCATTGACAGGTTATGCAACTGCTTTTAAATCTAAAGTCGACACAACTCCATCTGATAAAAGCGGTATTGTTGGTCAGCCTGTTGGAAGGGAAGAATTAGTTTCGCAGCTGAATCATGAAATGATCCCATATACGCCGGAGGATTTGATTGAGATCGCAAACAGGGAATTTGCCTGGTGTGATGCGGAGATGTTAAAAGCTTCTAAGGAAATGGGATTTGGTAATGACTGGAAGGCTGCCCTGGAGAAGGTGAAAAATACGTATGTCCCTGCAGGTAAGCAGCCTGAGGCTATTTTAAAACTCTATAACGAGTCAATTGATTTTATAAAAAAGAAAGACCTTATTACGATTCCCTCATTGGCTGAAGAAACATGGGGAATGATTATGATGACGCCCGAGCGTCAATTGGTAAATCCATTTTTTACGGGCGGTGCGGATATCAGCATTTCTTATCCAACGAATACCATGAGTGAAGATGATCGATTAATGAGTATGCGGGGAAACAATCCGCATTTCTCGCGGGCAACGGTCCATCATGAACTTATCCCCGGGCATAGCCTCCAGGCATTTATGAACAGCAGGTATCGGACCTACCGGAATTTTGGTACACCATTCTGGACAGAAGGCTGGGCTCTGTACTGGGAACTATTATTGTGGGATCTCAATTTTCCTCAAGGTCCCGAAGATAGAATCGGAATGTTGTTCTGGCATATGCATCGTTGCGCGAGAATTATTTTTTCATTGAATTATCATATGGGTAAATGGACACCGCAACAATGTATCGATTTTCTGGCAGACAGGGTAGGGCATGAACGTGCTAACGCAGAGGGTGAAGTACGACGTTCGTTTGTAGGAAGATATCCGCCTTTGTATCAATTGGCCTATCTCACGGGAGGAAGACAATTTTATGCATTAAAGAAGGAATTGGTCGATAGTGGCAAGATGAGCTACAAACAATATCATGATGCCATCATGCATTTAAACGCCATGCCGGTTGAAATGATAAGAGCGATACTAACAAACCAGCCGCTGACCGAAGATTATAAAACAAAATGGAAATTTTATACAGATGGAAAAGGTGCAAAGGATGCGCGGAGTTTCTGATCGGACCGTTGAAAAGAAGAGATTCAATCCCTACGGGCAATGTCATTAAGGTTAAGGATTTTTTGTTTGGCCTCTGCTTCGTGTACTACTTTGTGCCGCTTTAATTCGTGTCCGTTGTGAACCGCCTTGATTGCAACAACGGGTTCACGAAGAACACGAAGGAAGGCATAATGTACACGAAGAAATAAATTTGGCGAAAAATCCTTGAGCATTGTATTCTTAACTTAATGACATTGGCCTACGTGATTGTTTCGTCCTGGTTACTGTTCTACCGATACTGAATCCTACGGGATTCTTGCTTTCTAAATCTTCAAATTTTTAAATTTGCTTTTGTAAGTCTATCCAAATAATCGTGCAAAATGATTTTCCAGGTGATTGCGCATACCGTTTCTGAACAATTCCGGAGATCCGTTTTCAAGAATATCTACCAGTCCTTTGTGAGATACGAAGGTTTTAAGCATCGGTTGTTTTTTCAGAAGACCGCTGTTGTGTACATAATCGAAGACTGGCAATAACAGCTTTTGGAATTTTTTCATAGTCTCATTGCCCGTGATCTCATATAGCTTACCATGAAAGGCGATTTCATGTTCAATATTAAAAAGATGGTATTGCGTAATGGGCGGTTCGTTGCTGACAATCGCTTTTAATTCCTCTATATCTTCTTTGGTTATCCGAAAAAAGATAAGATCAGCCATCCCAATTTCAAGTACCAAACGAATCTCAAAAATCTCCTTAAGGGTTTCCTGGTCGAGGATATGAGGATTCATACTCTTTCCCATAATGCCAAAGAGATCTGGACTTGTAATTACCGCACCTTTTTTCTTTTTCGATTCTATCAATCCCATCACTCTCAGTCGGAGTAACGCTTCCCGAATAACTGTCCGGCTAACACCGAGAGTTCCTGCGAGTTCGAGTTCCTTGGGTATCGAGTCGCCCACTTTGAGCTTACGTTGTTGTAATAATTCAACCAGGTTCGCCTCAACCCGGTCTACAAGAGAACTGGTATCGACCGATTTGAGGTTGTCTTTGAGTGCCGCGAGGTTCATAACATGTATAACTTAATAAAGCTTTCAATCACTAGATGTGAAAGTACAAAAAGAAATGATTCCATATAATATTGATAACAAATATTTTAACAGATAAAGAAAAAAATATTTGGCGGATACCCAAAAACCTAGCATCTTTATTATGTTATACATAATACATAAATGTAAAATTGTTTTCATGAAAGCTGCCTATCTAAACATATGTTTTGCCTTCGGGTTTATACTGTTGGCTATTTCGGCCTTCTCTCAAACAAAAAAAATTTCCGGTAAAATCGTATCGGAAGAAGATGGCAAGCCTCTGATTGGTGTAAGCATCATCGTCAAGGGAAAATCGGGCGGAATACAGACCGACGCGAACGGTGATTTTACACTTGACGCAGCCCCGGGTGATGTACTGCAAATCAGTTCAACGGGCTTCGCCGCCCAGGAAATAGCAGTCGGTAATTCTTCATCACTTTCTATCACAATGCAACAAGATGCGATGAAGCTCGGCGAGGTAGTCGTAGTCGGTTACGGAACACAATCAAGAAGGAATGTTACAAGCGCAATCGCGAAACTCGACCAGGACGTGTTGAAAAATGCCCCACGGTCAAACCTTGGTAGTGCTTTACAGGGAACGTTATCAGGTTTGCAGGTAATTAACCCAACCGGACAACCGGGAGCAGCACCCGTTATTTTGTTGAGAGGCGGAGCATCTATCAATAATCCGGGAGCACCACTTGTTGTGGTTGACG
>Ga0126304_10000425_pt1 | contig 16778 bp, 18 predicted proteins | sample Plot25_FD_92538 | JGI IMG/M metagenome (GOLD analysis project Ga0126304, IMG submission 92538) | Serpentine soil microbial communities from UC McLaughlin Reserve, CA, USA - Plot25 | ecosystem: Environmental > Terrestrial > Soil > Grasslands | place: USA: UC McLaughlin Reserve, Lake County... | reverse complement strand
GACGGAAGCTGCCCGTACCACGCTCGTTCCACGGAAGGCCCTTCTTCAGCATGGACATCACCAGCCAACTCTTCGTCAGTGACCGAGCCGCGACACAGGCCGAGGTCGAACGCGCAGAGAGCATGCTGAAGCGTGATGGTCTGATCCCAGTCGAGGACAGGTCCGGCCACCGTGCTGCCTTGGAGCTTTGGCACCGGCACTGCCGGCCGCCACCAAGCAAGTTCAAATCGCTCATAAAAGACCTGTGGAAAGACGTATCAGAACGACTTTAGCTTTCTCGTGAGACGCGAAGGGCCGGCGCTCTGTCAACTTCCGGCAATTTTAGGTATGGGCTTCTCCCACCTTGATCGTCGTTCAGGTCAGAGTTTGACGCCAAGCTATGACAATAAGGCGTCGGCGTTTACCACTATGCTGGCTGCTTTCAGTTCGCCGAGCAGCCGCGTCTTCCACGCGCCAGCGGTGTCCAAGGGATAGTAAGCAACACCAGCGATGTCGGAGGGAAGTTCAATTCCCTCTTCATGGAGAATTGCGACACGACGTCGGCCAAGCGACCCCATCGCATAGCCCAATTCCAGGACGACGTTCTCCCGTGCGCGAGGCTTCAGTTCCTCGCTCTCTTCATTGAGTCGACCAACGTCATCTCCAGTCATCACGATCACCGCAACGTGGCACTTGAGGCCTGACCAAGATGCTCCTCAAGCTTCTCAATCAGCGTCACGGCACCGCCGCTGATCTGATCCGCGAGCACGACAGGTCGACATCAGTTGCGCGTCGCACAAGGTTCTCAACCTCTAGCCGCGGTGTACTTGCTCGGCCATGAACTATGAAGACGGTAGCGCTCCCCTTGGGGCATGTGGCCGGGGTCCCATCGTCTGCCGGCCCCTCATAGGCGTCCAGGTTGGCAAGCAAGCGCTGCAATCGCTCAATCTTGGTATCAACCTCGGCCAGCAGGCCTTCTATGGTGAGATCGTCGGCCAGCTGCGTTCCGAACGGATAGGTCAAGTGCTTTGGTAGTGGGCGATACTGGGTTCGAACCAGTGACCTCTTCGGTGTGAACGAAGCGCGCTACCACTGCGCCAATCGCCCGAGATCTGTTGGTCGTAAAACGATAGCTCAAGAACCATCAGGCGGTTCGCAAGATTACAAGCCCGTCGACTGGCTTTGGGGCGAGTTCGACTACTCAGGCGGGCTTCGGGCCGGTAATCCGGGGGTGAGTCTGCCGCGCGCGGTCTAGTGTTACTCGAGGCCAACGAAGGTTCGTAGGAGCCTCGCCGCTGCGATGAGGAGGAGTAGACCGTGTCCAGCATGTCGATCACCATTGCCTCGGACAACACCCGAGAGCAGCGCGTGACCGACACCACGACCACTGGGCTGGACCTGTTCGGGGATGATCGCACCATCGTCGCCGTGCGTGTCAATGACAAGCTGCGCGATCTGCACTTACCGCTGGAGCCCGATGACGTCGTCGAACCTGTCAAAATCAACAGTCCAGACGGGTTGAACATTCTCAGGCACTCAACCGCCCATGTTGCGGCTCAGGCTGTGCAATCGATCCATCCCAATGCGAAGTTGGGAATCGGGCCGCCGATCACCGACGGTTTCTATTACGACTTCGACGTCGCCGAGCCGTTCACTCCCGATGATCTTCGAGAGCTAGAGCGCGAGATGACCAAGATCATCAAGGAACGCCAGCGATTCCGCCGGCGATCCGTGTCAGATGAACAGGCGCGCCAGCAGCTGGCGCACGAGCCGTACAAGCTCGAGCTGATTGCAGACAAGGGTTCGGCTGCTCCAACTGCCTATGGTCAAAGTGATGGATCCGGCGACGCCGCCGCCGTGGAGGTCGGCGCGGGAGAGCTCACCATCTACGACAATCTCCGGCGGGATGATTCGGTTGCCTGGAAAGACCTCTGCCGTGGACCGCATCTACCCCACACGGGCTACATCCCCGCCTTCGCGCTGACCCGCAACTCAGCCGCCTACTGGCGTGGTAATCAACAGAACAACCAACTGCAACGGCTGTACGGCACCGCTTGGCCCAGCCGAGAGGAACTTCGGGCCTATCAAACCCGGCTGGAAGAGGCGGCCAAGCGCGATCATCGCAAGCTCGGCGCCGAGTTGGACCTGTTCTCATTCCCCGACGAGATCGGCTCCGGATTGGCGGTTTTTCATCCCAAGGGCGGAATCCTTCGCAAGATCATGGAGGACTACAGCCGCCAGCGCCACCTGGAGGCGGGGTACGAGTTCGTCAATACCCCCCACATCAGCAAGGCGCAACTGTTCGAGATCTCCGGTCACCTGGCTTGGTACACCGAGGGCATGTTCCCGGCCATGCACCTCGACGCTGAAATAGAGCCCGACGGCACCGTTCACAAGCCCGGCCAGGATTACTACCTCAAGCCGATGAACTGCCCGATGCACAACTTGATCTACCGCAGCCGCGGCCGCTCTTATCGTGAGCTGCCGCTTCGGCTGTTCGAGTTCGGTGCGGTATATCGCTACGAGCTCTCCGGAGTGGTGCACGGGCTGACGCGGGTCCGCGGGATGACCCAGGACGATGCTCATATCTACTGCACCTTGGACCAGCTGCACGGTGAGATCCGCTCGCTGCTGCAGTTCGTGCTGGACCTGCTTGCCGACTACGGTCTGACCGACTTCTACCTCGAGCTCTCCACCCGCGACCCCGAAAAATCAATTGGCAGCGAGGAGGACTGGGAGCGAGCCACCCTGGCCCTCCGCGAGGCAGCCGACGCATCGGGACTTGAGCTCGTGCTGGACCCTGGAGGCGCCGCCTTCTATGCCCCGAAGATCTCCGTCCAGGCTCGGGACGCGATCGGGCGCAGCTGGCAGGTCTCAACTATCCAGGTGGACCTGATGCTGCCGGACCGGTTCGGCCTGGAATACACGGCGGCGGACGGAGCTCGGCAGCGGCCGGTGATGATCCATCGAGCATTGTTCGGCTCGATCGAGCGATTCCTCGCTGTGCTGACCGAGCATTACGCGGGTGCATTCCCGCCCTGGCTGGCGCCGGTTCAGGTCGTTGGCATCCCAGTTGCGAGCGAGTACAACGACTATCTCTTGGGGTTTGCAGAGCACTTGAACAAGGCCGGTGTACGGGTCGAGATCGACACCTCCGATGACCGAATGCAGAAGAAGATCCGCAACGCCGAGAAGGAGAAGGTGCCCTTCGTTTTGATAGCCGGGGGCCAGGACGCGGCGGCTGGCGCAGTGTCTTTCCGGTATCGGGACCGAAGCCAGAAGAACGGTGTCCCTATCCACTCGGCGATCACTGAAATCACCGAAGCAATTGCTTCTCGACGTCAGGTTTGAGGCCGAAACACTCTGAGCAGCACATAGGGTGCTGAGGTCTGACCAGTCGAGCAAGAAGGAGTGCGGTGGACGAGGTCGAGGACGCGAATGCCCGTCCCGGCACTCCAGATGGCTTCCAGCGACTCTGGACGCCGCATCGAATGGTGTACATCCAAGGTGAGAACAAGCCGGCGTCCACCGAAGCATTGGTCTGCCCGTTCTGCACCATTCCGGACAGAACTGACCGAGACGGCCTCATCGTGCATCGAGCCAGGCTGGGCTATGTCGTGCTCAACCTGTATCCGTACTCGCCGGGTCACTTGCTCATCTGCCCCTACCGGCACATTGCCGACTACACGGAGCTGACCGACCCCGAATCGCTGGAGCTCGCACACCTCACCCAGCAGGCCATGTTGGTTATCCGCACTGCCAGCCAGCCCGACGGCTTCAATCTCGGCATCAACCAGGGTGCAGCGGCCGGTGCTGGGATTGCGGCTCACCTACACCAACACGTCGTTCCCAGGTGGACCGGCGACGCCAACTTCCTTCCGGTGATCGGCCAGACGAAAGCGCTGCCGCAGCTTCTCGGCCAGACCTGGGAGATTGTCCGAGACACCTGGCGCGAGTTGACGGCCTGATGTTGGAACGCTTCCGAGATGCTTGGGCGGCAATCTTGTCGCCCATTGCACGGGTTCTCGTTCGGGCCGGTGTCTCGCCCGATCTGGTGACGGTTCTGGGCACGGCTGGGGTCGTGATTACCGCGCTGGTGTGCTTCCCTCAGGGCTGGATCTGGCAGGGTGTGCTCATTCTGACGCCGATCGTGTTTTCCGACATGCTCGACGGGCAGATGGCCAAGATCACCAACTCGGCAACCAAGTGGGGGGCCTTCCTGGATTCCACCGCCGATCGGTTGGGCGACGCGGCAATTTTCGGTGGCATCTTGCTTTTCTTCGTCTACCAGCAGAACTCGACGCTGTGGGCCGGTGTCACGTTGACCGCGTTGGTGTTCGGCCAACTGACGTCCTACGTCAAGGCCCGGGCCGAGAGCCTCGGCTTCACCTGCACAGGCGGGCTGGCAGCCCGCGCCGATCGAATGGTGATCATCCTGGTGGGCGCCTTCATCGCCGACCTGGGTGTTCAGTACCTGCTTGAGGTGGTGGTGAGTGCTCTCGCACTCGCAGGCATCATCACTGTGGGCCAGCGGATAGCCCAAGTGCGCCGTCAGGCCAAGGCGGCCGATGTCGACGCTGCGTGACCGGGCGATCCATTATGGCTATGCGATCGGCTGGCGGGTGGCCGGAGCCATGCCGCAGCGGCTGGTGACCATGATCATTTTGAAGGTCAGTGACCGGGTGCTGCGGCACGACGGAATCCATGTCCGCACCTTGCGCCGCAACTTGAGCGCTGCCACGGGTCGACCGGCGACAAATGACCTTGTTCGACTGGCTCTCGCTTCCTACCTGCGGAACCTCTACGAAGTGCTCGCGTTGCCATCGTGGCCACCGCGCAAGGTGATCGGATGTGTCCTGACCGAGGGTGAGCGGCAGTTCCGCGCAACGGTTGCTGCCCGAGGCGCCGTGGTCGCCCTGCCGCATAGCGGGAACTGGGATCTCACTGGCGCCTGGGCATGCCTCACCCGACTGCCGGTCACCACCGTTGCCGAGCAGCTCAGCGGTGGCGCCTTCGAGGCGTTCCTTCACTTCAGGAAACGACTTGGGATGGAGGTCCTGTCTCACCGAGACCCTGCCGCCATCTCCAAGCTGGTTGAGGCTGTCCGGCGGGGTCGGGTGGTCTGCCTGCTCGCGGATCGCGATCTCGAGGGCCGAGGATTGCCCGTCGAATGGCGAGGTCGGCCGATCACCATGCCAGCAGGACCGGCCGTGGTCGCCCGGCGCAGCGGTGCGGCTCTCGTCCCGCTGATATCGCAGTACACTCCCTGCGGAATGAAGATCATCTTCGGTTCACCAGTTGAGCCGCGGCCGGGACGAGAGGGCCTGGTCTGGATGACCCAGCAAGTTGCCGACTTCTTCGCCGAGCGAATAGCCGAACAGCCTGAGGACTGGCATGTGATGCAGCCGTTCTTCGACCGTACGGACCGGGCCGCGTGAGCGGCGGGCTGCGGGTCGGCCTCGTTTGCCCTTATTCCTTCGACACCCGCGGTGGAGTGCAAAGTCACGTCGTCGGCTTGGCCCGGTTTCTCCGAGCCGCCGGTCACGAGGCTCGAATTCTTGCGCCCGGAGTGCCTGCGGCGGACATGGGGGTCGATTCCCACACCTTCACCTCAGCCGGTGGCGCGGTCGCAGTTCCGTACAACGGATCGGTGGCCCGGGTGAGCTTCGGACCAACAAGCGCCGCTCGAGTCCGCCGCTGGCTCCGGGATGGGAACTTCGACGTCGTTCACATCCATGAGCCGGTCGCGCCGAGCATCTCGCTGCTCACATTGTGGGCGACACAGGTGCCAATCGTCGGCACCTTTCACGCCGCCACACCCCGATCCCGCTCGATGCAACTAGCGGGCGACGCCCTTCGGACGTTGATCAATAAGGTCGCCTTCCGCATTGCCGTCTCGGAATCGGCTCGCGGCGTCGTCGGGCAGTATCTGGGCAAGGACGCGACGGTTATCCCGAACGGCTTCTACTTCACCGAGTTCGCGGACCGGCATCATCTGGTCCGAAACGGCCGACGCTGGCGGGGCGGAGCCCGGCCGCGGCTCACATTCCTCGGTCGGGCCGATGAGCGCCGTAAGGGATTGTCGGTACTGATCGACGCCTTGCCGCTGATCATGACACACCATCCAGATCTTGACGTTGCTATCGCCGGGGATGGCGGTGGACGGCTGCCGAAGAGCTGCCGCAAACTCGGTGCTTTGACCGATCAGGCAAAGGCTCGCCTTCTGAGGACTACCGACGTTTTCGTGGCACCGCAATTGGAACGTGAGAGCTTCGGCATCGTCCTGCTGGAGGCTATGGCCGCCTCGGCGGCTGTGGTCGCGTCGGATCTGGAACCTTTTCTGGACCTCCTGCGGCCTGCGGGTACGGACCCCCTCGGACAGATATTTCCGCGTGGCGACTCGAAGGCTCTTGCGGAGGCGACCTTGACCGTGCTGAGCAAGCCTGATGACGATCGCACGGAGCGTGCTCGGCAGGCCAGTCGGCGCTACGACTGGGCGGCCATCGGTCCGGAGATCGTCGACGCGTATCGAATTGCTCATACCGCCCAGAGCGGCCGATCCGACAGCGCGGCGCTTGCCGGATCCGCGACGCTTAGCGACAACCGTCGAGTCCTTGCACGTCGCGGAAGGGACTCACTACGCTCGGCCAGCATCAGCTGTACCGACCCTCGCTGGCCAGCTTCCGTCGGTCGATCATGATCAAGGAGCCGAGATGTCGGACTATCCCGAAGACCTGAAGTACTCCACCGAGCACGAATGGCTCAGAACCGGGAATGCCTCAACTGTGCGCGTCGGCATTACGTCCTACGCCGCGGATGAACTCGGGGACATCGTGTTCGTCAGCTTGCCGGCGGTCGGAGAGACCGTCGAGGCGGGTGACGCCTGCGGTGAGCTCGAATCCACCAAGAGTGTCTCGGACATCTTCTCGCCGGTTGCCGGGGTGGTGTCTGGGGTGAATCCGCTGCTAGAGGCCAACCCGGAGACCATCAATACCGACCCGTACGGTGACGGCTGGCTATTCGAGTTGGAGTTGGGCGACGAGGCCGACTTAGACTCCTTGCTTGACGCGGACGCGTATGCGGAGCATGTCGCAAGCTAAAGTTGATATACAGACATCTTCCGGGAAGCGACCGATATGCCGTTTTGTACCAACTGTGGCCACGACAACCCTGAGGGCAGCAACTTTTGCGCCAACTGCGGTTTTCCACTGACAAGTACGGCTACCCGGGCTGAACCTCCCACCGAACGCGTACCAACCGGGGACACCACCAAGACGATTCCGGTACCGATCGAGGAGCCGCGTGATGTCTTGGAGACGCTGTCCGCTGAGGACGAGGCCGCCGTCAACGCGCTTCCGGCTGGCTCATCGCTGCTCATCGTGCAGCGCGGCAGCAACGCGGGTAGCCGATTCCTCCTGAACACGGATCTGGTCACGGCTGGCCGGCATCATGAGTCCGACATCTTTCTGGACGACATCTCCGTCTCGCGCCGCCATGCCACGTTCACCCGAACCCCTCAGGGCACCGTGGTGAAGGACATGGGAAGCCTCAACGGCACTTACGTCAACCGGGATTTGGTAGACGAGTGCCTGCTCAAGCCCGGCGATGAGGTGCAGATCGGAAAGTATCGGCTGGTCTTCTACGGGAGTCCCAAGGGCGTGGAATAGCCCAGGCCGATGTCGACCAGGCCAGAAACACGCAGTATCGGACATGTCCTCGGCCTGCTGAAGGGCGAGTTTCCCGATATCTCTATTTCGAAGATCAGATTCCTGGAATCGGAGGGGCTGATAAGTCCGCGCCGTGCCCCATCGGGATATCGGCGCTACACCGACGCCGATATCGAGCGGCTCCGCTATGTCCTTTCAGTACAGAAGAGTCACTACCTGCCGCTGCGAGTGATCCGCGAACACCTGGAGGCTATGGACCGCGGTCAGGCTCCGCCGCCGCTGGAATCACCGTTCCGGTCGATGGAGCAGGCCGCGACGGGTAGCGCGACGGCCCAACCCGCGAGCAAGCAACCCGTGCGGCTGTCTCGTGCGGAACTGCTTGAGGCCAGCGGCCTGAGTGAACTGGCCCTTGCTGAGCTCGAGCGCAACCAGATCGTGCAGACCAAGCGTGGCTCCAGCCATTACGGCCGGGACGCGCTGACGCTGGCTGTTGCGGCCCGCCGGCTGGCCGAGTACGGAATCGACGGTCGTCACTTGCGAGCTTTCAAGATCTCAGCCGACCGCGAGGTCGGCCTGGTGGAACAGGCCATCGCCCCGCACATGCGCCGTCCCGGGGGCAACAAGGAGGTGACCAGCGAGGTAACCCAACTGGTGATCAGTTTCCATGCCGCGCTGGTCCGCACCGCCATGGAGCGTTAGCAATAGTTGATCTTGATCAGCCGCTCAGTCACCATTGTGAGCTGTCTGTAGCGCAGGTACACGTTCGGTCCTGTCGCGATGCCAGAGGTTGCAACGTGTGCAGAGCGTAAGCACCGGAGTTGACGTTCGTTTCCGGCGGAACCATAGCTGTGAGCGGTCGGGTATGCGTTGTTGTCGCTTTGTCTCGAAGTAGGGTTGACTCATGCGTGAGCTCGATGTGGTCGGCGTACGGGTCGAGATGCCGTCGAACGCGCCGATGGTTCTATTGCGCGAAGTCGGCGGCAACAGGTACCTGCCGATCTGGATCGGGGCGAGCGAAGCCTCGGCGATCGCGAACGCTCAGGAGGGGGTCGTTCCGCCCCGGCCGCTGACGCACGATCTGATGGTCGACACTTTGAACACACTGGGTCATCGGCTCACCGAGGTTCATATCACAGAGCTTGAGGGAGGCACCTTTTACGCCGTTCTGCTGGTCGACGGCATCGAGGTGAGCGCACGACCATCCGATGCGATCGCTCTGGCGCTTCGGGTCGGGTCGGACATTTACTGCGCCGAGGATGTCCTGGACGAAGCAGGGATCGAAATTCCGGAAGCTGAAGAGGACGAAGTCGAGAAGTTCCGGGAGTTCCTGGATCAAGTCAATCCCGACGACTTCTTCACCGGTGACGAGCCTAAACGAGATTGAGATCAAATGACCTGGTCAGGCGCATCTCGTAGGCTTAACTTGAGGGTTATCTCATGGGGCATGAAGGGGTTTCGGTCAGCCTCACGTGCTGATTGAGGGTCTGGTATTTGCGTGCGTCCGCATCGGCGTGTCGTTGACCGTCATGGCAGCCGAGTCGTAGCGTTTCATGGGTAATGCCGACCGTGGAATTACGGCCGGGGAACTTCCACGTTCGTTCCTCGAAATCGCAGTGTCGTGACTGGAGGCGGAATGAGCAGCACAGAACTTCCGGCTGAGCCGGCCGAGTCTCTGACCGGAGAACGGCGGCCGGGCGGTCAGGAGTTGCTCTTCGAAGGTGATTTCTCACCGCTGCCCAGCGATCTTGGTTTCCGCGGCCCGGTCGCTTGCAATGCCGCGGGCATCACGTACCGACAGCTCGACTACTGGGCGCGGACGGGCTTGGTCGTTCCGGAGGTGCGTGGTGCCGCCGGATCTGGAACACAGCGGCTGTACAGCTTCCGCGACATTTTGATCTTGAAGGTGATCAAGCGACTGATCGACGCAGGCATCTCGCTGCAGCAGATCCGTACTGCGATCGAGCATCTGCGGGCGCGGGGAGTGGAAGACCTGACGCAGGTCACCCTGATGAGTGACGGGGTTTCAGTTTTCGAGTGCACCTCAGACGATGAGGTGATTGATCTGTTGCGCGGGGGCCAAGGGGTCTTCGGCATAGCGCTCGGGGGCGTCTGGCGGAGCATTGAAGGGACTTTGGCTGAGCTGCCCGCCGAGCGGGCCGAGGCTGAAGCGGTTCCGCACGCCAACGACGAGCTGTCGCAACGCCGACGTGCCCGAGCCGTGAGCTGACTCCGGACGGTCATGGCCCGGGCGGTAGTCTGAGCTTGCTGTAAACGTCACGCGGGAGAGTCCATCGAGCAGGTGGCGCCGAAGGGGCAACCTCCCCGGAACCTCTCAGGCACCGAGACCGCGCGACGATGGCAACTCTGGAGCCGACGGTGACAGAGGGGGAGTGGTTTCCTACTGGATGCCACCCTTACTCCGACACCAGGGAGCTGCCGTGGCCAGCACCTCGCACAACAATTCAGTTGCTCCGTTCGTCTCTCGTCACATCGGTCTACAAGCGGACGAGCGAGACAAGATGCTGGCCGCCCTCGGCCTCGGTGATCTTGACGAGCTGGTCGACCAGTCCATGCCGCGAGGCATTCGAATGGATGGCTCGCTGAGGCTGCCACCACCATTGACCGAGTCAGAGGCTCTGGCGCAGCTTAGAGAGTTGGCCGGCAAGAACCGTCCGCTTCGGGCGATGATCGGACTCGGCTACTACGGCACCGTCACGCCTTCGGTGATCCGGCGCAACGTCCTTGAGGACCCCTCCTGGTACACCGCCTATACGCCATACCAGCCGGAAATCAGCCAAGGCCGGCTGGAAGCACTTCTGAACTTCCAAACCATGGTTGCTGATCTGACTGGGCTGCCAACGGCGGGTGCCAGCCTGCTGGACGAGGCAACCGCAGTTGCTGAAGCGATCACCCTTGCCCGGCGGAATGTCAAGACCGGCTCCTCCGTGATCCTAGATGCCGACGTGTTACCTCAGACCGTCGGTGTCGTCCGGACCAGAGCCGCCGCCCTTGGCATCGATGTCGTCCAAGCCGATCGCGACCTCCTCGGTGCCATTGCCGCCACCGAGCCGTTTGCCGTGGTAGTGCAGACTCCGGGCGCGAGCGGTCGACTTCAGAGCCGCGAAGCGTTCCAAGCCATTGCGGAAGCAGCCCACAACAGCGGTGCGATCGTGATCGCAGCGTGCGACCTAATGGCGTTGACCCTCTCCACACCGCCCGGGGAGTGGGGCGCTGACGTGGCTGTTGGTTCGAGCCAGCGCTTCGGTGTGCCACTGTTTTACGGCGGACCTCACGCCGGCTTCATGTCGGTCCGTGCCGGACTTGAGCGCTCGTTGCCCGGCCGGCTGGTTGGCGTATCCAAAGACGTCGACGGCACTCCGGCTTTTCGGCTGGCCCTGCAGACCCGGGAACAGCACATCCGGCGCGAGAAGGCGACCTCCAACATCTGCACTGCCCAGGTGCTGCTCGCTGTCGCGGCCAGCATGTACGCGGTCTACCACGGGCCTGCAGGACTTGCGAAGATCGCGGCTGACATCCACCGACGCGCGACCCAACTCGCCGGGGATCTAAGATCCGCAGGGATCGAAATCGAGCACGCCTCCTTCTTCGACACCGTTCTCGCGGCGGTACCGGGCCGAGCCAGCCAAGTGGTGGCAGCCGCACGGACGGCCGGAGTACACCTCCGACAGGTGGACGACACCCGAGTCGGAATATCGATCGGAGAGGACGCGACCGAAGCAGATCTCGCGGCCGTACGAACCGCGTTCGGCGTTTCCGGCAGCGGCGCAAGTCCGTACGGCGATCTTGCCGGCAGTGAGCGCATCACGGGGTTCCTCACCCACCCTGTGTTCAACACCCATCACAGCGAGACAGCGATGCTGCGGTACCTGCGGGCGCTGTCCGACCGTGATTTCGCCCTTGATCGAGGCATGATCCCTCTGGGTTCCTGCACCATGAAACTGAATGCCACAACGGAGATGGAGCCGATCTCCTACGACGGATTCGCCAACCTCCATCCCTTCGCGCCGGCCGAGGACGTGCAGGGCTATGCAACGCTGATCACCACCCTGGAGTCTTGGCTGGCCGAGATCACTGGCTATGCTCGGGTCTCCATCCAGCCCAATGCGGGCAGTCAGGGCGAGCTCGCCGGGCTGCTGGCGATCCGGCACTATCACCAGGCTCGAGGTGATCATGATCGGCGGATCTGCCTGATTCCCTCCTCGGCCCACGGCACGAACGCCGCGTCGGCGGTGATGGCAGGAATGAGCGTGGTCGTGATCGCCGCAAACAAGGATGGTTCGGTCGATCTGGACGATCTACAGACCAAGATCAATCGGCACGCCGATCAGATCGCCGCCGCAATGATCACCTATCCATCCACTCACGGGGTTTTCGAGGAGGGTGTTGGCGAGCTATGCGCCCGAGTACACGAGGCTGGCGGCCAGGTCTACGTCGACGGGGCCAACCTCAACGCGCTGCTCGGTTTGGCTCAACCCGGCAGGTTCGGCGCCGATGTTAGTCACCTCAACCTGCACAAAACGTTCTGCATACCGCATGGCGGCGGGGGACCCGGGGTGGGTCCAGTAGCTGTAGCGCAGCATCTCAAGCCGTATCTGCCAAATCATCCGATGTTGGCCGCTGCCGGTCCGGCGAGTGGGGTGGGGCCGATCTCCGCCGCGCCGTACGGGTCTGCCGGCATTCTGCCGATCAGCTATGCCTACATCGCGATGATGGGCGCATCGGGGCTGACGTCGGCTACCGAGCACGCCCTGCTCGCGGCGAACTACATCGCCGATCGGCTGGGCCATCACTTCCCGGTTCTCTACGCCGGCCGCAACGGGCGGGTTGCACACGAGTGCATTCTCGATCTGCGGCCACTCACAAAGGCCAGCGGGATAACCGTGGAGGACGTTGCCAAGCGATTGATCGACTACGGGTTTCATGCACCAACGATGAGCTTCCCGGTGCCCGGCACGCTGATGGTCGAGCCGACAGAGTCCGAAGATCTGGCCGAGTTGGACCGGTTCTGCGATGCCATGATCAAGATCAGGGCAGAGATCGCACAGGTGGAAGCGGGGGAGTGGCCGCGGCAGGACAATCCCCTCGTCAATGCGCCGCACACCCAAGCGCAGGTGACCGAGGACGAGTGGACCCACCCGTACTCCCGTCGAATTGCCGCCTTCCCCGCAGGCTTACACGCCGGCCCGTTGTACGCCGACGGTGCCGACAAGTACTGGCCACCGGTGAGCCGCATCGACAGCGGCTACGGCGACCGCAACCTGATCTGCACGTGTCCGCCGCCAGAAGCCTTCGCTTAGCAAATCGAAGGCTGTGGCCGCTACTGCGAGGCAGCCCTGGCGCTGATCCGCGGGGCGAGTTGGAAGTCGCGTTGCGTCAGGCCCCCTTCGGAGTGAGTGCTCAGGGTGAGGATCACCTTGTTCCACCGGATGTCGACGTCAGGGTGATGGTTCAGTCCCTCGGCCTCGTCGCCGACCTGATTGACGAAACTCAAGGCGGCCTTGAAATCGGCGAACTTGAAGGTCGCTGCGATGGCCTTGCCGTCGTCGACTGCGCGCCAGTCGGGCAGATCGCTCAGCCGGTCAGTGATTTCGGCGGCGGTCAGGAGTCGAGTCATGCCTTTAGCCAAGGCATCTGGGCCTAAGGTGTCAAGATCGTTGCGTCCGTAGATGGTCGGGCCACCGGCAAGGCATCGACTTTCGGACTGCAGCGAGAGGCGGCGGCATGGCGAGGTGGTTCGAGCGACTGAAACAGCGGCCGGGAGTGGCGCATCTGCTGGCTGCATACGACCGCTTCAATCTCAGGTTTGGCCTTCAGTTCGGGGCGGCCATCACATACTTCTCCGTGCTGGCTGTGGTTCCGGTCTTCATGCTTGCCTTCTCGATAGCCGGCTTCGTACTGACAATCGTCCGCCCGGAACTGGTGCCGGCGCTTGCCAGCGCTATCGCCGATGCCATCGGCAGCGCGGACCCGGCAACCGAGGAAAGGATCCGAGCCCTTATTGAGCGGGCATTGAGCAGTTACAAGGCGATAGGGATTATCGGACTTGTCTCGGCGCTGTATTCGGGCGCCGGCTGGATGGGGAACCTCAAGAATGCCGTACGGGGGCAGCTGAGCGAGCACTTGGAGCGGGGCCCGCAACCTAACTTCTTTATCAAGCACTTGATCAACTTGGCGACCCTGTTAGGCCTGATCGTTGCCGTCGCAGTGACGTTCGGGCTGGCATCTGTCTCCACCGCACTGGCCGACAACGTGATCGACTGGTTGGGCCTCCACGCCATTGGGTGGCTGGAACCGGTTCTTCGCCTCGTCCCGATCGCCTTCTCGATCGGAGCCGGCTGGCTGTTGTACATGTACCTCTTCACCGTGCTTCCAGAAGGCCGTGAGCCCGGGAAGATCGTGCGCCGGGGCGCTCTGCTCGGCGCGGTCGGGTTGACGATTTTGGAATATCTGACGAGCTTTCTGCTGGCACAGTTTTCGGGCAGCCCATCGGCACTGCTGTTCGGCCCTGTGATCGCAGTGATGGTGTTCTTCAACCTGTTCTCTCAATTGATCTTGTTCATCGCTGCCTGGATCGCAACCGGGAGGGGGTACGCGGTGGACCTCAGCGAGTACGAAGCCACGGCGCCGATCGAGGACTCGGCGGTTCACGATGCTGCAGCCGTGGTGCCGGAGAAGATCGCCGCGCAATCAGTACGCGCGGGCCTAACCGCTGGCTACATTACGGGCGCGGCGACTGGCGCCGGCCTTGGCGCGCTGTTGGCCTATGCCGTGTCAGCCTTGCGTGGCCGTGGCCATTCCAACAGCAAGTCCAGTTGAGCTTGAGCAATGAATCAGTGTCTCGCCGCAGGTTCGGCGGCCGGCTGCCCGATGCCTTTCAAGAGTGACCCGAACCAGTCCTGAGAGATGTCGAACGGCTTGCCCCCCTTGATCCTTTCGAACTCGATCGCGCGGAGCTGGTCGCCTCGTTCCTCGTCGTTGCCAATCACCCCCGACTCTCCCCGCAACGCGCAATCGACGGCCAGATCGGTCATTGAGGTGATCAACTCCAGATCGCGGGCATTCGGCGGGGCCGAGCGGGAGAAGTAGCCCGACTTTTGGACCAGCACCTTCTCTGCCTGCAGCCGTTCGGCGAACTTGCTGGCGAACCACGCGCCGGGATTGATTGTGTTGATCTTGATATGCCCAAACGGATCGCGGTCTACCTCGTCTCCGGACCTCTCCAGCTCGGCCACGATGGTGTCCAAGCCGGCGCCCTCGGAGATGAACAGATTCACCGATCCGACGGTGTCCATCACCTGCTTGAGCCGTGCCGCCTCTGCTTCAAGATCGAACAGAGCCTCCGGCAGATAGACGCCATGGATGTCCCACGCCTCGCGGCTCAGGCCAAACTCCGGCAGCCATTCGCACTCGTCCAGCCATTCGCAGTAATTCTGTGCGGTCGCCGCGGTCAGCCAGCCGCAGCTGCGGCCCATGACCTCGTGCACGATCAGCATTCGAAAGCCGGAGTTGTGCTCGGCAAGAACGTTTTGTGCGAACCGCGAGCCTTGCTCGGCGGCGGTCCAGGCCCCTAGCGACTGGCGGATCGGAATGATGTCGTTGTCAATGGTCTTCGGCAGCCCAACGACGGTGAGGGGGTGCCCGTTCCTGGCCAGGAAGGCGGCCAGGTCTGCTGCGGTGATGTTGGTGTCGTCGCCGCCAATCGTGTGCAGGACCTCAACGCGATCAGATGCCAGTCGATCAGCCGCTGCCTGAAGCGGATCGACACCCTCGGTGACCAGGCCGCGCTCGACTAGGTCGTCAGCGTTGGTGAGCTTGACTCGAGAATTGCCGATCGGGGAGCCGCCGTAGCTGTGCAAAAGGCCCGCCTTCTCCCGTACGGCTGGCGTGACAGTCAGCGAGTCCCCTTGCAACAGACCCTGATAGCCGTACCTATAGGCGATGATCTGCACTTCAGGAGCCACCTGCGTGTAACGCTCGACCAATCCACCGATGGCAGAGGAAAGGCAGGGTGCGAACCCGCCGGCGGTGAGGAGTGCGACCTTGCTAACCATGTCTTGTAACTTATCTGAACGCGCGTTGTCCACCACTGCGGCCGGACGCGGGCGTCACGGTGGTCACCGGTAGCGGTAGCGTCGCGGCATGGGCATATTCGACCGGGCTCGGGAATCGACTGACGACGACCGACACGAGGAACGCCGCGAGGAACCTGCTGGTGAATCCCAGCCAGAACAGCGAGTAGGCCAGGTGTCGCAATCAGGGTCCAGCTTCGACAACGTCCAGTCAGCGGCTGGTGGAGCCGATGCCGTTCCGGACACGCCCGACGTGGTGGAGGAGGACTACACCTGATTTTGCGCCACCAGGGCGGTCAGGGCTTTGCGAAGGTGGGCAGCCCGCGTCTCGGCAGAACGGGCGGTTACCAGGTCCAGGATTACGGCATATTGACCGGTCTTGCTGAGTGATTCGAAAGCGGACGTCGCCCTTGGGTCCGCGGCCAGCGCGGTTGCAAGATCGGGTGGGACGATGGCTTGCTTCTGGGATTGGTACGCGGCGTCCCAGCGACCGTCAGCCTTGGCCGCCTCGATCTCGGCCAGACCGGATCTTCGCATGAGTCCTGCCGCGATCAGAGCATCCGCCTTTCGCACGTTCACCTGGGACCATCGACTTCGCGGTCGGCGTGGGACGTATTTCTGCAGGTAGTACACCTCGTCGTGTGCCATGCGCTGACCAGAGATCCAGCCATAGCACAGGCCGATATCGACCGCTTCGTCGTCAGTCAGCGAGGTGACGCCAGACCCTTTCTTCGCGATCTTGATCCAGACTCCGACGCTCAAGTCGACATGCTTTTCCAGCCACGCCTCGAACTCCTCGGCGTTGCGGAAAGCGATCACCTCGGCTTGGCCTGTTTGGCCCTTGGACGCCATATGCCGACACTAGCGACGCCCTCCGACACCGTTCGGTAGCCAGTCAGCCCAGCGTCGCCAGTCCCTCTACCCTGAAACAAGGTGACCGACCGAGGTGAGAGGAGTAATGACGCCTGCGCGCCATCCAGAGCATCAGATCAGCAATGCGGTGATGACGAACAGCACCGGAACCGAGGCCAGCGTGGAGATG
>Ga0126304_10000423_pt1 | contig 16801 bp, 6 predicted proteins | sample Plot25_FD_92538 | JGI IMG/M metagenome (GOLD analysis project Ga0126304, IMG submission 92538) | Serpentine soil microbial communities from UC McLaughlin Reserve, CA, USA - Plot25 | ecosystem: Environmental > Terrestrial > Soil > Grasslands | place: USA: UC McLaughlin Reserve, Lake County... | reverse complement strand
TATTAAAGGATTTACCAAACAATACCAGATTCGATTTTGAATACCTGATCCCGTGGTCATACAAACGCCAGTTAGGTGACGATGATCAGAACTGGGGGAACAATAGTACACGCACCTATGTGATGCTGAAGCCAAACGCAACCTACTCCTCTGTTGAACCAAAGGTTAAAGTGCTCAAGCGGAAGTACGACAAAGACGAGCCAAAATGGGAAATCTTTTTGTACCCGATTACTAAATGGCGGTTATACTCAAGCTTTACTAATGGTGTTGAGGATGGTGGCGGCCGAATCGAATACGTAAGACTGTTTGGTATCATCGCTGCGTTTATTCTACTTATCGCCTGCATCAATTTTATGAACCTAAGTACAGCGCGCAGTGAAAAACGTGCGAAGGAAGTAGGCATACGCAAAGTAGTAGGCGCTCAAAAAGTATTCATCATCGGCCAGTTTATTGGCGAATCTGTATTGATGGCTTTAATTGCAGGCATTATTGCAGTCGCAATTGTCATCCTGGTTATCCCGGCTTTTAATCAGGTGATCGGTGAGAAAGTCGCTATACAATTTAATTCGCCCGGGGCCTGGCTGGCAGGGATCGGCTTTATAATATTCACTGGAATTCTTGCCGGCAGTTATCCTGCTTTCTTCCTTTCTTCTTTTCAACCTGTGCAGGTTTTAAAAGGAAGTTTCAAGAAAGCCCATGCATTGGTTACGCCACGCAAAATATTAGTTGTGCTTCAATTCACTTTTGCGATTGTGCTTATCATCTGCACATTTATTGTTCGTCAACAAATCGAACATGCGCAAAACCGTGAAACTGGCTATAACAGAAATAATCTCGTGTACCATCTCTTCAGCGGTGACATAGAAAAGAATTTCGATCTCATCAAAAATGAACTGCTTGCTTCGGGCGTTGCCTCCTCAATTACCAAAACCAGCGCACCACTTACTCAAAGCTGGAGTGACGGCTGGGGACAGGAGTGGGAAGGAAAAGATCCTAACGACAAAACAGACTTCTTCCGTTATAACCAGGATGGAGGCCTTGGTGTAACTGCGGGCTTGCAATTCGTAAACGGTCGTGATTTTGATGTGAGAAAATATCCCACTGATTCTAATGCGATGATCATTAATGAATCGTCTTTGAAAGTGATGAAATTCAAGGATCCTATCGGAAAGATTGTAAAAGACAATGGGCAGGATTGGCATATAGTGGGTGTGATCAAAGATTTCATACTGACATCACCGTACGAGCCAACAAGACCCATGTTGATTTTTGGCGCGAAGAGTTGGTTCCAGACAATGCTTATAAGGCTGAATAACAATAACTCCACCGCGAGCAATTTGAAAAAAGCAGAAAGCATATTTAAGAAATATAATCCCGAATACCCATTTGAGTACAAATTCATCGATGAGGAATACGCAAGGAAATTCGAAGCCGAAAAACGTATAAGTACACTCGCTGCCTTGTTTGCGGGCCTTACAATATTTATTTCCTGCCTCGGACTATTTGGCCTGGCTACCTATATGGCCGAAAATCGAATTAAGGAAATAGGTGTTCGAAAAGTGCTGGGTGCATCAGTTGCCGGCATTGCGGCTCTGTTATCAAAAGATTTCTTGAAACTGGTTATCATTTCCTTTGTTCTGGCTGTACCGATCGCATGGTGGGCAATGTATTCATGGCTTCAGGACTACAGTTTCCGTGTAGATATACAATGGTGGGTATTTGCGATGGCTGGAACGTTATCGGTGCTGATTGCCATAATAACGGTTAGCTACCAGGCGATCAAGGCTGCTATTGCAAATCCGGTGAAAAGTTTGAGGACGGAATAGACCCTAAATCCCCCGGCTGGAGGACTTGATAAACTGAAATAATTACGATGCGTCAAAAACTATGTCATACGACGTTCACCAACACCCGATGTCTGTTAAAGAATTAGGTGGTACAAACCTCCCCCTTTCCGGGGGAGACGGAGGGGCTATGTTCAAAAATTATTTAAAAACAGCGATTCGTAATATCTTAAAGAACAAGGTTGTTTCATTTATCAATATTACAGGCTTATCGCTCGGCATGGCCGGCGCTGTTTTGTTAATATTGAACATTCAATACGAACTAAGCTTTGATCAGTTCCATCAACAGAAGAACACTATCTTCAAAGCGTACAATAAAGATATTGTGAATGGCAAGCTTGAATGCTGGAGCATCACTCCGCCTCCCCTCGCCCCGGCATTGAAACAAGAATATCCAGAGATAAAAGAGTTTACGCGAGTTGCCGGTACACAAAAGCTATTCAGTTTCGGAAACGACAAATTGAAAGCCAACGGTAATTACGTCGATCCCTCATTTTTGCGAATGTTCAGCTTCCCTTTGGTTAATGGTCATATGGAAACTGCACTGGCTGATCTGCATTCGATTGTAATCACCGAAGAATTCGCAAAGAAAATGTTTGGAGATCAGGATCCCGTGAATAAGATTATCCGGGCAGACAATGCTGATAACTTTACCGTGACAGGTGTAATAAAAAATCCTCCGTACAATACTGCATTCAGATTTGAATACCTGATACCCTGGGAATTCTTAAAGGCGAAAAAGATTGAACATGCCGAGTGGGATTATAATTATGTAAACACATATGTACAATTAGAACCAACAGCCAATCTCCTTGCGGTAAACTCCAAAATAAGTAACATCACCGTCAGGCATACCAATCAAAAAGAAAAAACTAAAATCTTCCTGTATCCATTAACCAGAGAGCATCTTTATGGCCGTTTCGAAAATGGTCAGGCTGCTGGTGGCAATATAGATAACGTCCGCATGTTGGGGATTCTCGCAGGCGCTATTCTTTTGATCGCATGTATCAACTTTATGAATCTCAGTACTGCTCGAAGCGAAAAAAGAGCGAAGGAAGTTGGCGTTCGTAAAGTAATAGGTGCAAATAAAAGATCACTGGTGTTTCAATTTATAGGCGAATCCATTTTACTGGCCTTCATTTCAGGTGTTATCGCTTTAGGTCTTGTAGATATTTTACTACCTGCCTTCAGCTCACTTGCAAAAGTCAACCTGACCATCGTGTGGACATCACCGCTTTTTTGGATTGCAGCTATAGGGTTTATTCTGCTCACTGGAATTTTGGCTGGCAGCTATCCCTCCTTTTACCTGTCTTCGTTCAAACCAATTAAAGTTTTGAAAGGCGTATTGAAAAATGGAAATGCATTGGTGACTCCGAGAAAAATATTAGTCGTCGTTCAATTCGTGTTTTCTATTTTCCTGATCAACTTCACGATCGTATTTCACAAACAAATAAGTCATGAGCAAAACCGCGAACTCGGTTTTGTAAAAGAAAATCTTCTTTTCCATCCGTTAACAGACGACTTACGTAAAAATTATTCGCTGGTAAAAAACGAATTGCTCACTTCCGGTACTGCGACATCTGTATCCAAATCAACTTCTCCAATAACCTGGAGCGCAGGATCCGTATCTGGACTGAACTGGCCTGGTCAGGATCCAAAACAAAATATCAGTTTCGAATTGGTGAGTACAAGCGGAGATTTCATCAAAACAAATGGGTTAACACTGATAGCTGGTCGTGATATCGATGTTGAAAAATTTCCCACAGACACAGCTTCATGCTTGATCAATGAAACCGCAGTGAGAGCTACTGGACTAAAAAATGCAATCGGCCAATCAATCAGCGGTAACAAAATCGTAGGCGTGGTTAAAGACTATTTAATTGGTAGTCCAAAGCAGGCAACTCCCGCGGTACTAATTACAGGAAGGGATGATGCAAATTTTCTCAGCATACGATTAAATAGTAAGTATCCCTCACTAGAAAATTTGGAAAATGTAGAAAATATATTGAAGAGGTATAATCCGAATTTTTTAACAGAGTACCAGTTTGCTGACACCGAATATGCTTCCAAGTTTAAACAGTCAAAGGACGTCGCATCCCTGATGAACACTTTCACATTGATCATCATTTTCATTTCGTGTATGGGTTTGTTCGGCCTTGCAATGTACATAGCAGAAAATCGTACGAAGGAAATAGGCATCCGAAAAGTTCTTGGTGCAAGCGTCGCCAGAATAACTTCTCTTCTTGCAGGAGACTTTATTAAACTCGTAATGATCGCTGTTCTTATTGCATCGCCATTAGCGTGGCTATTTATGACATCTTTTATGCGGCATTTCGAGTACAGGACAAATATCAGTTGGTGGATCTTGATTGCATCGGGTTCTGGAGCCTTATTCATGGCCATATTAACAATCAGTTTTCAGTCTGTACGGGCAGCGATCGGTAATCCAATAAAAAGTTTAAGAACAGAGTAAAGCCAGAGGAGATGATAAAAAACTATTTAAAGATTGCGTGGAGAAACATCTCAAATAGAAAAGGATATTCACTGATCAATATCTGTGGTCTCGCCGTGGGGATCTCTGCTTGCCTCTTACTGTTCACCGTCGTAAGATATGAATTGAGTTATGATCGTTACCATCCCAATTATGACCGCATTTACCGTATAGTAACACAGGATGATTACTCCGACGGAATGGACTACACACCCGGTATTCCTTTCCCCGCGCGGGAGGCAGTGAGGGTGTCTTTTCCGGAATTTACAACCGGCACCCTGTTCGCGAGCTACGGAAGTCAGGTTACAGTATTAGAGGCAGGCACTGCAGGCACATCTTCCGGCAAAAAATTCATCGAGGAAACAGGTTTCTTTTTTTGCGATCCGGAATTTTTTAAAGTATTTCATTTTACCTGGCTGGCCGGTTCACCCCCCGTCTTGAACCAGCCAAATACTACCGTGCTTACGCAAAAAATGGCGAACAAATATTTTGGTGATTGGAAGATCGCTGTCGGCAGATTTTTGAAACTGGATAATGCAATCACAGTTAAAATAGCGGGGATATTACAAGACCCACCGGCTAACTCAGATTTCCCCTTAGGCATCGTTACTTCTTATGCAACGGCAAAGGGCAACCCAACGATATGGGGCTATAATCCTGACTGGGGAAATACAACCAGCAATTTTCAACTCTACATGTTGCTTTCCGAACATGTTCCGATGGCTAACATAAATAAACAGTTACTACAGTTTAGCAAAAAAAATTACAAACAGGATCTAGCCAGCAAAAAGACAAGTTTTCTTCAACCACTCAGTCAACTCCATTTCGATAACCGATTCGGAAATTTTGGTGATCATACTATTAGTAAAGCGACATTATGGACGCTTTCACTGATTGGTGTCTTTATTATCATCATGGCATGCATAAACTTCATCAATCTTGCGACTGCCCAGGCTGTAGGAAGGTCAAAGGAAGTCGGAATAAGAAAAGTGTTAGGAAGCGATCGCCTTCAACTTTTAGGACAGGTAATGGGCGAAACGTTTCTGATTGTACTTGTTGCAATGGCATTGGCTGTGATCCTTGGTACAATTGGCCTTCCCTATATCAAGCTGATTGCATCCATTGAAGAACAGTTGAGCCTCATAAACTGGCAAACCGTTACTTTCTTAGCAGGTATGGTAATCGTGGTGACACTATTAGCAGGGTTATATCCCGCGCTTGTAGTTTCGGGGTTCAATCCCGCATTGGCGCTTAAGAATAAGATTAACTCTGCAACTGTAGGTAAAGCCTCTCTTAGAAAAGGTCTCGTAGTTACACAATTTGCGATTTCACAGATTCTTATCATTGGGACCATCGTCGCAGTTAGCCAGATGAATTATGTACACAATGCAGAGCTCGGGTTCAACAAAGAAGCCCTTCTCATTATCAATACAAATGCTGACAGCGTCGTTCAGTCACGCCAGAACGCTTTCAAAGAAAAACTTCTGCAGATGCCTGGTATACAGGCGGTGAGTTTTAGTTCCGATGTTCCTTCTTCTGATAACAACTGGGCCGGAAATTTTTCTTTTGATCACCGGCCTGATGAAAAATTTAATATTTACCGGAAAGCCGGTGATGAAGACTACTTTAAAACTTACGGATTACAAATTGTAGCAGGAAGAATTTTCGAGAAGAGCGATACTGCAAAAGAGATCGTTGTCAATGAAACCCTGCTAAGGAAACTGGGCGTGAAAAATTCCGCGGATGCTGTTGGGAAGGAAATCCGTTCAGGCAGAAGCGGGTGGAAAACAATTGTTGGTGTCGTAAAAGACTTCAATACGAATTCGCTTAGAGAAGAGGTAAAACCACTCATGCTGTTCCAGCGAAAAGACAGGTATAGCGTTACCGGCATTAAATTAAGATCATCAAATATTCCAAAAACAAAAACAGCCATTGAAGCTACCTGGAATCAATACTTTCCCGAGTATGCATACACTATTTCGTACATGGATGAGAATATCAAAAGATTCTACGAACAGGAAGATCAACTTTCATTGCTGTATAAAATATTTGCTGGAATTGCCATCTTCATTTCCTGTCTGGGGCTTTATGGCCTGGTTTCCTACATGGCAGTTCAACGAACAAAAGAAATTGGGATACGCAAAGTATTGGGTGGAACGATCACACATATTCTCTGGATTTTTAGTAGGGAATTTTTCATGCTGCTCGGAATTGCATTTCTTGTATCTGTGCCTGTTGCATGGTGGTTGATGAACAATTGGCTACAGGATTTTGAATTTCGTGTACCTATAAGTCCTTGGATTTTTATTTTATCAATACTGATTTCAATAATTGTTGCGGCAATAACGGTAAGCTACCGTTCAATACGCGCAGCTATTGTGAATCCCATAAAGAGTTTGAGAACAGAATGAGTGGTGAAACATTCCAATTAACAAGATGAAAAGTCTTTGTTTTTCGTCGTGTCCTTCGTGCTATTCTCTTTGTGTCCTTTGTGATCCCTCTGACTGTACGATCAAAAGGACCACAAAGGACACAAAGAGAAGACACAAAGAACACTAAGAAAACGGTTTACTCTTGAATAAAAACAATTAATGATAAAGAATTATTTGAAAATCGCTTTTCGTAATCTCTGGAGGCAGCGGGTGTTTTCGTTTCTCAATATAATGGGTCTCACAGTAGGCATGGCGGCGTGCTTCCTCATTTTTTTATATATCCAGTTCGAGTTGAGTTATGACTCATTCCATACGAAAGCAGACCGCATTTACCGAATTGTTTGTGACATTAAGACTCCAACCGAGGTTATCAAGGCCTCTGGCCCTTCTTGGGCTGTGCCGCCGAATGTAAAACGTGAATTTTCAGAAATCGAATCATTTGTGAGAATTGCAGGTGCGGATAATGTGCTCGTCAGAAACGGAGATATCAAATTCCAGGAAGAAAATTCTATGTGGGCGGATTCTTCCTTTTTTCAGACGTTTGATTTCAAGCTACTCAAGGGCAATCCGGAAACTGCTCTGAGAGACCCGTTCAGCATCGTTCTCTCGGAAATAACTGCGAAGAAATATTTCGGAGAGACAGACCCTATGGGAAAGACTCTTCTCATTACAGGAGATGCACATCCTGCAACGGTCACCGGAATTATGAAAGACATTCCTGAAAATTCCCAGATAAAAGGTGATCTCGTTTTATCAATAAGCACCATAACGAAAAAATGGAATGAGCGTCTCGACGAGCAATGGGGAAGCTATGGAGCGCAAGCATACATTTTACTGAAGCCTGGGACCAATGCGAAAGAATTAGAAAAGAAATTTCCCGCATTTCTTGAAAAAAGGAATGGCACTGAGATGAAAAAAGGCCAAATGTTCGCGACGTTGTTTCTCGAACCAATCAGGGATGTCTATTTACGTTCAACGCGGAATGGAAACAGTACCGGAAATATTAATAACGTCTACATATTTTCCGTTGTAGCCGTCTTTATTCTGCTGATAGCCTGTATCAACTTTGTTAACCTCACAACAGCCCGTTCAACCGAACGCGCAAAAGAGGTCGGCATTCGTAAAGTGGTTGGGGCCGCAAGAACACAACTTGCAAATCAATTTATCGGGGAATCAGTGATCCTTTGCCTGATCGCTTTTGTGTTGTCTGTGATTGTATCTTCTTTACTGCTTCCATTATTCAACCAGCTGTCTGGCAAAACCATCAGTACCGGAATTTTCGAGAACCTTCGATATCTGCTTACATTATTTGTTGCAGCTATTGCAATTGGTGTATTGGCCGGAATATATCCTGCATTAGTGTTGTCCTCATTCCGGCCGGTGGTTGTATTAAAGGGCCGTTTCGCAACAGGCACTCGCGGAATTCTTTTAAGAAAAGGTTTGGTAGTAGCACAATTCTCAATATCTGTTGCATTGATTATCGGGACCATCGTTGTTTATAACCAAATGAGCTTTATGCGTAACCGGGAGCTGGGCTTTAGCAAAGATCAGATGATTGTTATGGATACAAACGGAGACCCGGCCAAAAACGCATTTAACGAGGCAATCAAATCCATACCAACTGTAAAATCGACCGCATTGTCATCCAGCGTACCAGGCAGCGGCAACCCGGGTGCATATTCAGAGATAGAAAACAAAAAGGGCGACCTGCAGATAGCGAACCTTGATCTTTACTTTGTTGATTTTGACTATATCGATCAATACCAGATCAAAATGCTTGCAGGTCGAGCTTTCTCCAGAGACTTTGCTACTGATACTACACAGGCTATGGTACTCAATGAAGCCGCGATAAAAATGTTCGGCTACAGTTCACCGGAAGAAGCGGTTGGAAGACGATTCAAACAATGGGGACGTGAAGGAAAAATAATTGGTGTGATCAAGGATTTCCATTTCCGTTCACTACAACAGCCTATAAAGCCTTTAAGCATGCGCATCGAGCCGGGAGGAGCTAATCTTGTTTCTGCAAATGTATTAGCGGCTAATCTGCCCGCTACTTTGGCAGCGATTGAAAATAAATGGAAAACATTAATACCTAACAGGCCTTTTACTTATTATTTTCTTGATGAATTCTTTGACAGGCAATATCGCGGGGAAGAGAGATTTGGGAATTTGTTTTTAAATTTTTCCATCCTTGCCATTTTTATTTCCTGTTTGGGTTTGCTAGGACTTGCTTCATACAGCACGATGCAACGAACCAAGGAGATCGGTATCCGGAAAGTGATGGGCGCATCTGTACAGGGCATCATCAATTTGTTATCAAAGGAATTTTTACTGTTGGTGCTCCTTTCGTTTCTCATTGCGATGCCGGTAGCCTGGTACTTCATGCACTCATGGCTACAGGATTTTGCGTATCGCACAAAGATTAGCTGGTGGATGTTTGTTTTAGCTGGAGGCATTGCCATATTAATCGCCGTATTTACCGTGAGCTTTCAGGCAATCAAAGCGGCTATTGCAAACCCGGTGAAGTCGTTGCGAACAGAGTGAAGCAGGAGAACGGAATAGTGAATTGTCAATGGTGAATAGGGAAAGGCAATGTTGATGTACTTGTGAGCTATTGAATTTTTAAAACTAAAAAGCCATGATTAAGAACTATCTGAAAATCGCCTTTCGTAATCTGTGGCGACACAAGATATTTTCACTGATCAATATTATGGGATTAGCTGTCGGAATGACAGCATGCTTCCTCATCTTCCTATACGTAAGTTTTGAATTAAGCTATGATAATTTTCATTCGAAGTCTGATCGCATCTATCGCGTAGTTGCTGACGTAAAGACGCCGACGGAAACGATCAATTCCAGCGCGGTAACTTCTCCGGTTGCCATTAATCTCAAAAGAGATTTTCCGGAAATAGAAGATGCAGTACGTATTGCCCCGGAAGGGATTTTGGTGAAAAAAGGAAACATTAAATTCCAGGAAGAAAAATCAGTATTGGCCGATTCCACATTATTTAATGTCTTTGATTTTCCCTTGATAGCTGGTGATAAAAACACGGCGCTCGTTGAGCCCATGAGTATTGTTATTTCGCAAACTTCAGCAAAAAGGTATTTCGGCAATACAAACCCGATGGGCCAGGAACTACAAGTTACGGGCGCTGGCATCAATGCAAAGATTACCGGGGTAATGAAAGATATTTCAAAGAACTCGCAGATAGAAACGGATATGATTTTATCGCAGTCATCTTCCAAGCTGGTAAGTGGTTTTGCAATGTCGGACAGTGAATGGACCAATCATACCAATTATACTTATATCCTTGTAAAGCCTCATACGGATGTAAAAGCATTGGCAGCAAAGTTTCCAGCTTTCCAGGAATTTCATCATGGTGAAGAAGCAAAGAAGTTGCAAATGCAGGACTATTTAAGTCTTGAACCATTGCAGCAGGTATATCTTCATTCAAAGCGTGGTGGATTTATAAGCGGCAATATTAATAATGTTTATATTTTTTCGGCTATTGCTTTATTTATATTACTGATTGCCTGTGTAAACTTTATTAATCTAACCACTGCACGAAGTGCCGAACGTGCAAAAGAAGTAGGTATCCGGAAAGTTGTTGGTGCTGTACGATTTCAATTGGCAAGACAATTTATCAGCGAAAGCATTATTATCTGTCTTATTGCATTTGTATTAGCTGTTGTTTTATCAGCTATCGCCCTTCCTTTGTTTAACCAGCTTGCCGGCAAGGAAATCAGCAGTAGCATATTTACCGATCCTTTTCATATTGTAATCCTGTTCATGCTTTCCGTTTCTATCGGCCTGGTTGCAGGTTTTTATCCTTCCCTGGTTTTGTCTTCATTTAAACCAGTAAGCGTGTTGAAAGGCCGTTTTTCCACAGGTACAAGAGGTTTGATATTAAGAAAGAGCCTTGTTGTCTTTCAGTTTACAATTTCGATTATTCTTATTGCTGCAACGATTATAGTATACAGGCAACTGAATTATATGCGCAGCCAGGATCTTGGATTCAGCAAAGAGCAGACCATTGTTATCAATACCCATTTCGATAAAAATAAAGATGCCTTTAAGCAATCCATATCTTCTATTCCGGGCGTACTATCAACGACTTATTCGTCGCATGTGCCGGGTGGCGGTTCCAATTCTGCATACTCACAGGTTGAAAATAAAAAAGGTGAAATGCAGAAAAGCAATCTTGATTTATTTTTTGTCGACTTCGACTATATAAAGCAATACGATTTAAAACTGGCGGCAGGAAGGGGATTCTCAAAAGATTTTGCAACAGACAGTACCCGGGCGATGGTAATCAATGAAGCCGCGTCAAAAATGTTAGGTTATAGTAGTCCGCAGGAAGCTGTAGGGAGAAAGTTTGATCAATGGGGAAAAAAAGGACAGATTATCGGCGTGCTGAAAGACTTTCATTACAAATCTCTGCAGCAGAATGTGCCGCCATTGGTTATGCGCTTTGAGCCATGGGGATTGGGAATGATCTCTATAAAAGTATCCGCTGCAAATCTGCCGGCTACCTTGAAGGCAATCGGCAATAACTGGAGTCAATTCATTCCTAGCCGGCCGTTCGAATATAACTTTTTGGATGATTTTTTTGACAGGCAGTACCGCGCCGAAGATCATTTCGGCAATCTCTTTTTCAATTTTGCGGTATTCGCCATTTTTATTTCCTGTCTCGGTTTGCTTGGACTTTCTTCCTACAGCACGATGCAGCGTACAAAAGAAATCGGGATTCGTAAAGTGCTCGGTGCATCCACATCTAATATTGTAAACCTGTTATCAAAAGATTTTGTAAAGCTGGTTGCTATTTCCTCTCTGATCGCTTTTCCGGTTGCATGGTTTGCTATGAACACATGGCTCCAGGATTTTGCCTATCGTATCGGCGTATCGTGGTGGATTTTCTTAATGGCTGGAATTCTGGCAACGCTTATTGCTTTATTGACCATCAGCTTCCAGGCTATTAAAGCTGCCATAGCAAACCCTGTCAAAAGTTTGAGAACAGAATAAAAGCTGATCAGCCATGATAAAGAATTATTTTAAAATAGCTTTCCGGAATATCATTCGTCAAAAAGCATTTGCTACCATCAACATTGCAGGGCTGGCCATTGGCATGGCATGCAGTATTTTCATTTTATTGTGGGTGACAAATGAGCTTAGCTATGATCGGTTTCATAAAAATGCGCACAAAATTTACCGCCTAACGGGCAAGGCCGGGGATTTTAATGCTGCTGTCAATTGTGCCGGTATGTCTGCGGAGTTGAAAGCAAAAATGTCAGCAGTAAAAAACTATGTCCGCTTAAGTCATCCTTCAACGAATGTATTTGAAACCGGCACCCGCAAATTCGAAGAAAAAAAGGTTTTTTATGCTGACTCGACCTTTCTGCAAGTATTTTCCTTCGCGCTGGTAAAAGGAAACCGGGAAAACGCCTTGATGCGACCTGATGCCGTACTAATCACTGAAGACATGGCAAAAAAGTATTTTGGCCAGGAAGACGCTATGGGTAAAACACTCAAAAAAAATAATGGCAATGACGTAACGGTAACAGGAATATTAACCAACATACCATCTAATTCGCATCTGCAGTTTGATTTTATTCTTCCTATGTCGTCCATTGCGCAATCAGATAATGACCTGAAGACAAATACATGGAAGAACTTTAATTTTTACGCATACATCCAGTTAGATAAGAACTTCAAAGCAACACCTGTTGCAATTGAGGGTTTAAACAACCAGATTAATCAACTTTATAAACAACATGTAAATGAGGCAGAGCTAAAAGTTGATTTTTATCTGCAAGCATTAACATCTATCCACCTGCATTCCAATTACCAGGTTGATTTGCCCGGCCACGGGAATATACAGTATGTCAATATATTTTTTGTGGTCGCGCTTTTTATACTTGCTATAGCCTGTATCAATTTTATGAACCTTGCAACAGCCCGTTCTGCAAGACGTGCCAAAGAAGTAGGGCTTCGTAAAGTAATAGGCGCAGGTCGTAAACAGTTGATTGGCCAATTCCTGGGCGAATCATTACTCATATCATTTCTTTCTTTATTAATTGCTGTCGGTTTAGTATGGCTGTTGTTGCCGGTTTTCAGTGACCTTGCAGGTAAAAAACTGGCTATCCATCTTTTGGACAGCAAACTGATATTAAGCCTGGTTGGTATAGCGTTGCTGACAGGCCTTGTCTCCGGCAGCTATCCTGCTTTGTTCCTTTCCGGTTTTCGGCCGGTAGAGGTGTTGAAGGGAAATACAAAGAACAAGGGAGGGAATTTAATTTTTCGAAACGTCCTTGTAGTGGTTCAGTTTGTCGTATCAATTGTGTTGCTTGCAGGCACCGCGATAGTATACAAGCAGCTTACATTTATCAAACACATGAATCTCGGATTTGATAAATCGAACGTGCTGTATATGCCGATGATCGGAGAAATGTGGAATAAGCAACAGGCTTTAAAAGCTGAACTGCAACAAAACCCCCTTACGGCGAATTATACCGTTTCCAATGATTTACCAACAAACCTGACCAGTGGTACTGTTAGTGTACAATGGGAAGGAAAAGATCCAAAATCACAAATTGTATTTCCCACTCTTTTTGTCGATGAAAATTTCTTTGATGTTTATCAAATGAAAATACTTAGTGGGAGAAGCTTTTCGACCGAATTTAAGGCTGACACGAATAATTTTATTCTGAACGAAAAAGCAGTGCAAATAATGGGAATGAAAGTATCTGATGCCGTGGGCAAACCGCTTACTTTATGGGACATAAAAGGTACTATCATCGGTGTAGTCAAGGATTTTAACTACAAACCGATTCAAAACCCGATCGAACCTATGATTATTGGTTTAAACCGGTGGGGTGGCGTTGCCGTGGTGCGGGCACAGCCTGGCAAAGTTGAAGCTACAATAAAGGCATTGGGAAAAATCAGTACAGACCTAAATCCGGCATATCCGTTTTCTTATGGTTTTCTTGACCAGGACCTGGCTACTCTCTACAAAGGAGAAAATCGCATGGGCAAGCTCTTCAATTTATTTGCCATACTTGCCATTTTTATTTCTTGCCTGGGACTGTATGGACTATCTGCTTTCATGGCTGAACAACGCACCAAAGAAATTGGAGTAAGAAAAGTATTGGGTTCGTCTGTTTGGAATGTGGTGTATTTATTATCAAGGAAATTCACAATACTAATATTAATCGCCGTGATAATTGCAGTTCCCGTTGCATGGTTTGCTATTAACAGCTGGCTAAACAGCTTCGCCTACAGGGTGAATCCAGACTGGATAATTTTTTTAGCAGCATCACTGGCTGCCTTAGTGATCGCATGGATAACTGTAAGCTATGAATCAATTAAAGCGGCGATTGCTAACCCTGTGAAATCGTTGCGGACCGAATGAAGTTTAAGGATTAACGTTTAATGTTTAAAGTTATATGTACATGTAAACTTTCATCCCGCATACTTTGAACCTTAAACTCTAAGCGACTATGAAACGTCAACTATGAAGTAAATGCAGACATTCCTGAAAATATCACTCCGGCATCTATGGCATAGCAGGTTATATTCTATTATTAATATCCTGGGGCTTGCTACGGGAATAACATGCATGTTATTAGCAGTTCTGTACTGGAAATTCGAACACAGCTTCGACAACTTTCATCAAAACCATCCTCACCTTTTCCGCATCACTACTACGCTGATTGAAAACAAGGGCTCCGCCTCTGCAACAATCGGTGGTACAGGACAGGTACAGGGACCCGCATTCAAGGAATCCATTCCCGAGATAAAAACATATGTAAGAATTCTGGGTGGTGATATTTATAGCACTGCTTCCTCCGGCGATAAAGTGTTCAAACTGCAGCCCATCTTTGTGGATGACACATTCTTTGATGTATTTACGTTTCCACTATTGCGCGGTGATATGAAAACGGCGCTGAAAGACATAGGTTCGGTGGTCATTACGGAAAGCACTGCCAGGAAGTTCTTCAACAGCATTGATGTGATCGGCAGAATGCTGCAGCTGGATGCTGATCCTTCATTTGAAAAACTTGGTAAGCCGCTGATCATTTCCGGCGTCGTAAAAAATCCTCCGAAAAATTCTTCCCTGCAGTTTGATGCATTGTTCACATTCAAGTTCTTGCATCTATCATTCGAAGACACCAATTGGCTGAATGCCTATTTGGGAACCTTTGTCGTAGTTCATCCTTCTGCAAATGTAGACGCAGTGGTCGAGAAGTTCAATCGGGTGTATGCATTACACGCGAAAGAGCAACTGGCAGAAAACGTGAAGACATATGGTTACAATCCTCAAATCAGTTATGGCCTACAACCAATCACGGCCATCCATCTGAACCCGCTGATGCGAACAACAGGTAATGCAGAAGGTGGTATTATCAATGGAAGCAGCCCTGTCTATTCTTATATGTTCGCCGGTATTGCCCTGTTTATTTTATTGATGGCAGCAATCAATTTCATCAACATCAGCATAGCCAATTCCCTGAAAAGAAGTAAGGAAGTTGGCGTAAGAAAAATCGCAGGGGGCAGTAGAAAACAGATCATCCTCCAGTTCCTGAATGAATCAGCTATACTTTGCGTTATATCATTTCTTCTATCAATGCTATTGATGAATGTTTCTCTTCCTTTATTCAATAGCCTCACAGATAAGCAGCTGAATTTATCAGAAGCCTTCGATATAAAGCTCGTCGCCTATTTCATTTCCGTGCTGAGCGGCATCATCCTCTTAACCGGTGTCTACCCTGCTTATGTTCTTTCAAACTTCAAGCCCTCAGAGGTACTTTATAATAAGCAAAAGTTATCAGGTCGGAACCTGCTAGGCCGCAGCCTGGTGGTGCTTCAATTTTCATTGACAGTATTTCTGCTAACATCTACCATCGTTTACTATAACCAGATGGATTATATACGGACAAAGGACCTCGGTTATAATCCGAACCAGATAATACGTACAGCCATTTGGGGAGACAGAGACTACAAGAAGGCAATCAGCTTTGCAAAAAACGAGTTTGCAAAAGAACCATCGATCATCATGGCATCGTTTGGAAGTGATGGATCGAATGAAGACATGTATGTGAACAATCGGGTGTTTAAAGGAACGTATAAGAGTATTGATGAAAACTTCCTGCCGGCTTTGGAGATCCCTTTACAAGCAGGGCAAAATTTCTCACGGGCGACAGGGAATTACAAGCAGGGTGCAATAGTTAATGAAGCATTCGTTAAAGCAGCGCGATTGCAACATCCAATTGGAGCCTCAGTCAAAATCAACAGGTACTACGACAGTTCTTTGAAAGTGATTAGTGGTGTTGTAAAGGATTTCCATTTCGGATCCCTTCGTGAGCCGATAACTCCAATGGTCATGTATATGAATGAATGGCCTGATGGAGGCATCTGGGTGAAAGTTCAAAAATCAAAACAAAAACAGGCAATAGCTGCTCTGGAGCGCATATACAAGGGTGCAATGCCCAATGCAATCTTTCAGTATGATTTTTTGGATGAGCTCAATGCAAAGCAATACATGCAGGAACAACGCTGGCATAAAGTAGTAACCATCGCGACAATTCTATCCTTCATCATTTGCTGTTTAGGGCTATTTGGGCTTGCACATTTATCGACCAACCGGCGGGTGAAGGAAATCGGTATCAGAAAGGTATTGGGTGCGTCAAGCGCCCACATCGTGGCTCTGCTCTCGGCCGATTTTCTTAAGCTGGTCGTCATTGCATTTGTTATTGCCGCTCCCATTTCCTGGACGGTCATGAATAATTGGTTGGAGGATTTTGCATATCGAACCAGCATCAGCTGGCTGGTGTTTGCTTCAGCCGGATTTATTGCTATCCTGATCGCCCTGTTTACTGTAAGCTACCAGGCAGTGAAAGCAGCGATCGCAAACCCTGTGAAAAGCTTGCGAACGGAGTAACGCCTTCTAAATCGCCCGGTGGGGAACTTTGAGGTCGTTTGCGAAGTTGAGATGTAATATTTCATTCCTTAATCAACACCTGAGCTATAACTATTC
>Ga0126304_10000422_pt1 | contig 16808 bp, 16 predicted proteins | sample Plot25_FD_92538 | JGI IMG/M metagenome (GOLD analysis project Ga0126304, IMG submission 92538) | Serpentine soil microbial communities from UC McLaughlin Reserve, CA, USA - Plot25 | ecosystem: Environmental > Terrestrial > Soil > Grasslands | place: USA: UC McLaughlin Reserve, Lake County... | reverse complement strand
TTCGGGTAACCGAACTGCAAGCAAGACCGCCACCGAAAAGTCACGTAGGCCAGTTACGAGACGTGATGACGGTCTGTGCTAGTGGAGTTTCGTGGGTTCAGGGCGCGTCAAGCCGTCGGGTGTCGGCGATGACCGCTCGGTCCTCCACTCGTGCGAGCACGCTTCGCACACCATGACGACGATGACGATGTCTTTCTGTTTAGCGACCGTAGACACACGTCTCGCTAACCCTTGACCGTTCCCGCACGCCGGGCACTGGCGTTCGACATCCATGAGGGGGCCCCCTTGAGGGTTCTGGATGCCGTATTAGCGCAGACGGGTGACCCGCAGATCAAGTACCAGGTTTGTAACCGTCCGGTGTCGTTCCAGCCAGTGCCCGCAGTGCCGGTGCGGTGATCGGCCACGATGGGCTCACACTCTCGGCGAAGCTGAATCGTTGGATCGTTTCCCGCAAGTGATGCCTGTTGGTCGAATGCCACGATCGCGACCAAGACCCATTCGGAGAAATCGATCTCTGCGCGAATCGGTAGCGGTGATGCGCCGTCCCGCCTGGCACGAATCCTCTCGTATCTTGCCGCAGGTGAGATGGCCGCCGACAAGCTGCCCGCGATTCCGGCGCGCACCGACGCGCTGCCTCTCTTCGGTCGCATCGTCAGCGGAGCGATGGTCGGCGCTTCAGTGTGCGGTCGCCGGCAGCGTGTGGCGTGCGTTCTGACTGGCGCGGCTGGTGCGCTGGTTGCGGCTTACGCGCTCACGGCGGGGCGTCGCGTAGCGGCGCGGCGGCGGATCCCGAACGCTGTCGCTGGCACGTTCGAGGATGTGCTGGCACTCGTGGCCGGGCTGTGGCTGATGCGCCGCGTCTGACGCCCGTGGCAAGCTTGCGCCTTGCCCTCCCAAAATCTCGTGGTCAATGTGGCCGTCACCCGCGGATCACGACGTATTTCGAACCGTGTCCCGGGCGGCGCTCGGCTGCTCGTGGTGGTGGTTGATCAGTCCACTCGGTGAAGGTGGGCGCCGCCTGGAACACGCGTATCCGTTCGCGCGGTTCGTGCATCGCTGGATGGGTTTGCGGCTCGAGCCATCGCACGTCCTGCTCGCGCGCAAGTAGATTAAATCCCCGAGTCGCCTTACGGGTTCCACCTAGCTGTTTTCAGCGAGCGGGATTGTTACAGTCGGCGCATGCCCATGAGTCCGGCAGAGAATCACCCTGTTTGCCCGAAGTGCTCCGGCGAGGGGCAGGCACACTCAGTCATGTATAAGGCTCGGCTCCGTACCGTGAGCTATGCGTGCGAGCACTGCGATCACGAGTGGGAGATCATCACCAGTGACATCACTAGCGACGGTGCCCGGCTCGATCCTGACGGGCCGAGCGTCCAGCCGGTGCATTCGCGAGAGTGAACGCTGATGCACGGCCGACAGTTGCGCGGCCCCAAGTTCCAAGCCTCGTTACTCGCCATCTGATCGAGTGATCGCCACTGGACCCGAGTAGCACCACTTGTCTCGAGCGCCCGAGGACGTTAGGAGCGTTCGATGGGGATGCCGTTCCACGTCCGCGCTGGGTCGCGGTAAGTGACGACCCATACGTAACTGCAAATGTCGCATTCGTACCGAAGGGTGCGGCAGTGCATTCCGCCGCAACGATCAAGCGATGAATTTGAAAATGCCGGAGACGAAATCGCGCTATGGATATATTCACACGACGCGCGCGATCGGTTCGAATATGCGTCTTCAGCGGAGGGGACGCGGATCATTACGGGACATTGACCCTACCGTCGCTGCCCACATCGTCCGTGTCACGCATCGTTCGCTGCGCTGCAAAAGTGCGCACCTCGAAGTATCGCCGGCCAATTCAGCGCGGTGCTCCGATGCTTCCCGCGTCCAGGCATAGAGGGGCGATGCTTCCGATCGGTCGAGCGTGACTCATTTCAGAACGCCTCAGAAGTTCCCCGTTTCAGTAGAAGGTGTTCCAGCTGGGGGACTTCTTTGCGTCGAGGGAAAGCAAGTCGAACGCTGTCATCAAGCGTCGGCGGCAGAATCCCGAATCTTGCCGTTGCGGATTGACCTTTGCATCGAGCGAGTCTCTCAGAGGGGTGAGAGATGAGAGTCAGATTCTTCGCACTTGTAATGTTCAGTATTGCGGCACTTCTACCTGCGGCACACGCGGCGGCCCAGAGCAGGGGCAATTCGCCGGCCGCGCACGAGGCTCACAAGAAGGACAACGGTAATCGTTTGATCTCCGTGCCGGAGCCGTCGACCATAGTGCTGCTTGGTGCGGCAGCTGGCATGTTTGGTATTCGCAAGATTTGGCAGCACCGGCGCCGGATCGTGTCCGACTAATCAACACAGCGACACCAGCAACATCAATTGCTGTCGAACCACGCCGATCCGCCTCAGGTCTTTTGTGTAGATACCAAAATTGCCTGACCGTTGCTATTGTCCTCGGTGACGCAACGTGATCGGCTTCAACTTGCGCCCCTGAAGAAAGTCGAGAGCCATCGTCAGCGCATACCGACGCCGGTTGCGGCTATCGGTGCTGCGATCAGACTTTTCGATGGGCCGTCTTCCATTACTTCTTTCCCACCTGCGCCTTCGCCGCCTCGCGCCGCTCGTTCTGCTGGGACAGCAGCCGGTAGGCGACGTAGTACTTGAAGATATTGCTGACGTAGGAGACTGTTTCGCGGCCGATGCGTTCTGAAGCGACGCGTTCGACGTTGCCGAACCAGATGTTGGGATTCAGACCTTTCTTCTCCGTCTCGCGCCGGAGCTGTCTCAGTCGTCCCGGGCCGGCGTTGTACGCCGCGAATGTCATCAGCGTTTTGTTGAGAGGGTCCATCGGTTCGTTGGCGAAGTACTCGTCCATCATGAAGCGCATGTACTTCACGCCAGCGTGAATGTTGGAATCGATCTGGGTGATGTCGCCGACGTTCAGTTCCTTGCCGGTTGCTGGCATGACCTGCATCACACCGATCGCGCCCACTGCACTCTTGACGTTCTGATCGAGCGTCGACTCCTGGTAGCCCTGCGCGGTCATCAGCAGGTAATCCAAGTCGTACTGCGCCCCGTACTTCTTGAACAGGCCGACGACCGCCTGGAGCTTCTTGCGTTCACTCTGAGCCGCCGCGCTCTTGGCGTACGTACCGGTCTCTAGATAGCGGTGCTCGATGACGTTCCGAAACGCATCACCTTCACCATGCTTCCGGATCCACGTGTTGACGGCCTCGCGCAGCTTGGGATTCTCCTTGCGAAACGCGATGGCTAGTGTGCCTCCGGATCGCACGGCGACATCTGAATGCACGCTGAGATTCGTGAACACCGCGCGCCAAAAGGTGGCCAGATAATCGTCGACGACCGTGATCGGCGCGAGGCCGGCGTTCACCATTTCCAGCACGTCATCATCCTCGAGGACGTCAGGAACGGCGGTGATGACGACGGGAGGCTTGCCGCGCGCTTTCAACTGAGCGCTCAGTGCGGTGAGGCTCTCGTCATAGACGCTGCCTTTGCGAACAAAGACCTCCTGTCCGGCCAGGTCGTCCACCGTGTTGATCGGCGGCGCGCCTGGGCCGGTGACCACTACTTCGCTCACATTGGTACGCGTCGGCACAGAGAACGACACGAACTTCTCTCGCTTGGGAGTGACGGTCACCATGGCGGCGACCATGTCGACCTTGCCGGCCATCAGCGCCGGCTGCAACTGTTCGCGCGACATTGGCAGGAATATCACGTGCACCTTGAGGTTGCCGGTCTTGAGGTCCGCGTTCAGATCGTTTTCGAACAGCTTCAACGATTCGTACGTCAGACCGCGCTGTTGCCCCTTGTCGATGAAGTAGTGTGTGCGGTTGAAGGTCACCGCGACGCGAATCGCGCGCCGCGCCATCATGGCGTCGAAGTCGCCGGTGAAGGGCTTGTCCAACACGCCCCGCACGCCTTCGGGAAGCGCGTCGTAGGGCGAGACGGTCTGGGGAAGCGGGGCTTCCTCCGCGCGTGGTATCGCTGAGACGGCTGCTGGCGCAGCCTCTTTTTGTGTGGAGCACGCGGTCGTGGTGACAACCATCGCTGCGATGGCACACCTTGTCACAGTGGCCAGAGACGTGGTTGTCATTCTTGCCCGTGCAGCAAGCGCTGTACCGTGCAGCAGCGCCTGGTGTCCTCTAAGGACCTCCGACGCCATTCGGAGTGTCAAGGCCGCTGCTCTCCGGCTGGGTAAGCCGCGGTTCTCATGGCGGCTTTGCTCGTTGCGCACAGATAACCGAACCTGCAGAGTAGCAGGGGCGCATGCACCTGTTCAGAGCATCGACGGCGGGGTAGATAACGATCAGTCGCCACGGCTAGTTCGATCGAACCCGCGACAGATCGGAGGTGACTTCGGCGTATCGCGGCCCAGCGCGGGTTCGCGTAGTGAGCGTGCAAGGCCTTGCCCCCGAAGGTGCAATCCGCGTTAGCTGGTTGAAAAGGGGTCATAGCCAGCGACGGACTCGACGCGTGTACGCCTCGTACTCGGCGCCGAACCGCCGGTGCAGGTAGCGTTCCTCTGGCACGATGACGAACTGCTGGACGACCAGCAGGATCGGAACGAGTAGCAGCACGGTCCACCAGGTGTTCAAGAACAGCGCGAACGCGATCGTCAAGAGCGCCAGCGAGACGTACATCGGGTTGCGGGTGAAGGCGTAGGGTCCGATGGTGACGAGCTCGGTAGCCGGACGAAAGGGGATCATGCTTGTCTGCTTGCGCTGGAACAGCCCAATCGCGCTCGCCGCCAGCACAGCCCACCCCGCTACGAACACAGAGCCGAGAACGGTTCGCCAAGCGCCGTCGATCGGCAGCGGCCAGGGTCGATCCAGCAGCCAACCAGCGATCACAGCGCCGGCATAGAACAGCGGCGGCGGATAGTGCACGCCCGGACTGTCGGCGGACGTCGGCATGACAAGCGCATGATACACGCGCGTCCCAGATAGGTTGATACCGGGCTCGTGTTCACGACTTATCGGACGTACAAGGAGGAAAGGGCGAGCAGATGAAGGTCGGTGCCGGGCTGCGTCCTCGGAACGTGCTCAGAGTGCTGCCACGCAGTCTTGGATTGGGTGTCACGTCACCACGGGCCGTTGCCCTTTCAGGTCGGCGCTGCGCTCTACGATGCCTTCCGGCGAGCGCGCCCTGGCTAGGTGCTTCCCTGGTCGCGAGTCTCTGTACGACAAGCCCACGAACCAGCTTCCAGCTGCTGTGTTCAACGACGCAGGCTTGCTAGAGACGGCATGAGCGCAATCATGCAGCAGCCAACTCTTAAGGAAATTCGACGGACGTTTCGGTAGTGGGCTATTTTGACTCGACTTGAAATCCGCGACGGACCCAAGCGAGGCCAAGGCCGAACCCATAAACCGCCGCGACTGGCACGATCCACAACCGCACCACGAGCATGGCCACATTGGCGCTCCGGACGATCTGATCGCCGCCGGACTGAAGAATCCCTGCGAGTGCCAGGATTACAACCGCCCAAAGAATCGAAGCTAGTAGCCAAAGCCTTTGCCAGCCGTTGATGCGCATGGTGGTTCTCCTAATCCGACAACTCAGAGGCGGCTTGAAGGTGCTCCTTTGATTCAAGCAGGCCAACGATGTCAGAAACGTCCCAAAGCCGCTTCGTCACGCCTAACCCTTTCGACACCGCCGTAAGGTTTTTGGGCTTTTCAAATTGAGACAGCGCCGACGTTTCGGTCTCGGTGTGGGCGGCGGTCGTCTCGACCGCGGACGAACACCTCGAGGACGAACGGACCGACCCGCTGCGAACCATGTGCGAGCCACAGGCTCTTCTGGCGCCAGGGCGACGTCGGTAAGTGATTGAGGGATTGGAGCCGGCAGTCGGACTCGAACCGACGACCTGCTGATTACGAATCAGCTGCTCTACCAACTGAGCTACGCCGGCAAGGCGTGGACGAGCGAAGGCTCGATTCTAGCACGCGAACTCTTGCCGCCGTAGCTCACATCCGACCGACGCGAGGAAGCTGGGGAGATTTCCTCGCTGCCCGCGGGAGATTTCGTGTCGGAGCGCGTACGGACGACAGGAACTGCTGATTGTTCGCGCCATTTCAACGCATTCGAAGGTACGTGACTTGCCCCAGTAATCGGCATGGCACACACACTTGCAGAACGCGTCCGCTGCGAGGTGCCCGTCTTCTTCGCCAGCACCGAAGGGCAGACGGCGCTCATCGCGATTCGCCTCGCGGCGGTGCTTCACGAACACGGCCTCGACAGTCAGGCGATTGACGTGTCCACGCCCGATGCCGGGGCCATCGACTGGAGCCACGTCCACGGCGCACTCGTGGGCGCGTCGCTCCATATGGGGCGGCATCAGAAGTCCGCCGCTCGCTTCGTCCACGAGCACGCCGCCGAATTGAATGCCATGCCGTCGGCGTTCTTCTCGGTCAGCCTCGCCGCAGCGTCGAAGAACGCGGACGAAGTGGCCGATGCCGACCGCATCGCACGGGCCTTTCCCTCCGCACACGGATGGAAGCCGTCGCTCATCCTCTCGGTTGCGGGACGGCTGGCCTACCGCGAGTACAACTTCCTGATTCGTTTCCTGATCAAGCGGATAGCGAAGAAGGAAGGCGGGCCCACTGACACGAGCCGCGACCACGAATTGACTAATTGGGACGAAGTCGATCGGCTGGGACGTGAGATGGCTACGGCAATTCACGCCAGAGTGGCAGCGTAAATGGACAGGGCCGCCTCGCGGCGGCCCTGTCCGGCTGAAGCAGGATGTCACGTCCGGTTAAAACCGGACGCTACGTCGCGCTCTACTTGTGGTTCATCGGGACCTTGAGCTCGCCGAGCTTCGCCACCATGTCCTCAGCCGACGTGGCTGGCTTGACCGTCTTTTCGATGTAGGCGATCTTGCCGTTCTTGTCGATGTAGAACGTCCAGCGATTGGCGACCTGACCGTTGGCCATCAGCACGCCATACTTTCCGGCGACTTCCTTGGTCGGATCCGCGAGTAGCGGGAAGTCGGCTTCCTTCTTCTCAACGATAGTGGCCGGCCCACCGCCGCGGCTCTGGAGCGTCACCTTGGTTTCTTTGGCGAACTTGGTGTTGTCCTCGAGGGTATCGGTGCTCGCCATGAAATAGGCCACGTCGTACATGCGGATCTTGTCGCCGTTCTCCGCGAGCGACTTGCACTCGATCGTGCAGCCCTGCGTGAACGCTTTCGGGAACCAGGCAACGACGACGGCCTTCTTCCCTTTGAAGTCCGACAGCTTGTAAGTCTTGCCGTCCGACGCCTGCAGACTGAAGTCGGGCGCGGTGTCACCGACCTTCAGCTCGGTGGTCTGAGCCTTCACTCCCACTGCCAGGGCTGCTGCCAGCCCAATCGCCATCAATGCGCGCATTCACGATCCTCCCGGGCACAGAGAGCCCTTCGCACCTTTTGGGATGAAACGGCCTGAGTATACTGCCGTACTGTGTTTTCTCGCGCGCTACGCGCGCGGATAATCCAGCTGGGCAGCCTCTTGGTCCTTTTGTGACGCACCCGCTCGTTCGGACGGTTCGGCGCGGCTTGGCTGAGACGGCGGATCCGACAAAAGCGGCCGCAATGCGGGCTTACATGAAATCGGCGATGCCCTATCGCGGTGTGTCGGCGCCGATACTGAAGCGGGTCTGCCGCGACGCGTTCAAGGTCCATCCCCTCCTTACAGTCGCCGAATGGCAGCGCGTCGTCCTCGATCTGTGGCGAAGCGCGAAGTTCCGCGAGGAGCGCTACGCAGCGGTGCTTCTGACGCAGGCCCGCTCATATCGGGAGTTCCAGACGTATTCGACCGTGCCGATGCTCGAGGAGATGATCGTCACCGGCGCCTGGTGGGACTTCGTGGACACGCTCGCCGGGCACAACCTCGGCGACATCCTACGCGCGAATCCGCGAAAGATGAAGCCGCTCATGCGGCGCTGGGCGCGCGCCGCCGACATGTGGAAACGGCGCAGCGCGATTCTGTGTCAGCTCGGGTTCAAGCGCGAAACAGATCTTCGACTGCTCTACGACTGCATCGAGCCGAATCTCTCTCATACGGATTTCTTCATTCGCAAAGCGATCGGCTGGGCGCTGCGGCAGTATGCCTGGACGGATTCGAGGGAAGTGCGGCGCTACGTCAAGGCGAACAAGGCGAGAATGAATCCGCTCAGCGTGCGCGAGGGGTTAAAGAACGTGTGACGTCCGGCTGAAGCCGGACACTACGAACTAAAGAGTTCACTCCTCACGCGGGCGCGTTCGCGATCGATCTGATCCGGCGTCGCCCCGAGACGCCGGAGCACGGCCTCGGTCATCGCCATCGCCACCTCGCCCTCGCCAGCGAACACCTCTTCGGCGCCCGCACTGCGCAATGGCGGCACATCGCGCAGATAGTTCCCGCGTACGAAGATGTGCACGTTGGGGTTGATCCCTCGGGCGCCCTTGATCACCTCGGGCGAACCCGTGTCTGCGCCGCTCACGATCAGCGTTCCGGCATGCGGCAGGCCGGCATGGATCAGCGTGTCCGCATGACGCGCGTCGCCGTACACCGCCGACTGGCCCTCGTCCCGCAGCTGTCGGACGACGTCGACATTCAAGTCCACCACGGTGGGGGACACTCCGTTCTCGCGCAGCAGCCGCGTGACGGTGCGTCCGGTCGGGCCATACCCGACGACGATCGCGCGGCTCAGCGGGTCGAGTGTCGAAGACGCCCCGATTTCCATGCCATCCTCGGCAATTTCGCGGGCTGGTCGCATGCGTGCGACCCATCGATCAACCGGATTGATGGCGGTGAAGGCCAGCGGGTTGAGCGTGATGGAGATGATGGCTGTCGCCACAACGATGTCGACAGCTGCGGCTGGCACGATTCCAATGTCACGGCCGAGTGTGATGAGGATGAACGAGAACTCGCCGATCTGCGCGAGTGACACCGCCAGTGTGACTGCGGTACGAATCGGGTAGCCCAGCAACCATGCAAACGTGAGCGCGATAGCAGGGTTCGCCACCAGCACGATGGCGAGCGCGGTGAGGATAAAGGCGGGTTGCTCGAGCAGCGCCGACGGCCGCAGCAGCATGCCAACCGACACGAAGAACAGTACGGCGAACGCGTCGCGCATCGGCAGCGCGTCGGTCGCTGCACGCAGGCTGTAGTCTGAGCTGCCGACGACCATTCCGGCGAGGAAAGCGCCGAGCGCGATCGAGACGCCAAACACCGCAGCGGATCCGACCGCGAGCCCGATCGCCAGCGCGAGCACGGTAAGCGTGAACAACTCGCGCGATCGGGTCGCCGCGATGCGATCGAGGATCGCGGGGATCACGCGGCGTCCACCAAAACCTGCGACCGCAACGAGTCCGGCGACCTTCAACACCGTCAAGCCGATGCTCGTCGCCAGGACAGCAGGTGTGAGGCCGTCCTTGAGCGACGGCAGCAGCACCAGGACTATGACGGTCAGCACGTCCTGGACGACGAGCCAGCCGACGGCAATGTGGCCGGGAGGTGTGTGCAGCTGCCGCCGATCTGACAGCACGCGGACCAGGACGACGGTGCTGGCCACCGACAGCGACAGACCAAACACGATCGACGCCGGCCACGTCCATCCAAAAATATGCGCGGCGATCGCGCCAACCACGGTCGCGATTGCGCTTTGCGTGACCGCACCAGGAATCGCGATGCGACGGACCGCCAGCAGTTCATCGAGGTGAAACTGCAGCCCGACACCGAACATCAGCAAGATGATGCCGATGTCTGCAAACTGCTCGGCGCTATGGGGGTCGGCCATGAGCACGGGCGTGTTGGGGCCGACAATGACGCCGGCCAGCAGATAGCCGACGATCGGCGACAGGCCGAGACGGTGCGTGACGTAGCCAAAGAGAAGCGCTGCAACGAAGCCGCTGGCAAGGGTCAGGATGATGGCTGATTCCGGCACGAAACTGATGGTATCCGTAGTGAGCCCTTCCTCCACGGTTCCGCACATTACGGAACAGGAGGATTTCGGGTATGTCCGAACACATGCGTGAACATCGCAGTCTGCTGGCCGTCGCTGAGAAACGATTGCTCATCCGGATTGCCAGCCATCTGCCGCCGCCGATTCATTCGGACCATCTGACGGTGCTCGCGCTTGCCGCGATGGCGCTGGCCGGGCTTGGCTTCTGGCTCGCACAATGGGACAGCAACTGGCTCTGGGTCGTCGTCGGCGCGTTGGCGATCAACTGGTTCGGCGACAGCCTCGACGGCACGCTGGCGCGCGTCCGCCGCACCGAGCGGCCGCGTTACGGCTTTTACGTCGATCACGTCGTCGACATTGTCGGCATCACGTTGCTGCTGACGGGGCTGGCGTGCTCGGGGTTCATGAATCCCGTGATCGCGCTGTCGCTGCTCGTGGCCTATCTGCTGGTCTCGGGCGAGGTGTTTCTCGCCACCGCCGTGCGCGGCGTCTTCCGCATGTCGTTTCTCGGCATCGGCCCGACCGAATTGCGAATCGTGCTGTCGATTGGCGCGATCGCACTGCGCGGCAATCCGCAAGTCACTTTCGGCGCCCTCGGACGCGCACAGTTGTTCGACGTCGGCGGGGTGGTGGCGATCGTTGGCCTGTTGATCGCGCTCGGCTGGGCGATCGTGCAGAACACCGGCGCGCTGGCGCGACTCGAGCCGCGATCCGAGCCGCGGCCGCCGACTGAGCGCGTGATCCCGCGCAAGCCGACAGTGTTGGTGGCGCGGTTTTAAGCGTTTTGCGCAAACCCGTCCGCGTAGTACGATTCCCCTTTTAGGGTTCCGGGGGAATTCGCCACAGTGGGCATGCCTGACGCAACCAAGCCGCAGAAGGCTCGAAGTCCGCTCGTCGTGCGCGGCGCGCGGACCCACAACCTGAAGAACATCGACGTCACGCTGCCGGCGGGCAAGCTGATCATCGTCACCGGTGTCAGCGGCTCGGGAAAGTCGTCGCTCGCCTTCGACACGATCTATGCGGAAGGGCAGCGGCGCTACGTAGAGTCGTTGTCGGCCTACGCCCGCCAGTTTCTCGAGCGGATGGAGAAGCCGGACGTCGATCGCATTGAAGGCATCTGCCCGGCCATCGCGATCCGCCAGAAGAACAGCGTTCGCAACCCGCGCTCGACCGTCGGCACGACGACCGAGATCCACGACTACATGCGGCTGTTGTTCGCGCGCGTCGGCAGGACGTTCTGCCGTCAGTGCGGACAGGAAGTGATTCGTGAGACGGCCGAGGTCGTCGCGAAGCGCCTCGCCGAACTGCCGGCGGGTACGCGACTGCTTCTGGGATTCTCCCTGCCGGTTGTTGCCATGGCCTCACCGAAGGCAGGGGCTGAAGCGGAAAACGGTGACGAGACCGAGTCCGAGGTCGAGCTGCCGCTAACCGATCCGATCACTGAAACGGTCGAGGGGCTGCGCCGCCGCGGCTTCGCGCGCCTCCTCCTTGACGGCAAGGCAGTCGCGTTCGACGAAATCGAACGCGCGGTCCTCAAGTCGCGCGCGACGCTCGAGGTGGTCGTCGATCGACTGCGTATCGAAGGCGACCTGCGCAGCCGGCTCACCGACTCGATCGAGACGAGCTATCGCGAAGGCGGCGGGGCAGCATTCGCCGTCAACGCTGACACCGGCGCGCGCATGGAGTTTTCCGAGCGTTTCGAATGCCGCACCTGCGGCATTGCCTATGAAACGCCGCAACCGCGACTGTTCTCGTTCAACAACCCGTTCGGCGCGTGCCCGACCTGTCACGGCTTCGGCAACATCATCGAGCTCGACATGGAACTCGTCGTGCCCGATCCATCGAAGTCGATCAATCAGGGCGCGATCGAGCCGTGGAGCAAGCCGCACTATCGTGCGCAGCTCGCCGAGTTGAAACGTGCAGCGCGCAAGAACTCGATCCGCCTGGATGTGCCGTGGAGCGACCTCACCGACGATGAACGGACGTTCGTTGTCGATGGCGACCCTTCGGCGGACTCAGGGCAAACGGATTACGAGGGCATTCGCGGGTTCTTTCGATGGCTCGAGCGAAAGAAATACAAGGTACACGTCCGTGTGTTCCTGAGCCGGTATCGCGGCTATCTCGCCTGTCCCGACTGCGGTGGTGCACGGCTGCGGCGCGAAGCGCGCAACGTCCGCGTCGGCGGCCGCACGGTAGACGAAGTCTCGGCACTGACCGTCGTCAACGCGCACAAATTCTTTGCCGACCTGCAGCTGAGCGAGAAAGATTCTGCCGTCGCTGACAAAGTGCTCCGTGAGATTCGCCGGCGGCTCACGTTCCTCAGCAACGTCGGGCTCGACTACCTGACACTCGACCGGCTGTCGTCAACGCTGTCAGGCGGCGAATCGCAGCGCATCAATCTGGCGACGTCGCTCGGCTCGGCGCTCGTCGGGACGCTCTACGTCCTGGACGAGCCGTCGATCGGCTTGCACGCGCGCGACAACCAGCGGCTCATCGACATCCTTCAACAGCTCCGCGATCAGGGCAACACGGTCCTCGTCGTCGAGCACGATGAAGACATGATCCGCGTCGCCGACCACATCGTCGATATCGGGCTCGGCGCCGGAGAGCAGGGCGGCCGTGTCGTGTATTCAGGCGACATGGCGGGGCTCCTTCAGGAAACGAGGTCGCTGACCGCGAAGTACCTGCGCAACGAGCTTGCGATTCCGGTGCCCTCACCGAGGCGGCGAGGGACGGGGCAGAAGATCAAACTCAAGGGCGCGGCTGAACACAATCTCAAGAGCGTCGACATTGAAATTCCCCTGAACACCCTGACCTGCGTGACCGGGGTGAGCGGATCAGGCAAGTCCACGCTGGTGCACGACGTGCTCTATGCAGCGATCAAACGTGCGAAGGGCGATTGGGATCGCCGCGTCGGCACGTATCGCGATCTTGCGGGCCTCGAGTACATCACCGATGTGGCGCTCGTGGATCAGACGCCGATCGGCCGGACGCCGCGTTCGAATCCGGTCACGTATCTCAAGGCGTTCGATCCGATTCGCGAGCTGTTCTCGCTGACCAAGGACGCCAAGGCGCGCGGTCTGACCGCCAGTCACTTCTCGTTCAACGTGCCGGGTGGCCGATGCGAGGCCTGCCAGGGGGAGGGGGTGGTCCGCGTCGAGATGCAGTTCCTCGCCGACGTCTTCGTCCCCTGCGACCAGTGCGACAGCATGCGGTTCAAGCCGCAGATCCTCGAGGTGCGCTATCGGGGTAAGTCGGTGCACCAGGTGCTCGAGATGACGGTGCGCGAAGCGCTCACATTTTTCAGCCAATCGCCGAAGGTGCTTCGCCGTCTGCAGGTGCTCGACGAGATCGGCCTCGGGTATCTGCGCCTGGGGCAGCCGGCAACGACGTTGTCTGGCGGGGAAGCGCAGCGCATCAAGATTGCTGCGCATCTGGCGTCGTTCGGCGGCGAGCGCGTGCTCTACATCCTCGACGAGCCGACGACAGGGCTTCACTTCGACGACATTGCCAAGCTCCTGGCCGCGTTCCGCAAGCTCGTCGAAGCGGGACACTCGCTGCTCGTCATCGAGCACAACCTCGATGTGATCAAGACCGCCGACTACGTCATCGATCTCGGTCCGGAGGGCGGCGAAGCCGGCGGCCGATTGGTCGCTGCCGGCACCCCCGAGCAGTTGGCGCAGGTCGATGCGTCGTACACCGGGCAGGCACTCAGGCTCGTGCTGGCCACCGGCCGCTCGAATGCATATGCCGCGCGATGACGCGCTGCCGGCTGCCTTCTACAATCGTCCGACGCTCGACGTCACGGCCGATCTGATCGGAAAAGTGCTGGTTCATCAGACGCGGGCCGGTCTCGCTGCCGGGATGATCGTCGAAGCGGAAGCCTACATCGGCGAAGACGATCCCGCGTGCCACGCGGCGCCCGGCCCGACGACACGCAATGAGCCGCTCTATGGACCGCCCGGCGTCGCCTACGTCTATCTCAATTACGGCATGCACTACCTCGTGAATGCCGTGACCGAAGCGAAGGGTGCGCCGGCAGCGGTGCTGATTCGGGCGCTCGCGCCGGTCGATGGCATTCCGTTGATGCTCAAGAGACGAGTGAATGGCAAACCCGTTCACGAGGCCGAACTCTGTCGCGGACCCGGCAACCTGACGAAGGCGCTGGGTATCACGCTCAAAGAAAATCGGCTCGATCTCACCAGCAGCCGTTTATGGATAGAGGATCGTGGCCTCGAGCCTGGGCGACTGAGTTGGGGCACGCGCATCGGTATCACCAGAGGCGCCGAGCGGCCCTGGCGATGCTGGGCGAAGGGCCACGCTTCAGTGTCAGGGCGACGCGCGTAATAAAATAGAAGGCTCACATGGGAAAAACACTCCTGCAGAAGGTGTGGGATCTCCATACCGTCCGGCAACTGCCGACCGGGCAGACCCAGCTCTTCATCGGCCTGCATCTCGTGCACGAGGTGACGACGCCGCAGGCCTTCGACGAGTTGCGCGCCCGCGGCTGGAAAGTGGCGCGGCCGGACCGCACCTTCGCGACGACGGACCACATCATCCCGACACTGAGCCGGCAACGCCCGTTTCTCGATGTGATGGCCGAGGACATGCTGGTATCACTCGAGCGCAACGTCCGCGACTTCGGCATCCGTTTCGCCGGCCTCGACGACGACCGCCAGGGCATCGTCCACGTAATCGGTCCCGAGCTTGGCCTCACGCAGCCGGGCATGACGATCGCCTGCGGCGACAGTCACACCTCGACGCACGGCGCGTTTGGTGCAGTCGCCTTCGGCATCGGCACTTCGCAGGTGCGCGACGTGCTCGCGTCGCAGTGCCTGGCCCTGGAGCCAATGAAGGTGCGGCGAATCCGTGTCAGCGGCAACCTCGCCAAGGGTGTGTATGCCAAGGACGTCGTGCTGACGATCATCCAGCGACTGGGCGTTCGCGGCGGCACCGGTTACGCGTATGAGTACGCGGGCGATGCCATCGAGCGCATGTCGATGGATGAGCGCATGACCATCTGCAACATGTCGATTGAAGGTGGCGCACGGGTTGGCTACGTCAATCCCGATGAGACGACGTTCGAATATATGAAGGGCCGGCCGTTCGCGCCGAGCGGAGACGCCTTCGAGCGCGCCAAAGAGTGGTGGCTCTCGATGGCGTCCGATCGAAACGCGTCATTTGATGACGATGTGGAGATACGCGCCGAGGAGCTGACGCCGGTCGTGACCTGGGGTGTGAATCCGGGGCAATCAATCGGCATCGACCAATGCGTGCCGTCGCCCGAGAGCGCGGGCTACGAGAAGCAGGCGGTCACCGACGCGCTCGACTACATGGGCTTGCGGCCGGGTCAGTCGATTGCGGGCATGAAAGTGGACGTCGCGTTTATCGGGTCGTGCACGAATAGCCGCCTGTCGGACCTGCGGGAAGCGGCGCGCATCGTTCGCGGTCATCACGTCGCGTCGCACGTCAAGGCGCTGGTCGTGCCGGGATCCGTGTCGGTCAGCCGTGCCGCAGAGCAGGAAGGGATCGCCGAGATCTTCCGCGCCGCAGGATTTGAGTGGCGTGGCGCCGGCTGCTCAATGTGCCTCGGCATGAATCCGGACAAGCTCGAAGGCAATCAGGTGTGCGCGGCCTCCTCGAATCGCAACTTCAAGGGACGGCAGGGAAGTCCGACCGGCCGGACGCTGCTGATGAGTCCGGCGATGGTCGCAGCCGCAGCCCTCGCTGGCGAGGTCACCGACGTGCGGAAGGTTGTCAACTGATGCGGAAGATCACTGATGTATCCGGGCGCGCCCTACCGCTGCGCGGCAACGACATCGATACCGATCGCATCATGCCGGCGCGGTTTCTCCGTGCGATCACGTTCGAAGGGCTCGAGACGCACGTCTTCGAGGATGATCGCAAGGGCGGTGGTGCGCATCCGTATAACCGGCATCCGTTCGACGTCTCCAGTTTTCAGGGGGCATCGGTCCTCGTGGTGAACGCCAATTTCGGGTGCGGATCGTCGCGCGAGCACGCGCCGCAAGGGCTTCAGCGATGGGGGATCAACGCTCTCGTCGGTGAGTCGTTCGCCGAGATCTTCTTCGGTAACTCGGTGATGATTGGCCTGCCGTGCGTGACCGCCTCTCCGGAGGAGGTGCAGCGGCTACAGGATCTCATCGAGCGAAGTCCGGAGACCGAGGTTCGCATCGACCTCGTCGCGGGTACGTGCGTCGCCGGGGACCTGCGCATGAACGTGTCGATCCCTCCGAACGTCCGCGACGCGCTGGCCACCGGTGCGTGGGATACCACGGGCCTATTGCTGGATCGATACGATGAGGTTGATGCGGCGTCGAAACGACTGCCGTACGTCGCGGGATTTTGACGCCGTAGGCCGGGTCTTGTTTTGTGGACCGGCTCCCAGGCGGGTCTACAAAGCAAGACCCGCCCTACGAAGTTCACGCGGAAACCTCGCGCTTGCGCGTCTCCAGCGTCGCCTTCGCCAGGTGCTTGTCTTCGAGCAATCCGAGGAACGCGGTCGAGGCGTGCGACCGTTCGCCGGCCTTTCGGAAAATCAATCGCACCTGACGACGGAGCCGGATCTCGGGCATCGCGAGGGCGACGAGATCGCCGCGCGCGATTTCAGATTCGGCGCAGCGCCGTGGCAACAGCGCGACGCCCATCTGCATCGCGACCGCGCGCTTGATGCCTTCGAGGCTCGGCAGCGAGACGAGGATGTTCGCCGGGATGTGATGTTGCTCGAACAGCCGGAGGACACGGTCGCGGACGTGCGATGGATCGTTGTGCGCGATGACGGTCTGCCGGGCGCATTCCGACAGCGTGACTTCCTTGCTATGGGCCAGTGCGTGCGACGGGTGCACGAGCATCACGAGCTC
>Ga0126304_10000421_pt1 | contig 16808 bp, 19 predicted proteins | sample Plot25_FD_92538 | JGI IMG/M metagenome (GOLD analysis project Ga0126304, IMG submission 92538) | Serpentine soil microbial communities from UC McLaughlin Reserve, CA, USA - Plot25 | ecosystem: Environmental > Terrestrial > Soil > Grasslands | place: USA: UC McLaughlin Reserve, Lake County... | reverse complement strand
TAATAGTCATGTATATAATTGGATAGAACTATTTGTATCAATGTACAATAATACTATAGTAGCAAAGAATAATCCTGTTCCAACAACAAAGGAGGTGGTAATCTCTTAAATTAACAGAGCCCTTTTATTAATATCAAATTTAACTAATTATATCTATATTCGTATTTGTTAATTACATCATAATTCTTTTTGTTGTACTCTATTAATTTATAACTATGATAAATAATTTATGTATATTGACATATAAAAATAAATAAAATATTATTTATGCCTTTGCATAAAAGCCTGAGCGTCGTTCATATATTTGTCCATTTTGCATAGCTTTATTTAGAAAGTTTTTGGCATCATCTTCTGAAAACCTTCCCGTTTGAGTGAGTTCATTTATAAAGTGTTTTTCTTCTACATCACTTTTATCTTGTCCAGATAAAGCATTAAAAATTTCCATGAATAATTTTAATTTTGATATTTCACTTTGAGGTTTACCCTGTAAAACTCCAAGATCTACCCTTCCAGTATTAACATCTACTCCTGCCGTTTCTAGCATAGTTTGAATCAGATATATTGCACGTTCTGCATCATCTGAATCTACATAATCTTTTAATAATACTTTTGATCGAGCGGTTGCTAATCTTACTAATCCTTCAAGTTGCCTAGGTGTAACAGTGATCATACCATCTGATTCTACATTTCTCATTTTCATATAATAATCTCTTATTTTATCTATAGCTTCAACAGTTAATTTTGGTTCCATAGTTTTTGAATAAGCAAGGTATTTACTAAAGAGGTCAATATCAATAAGATATTGACCAGTACTTTCTGATTCTCGATGTAATTCTAATATGTGACTAGCAACACGATGATCTTTTTCCTTTTCTGGTATATCTCTAATTACATAAATAATATCAAATCTCGTTAATAATGGTATTGGTAAGTTAACATTTTCCGTAATATTTTTAAAGGGGTCATATTTGCCATATAAGGGATTTGCAGCTGCTAATATAGAAGTTCTTGCATTCAATGTAGCAACTATCCCTCCTTTTGCCACAGAACAAGTTTGTTGCTCCATAACCTCATGTAAAGCTGAACGATCTTCTGGTTTTATTTTGTCAAATTCGTCTATACAAACTAAACCTTGATCTCCTAGTACTACTGCACCTGCTTCCAACATCATAATACCAGATTTATCTCTTATTACTGCTGCAGTTAAACCTGCAGCAGTAGAACCTCTTCCAGAAGTATATAATCCTCTTGGAGCAATTTTGGCTGCAAATTTCAACATTTCTGATTTTGCAGTTCCAGGGTCACCCACTAAAAGAACATTAATATCGCCTCTCCTAGCAGATCCATCTTCTAATCTTTTTGTTACTGATCCTACTATTAATAATAAAATTACTTCTTTAATTACCTCATGTCCATATACATGAGGAGCATAAGATGAAATTAGTATATCATATGCATCATTTTTACGTGCTAATGCAAAAATATGTTTTTCATCTTCACTATTTATTTCTAAACGTTCTATTGTTCTATTATCTTTATCCGCTGTCCTTCCACCTAGATATTCAATATTATTTCCTTCCATTCGTAATCTAAACAAACTTGTTTTCATTTGTTGTGATAATAGTTCTTGTTCTATTCTTACAATTCCAGTTAATAAGATCCTATCTCCTGGTCTGCATTGATCTACAAGATCTCCTATAACAGTTACCTCTAAATAATGCGGTAAGTGACCAGCAGGAAGATCTTCTGGAAGCTCTTGTAACCTTACCATTTGAAAATCAATGAAAATGCTGGTTTCTGGATCCATTTCTAGTTCTTTTTCAGAACATTTACCACATTTTAGAGGTTTTTTTAATACTAATCCTTGTAATTGAGCTTCTGTTATTCCACCACAATTAAGACATCTATAACCAATTTTTTTAGCTAATGGTTTTACTTCAGATGATCGAACAACCATTCCCGAAACTCCAACAAGTTTATTGATCACTTCAGCATTTATTTCACGTAAACTTTTTTGTACTGTATAATTTCCTATTCTGACCTTTATATTATTTTGAATCTCATTTGCATAATCAGGATGGATTTCATAGAGAACATTGAATATAGCTTTATTAAATGCATCAAACATTTCATCCGGTTCATTAGTAATTAATTTTGCCAATTCTGGCTTAAAAGTATCAAAATCTATATAGTCAACAACAAGCGAGATAGAATTGGCTGCCATCAAATTATTAATTCTATCAAAATATTTGTAATTCCCAGTTCGATCTTTGAAAGCACGTAAAAATTCCTCTAAATCATTAACCAATGCAGATTCAGTTTTTTGAAGTTCACTCAAGACTTATTTACTGCCCTTTGTTTAAATTCTGAAGAAGATTTATGAATAAAATTATAAAGTTCCTTTTCTTCAGCTGAAAGTTTCTTTTCTAAGTCAACAGATAATGAAGATGCAGCTGCTAATTTAACAATTTTTTCTATTCGAGATGCTACAAATGAATTAAGAGAAACCAGAATAGATTCTTTTTCTTTGTCTTTTAATCTTTTGATAAAATCATTAGCACGAATGTAAAAATCTAGATCAATTCCAGAAAGATCATGAGGTTTTGATATTCTTTCGCGGTTCAAAGATCGCGAGATAGAAATTAGAAGATTCATATCTTGAATTTCTATAGAATTATTTTCCTCCAAAACTTGTGCTAACCATCTAGGAATCGAACTTATTTCTCCTTCTTTTGCTTCAAAAACCAGACCATCAATATTTATAGAGAAGTTTTTTTTGAAGGTGATCCGTATTTCTTCCATTAAATATTTAATACTAAAAAATTTTTGAATAAAATCCATTTGTTTTTTAAAATGATCGTAGCGATCAAAACTATCATTATTATTAGCTATTATAACTTGGTCCAATCTATTTTATAATATTATTTCATTCAAGACTAATAATTCTTATTAACAAATTAAATTTGAGTAATTAGTATAATATTATCATTTTTAAATTCTATAATTATTATTTTCAATGTAAATGAATAGAGGGAAAAGAAGATATTAACTATAGAAATTTAGATAATCAAGTCAGTATGACTCAAAATACTATAAATACAAATCTTTCAAGTTTAATGTGGGTAGAAAAATATCGACCTAAAAGAATCGAACAAATAGTTAACCAAAAAGATATTATAATTTCACTTAAAAATTTAATAAAAAAACCTAATGAAATACCGCATTTATTATTTGCCGGGCCTGCTGGTGTTGGTAAAACTACTACAGCATTATGTTTATCGATGGAATTATTAGGAGAAGGATGGAAAAGAGATACTCTTGAACTCAATGCATCTGATGAAAGAGGAATAAAGATGGTTCGTGAAAGAGTAAAAGAATTTGCAGCTGTAATTAAACTTCCAAGTGGAACCAATGAAAAAGGAGAATATAGTAATAGAGATGAGAAACCATATAGAATAATAATACTTGATGAAGCTGATGAAATGACATCAGAGGCACAAACTGCTTTAAGAAGAATAATTGAAGATAGTTCTAAGACTACTCGCTTTATTATTATATGTAATTATCTTTCTCAGATAATTGAGCCAATCCAAAGTAGATGTGCAAAATTTCACTTTACAAGACTTGAAGAAGAAGATGTATTAGAATATTTAAAAATGATTTGTAAACAGGAAAATGTAGATTTTCAGGAAGAAGCATTGTCAAAGATTTATAGGTATACCGAAGGAGATTTGAGACATTCAATAAATATTCTTCAAACAGCATCAGGGTATGGACAAGTTTCAATTAAAAATACAACATCTGCAATGGGACTTTCTGGTAAAACCAAAGTAGGAGAAATAATACGATTAGCACTAATAGGTAAATTCAATGATGCGCGTACAAAACTTTTAGAATTATTATATGTTTATGGTTTATCTGATACCGACTTTTTCAAATATACTTATCAGGAAATTAAAGATATGGATATAAAAAATATTGATGAAATTATGTCAATAATGGCCGAATATGATTATAGGCTTTCTGTTGGTGCACATTCTGAGATTCAATTAACTGCATTTCTTGCACAATTATGTAAAATTGGATCTAATATTAAATTAAAAAAATAATAGCAACTAGAAAGAAATTCTACTTTTTTTGTAAATCTAAATGATGGTTTGATTACCTTGATAATGAAATTTAAATCAAAAAGAAGTAAATTGGAAAGTTCATTTTCTGCTGCAGTATGTATTGTTAGTGGGGGAATTGACTCTCTTTGTACTTCAGCTTATTTGAAAAAGCAGAAATTTGACCTCTACATCATTACTTTTAGTTATGGTCAAAGATCAAATTTAGAAATCGAATATGCAAAGAAATTTGCTAAATATTTAGATTCAAAACAACACAAAATAGTAGATATATCATTTATGAAAGACATTTATGGAGAAACTAATGTTCTTACCGATAATAAACAAAAAATTCCTAAAAATTTTGAGTATAATATAATAGCTCCAATAAGAAATGCAATTTTCATTACTATAGCTACAGCTTGGGCAATGAATATAGGAGCAAAAATAATTGCATACGGAGCACATACTGGTGATAATAATTATCCTGATTGTAGACCAGAATTTACAAGATTAATAAGTAAAACTTTGAATCTTGGAGATATTGATGGAATAAACTTAGGTTTGAGAAAAAAGATTAGTGTATGGTCACCAGCTATAGAGGGATTAGATAAATCAGGACTAATAAGAATAGGTTATGAAATCATAGGAGATAAAATTTTTGAAACATGGAGTTGCTATTCAAATGGTATAGATACAAAAGATGGTAAAAAAATACATTGTGGAATTTGTGAATCGTGTATAAATAGAAGAAGAGCCTTTAAAAAGATTAGCATAGATGACAAAACAGAATATGCCAATCAATGAAAAAAAAATACAACTAAGTGAAATATTTACAAGTATAGAAGGAGAAGGAATACTTTTTGGAACCAAGACAATGTTTGTTAGAATGGCAGGCTGTCATTTAAAGTGTTATTGGTGTGATACTAGTTATGCTCTGGCCATGAATAGTGGAAATATCTATTCAATTACTGAAGTAAAAAAAATGATAAAAGATCAATTGCAAAATAATACGTATAAAATTAATTTTACAGGTGGAGAGCCATTAATTCAATATGAAGCAGTAAAGGATTTGGCAAAATTCATTAAGGAGGAATTAGGCTTAAGAACATATATTGAATCTTCTTGTTACGATGTTGATAGATTCAATAAAATTATTCCTTATATTGATATTTGCAAGGTAGAATTTAAAACAAAGGATTCAGAGGCTGTTGATATTAAGCATTATAGATATCTATTAGACAATGAAATAGGATGTTTAAAAACTTCAATAGAGAATAAAAAAATCACTTTTGTAAAAATTGTTGTATCTAATTCTACAGCTATTAAAGAATTTAAAGAATTAATAGAAGTTATTTTTAATACTATAAAATCCGAGGAGTTAGCAGGATTTATAATACAGCCAACTAATAATATAAATGAACCAACTGTGGATAGATTATTGCAGTTTTATGACCTTATTTATCCAAGATATAATGAAGTTCGTATAATTCCTCAATTGCACAAGATAATAGGAGCAAGATAAATTAAAAGATGACAAATAGTAGAGTACAAAAAACGGGGACAATAAATAAAAATAAAATTGAGAAACTACTTAGGCAACTTTTAGTTGAACTGGGAGAGAATCCCGATAGAGAAGGATTGGTAGAAACACCAAAACGTATTGCTGAGATGTACGAAGAAATTTTCTCTGGATATAGAATGAATGCAGAATTAGATGTTAGTTTTAATGAAGAAACTAATGCGATAATAGCTAGAGATATACAATTTTATAGTATGTGTGAACATCATATGCTTCCTTTCTTTGGAAAAATTCATATTGCTTATGTTCCAAATGGCAAAGTGTTTGGATTATCAAAATTAGTTAGATTAGCTGAGAAATACTCAAGAAGAATGCAAGTTCAAGAAAGATTAACAACTGAAATTGCAGATGAAATATCTAAAAGGGGAGTTAACGGAGTAATTGTTATAGCTGAAGGAGAACATCTTTGTATGAAAATGAGAGGGGTTAGAAATAATAGTTCAATAATGACTATAGCATATAGAGGAATATTTGAAGAAAAAGGAGTAAGGGAAAATGTTCTTAATTTAATTTATACAAGACAAAATAATATAATTAATTTATAAAATACTCTAATTAATTCAAATTTAATAATTTTTATAATGATAAGGCTTATAATGAAGTAAATTTTCTATAGGTAAGAAGAATGGCTGACGCGAACTTTAGGGTCCAGTCTCATAAATTTACTCAAGACAATATTCAAGCTACCTTAGTTTGTTCAAAATGTGATGAGATATTTTCCAAGGAATTTTTATTGGATTTGGAAGGACAAACTATAGAATTTAAATGTCCTGTTTGTGGAGTTTTAGGAGAAGCTGATTTGCCTTATAAAACAGCAGAAGAAAGAGAAGAATTTGATGATGATTTGGACGAAGTAGAGGAGGATTCATTTGATGAATTTGAAGAAGATTATTAAATGTCACAATAATGCAATATTTTTACATTCGTTATTTTTAATTTAAAATATATAAATATCTCATTGTAAAAATGTTAAATTCTATTCATTGAATTTTTATTTTCTCTCAATTAATTTTTAATGAGTGTTATTTATTATAATAAAAGAATGTATAGAAAAAAGAGAATAGAGAAAATGAATACTAAACTTTACTATTCTTATACATGTAAAATTTTAGAATTGAGATTATTGTCTTGTACCACATTTTATGCAAAATTTAGAATCAACTCTAAGTTTATTACCGCATTCAATACAAAATTTTGATTCTAAATTTGTAGGATATTCTAAATTTTTAGAAGACGATGATTCTGTTTTGGTAAACATATCAGTTATTGCTCCGGTGGGTTTGAAAGTTTCATCAACATCAGGTAAAAGATCAGAAAAATTAACAGGTTTATTTGTTGATGTATCACTTAATTGGTTTTGATCTTCATTTTCTTCTTTTCTTGTTTGTAGAAAAAGTATTATTCTTGGTACTTGCTCGCCATCATGTTCAACAATTTCCGATAACCAGAAAACAAATTTTTTAAGTGTCATTTCAGGAGTAGAAAAAGTCAAAGTATGAGTAGACATATATTCTTCTGTTGCTGACCTACCGTCAAATACTTTCATAATAAATAAAAGGTTATAACTTGTTTTTAATTATTGCGAATTACCACATTTATTACAAAATTTTGCTTTTGTTGGAATTGAGGCTCCACAAACTATACAATTTTTAAATATTTTATTATCTTTTAAGGAATTTGAGTTAGGTATATCTTGAGATGGTTTTTCTATTTGTATATCAACAGGTTTAAGAGATGGTTCTATTAATGGTGAAGAAGATTGTTGTTGACTATCACTACCTTGAATACGGCTATTTTCTATACCGCCAACTGAACCTCCTCCACTAACAAATCCGCCGATTCCAAAGCCTCCTGGAGAACTAATATTAGAGTTAACGTCTGCAATACCACCAGTAGGATTCTTAGTTAAACTTCCTTTATCGATTGCTGATTTTACTTCTAATATGACTTTAATAGCAAGAAAAGTCATTGCAGAACTTGCAATTAGATATTTCCCTATACTCGAGAAATATTCTTTATCATTCATTTTACCTTGTTTATAACGCTGTGTAGAATCAAGAAGCGTTTCATATTGATTTTGAGTATCAGTAATTAATTGTTTTAATTTTTCAGTCAACCCACCGAGAGTATCAACCCCACCAAAAGAGGACATTATATAAAATAATGCTAGTTTGGGTTTAATAAAGTTTGAAATATTTTAAGCAAGATAAATTCAAAATAAAATATCTCTAAATTGTCAATATTCAAACATTCGTTAATGTTAAAAGATAAACATAAAATTGAAGGAACTTTTTTTAATTTTGACAATAACACTATTTTCTGGATAACGTATCATCAAGTGAACAGTTTCCTTCAGGTTTGCACATTTAATTATATACATATTATCAATTTATTTTTTGTTTTTCTTAATGGGCTAATTATCGTATTTTTAAATGGTTACAAATAAATATTTATATTAAGTATACAATTATGTCCAAGACTATTTCATTTACTATGGTATAATAGTTTTGGATTTGATAGTTTTATTAGTCCTTCTTATGTCTTTCATTCATTCCTATTCTTATGACATGGATAATATTAAGCAATCAAACAAAAAGAAATTAAACATAGGTCAAATTATAGGATTAAATGTATATGGCTTCAATTGCCTTTTTTCTATTAATCCTTTCTCACTCATCAGCTAAAGGTGAAAATATATCTTTTTATATTCTTCCATCACAGAGCTACTTTTTTAATATCAGCTATAGCAATGCCCTCTCTATCGATATGTATAGCAAATGCAGCTAAAAATATGAAATTAAATCCAATTTACATAAATATTGTATTTGTAGTTTATTTTTAATATTTACAACATTTGTCAATCCAATAATTATGTAACCTTTACACTACTATTTTATTAATTAGTACAATAATATCAGCATTATTATTTAATAAAAATTCATTAATTGGTTCTACTGTATACAGTGGATTATAGATTTTTACCTATATACTTTACTCGTTCAAAATAATTGCATCCAGTTTTGGAGGAGCAATAATTGAATTAAAATCTACTTTTATTCTTTCTTGTTGATTGATAGGCTATTATTCATTGTTAATGGTGATCGAAATTTATGTAGGTTTAATATGATATTACATAGATAAAAGATTAGATTCATAATAAAATAATTAACTTTAAATTTCCCACACTTGCAGCGAAATAACTTAATACAACGATTTATAAAATATCACATGAATACATCATCATCAACATATAATTCATCAAATTCTTTGTTTAATTATTCAAAAATAGCTGATTTAATCGTAATTGGGATAGTAGTTCTAATTCTAATTGGCTTATTAGCTTTTGATTATGAATATTTTAGCTTTAAAGAACAGATAATAAAGATTCCTCATCATATGAAAGTTTACTTTGATTTACTTCCTTGGATATTATTTGCTGTTCTAGTTTTTGATCTCTATTTTAAATTTAGAATTGCAGGAAATTGGAATAAATTTATAAGAATAAATTGGATTGATATTATTATGATTTTATTAATACCTTTTTTATTCCCAATGAAGTTTTTTAAAGTTTTTATTAAACCATATAAGATGATAAAAGCAGGAAAGTATACGATAAAGTCATATCAAAAAATATATAAGATTACGAAATCTTGGAGAAAAAAAATTTAAGGAAATAGATGAAATAGATTTTAAATGGAAGAGTGATATTGTATATTCAGATGATATTATGAACATTGACTCAAAAAGAACAAAACCAATGACTTTCAGAATAGAAAACAAGATATTGGAGAAAATTAGAGAAGAAGGAGAAAACGATCAAATAAGTGTCAGTAATTTAATTAATAAAGTCCTAAAAAGATATATTGAATGGGATTCGTATGCACCCAAAGTAGGCATGATACCTATTCCAAGACTACTAGTTGAGAAGCTTTTTGAAAAACGAAGTCAACAAGAAATTATTGAATTAGCTACTAATGTTGGAAAAAATGAATTGGAAGATATATTATTGTTTATGAACAAAAAAAAAGATTGGATTTTGTTTTTGAATTGGTTCAAGATTAGACTGCAAAATTCCTCTATTGAAATTATGTATACAATAGAAAAAAACAAACATACATTTATAATGAAACATGGAATGGGTGAAAATTGGTCACTTTATCACAAAACTATTTTTGAATTGATATCAAAAGAGAGTTATAAAAATCCCGTAGATATAAAATATAATAATAGAATTATCTCGATTGAATTTTATGAATAAGTAAATATGAGCAAATCATGCAAACAATTAAGACAAAATTTATCTTTAATAAAATCTTAATATTACGTGCATGGATGAATCTAATGTTCAAGATAAAAGAAAGACAAGTACATTTACATTAAGGATAGATGAAAATATTATAAAATTATTACAAAAGGAATCAGAACTTCACGATATAAGTCTAAATACTTTGATTAATAAAATATTAACAAGATATATTGAATGGGATTCGTATGCACCCAAAGTAGGCATGATACCTATGGCTAAGCCCGTTATAGCATGTCTATTTAATATGATGAATGAAGAAGAAATATTAGATTTGGTTTCAAATTTTGGAAAAAATGTCGTTCAAGACATAGCTTATTTTATGAAAATGAAAACAGATCCAGATTCATTTTTAACATGGTTTGAGATTAGAATGAGAAGATCATTTGTAGAATTCAATCACATTCAAGAAAATGATCGCCACATGTATGTTTTAAAACATGATTTAGGGTATAATTGGTCTTTTTATCACAAAAAAATATTAGAAAAAATCTTTAATGAAATTTTTAATAAGCCTATTCATATAACAATATCTGAATTTATGCTTACAATTCAATTTCAAAAATAACTTTTAGTAATAGATTTAAGATTATTGTAAAAATATATTTGTTCTAGTATTTTAGTAATAAAGTAATACGAAATCTAAGGTAATATCATGAATATGAACAAATTGTCCTGGTTGGAACATATGAACCCCATTTCTTTATAAAATTTTCATCATTATCAAATTTTTGGATGATCTCCTACATAAACATAACCTTTAGAATCGACGCCTATTCCCCATGGTTTCTTGAATTGATTTGTTCCATCTCCTTTCGAACCCCACATTGTATAAAAGTTGCCATCTTTGTTAAATTTTTAGATAAGCAAAGTACCATATCATTTGAGAAAGAAAACTATATTTTACATGGATATAATTATCACAGATAAATACTTAATTGTAAACATATCATAGAATATTAAAAATATTAGGTATTTAATTATTTGATATTGAATATATTCTGTTAGATAATGGATGGAAAACAAAAGTTGTATTCTCTTCAATACAAAATGGATACGAATGTCTAATATTAACAATTTTCTTAAACTGATTATCTAACTTTAAATTCTCATTAGCAGTAACATTCTGTGATTGTAATCCATATTGAACTCTCACCCATTTGATAAATTCAATCAAATCTTTTGTTTTTAGACCATATCCATTTACCATTTCAATAAAATCCTTTAAAAATATTATAGCATTTTCATCCATTCCATTATTCACAAGATCTTGAATTATTTTTCCGGCTATTCCCTGAAATGCAAGGTTTGATCTTTTTTCATTTAATACCTTTTCAACTTCAATTAATGATTTATTTAATCTCTCTAATTCCGTTTGTATTGTTATTTTATCAGCATATTGCGAAAGGCTATCAAAAAATTGTTCTTTTATCTCATGTAGATTCATATTATTTGCAATTCCTATCTCTGTTAGTGTCAACTTTAATTGTTTTAGGTCTGCAAAATTAAATCCCATCTTTTCAATTTCATCTAAACAATCAAGTTTAAGCACTTTAGAATTTACAGCTTCTAATAACTTTGAATTATGTTCTTCTAGTACCTCTATATCGGTTTTTAGCAACTTGTACCTTCTTTTTTTAATCTCAATTTCTTTTTCTAAATCTTCTTTATTTTCAATTCTTTTTATAATTTGAAATACATCAAGATTACTTCCATATTTTTTTATTTTTGAAATCAACCTAGACAACAACGAGATATCTTCAACTAGAATGCCTTCTTTTTCCAGACTAGATCTAGCATTTAGACACCAATCAAGTTCATCAAATTTTATAGCTATTTCGTTCTTAGTTGAAATGAATCTTTCTTCTGAATCTAACTTTCTCTTCTCCAGTTTTTGTATTTCATTTTTTAAATTTTCTACTTGAATTTCTAATTGTTCTTTTTCTTGCCTCTTATTCTGGATGTAGTTAGTCAATTGATAAGAAGGAATCTCATTTGAAATCTTAATTATCTAGCATAGACATTCTCTGATCAGAGCTTCTCTTCTTCATTTGTTATACCAATATTGTCAAGAAGTTTATTGACTCTGAATCCAATTGCACATGCTTTAGGAGTTAGATTTGCTTTTTTTATTTGTATAGCAAGCTCTCTTATAGTTTCAGCATCATATTGCCCCAGATTATCAACAAATTTCTTTATAATATTAGAGACTGATCCTGTACTAATACTACATTCAATTGCGATTTCATCTCTACTTTTTCCTAGCAACCAGCCCTGTATGACATTTCGTTCAATGTAATCTGGTATTTTTTGTGTCATCTACTAATCTATATTGTATAGAATATTTAAAAGGAACAATCGTCAAGCTGTTGGTCAAGTTCGTCATATAAATCGTCAAGATGTCAAGAAATTCGTCAAGTGCTTTTAACATCAATTGTGTACAGAGTCTAGTTCAGTAACAACTGGTGGAAATACACAAAGTTTGTTTATTGCTAGTGGAACAATTAATAATTCAGATCTCAAATTGCATTTATCATGAAAGAGCATGGCTGATTTAATAAACTTTGAAAAATGTAGATATGTATGTTAAATGTTCATTCAGAATCCCATCAAGATGTAGAAATTAGAGGTCAAATAATGAAATCTTAAATTAATTACTTTTTTTAATTTATTTTTTAAAAGTCTTTTCTATCATATTATCCGAACTACCTATCAAAAGCTTCTCTGCATGTATTGAAACAAGGCTAATCAAGAATTGTAGGCACTGGACGTTCTGACTACCCAAACCAAGTGAATAATGCTTTGTGTTTCCATCAGTTCTTAGAGCTTTGTTAGATACTAGAGCAAAAGAATTAGATGAAAAGATCCTTGTTACTGCATCATATGCTATTGCTCGCTAGTTGAAAATACTCACTTAAAAGAGGATTATATAATTCCCAAAGTAAATGACCCACGATTTCTTTCATTTGTGACAGAAATCTTAAAAAGCAATTGAAAGTACACGGTCAAAGACAATACTCAAATCAGACAAAATTAGATAGATAAAATTTCTGAAGAATCTGCCATTTCACAACTATAATAAAGAAAATGCTTGGATACCATTCAGCAAATATGATCTTAGCGGGTAATAAAAATAAAAATGTTCTGATACTTCACGGTGTAGTCTCATTAGGTACAGTTGGGTGTGGAGTTTAAGTTCTTATAAATAATCTGAATGTGAATTAATGTTAATTAATTGGATCACGAACGATAATAATCAAAAATATAGTTATAAAATATTCAAATTTATCATATATATTATGAGAAATTAAATAATATTATTAAACAATAATTATTTTATTATGATATCAATAAATTAAAATTCAAGAATAACTTAATCCATTATCACATAAACCATGACTAATAGTATAACATATACAGTTATCTTTTGATCTAACATTTTGAAATGTAATAGGATAATCATCAATAGAATTATCTTTATTGGGAATTAATACATTATTAGGAAAAAATGTAATTGACTCTGGTTGATTTTTATCTACTAATCCAAACATAAGTTGAGAAATCTCTATTTGATATCTTATAGGATAAATAAAAGAACCCATTTTATTCCACCATTCTATTCCTGTAAATTGATTTGATGTTTTATAATCAAAATTTGTATCTTTTATATCGAGGTTAAATATTTCTGATTTATTTGTAGTTTTATCTGTTAAGATAAAATTTATTTGGTTATTTTCTTTGTCTAAATAAATTATACGTTGATATGAACGATCAATTTCAGGTAATATATCCTTAAATCTATATCTATTTATACCTAAAAAGATTGCTTCAAAGTAGTTTTGATTATCGAATTGACATATGAGGTTCAATTCAACTGGAATGTTTTGAATATTAAATAATTCTAGCAAATACAACATCCAAGATTTATTAGGTATTTGATTTCCTAAATCTTTTTCTAGTTTTATTATATCAGATATAGCTACAACATTTATTGGAAAATATAATTTACCGTTATTAACTACCCTACAAAATGATCCTAACCAATAATGCAATAATATTATATTCAAAACTAATTAATTAATATATCTTTACAAGTTATTAAAAGATGTAATAATTAATAATTAAATATAAAATTGAATACATTATACTTTTGTTAATGATGACTATAAATATAGTGTACTATTAGGTAGAAAAGCTGGTATAACTATTTATTTTTTATCTTATAAAAAAATATGCTTTATAAATATCATTTTTATAAAATTAGTTTTTATAACAATTATTAATATATTATTTACAATTAGAAATTTATTTTAATTCTATAGCTATTTAGCCCTGACATTTTATATTTAGATTTATGTATATATATATATTCTTTTCTAACTTTACAAATCATTTAATAATGTTTTAATAATATGAATAATCAAATTAATATAACGTAATATTTAATATGTATTAGAATAAGAAATTATTACATAAGTCCGTATAAGCTTTATATTGATTTATACCTCAAAATAAGATAGTTTAACTAAATAAATAACTATTAATTGATCTCTTCAATATCATTACTAAAAAAATAACATATTGTATGGTCAGAATTTTGATTTTCGAATCTATAAATCCGACAATCTGAAATTTCATAGGATTGCAAGTTTTGAACATTCAACAATAATTGATATTTAGGAATTTCAGATATAGATTCATTTATTTTTTTTGTTATTTCCATAAGAATTGGATCAAATGAGGATGTAAGAAAATGTCCTTCATATCGTGCAGTTTTACCAGGAAAATAGAAAAAATCTTGAACATTCAAAACCCTATTTACCATAAAAAAATTAAGTATCCTTTCTTATTTAAATCATAACAACAATTATCTTAAAATTATTTTAAAAATTAATACTATGTTGATACAGAAAGTTATATATATTACTTTCATCTTTATTAACCATACAATATAGAAATAATTTGATTTAATTTAAGAATTATAGAAAAAAATCGAGGATTTAATTACAAAATAAAAGATTATTGATCAGTTCATATGTAAATAATAGTGATTTAACACAAATTTAAACAATCAAAATATATTCCCTTCATTGACTATATATAGTAGATTCTTGTTACAATCTGGAAGTAAAACAGACATTGGAAAGATTAGAGACAATAACGAAGATTCATTTTATATAAATGACAAATTTGGTATCTATATTGTAGCTGATGGAATAGGTGGATACAAAGGAGGAGAAATAGCAAGTAAGATTGCAACAGAGTATATTGGAGAAAGAATAGCCAAAGAATTAGAATCTCTTAATTTTCTGGATATAAAGTCAAATAAATCTTTACAAAATGAAGAAAATACCATTTTAGAAATAATAAAAACCTCAATTTTAGAAACAAATTTTAAAATAATAAAAGAGAGTTTGCAAAAAGATCTATATAATATGGGTACTACTATAGTAATGGCTATATGTTTCAACAATTTCTTTTACCTTGTTAATATAGGCGATAGTAGAGGATATATTTGGAGTAATAAAGATAAAAAACTGGAACAAATAACAGAGGATGATTCATTAGTTAATGATATGGTCAAATTAGGAAAAATTTCTGTAGAAGAATCCAGAGATCATAGATTAAAAAACGTAATAACCAAATACCTTGGATCACCTGATTTTAGTAAGCCTATAATTAAAAAAATAAACTGGGCTAGTAATGATATATTGATTTTGTGTTCTGATGGTTTAACAAATATGTTAGAAGATAAAGAGATAGAATCAGTTATCTATCAAAATATTGAATCTAAATTTTATACGGAAGCTTTAAAAAATGGTAAAAGAAGAAATAGACCTCAAGAAATATCTAATGCTTTAGTTGATTTAACTAATCAAAGTGGAGGATATGATAATATTACTTCAGTTGTAATAGAAAATAAAGAAAACCACATACCACCATTGTAATGGATAAACAATTTACCTATGACAAAATAAAATAACAAAAAGATAGAAGAATAAATAAGTAAAATTCAAAAGTAATTGAAGAACCAAATAAAGATAAAATTTAATTTAATATTAATTCTAAAAAACAAAAAAACATTTGTAAATTTAATTCATAGGCAGAAATGCTAATAATTTAGGACATATTTAAGTCCAACTAACACTAAGTTAATAAGAAATAATGAAGGTAATAATAATTAGGAAATAATGAGTATTATGAAAATATCTTGAATTAAGGGTTTTACTATTAACTATTAAAATATTTATTCAATAACTATATACTGATATTTTATAAAATTATCTTCTAAAACACTGGCAAATAATAAGTATTTATTATTGCTCATAAACTACGAAAAACGAACCCATTATCCCATATCTATTAGATCACTATTGAATATTCTAATAAAAATTAGCTTTTACAATTATAACATAATAGAGAATATACCTATTACAATAATAATCTATTCATTTATCAATTATTTATTAATGTTCATTATCTATTTTCAGAACCATTTATAAAGTAACAAAATGCAGTATTCTTTTATAGATCTATTAGCTATATAATACATGCTACGAGCATATCTTTTAATTATTTGTAATTCAGAACATAAATATAAGATTGCTAATTATTTTGAAAAATTGGACAATGTAGTAAATGTAGACATTATCAGTGGACCATACGACATTGTAGTCGAAATAATATTTGAAACAATGGACGATTTAAAAGAAAAAGTTGAAAAGAATATCACAAATATTGATAATTTAATGTCAACTTTGACTTTAATTCGATCTGAAGATATTTGATATAATCAAGTTTTTTAAATAATCATTTA
>Ga0126304_10000419_pt1 | contig 16814 bp, 15 predicted proteins | sample Plot25_FD_92538 | JGI IMG/M metagenome (GOLD analysis project Ga0126304, IMG submission 92538) | Serpentine soil microbial communities from UC McLaughlin Reserve, CA, USA - Plot25 | ecosystem: Environmental > Terrestrial > Soil > Grasslands | place: USA: UC McLaughlin Reserve, Lake County... | reverse complement strand
GCCATCGGCTCCTCGATCAGCCCGGCCTCGCGTGCCCCGGCCGTGAGCGTCGCTTCCTTGACGGCGCGCTCCTCGACGTCCGTGATGCCGCTCGGGACGCACAGCACGACCCGCCGATGGGCGCGGCGGTGTCCGCTGGCCTTGGCGAGGAAGCGGCGCAGCATCTCCTCGGTGACCTCGTAGTCCGCGATCACGCCGTGCCGAAGCGGGCGCGTGGCGTGGATCCGCGCCGGCGTGCGGCCGATCATCCGCCTCGCCTCGTCGCCGACCGCCTGAACGTCGCCGGTGATCTCGTCGATCGCGATCACCGACGGCTCGAACAGGACGATCCCCTCTTGGCGGATGTAGACCACCGTGTTGGCCGTGCCGAGGTCGACAGCCATGTCCCTGCCGTAGGCCCGCAGGTGGCGCATGAGGCTCATCGCGCGGTCATTCCACCACGAATCACGGCCCCGTACGCTTTCCGAATGCGATTTTCGGACGACTCGCTCGCTCGCCGGCTCGAGGCGGTGCAGAACCGTTTCATGCTCGAGTGGCTGGCGGGAACGGGCGCGGAGCTCGAGCACTTCGGCGGGGCCGTGGCCGCTCTCGACGCGTCGCGTCCGGAGCTCGATTTCGTCAACCGCGTGTACGGGCTGTGGCCGGAAGGCGCCGACCGGGTGGCCGAGATCGCCGCCCGCTACCGCGAGCGCGGCGTCCGCGGGTGGTTCGAGCCGGCGCCATGCGAGCGCTTCGAGGAGCTCGCGAATGCGCTTCACGCGGTCGGCGCCGGACAGGTCGGCTTCCACACCGTGGTCTACGGCGACGCGTCCGGGCGGCCACTCCCCGGCATCGTCGAGATCGACAGCACGCCGGATCCCGAGCTGTTCGCGGATGTCCTCCTGCGCGGCCACGGCGTGCCCCACGGCGCGCGCGTCCGCGACCGCGCCTCAGTTGCCCGCTGGGCCGAGCTGGACGCCTGGCGGCTGTACGTCGCCCGCATCGACGGCGAGCCGGCCGGGGCCGCGCTCCTGTCGCTGGACGCCGACATCGGTTACCTGGCGAACGCCTCGACCCTTCCGGAGTACCGCCGGCGCGGGGTGCAGACGGCGGTGATCGCCAGCCGGATCGAGGACGCGGCCGCGGCCGGCTGCGACGCCGTCTGCTCGGGCGCGGCTTTCGGGTCGCCGAGCCAGCGGAACCTCCAGCGGGCCGGGCTGCAGGTTGCGTACACCAAGGCGGTGTGGCGCCTACACTGACTGCGTGGCCCAGAGAGGTAGCCCGGCGCGGCTCGTCGTCGCGCTCTCCGTCGCGGCGCTGCTCGCCGTCTTCCTCGTCTACGTCTCGATCGCGGGCGGCGGGACGCCCTCGCTGGCGCCGTCCGAGCTGAACGGCCGCTCCGGCGAGGTCACGCTCGCCGGTCGCGTGGTCGCGCCGGTGCGCGGCAAGAGGCGCGAGGGCGGACTGCGGTTCACCCTGCGCGACGTGAAGGGCACGGCGACGGTGCCGGTGCTCTACAAGGACTCGGTCCCGGACATGTTCCGCGTCGGCCGCGACGTCTCGCTCAAGGGCGAGCTGAAGAACGGCGTGTTCGTCGGCAAGCCGGGCACCATGATCACCAAGTGCCCATCGAAGTACACGGCAAAAAAGGACACCTAGCTCTTGCCTGAGCTCGGGCGCATCGCGCTCTTGATCTGCCTCGGCCTGTCCGCGTACGCCGTGGTCGCCGGCGCCTACGCGGCGGCGATCGGGAAGCGCCGCCTGGCGCTCTCTGCGCGCAACGCGCTGGTGGCCTGCCTCGGCGCCACGCTCGTCGCGGCCGCCGTCCTCCTGGCTGCGCTCGTCCGCAGCGATTTCTCCTTCGTGTACGTCGGCGACCACACGAGCCTCGAGCTGCCGACGCCGTACAAGATCTCTGCCTTCTGGGGTGGGCAGGAGGGGTCGCTGCTCCTCTGGCTGCTGATCCTGACCGTGTACTCGACGGCGGCCGTGCTCCTGGCGAGACGAACGGGAGGGACGCTCGTCGCCTGGGTCGTGCCGGTGCTCGGCGTCGTCGTCGCGTTCTTCTCGCTCGTGCTCGTCGCCGTCTCCAGCCCGTTCGCGACCCAGGCGGCGCCGCCCGACGGGATCGGGCTCAACCCCAGCCTCCAGAACCCGTACATGGTCTCGCACCCGCCGGCGCTGTACCTCGGCTACGTCGGCCTGGCGATTCCCTTCGCGTTCGGCATGGCCGCCTTGCTGTCACGGCGGACGGACGAGCTGTGGATCGTCCTCACCCGGCGCTGGACGCTCCTGGCCTGGACGTTCCTGGGCATCGGCCAGCTCCTCGGAGCGCACTGGGCGTACGTCGAGGTCGGCTGGGGCGGCTACTTCGCCTGGGACCCGGTCGAGAACGCGGCCCTGATGCCGTGGCTGGCCGCGACCGCCTTCCTCCACTCGGTGATGATCCAGGAGAAGCGCGGGATGCTCAAGGTCTGGAACATGCTCCTGGTCATCGGAGCGTTCTGCCTCTCGCTCTTCGGCACGTTCCTCACCCGCTCCGGGATCCTCAACTCGATCCACTCGTTCACCGAGGGGCCGCTCGGCGCGTGGTTCCTTGGCTTCATTTGCGTCGTCGTCGTCGCGTCGACGGCCCTCGTGCTCGCCCGCCTGCCACTGCTTCGCGCGAAGACGAGGCTGGAGTCGCCGATCTCGCGCGAGGCGACGTTCCTCTACAACAACCTGCTGCTCGTCGCCTTCTGCCTGACGATTCTCTGGGGCGTCGTCTACCCGATCCTGTCGGAGGCCGTACGCGGCGAGGAGATGACGGTCGGCCCGCCCTATTACAACTTCTTCCTGAAGGCGTTCGGGCTCCCGCTGCTGCTCCTGATGGGGATCGGCCCGCTCGTAGCGTGGAGGCGGGCCTCGTTGCGCTCGCTCGGGCGCACGTTCGCGTGGCCGGCGGCGATCGCGCTGCTCGTCGGGCTGGCGTTGCTGCCGCTCGGGGCCGGCGACTCGATTCCGGGCCTCGTCGCGTACTCGTTCTCGGCGTTCGTGCTCGCCTCGATCGTGCTCGAGTTCGCGCGCGGAACTCGCGCCCGGCGCGCGCTCTCGGGTGAGCCTTGGCCGTCGGCGTTCGGCTCGCTGGTCGCCCGGAACCGCCGTCGCTACGGCGGCTACGTCGTCCACGCGGCCATTGTCCTGCTCGCGATCGGCGTGGCCGGGTCGAGCGCCTACGACACGATCCGCGAGGCCGAGCTCACCCCGGGCCAGTCCATGGACGTCGGGGCGTACACGCTCACGTACCGGCGGCTCGCTGTGCGCGAAGGGTCGAACGCGCTCGAGCAGCGGGCGGTCGTCCGGGTCGCGCGCGACGGCCGCTCCCTCGGGACGCTCGAGGCCGGGAAGAACAGCTACCGCGCCGAGGGCCAGGTCTCCAACGAGGTGGGTATCCGCAGCGACTGGCGGACCGGGGAGGACCTGTTCGTGATCGCCGACGAGATCGGCCGCGACGGCCGGGTCGCCTTCGAGGTGCACGTCTCCCCGCTCATCAACCTGATCTGGTTCGCAGGGGGCCTCTTCCTCGTCGGCTCGCTGGTCGCGCTCTGGCCGGATGCGCGCGAGCAACGGCGGCTCGCGGAGCGGTACGCGGGCGCGCCGGCTGCGGTGTGACCGTCTTCGCCCTTGCCCTCGGCGCGCTGCTCGCCGTGGCGGCCGTGGTGGTGGTAGCGCTGCCCTTCCTGCGCGAGCCCGAGCCCCTCGACGACCGGCTCGCAACGCTGTCGCCGGCGGAGCGGGAGCGGCTCGCGCTGGCCGAGGCGCGCGACCAGGCGCTGGCGGCGCTGAAGGAACTGGAGCTCGACCATCGCACCGGCAAGGTCAACGACGAGGATTACCGCGCGGTCGTCGGGCCGCTCCGCCGACGGGCAGCGGAGACGCTGCGCGCGCTCGACGCCTATGCTGCACGCATGTCCGAGATCGAACCTAATCAGCCTGAGATTCCGGAGCCCGCCGTCGTCCCCGAGCCGACGCCGGTGCCGCACCAGCCGATCGAGCCGGCGGTCGTCCCTGAGCCCGTCCCGCCGCCCGACGAAGGCGACCGGCCGGTGCGCCCGGACGTGCCCGAGCCGACACCGCAATAATCTAGGGCAGATTTCGCTAGACTCCCCGGCCGTCCGCAGCCAAGCGACCGGGAGGGACGACCGACCGGTCCTCGAAACTCTCCCCGTTGGCTCGTCGCCTCGTCCTCCTCTCGCTCGTACTTCTGTGCCTCGCCGGGCCTGCGTCTGCGCAGACGGTCGAGCAGCGGAAGCAGTCGGTCGACAGCAAGATCGCCGACCTCAACGCCAGGATCGAGGCGGCGCAGCAGCGCGAGGCTGAGCTGTCGACGGAGATCCGCTCCGTCACGACCAAGATCCGCGCGCTCGAGACGCAGGTTGGCAGCATCTCGGTGCGGCTGGCCGCGCTCGAGCACGACCTCGCCCTGCATCGTGAGCGGCTGGCACGGATCACCGAGCTCTGGAAGCTCCTGAGCAAGCGGCTCGCGTTCCTGCGGAGCGAGTACGCCGCCGCCGAGCAGCGGCTCGATCTCCGGCTGATCGAGATCTACCAGTCCGAGGAGACCGACACGCTCGACGTGGTCCTGTCGGCATCGAGCTTCACCGACATCCTGGACCAGCTGGACTACATGCGGAAGCTGGGAGCGCAGGACCACCGGATTGCCGACGAGGTCAAGCGCGGCCGCGACCGGATGCGCGTGCTCAAGGAGCGCGCTGCGAGGACGCGGCTGAAGGTGCAGGCGGCGACCCGCGTCGTCCAGGCCCGGACGAACGAGGTCCGGGAGGTCCGCAACCAGCTCGTCGCGAGGCAGCACGGGCTGGTCACCGCGCGCGCCTCGAGGCACGAGAGCCTGGTCGCCGTGCGCGAGGACGAGAAGCAACACGCCGACGAGGCGGCGGCGCTCCAGGCGGTCAGCTCGCAGCTGGCGGCGCGGATCAACGCGGCGCAGTCGGTGCCGAGCGCGACCTCGCTCGCGGTCACGAGCGACTCGACTCCTTCGGCGAGCGGTCTGATCTGGCCCGTGAGCGGTCCCGTGGTGAGCCCGTTCGGGTGGCGGTGGGGCCGCATGCACGAGGGGATCGACATCGGCGTCGGCGACGGGACGCCGATCGCGGCGGCCGCGTCCGGCGTCGTGATCTACGCCGGCTGGATGGGCGGCTACGGCAACCTGATCATCATCGACCACGGCGGCGGGCTCGCTACGGCCTACGGCCATCAGTCGAGCTTTGCCATCGGTGGCGGCCCGGTGAGCCAGGGCCAGACGATCGGCTACGTCGGCTGCACGGGCCACTGCTTCGGCCCGCATCTCCACTTCGAGGTCCGCGTCAACGGCGCGGCCGTGGATCCGCTCGGCTATCTGTAGCTACGAACGCAGCAGCCGCAGGTCAGGGAGCCCGCGCCAACGCTCGTCGAGGTCGAACCCGTAGCCGACGAAGAACTCGTCCGGGACGGTGAATCCGACGTAACGAAGCGGCAAGTCGTCCACGAGGCGCCGGTACGGCCGGTCGAGCAGTGTCGCGGCGGCGAGCGTCTCGGGCATGCGCAGGAGAAGCAGCCGCACGAGGTAGTTCAGCGTCAGGCCCGTGTCGACGACGTCCTGCACGAGGAGCACATGGCGCCCTTCGATGGTCGTGTCGAGGTCCTTGATCAGCCGGGCGGCGTCGCCGTTCTGCTCGCCGCGGTAGCCGGCCAGCTCGACGAAGTCGAGCTCGTGGGCGATCGCGACTGCGCGCGACAGGTCGGAAACGAAGACCGTGCTCGACTTGAGCGACGCGATCAGGATCGCGTTCTTGCCGGCGTAGTCGCGCGCGATCTCGGCGCCGAGCTGGCGAACTCGCTCGGCGATCTGGGCGGCCGAGAGGTAGACCTCGCCGACCCGCGGGTCGGACGAGGCGGTCAGCTGGCGAGCGTGAGCTTGTATCGCTGGGCCAGACGCTCGATGTCGCGCTTGTAGAACAGCTTTACCTTGACGTCCGGGTAGCGCTCCTGGAGCTTGCGCAGCTTCCGGTTCTTGCGGGTGACGAGCGACTGCTTCATAGCCGTCACCTCGAGGTACAGGTCCTGCTGGGGCAAGTAGAAATCGGGCCTGAACGCCTCGATCACCCGGCCGTCCGCGTCCTGTTCGAGCACGAACGTCCGCGGCTCGTACTGCCACGGAACGCCGTAGTAGTCGAGGATCCTGGCGCACTCGACCTCCACCTCGTTGACGAAGCGCGGCGGCTCGTCTCCACAAAACGCCTGGAAAGCCCGGGTTTCTTGCACCGAAGCAAAGGGTAGCAGCGGGGTCGGAGGGCCTCGCTGCGAAGGGCTCTTGTGCGAGACTGAATGCGAATGACGCAGCTGGAAGAGCGCAAGGCCGAGCCGTACGCGGGTGTCGGACAGCTGTGCCTCTGCGAGTCCTTCGCACGGGTGACGGAGAGCGCTGCCCTCGCGAGCGCGCGCTGGCTCGGCCGCGCCGACCAGGCCGCCGCGCAGGAGGCCGCCACGTCCGCGACGCAGCACGCGCTCGAGCAGATGCCGATCGAGGGCTCGATCGTGCTGGGCGCCGCGGAGGAGAGCGGGATCCTCAACGTCGGAGAACGCGTCGGCGCCGGCGGGCGCGCCGTCGACCTTGCGCTCGACCCGCTCGAGGGCGCCGGGATCGTGGCGCGCGGCGGGAGCGGCGCGATGGCGATGGTCGCCGTCGGCGAGCCGGGCTCGTTCCAGACGCTGCCCGACATGTACATGCGGAAGATGGCCGTCGGGCCGGTCGCCCGCGGGCGCATCGACCTGACGCAGCCGATCGCGCAGAACGTCGAGGCGATCGCGGACGCCTTCGGCCGCAGGGTGGCGGACATCACGACGATCGTCCTCGACCGCCCGCGCCACCACGACCTCGTCGAGGAGATCCGGGCCGCCGGCGCGCGGATCAAGCTGATCCAGGACGGCGACGTCACGGCGAGCATCTCCGCTGCGATTCGCGGCACCAACGACCACCTTGCGATCGGTATCGGGGGCACGCGACAGGCTGTGCTCGCGGCGGCGGCGCTCCGCTGCCTCGGCGGTGAGCTGCAGGCGCAGCTCTGGCCGACGTCGCGCCGCGAGATCGACGAGGCGCGCGAACACGCGATCGACGACATCGACCGCGTCTTCCGGCTCGAAGACCTTGCCCCGAGCGAGGTCGTCGTCGCCGCGACGGGCGTCTCGAACGGCGACCTCCTCCGCGGCGTCCGGTACCTCGCGGACAGCGCCCGCAGCCACTCGCTCGTCATGTGCACGTACTGCAACTGGGTGCGGTTCGTGGACGGGATCCACTTCTTCGCGCGCGAGCGCCGTGAGGAGATCCGCCTCACCGGCTGGTAGTCCGCTCGAGGCAGTCGCCACTTCCCGCTGCAGGGCCGCCGCGGATCGAGGAAGATCCGCGGCTTCGGCAACCCTCTCGTGGTGAGGAGGAGACATGGCGTCTAGGGCTGCTCCGGCCGAGTTCGAGCATCTGCGCGAGCACTCGATCGGTCTTCCGCAAGTCCTGTTCCAGTCGATCACGCACATGGCGCCCGGTGCGGCGATCGCATTCTCGATTCTCGTGTCGGTGCAGTTCGCCGGCCCCGCGCTGCCGCTCGCAGTTCTGGCTGCGCTGGTCGCCTGCCTGCTCGTCGCGATCGCGATCGGCCAGCTCGCGAAGGAGATCCCTTCCGCGGGCGGCCTCTACGCCTACGTCACGCGCGCGCTCGGCCCCGAGGCCGGTTTCATGGTCGGGTGGGCGTTCCTGCTCTTCCAGCCGCTCGTCGCCCCGCTCCTGTTCCTGATCTTCGCCTGGGTCGTGGACGACGTCTGGACCGCGGACGACAACGGCCTCGGCATGAGCACCTCGTTGTGGTGGTTGTGGGTCCTCATCGCCGCCGCAATCGTCTTCTTCCTCACCTACCGCGACGTCCGCCTGTCCACGAACGCCGGGATCGTGCTCGGGATCTTCGAGATCGCCGTCTTCGTCGGGCTTGCCGCCTGGATGATCCTGTCCAACCTCGGCGACCTCACGCTCCAGACGTTCAACCCGTCGAACAACGAGGTCGGGACGCTCGAGGGGACGTTCAAGGGGATGGTGTTCGCGATCCTGGCCTTCATCGGTTTCGAGTCTGCAGCCCCGTTAGGAGAGGAGGCAAAACACCCGCGCTGGACGATCCCGCGGGCCGTCGCCGGGGCGGCGGTGATCGTCGGCCTCTTCTACGTGTTCTGCTCGTACGCGTGGGTGATCGGAACGGGGTTCAACCAGTTCACCGAGGTGACCACCGCCGCCGCCAATCCGTGGCGCGACCTCGGCGACGTCTACTGGGGCGTCGGCTGGGTGCTGGTCTTCCTCGCGATCGTCAACTCCGCGATCGCGAATGCCAACGCAGGCGTGAACGCGGCGACGCGGATCCTCTACGCGATGGGCAGGAACGGCGTGCTGCCGCGCGCCTTCGCTCGCACGCATCCCGTCCACCGGACCCCGCACGTCGCGACGATCGCGGTCTCGGCAGGGGGCGTGATCGTGGCGCTGCTGATGGGCTGGAAGTGGGACCCGCTGACGGCGTTCGTGATCATCGCGACCGCGCTGACGATCCTCGTCATCTGCGTGTACATCACCACCTGCGTCGCCTGCGGCGTCTACTACTGGCGCGAGCGGCGCGACCAGTTCAATGTCTGGCTCCACGGCGTGTGCCCGGCGCTCGGGGCGGTGGCGTTCTTGGCGCCGCTCTACTATCAATACCGGCCGCTGCCGCCGTACCCGACGCGGTACGCGAACTGGATCGCGATCGCCTGGATCGCTCTCGGCGCGATCGTAACGGCCTACCTGATGCGGACGCGTCGCGAGGCGCTCACGAGCGCGGGACGCGTGTTCGTCGAGGACGAGGTGGAGCTGCCACCCGCGGCCGCGCCGGCGCCGGCACACGGGACCTGAGCGATGGCAGTCGCGACCGACCACGTCGTCAGGCGAGACGAGATCATCTGGGCGTTCGGCCCGGACCTGGAGCCGGTGCTCGAGGTCGAGCCCGGCTCCGTCGTTCGCTTCGAGACCAACGACTGCTTCACCGGGCAGATCGCCTCCGAGGACGACCTCGTGACCGAGATCGACTTCGAGCGCGTCAACAGCGCAACCGGCCCTGTCGCCGTCAAGGGCGCCGAGCCGGGGGACTCGCTCGTCGTCGAGCTGCTCGAGGTGCGGCCGTCCGGCCAGGGCTTCGCGACGCTCATCCCCGCCTTCGGGCAGCTGATCGACCAGGTGCAGTCGCCTGTGACGAAGGTGTTCCGCGTCGAGGGCGACACCGTGCACATGAACGACCGGGTCTCGTTCCCGCTGCGGCCGATGATCGGCGTCGTCGGCGTCGCGACCGACGGCGAGACGGTCGCCAACGGCTGGGCCGGCCGCCACGGCGGCAACCTCGACGACCACCTGCATGGCCCGGACGCGAAGCTCTACTTCCCGGTCCGCCAGCCCGGCGGGATGTTCGCGGTCGGCGACATGCACGCGTCGATGGGCGACGGCGAGATCTGCGGCACCGGCGTCGAAATTGCGGGCGAGGTGGTCGCCCGCTTCGACCTGCTGAAGGGAAAGCAGGCGGCGTGGCCGGTCACGGAACTGCCGGACCGCTGGGTCGCGCACGCGACCGCGGAGACGGACGCCGACTTCATGGAGGCCCTGCAGCGGGTTAGCGAGGAAGCCGCGCGGCTCCTCGTCGACGAGTGGGGCTTCACGATGGAGGAGGCGTTCGTGTTCCTCTCCGTCGCGTGCGACGCGGGCATCTGCCAGGCCTGCCGGCCCTCGCCGTTCTCGACGATCGCGCGGATGGCCGTGCCGAAGGTGAGCGCGACGCCGAGGCCGTTCAGCTAGCTTCGTTCCCTACACTGACGGCATGCCGACGAAGGAAGAGGTCGTAGACGCACTCCGCCAGGTCGAGGATCCCGAGCTCGGGATGGACATCGTCGAGCTCGGCCTGCTGTACGACGTCGAGATGGACGGGCCGAAGGCGCACGTCACCTACACGCTCACGTCGATCGGCTGCCCCGTCGGCCCGATGATCCAGGAGCAGATTCAGGAATTCGCAGCGCAGGTCCCGGGCGTCGACGAGGTCGACGCCGAGCTGACGTGGGACCCGCCCTGGTCGCCGGAGAAGATGTCCGACGACGCGAAGTTCATCCTCGGCTTCGGGTGACGGAGAGCGGGGCCGTGGCCCCGCCCTCCACGAACGCTTTCTAGGGCGTCGGCTCCGATGCCGTCACCGGCGCACGGCCGCCGAGCTCGCGCTCGATCCGTTCGAGCTCGGCCTCGTCGCCCTGGCGAACCGGCCCGACGAACCACTTCTTCGCGGACAGCGCCCACCAGCCGCCGAAGACCAGCCCGAACGCCGCGAACCAGAGGATCGTGTAGTTCGTCAGCTCCCAGTCGAAGCCGTCCTCCCACGGGAGACCCGCCTTGTAGAGCGGGAAGATGAACAGAATCGTGATCAGGCCGACCCAGCCGATCGCGATCGCGTCGATCCACTTGTAGTGCTTGCCGAGCGACCAGGCGCCGGGCTCGAACTTGTCGCCCAGCCGGTAGCGCAGGATGACGGGCAGGATGAACGCGATGTAGAGACCGATCACCGCGATTGCCGTCCCGACGGCGTAGCCGACGAGGTAGTTCCAGATCGCCGGCACCATCAGGATCCCGGCGAGGACGACGATCGCCCACACGGCGTTGCGCGGCACGCGGTTCCGCGCCACTCTGCTCCACAGCTGGTGGCCCGGCACGGCCCGGTCGCGCGAGAACGCGAACATCATCCGCGAGGCAGACGTCACGGCCGCCGTGACACAGAAGAACTGCGCGACGACGCAGATGAAGAGCAGGGCCTCGGACCAGCGCTGGCTCATCGACTCGGCCCAGATCCACGGGACGACGACGCCGATGTTCTCGAGCGCGCCCTCCGTGCTGGGGATCGAGAACGTCACGGCGAGCAGCAGAATCCAGCCGAAGATCACGGACGCCACGACGGACATGTACATCCCGACCGCCGCGGTCCGCGACGCCTCACGAGTCTCTTCGGCGAGGTGCGCCGACGCGTCGAAGCCCGTAATCGTGTACTGCGACATCAAGAGGCCGAGCCCGAAGACGAACCAGAAGGCGAGGCTCGAGAAGTTGTCGCCGACGGCTCCGTAACCCGAGTTGTTCACGGTCTCGGTGAACACGTAGCCGATCGACTGATGCCGGTCGGGCACGACGATCAAGACGAGCACGATCAGCGCCACCCCGGCCATGTGCCAGTACGCCGAGATCGTGTTCAGGAACGCCGTGAGCTCGACGCGGAACATGTTGATGATCGCGGCCGCCGCGAGGAAGACGCAGTAGAGGAAGAAGATCCAGAAGTTCTCGTTCGGGTAGTCGAACCAGAAGTTCAAGAGGATCGTCCCGAACGTGGCGAGGCCGTAGCCGATCGCCGCGGTCACGGCGATCTGGCCGATCAGGTTGAACCAGCCCGTGGCCCAGCCCCAACCTGGGCTCCCGAGCTTGGAGGCCCAGTAGTACAGGCCGCCGGCGGTAGGAAACGACGACGCGATCTCCGCCATCGACAGCGCGATGATCGTGCTCATCACGCCGACCAGCAGCCAACCCCAGGTGACAGCGACCGGGCCGCCGCGCTCGAACGCCACGAAGTACGAGGTCAGGCACCCCGCCAGAATCGAGATGATCGTGAAGGAGATGGCGAAGTTCTGGAACCCGCCCATCCCCCTGAACAGCACCTGGGCGTAGCCGAGGCGGTGGAGCAGTCCCTCGTCGTCCAGGTGGTCACGCCGTTCGGCCGCAGGTTCGGTACTCAATGGAGCCTCCGTTTCTCGGATGACGCTCTGTGAGACGAGGAATTCACCCATGCTCGTGCGTTTCCTGTCAATCCGCCGCGGTGGCTAAATGCGGAGGCGCGATCCGGCCGGGTCGTACAAGGGCTCGCTCGCGACCTCACCGCGGACGCACTCGCCGAAGATCTCGACTTCGACCCGGTTGCCGACTTCCGCATCTTCGGCCGGGAGGTACGCGTACGCGATCGAGCGCTCGACGGTGTAGCCGTAGCCACCGCTCGTCACGCGACCGACGGTCCGGCCGTCGACGCGCACGGGCTCCGATCCGAGCGCGACCGCACGCGGGTCGTCGAGGACAAGACACACGAGCTTGCGTTCCGGTTCCTGCTTCGCGAGCAGCCCTTCCCGGCCGACGAAGTCGCCTTTCTCGAGCTTGACCGCAAACCCGAGCCGCGCCTCGTACGGCGTGTCCTCGGGGGTGATGTCGGCGCCCCAGACGCGATAGCCCTTTTCGAGGCGGCAGGAGTCGATTGCGCGGTAGCCGCCGGCGACGAGGCCGTGGTCGCGGCCCGCCTCCCAGATCGTGTCCCACAGCGCGAGCCCGAAGTCGGTCGGGCAGTAGAGCTCCCAGCCGAGCTCGCCGACGTAGGTCACGCGGAGCGCGAGGCAGGGGACGGGGCCGACCGCGAGCTCGCTGGCGCGCATGTACGGGAAAGCGTCGGTCCCGAGAGCGGTTGCGGTAAGCGGTTGCAGCACGTCCCGCGCGCGTGGCCCCCAGATGCCGAGGCAGGCGAACCGCGAGGTCACGTCGTCGACGCGGACGTCGTCCGGCGCGTGCGAGGCGATCCACGCGAGGTCGTGGCGGCCGAAAGCGGTTCCCGTCACGATCCGGAAGCGGTCCTCGGCGAGGCGTGTGACCGTGAAATCGCATTCGATCCCCCCGCGTTCGTTGAGCATCGACGTGTACGTGATCGCGCCGACGTCGCGTGCGACGCGGTTGTCGCAGAGTCGTTCGAGGAAGTCGGCGGCTCCTGGCCCCGCGACCTCGATCTTCGCGAACGAGGTCTCGTCGAAGAGCGCCGCAGTCTCGCGGACCGCGCGATGCTCGACCCCGATCGCCGGAGACCAGTGCCGGCCCGCCCAGCCGCGCGGACGCAGTGACTCGTCGCCGTTGGCCGCGTTCGGCTCGAACCAGTTCGCGCGCTCCCAGCCCGACTTCTCGCCGAACGAGGCACCGAGCTCGGTGAGGCGAGGGTACGCGGGCGAGAGCCGGAGGGGGCGGCCGGCCTCTCGCTCGTGACCGGGGTACTTGACGTCGTAGTAGGTCGCGTAGACCTCGGTCGTGCGAGCAAGGGTGTACTCCCGGCTCGCGTAGTGCGCGCCGAAACGGCGCGAGTCCATCTCCCAGACGTCGAGGCTCGGGAGGCCGTCGACGATCCACTCGGCGACGAGCTTGCCCATCCCGCCCGCGCCGGCGAGCCCGTGTGCGCAGAAGCCGGCCGCTATCCAGAACCCGCGGACGTCGGTCGGCCCGAGGATGAACTCGCCGTCGGGTGTAAACGCTTCCGGCCCGTTGACGAGGCGGACGACTTCGGCCTCGGCGAGCGTGGGCACCCGGACGACGGCGTTCTGCATCAGCTCCTCGAAGCGGTCCCAGTCCTCCTCGAGCAGCTTGCCGTTGAAGTCCGGCGGGATCCCGTCGAGGCCCCACGGTGCCGGCTTGCGCTCGTACCCGCCCATGACGAGGCCGCCCGACTCGCCGCGGAAGTACACGAGCAGCGAGGGGTCGCGCATCGTCGGCAGGTCGAGGGGAAGTCCGGCGGGTCTGGTGATCAGGTACTCGTGCGCCATCGGCACGACCGGGACGACGACGCCCGCGAGCGCGCCGATCTCCGCGGCGAACATGCCGCCGGCGTCGACGGCGATCTCGGTCTCGATGCGGCCCTTGTCGGTCTCGATGGCGCGCACGCGGTTCTCGTGCACGTCAACGGCCGTGACGCGGGTATTCGTCGCGATCTCGGCGCCGCCTCTACGCGCGCCCTCGGCCAGCGCGAATGTCAGCTGGCTCGGGTCGATGTAGCCGTCCGTCGGCAGATAGGCGGCGCCGAGGACGCCGTCCGCCGACATCGGGGGGAAGAGGCGGCGCGCCTCGTCGGCCGAGACGAGCTCGAGCGGAAGGCCGAAGGTCTTGGCCCAGCCGGCCTGGCGCGCGATCTCCTCCATCCGCTCCTGCGACGAGGCGAGCCGCAGCGATCCGACCTCGTGCCAGCCGGTCTCGAGCCCGACCTCGTCGCCGAGCCTGCGGTAGAGGTCGACGGAGCTCATCATCATCTTCGTGAGGCTGAGCGAGCCTCGAAGCTGCCCGACGAGCCCGGCGGAGTGGAACGTCGAGCCGCTCGTGAGGTCGGCCCTCTCGACGAGGACGACGTCGTCCCAGCCGAGCTTCGTCAGCCAGTAGAGGATCGCGCAGCCGCCGACGCCGCCGCCGATCACGACCACGCGAGCGCGGTCACGCACGGCCCAAACCTCTCATACGATCGGCGGGTGAGCCCAGATCTGGGATTCGCGCTGGCGCTGGCTGACGTGGCGGACGAGATCACGATGCGACATTTCCGGTCCGATTCCCTCGCGGTCGAGACGAAGCCCGACCTGACGCCGGTTTCGGTGGCCGACCGCGCAGCGGAGGAGGCGCTACGGGAGGCGATCGGGCGTGAGAGGCCGGACGAGGCCGTCGTGGGCGAGGAGCTCGGCGAGGCGGGCGGCGAGGACGGGGCGGCGCGCTGGATCCTCGACCCGATCGACGGGACGAAGCACTACGTGCGCGGGATTCCGCTATGGGCGACACTGATCGCGCTGGAGCGGGAGGGAGCGGTGGTGCTGGGCGTTGCGTCGGCGCCGGCGCTCGGCCTGCGCTGGTGGGCGGAGCGCGGGGCCGGCGCGTTCGCCAACGGCGCGCCGATTCGCGTCTCTTCCGTCGCGACGCTCGAGGAGGCCGCGTTCACGCACGCCGGCTCGCACAGCTTCGAGAAACGTGGGCTCGGTCCCGCCCTTCGCGGCCTGACCGAGCGGGTGTGGATGGAGCGTGCGTACGGCGATTTCTGGCAGCACATGCTCGTCGCGGAGGGTCGGCTCGACTTCGCCGTCGAAGCAGTCGTGAGCCTCTGGGACCTCGCTGCCGTGCAGCCGATCGTCGAGGAGGCCGGCGGCCGCTTCACCGACTTTGCGGGCCGTCCGCTCCCCGACGGCGGCAATGCCGTCTCGAGCAACGGACTTTTGCACGACGACGTACTGGGGATCCTCGCCTCCGCCTAGCACCGCGACGGCTGTGGGAGAATCGGCACACTTCCGACCCGACCCGGTCACGGAGTCGTGCGCCTCGCGCCTCTACGCTCGCTCCGTTCCCCCGGGTGGGTGGGGGGTGGTGGGTGGGTCGCCGGTCAGTCGGCGCGCAGCGCGGCCCGAAACGGCCCGCTTGCGGCCGTCCGCCGTAGCCGCTCGAAGTGTCGGGCGGCGTAGTCCGCGAAGTCGAAGTCCAGCTCGGAGATGCCCTGCTGGAGCACGCCCCACATCGCCTCGCGGAAGTCGGACATGAACCGGAGCAGGCGCAAGTGCGTGGCGTCGCGCGGCCGCGCCCCGCCGAAGTAGGCGCTGAGGAAAGCCGACTCGCCGTCTTCGTCGAGCTCGTGGTTCACCGAGAAGTTCGCGAGATCGAAGAACCGGTCGCCCATCCCCGCGTATTCCCAGTCGACGATCCGGATCCCGTCGGGGCTCCGAATGAAGTTCGCGTTCAGGAGGTCGTTGTGGCACGGCACCGGACGCTGGGGTCCGAGCGCCGCCTCGACTCGGTCGGCCGTCGCCTTCGCCTCCTCGTACGCGGCGGGAACGTCGACGCCGTACGTGATCGCGCTCGCCCGGTACGCCTCGACGACGCGGAACGAGTCGAACCGGGCCGGTAGCGCCGGCCCGTCGTGCACACGGCGCAGGAGCTCTGCGACCTCCCCCAGCACCTCGGGACGTCGAATGTCCTCGGGCGGCGCCGGTGCGCCCTCCACGAACGTCGTCACGAGGTAGCCCTCCGGCTCGACGAACGCCACCACCTCGGGCCCCACGCCGAGCGACGCCGCGATGCTCGCCGCCTGGTACTCCGCGCGCCGGTCGATGCCGAGAACGTCGGTGTCCTTGCCGCCGATCCGAAGGACGTAGGACCGGCCGTCCGTATCGACTCGGAAGTTGCGGTTCGTGATCCCGCCGCCGAGCGGCTCGATCTCGACGCGCCGTCCTGGCCACACCCGCGCGGCGATCCTCTCCACGTCCACGAATCGGCGATCCTAGACACAGGCACCTGAGTAGAGTCCGCCGCGATGCGGAGTGCGGACGGGCTACGGGCCGAGGTGGAGAGCGGTGCGATCGACACGGTCGTCGTCGCGTTCACCGACATGCAGGGCCGCCTGCTCGGGAAGCGCCTCCACGCCGAGTATTTCCTCGAGGACTCGCTCGACCACGGGGTCGAGGGCTGCAACTACTTGCTCGCCCTCGAGATGGAGATGGACCCCGTGCCCGGGTACGGGATCGCGAGCTGGGAGCAGGGCTACGGCGACTTCCGTCTCGTGCCGGACCTCGTGACGCTGAGGTCGATCCCCTGGCTCGAGGCCACCGCGCTGGTTCTCTGCGACGTCGCCTGGCACGACGGCTCGCCGGTCGCGCCCTCGCCGCGCCAGGTCCTGAAGCGGCAGGTCGACCGCGCGAACGAGCTCGGCTACGAGCCCATGTTCGGCTCGGAGCTCGAGTTCTTCCTGCTCAAGGAGAGCTACGCCGAGGCGCACGCGAAGCACTTTCGCGACCTGACCCCGTCGGTGCCGTACATCCTGGACTACCACATCCTCGCGACCACCTACGACGAGCCGCTGATGCGTCAAATCCGAAACGGCATGCACGCTGCAGACATCCGTGTCGAGGCGTCGAAAGGCGAGGCCTGGCCGGGCCAGCACGAGATCAACTTCCGCTTCGCG
>Ga0126304_10000418_pt1 | contig 16836 bp, 20 predicted proteins | sample Plot25_FD_92538 | JGI IMG/M metagenome (GOLD analysis project Ga0126304, IMG submission 92538) | Serpentine soil microbial communities from UC McLaughlin Reserve, CA, USA - Plot25 | ecosystem: Environmental > Terrestrial > Soil > Grasslands | place: USA: UC McLaughlin Reserve, Lake County... | reverse complement strand
GAACGGGACGTACCCGAGCACGAAGAACCCTGCCAGGAAGCCAAGATAGTAGAGATTGCGGGGCCAGGGCACGAGGATGACGATTGAGAGAGCGACGATCAGAATTGCGAGGCAACGAGCCCGGAAGGCGAAGACGAGACCGGCCTCTTCGGCCTGCTGGATAGTCGGGTTTGGACGACCCGCTATGATGCGAGCCGCCCTATCCTCAACCTCGGGCTCGGGCCAGAGCCGCGACCAAAGCCGCGGCCTCATGGTGACGAAAGAGGGGCCGTCAACCCGACTTTTTTAACGGTCTCAATCGCAAACGGACGGTGGTCAGCGTCCTTTACCGCGCGACACACGGCGACAGTCAGCGCGGAACTGGAGCAAGGCCTCGTCACGGCGTCACGAATCTTGGTGAAGCTCGCCACCGCGCATCAGGCGCTGCGCAATATCGGCTGTCTGGAATGCCGAGCGCTCGGTGGGCGAATGTGCTGCAAGGTAGCGCGCCACCGCGATCAGGATGTGGCGGCCTTGATCGATGTTGCCCCACTCGCCGAACTGTCGCACGCCTGCCTCCAGCATCTGGTATGCGTGAAAGTCCGCGTCTTCCCGGAGCAGCGCGTCCGCGAGAGTCGCGATGAGCGCCTCCGGCGGGTGACCAAGCGTCAGGTGGCGCGCGACCAAACGAGCGGCCGTGTCGACCTGCCGTTGGCGATCGAATGCGCTCAACAAAGCCGCGCGGATTTCCTCGATCGTGTCGGGAAGCTCGTTCAACTGATCGCCGCCTTCGCCGGGCAGCCGGGCGGGTGGCACATTGAGGTAGCGGGCGAGGTAGACCGCCATCGCCCCGTGAAGCACGCCACGGGCCGCGTCGATTCCGCCATTCTGCTGGAGAGCACCTGCGCCGGTTCGCTTCAAGGCTTGGTGAATGGCGTTGGCGTAGGTGAAGATGTGGAGGGCCGTTTCCCAGTCGGCATGCTCGTTCGCGGTGCCGAAACGAGCAACGCGCAGCGCCGCCGCGTAGGCCAGCGAGCGGCCGAGATCGGCCGGGGACGCCCCCGCCCGGACCGCCGCCTTAAGAGCCGCCAAGATGGCGTTCGCATCATCGCCAAGGAGGGCGGCTGACAGCTGCGCATGATCCGCCCAGCCATCGGAACGGCGCGCCATCCTGAAAAGCTCGGAAAATTCCGCCGCGGATTCATCGCATAATGCGACAAGGTCTACGGGGTGGCGCCAAGCCGTGCTCTCGTCCGCGCCTCGCGCCGCCACCATCTGCCCGACCACGCTCGGCAAGACGGCATCGGCATGCTTCCAACCGATCAGGTCGAGGCACTCGCAAGCCTTGTTGATAAAGTCGAGCGAGTGGCCGCCGTCGGCAAAGGGGCGATCCGTCGCCGCCGCGAACAGCAGGCGCGCAAGCTTCTCCGGCGCGGCGCCAGTCGCGATGGCGGTGAGCAGGGTGCGCTCCGCAGCCTCGCGATGGCGCACCGCGGTCCAGTGCCGGATCCATCGCTGGAGCGTCGAGAGATCGGGCCGGCTTGCGAGCGCGGTGCGCTTCCGTCGCGGCGCCTCGCCGTCGCAGTCCGCCGCGACCCTACGGGCGCCGTGGAAGAGCGCGAGATAGGTCTCCTCTTCCGGCAGCACGGGGAGCAGATTGCCGAGCGCGGTAAGGATCGTCGCGCCGATTCCCCACCCGTCGCGGTTCTGGACGGCGAACAACGCCGTCTGCCGCAGGATGTCCCGCGCAGGCACGCCGGTCGTGAGCTGTCCCCGGACCGCCTTGGCGATCACGAGCCCGAGGTTGTGGGCCAGGCCATCGTCGAGCCGACCGCGCCAGTGGCGCGAGGTGTCACCATGGCCGAACGCCGGCTTGATCCAGACCTCTCCATCACGCACCTCGACCGGACACGTCGGGGCGTCGTCGGCCCAGAGATCGAAGGTGCAGCCGCTCGCCAGGTCGAAGCGCGCGTGATGCCAATGACAAGTGAGGATGCCGTCCTCGACGCTGCCGCGATCGAGCGGAAAACCCATATGCGGGCAGCGGTTGTCGAGTGCGAAGACGCGCCCCCCGTCATAAACCAATAGGATCGGGGAATGAGGACCATGCAGCACGAGCCGACCCTTAGCCTGCAACTCAGCTAGACTGCAGGCGCGCACAAAGTCTGAGGTCGGCATATCCATCGACGCAGCGTCAGACATCCAGGAAAATTCCCTTATCGCTTCGGGGACAGTCTCAATAGTCGATCTCCCTTCGAAGGAACCTGGGCTCTCGGCGACCTGTTGGTCGTGATGAGGTAGAGGTCCCGGCCAACGGGCATCACGTCTCTCAGGCGGTCGCCCGAGGTGAACACGAGCTTGATGGCTCCGGCCGCTGGATCGAACGCATAGAGCCCACGCGCGGCAAGCGCCGTCACAAGCAGTTCCGTACCGGCAAAGGCGGCACCGGACGGGGCCCAGGTGTCGCTGCCGGAGTCAAGCACGGGCGTCTCCATCCGGTCACGTTTCTCGTTTCCGGAGATCAACGGCCAGCCGTAGTTGGCTCCCGGCCTTATGAGATTGATCTCGTCGTGACCGATCTGTCCGTGCTCGGTGACGAACAGTTCGCCTGCGCCGTTCCAGGCAAGTCCCTGCGGGTTCCGATGGCCGTAGGAATAAACGTACGATCCCTCGAATGGATTGTCCTTTGGCACCTGCCCGCTTGGAGTCATGCGCAGGATCTTGCCCGCTAAGCTGGCAAGGTCCTGCGGGAGCCTGCCATTCTCCGTCCAGCCCGTCGTGACATACAGATGCCCGTCGGGACCTATGGCGATGCGTCCGCCATTGTAGAGCCGGTGGCCCGGAATGCCCGCGAGCAGCACGCGGGTCTCTTGCCATGACTCGCCGTTGAAGCGCGCCTGAATGACCTTGTTGGCCAGCCGTGAACCGGACCTATAGGAGTGGTATAAGTAGGCGAGCCTGCTCGTCTCGAAGTCCCCGGAGGGCGCCATGCCGAGAAGGCCGCTCCCTCCGTCATGCACGATAGCGTCCGAGGTCTTGACGGCATGGCGCTTCAAGCGGCCGTCCTCAATGGTCACGATATTCCCGGCTGCTTCGGTCATCATGAGAAGGTTGCCCACCCGATTGATGTCCCATGGATAGAACAGGTCATCGGTCACGACCTGCACCGACCAGTCTCCGGTCGTCGTTGCCGAGATCGGCCTCTCGCCGCCGGCTCCCTGCGCGAGCGCAGCCGGAATCGCCTGAACGCTCGCAACAGCAAGAAGCGAGAACGCCAAGGACAAGCAACCCATTTTGGTCATTGTCGCTTCCCTTCGATCGCCCTGCAGCAGCCTGGTGCTGTGAGGCAGCCACGGGACCCAAATCGCGCCGCCAGCTCTAGTTCGCGTCCACCTTGGCCTCATTGATTGCGTACAGCGCGTTCAGGACCCGCGGAAAACCGACATAGGGCAGCGCTTAGACCCATTGCAGAAGCAAACATTTCTTTGCTGTTCCCAACCGGGAGATTTCCGACAGCATAGGAGGCCATCTGTCGTTCCGTTCTGTCTAAGGTTGCCAAGGCGCTGAAGATCATCAGTTCTCTGGTTTTCAGTGCGCGGTGAAACCGCCGTCGACCGGCAGGCCGACCCCAATCACGAAGCTCGCAGCCGGGCTGCACAGCCAGAGCACAGCGGCAGCGACCTCCTCGGCCCGACCGAGCCGGCCGATTGACTGCTGCTTCATGATCTCGGCCATCGCGTCAGCCTGACCTTCGAGCATGTCGGCCACCATCGGGGTGTCGATCGTGCCTGGGCAGACCGCGTTGATGCGGATCCCGCGTGGCGCATATTCGACACCCGCGCTTTTGGTCATTCCGAGCACCGCGTGTTTGGTGCCGTGATAAGCTGCGCGTTGCGGGAGGCCGACGAGACCGCCCAAGGACGAGCAGTTGAGGATCGCGCCGCGCCCTTGATCGCGCATTACGCGCAGCTCCTGCTTCATGCAGGCCCACACCCCTCGCTGGTTCGCCGCAGTGACGCGTTCGAAGTTCTCGATCGGCTCGTCGGCGGCGTCTGAGGGCGGCACCTGGATGCCGGCATTGTTGAACGCCATGTCGAGCCGGCCATACTCTGCGACCGTGCGGTCGACCATTGCGGCCACCTGCGCCTCGTCGGCGACGTCGCAGGCGATGCCAATTGCGGTGCCTCCCTCGAGGACAATCCGCTCAGCCTCCTTCGTCGCGAGATCGCCGTCTATGTCGGCCAGCACGACGGAGGCGCCGCTCTCGGCGAACATGCGCGCCGTCGCCAGCCCCATGCCTTTGGCGGCGCCGGTGACCAGGGCCACCTGGCCTTTGAAATCGTATGTCGGGTTCATCTAGAATTTTCACTCATGCCGTATTTAATCGGGTTGGGCCTGAACGCCTCGAAACGCATCGTTTCGCTCGACCCACCCCACGAGGTTGCGGAGCCCTGTGGCGGGTTCGCCCGGGAAGGTCTCATTTAACGCGTTCAACGCGAACGGTGACCGGACCGGGCCGATCGAAAATCGAGACGTCATCCGTCACTCGGCCGAGTAAGATGATCCCGGGCTGAGGGACGCGGCCGTCGCGGTAGTAGATGACGAAGTGGTTGGAACTCCAGAGTCCGAGCGTGCCGGTCGAGAAATCGAGCTGCCGCTCGATCGCGGGCAAGGTCGAAGGCAGATTGCCGGTCTTTTCCTGACGGAGGTGATCGCGCATCTCGATCGTGAGTGGCAGCATGTGAACCAGCGATCGGGTCGCGTTGTTGTCCACCAGCTCGGCACTGACCTTGCCCCAATCGGAGGAAATCACAACGCGCTCTTGTGCCATTGCAGGTCCGGTCAATCCGAGTGTCATGACGAAGGCTCTCAAGAGGAGGCCAAACATTCGACAGCAGCTCCTTCTATCTTGTAGCTCGTCCCGGTGACCGGCAGGCTCCTGTCGGGTGATGGGTCAGCGAGCGCGCTTTTCAAAAACATCCTTCGCAACCGGCATCGCCGAGAACACGTTGGGCCAGCCGACGTAGAAGGCGAGATGGGTGATAGCCTCGGCGATTTCGGGCTGCGTCAGGCCGTTGTTCATCCCGATCGGGATATGGCCGGTCAGTTGCGCGACCTGACCGTTGGCGATCAGAGCGCTGATCGTGACCAGGCTGCGGTCGCGCGGCGCGAGATCGGGACGCAGCCAAAGGTCGCGGAACAGGACGTCGGTCGTGTATTGCACGACGCCGGGAAAGATTGCGCCGAACTGATCGGCGACGCGCTTGGCGCGATCGGCCTCGGCAGCCTCGTTGAGCGGCAGCAGTCCGGGAGACGTCGCCGGCAGCCAATCGGGTCCGATGTTGCGCTCCGCGAACAACTCTTTCGTCGCCGCAACGGCCGCCATAGCGTTCGCCCAGCCGGAATAGAACGCCAGATGGGTGATGATCTCCGAGATCTCCGTAGGCTTCACGCCTTGGTCGAGGGCAAGCTTCAGGTGCTCCGACAGCGCGATTGTCTGGTTGCGCCCGATCACCGCGGCGAGCGTGACGACGCTGCGATCGCGCCGCGAAAGGCCCGGACGCTTCCACACGTCACCGAGCAGCCGATCTTGCGTGTATTTGTCGAGAGCCGGCGCCACCATCTGAACGTCTTTGCGGGAGGGGCTCTCGTCCGCCGCAACACCGGCCGGGATCGCGAGCGTTGCGGTCAAGGCGAAAAGCGAAAGTCTTGTGCGAGGTCGCATGGCGATGTCCCTTTTCTCTTCGGTCTCAGCGCAAGACGGCGGCCTGAGATTGCCGCGCATCGCCGTCGCATCAGCGCCGGTATTGTTCGTCGCTGACCTTCTCCAGCCAATCGACGTTCCTGCCGTTCTGAAATTCCGTGATGGCGATGTGCGTCATTGCAGTCGTCGGCGTTGCCCCGTGCCAATGCTTTAGGCCGGGAGGAAACCAGACAACGTCGCCGGGCCGGATTTCCTCGATTGGTCCGCCCTCGGCCTGGGCCCACCCGAGCCCCGACGTGACGATCAGCGTCTGGCCCAGCGGATGCGTGTGCCACGCGCTGCGCGCGCTCGGCTCGAACGTGACATGTCCGCCGGATACGCGCGCCGGATCGCCCGCCTGGAACAGCGGGTCGACGCGCACTGGGCCAGTGAAGTAGTCCGGCGACCCCTTGGCGGACCCCTGCGAGCCGCTTCGCGTGATCTGCATTGCTCCATTCCTTGCTTGAGTCGGGACATGAGGCCCCTGCGCGGCGGCAGCGGCGGCTGCCAGCGCCGCGACACCCCCGGTGCCGGCGAGAATGCGTCTGCGTGTGATCATGGTGCCTCCGCGAATCCTCGCTGCCCGCGCTTTCCGGCGCCCTTTGCCGGCCTTACGTCCGACTACACCGTCTGGCCGCCGTCGATGACCATGGCGTGCCCGACGACGAAGGCGGCGACGTCCGAGCACAGCCACACGGCAGCCGCGGCGATCTCTTCCGGGGTTCCGGGGCGGCCCACTGGTTCCTCGGCCACGACTTTCTGCCGACCCTCAGACGTGCCGCCCGTGAATCGCTGCATCATGGGAGTGTCGACATACCCCGGGCACACCGCGTTCACACGGATGTTCGATTTCGCGTAGTCCAGGGCTGCCGCCTTCGTGAGGCCGATCAACCCCCATTTCGCAGCGCAGTACGCGGCTTGACCCGCGATGCCTGTGACCCCGGCACCGGAGGAGGTGTTGACGATCGCGCCGCCGCCATTCTTCAGCATCAATGGTATCTCGTGCTTCATGCACAGGAAGACGCCGCGGAGGTCGACATCGACGATCCGGTCCCACTCCTCCTCGGTGAGATCGGCCGCGGGCGTCACCGGCTGTTCGACACCGGCGTTGTTGAAGGCGAAGTCGAGGCGACCGAACGTCTCGGCCGTCTTATCCAGCGCGGCCCTCACGTCATGGGCCCGCGACACGTCACACTTGACGGCAAGCGCTCTCCTCCCGGCCTTTTCAACGAGGCGGGCCGTTTGCTGATTGCTTTCTTCCGAAAGGTCGGCAAGCACCACGTTCGCGCCCTCGCGCGCGAACGCCTGGGCCGCCGCCCGGCCGATGCCGTTCGCCGCGCCTGTAACGAACGCGACCCTTCCAGCGAAGCTTCCATTCTCGTTCGCCATGGTTTTCTCCTGTCGGCTTGCTCGCCCCCGCCGGGCGTGCTGGATTTGGTGCTGCGACGTGCAGCCCCCTTACAGCAGCTTGTCCGGCGTGATGGGCAGCTCGCGGATGCGCCTGCCGGTGGCGTGGAAGATGGCATTGGTGATGGCCGGGGCGACGCCGACCATGGCGATCTCGCCGACGCCCTTCACGCCGAGCGGGTTGACGTGCGGGTCGTGCTCCTCGATGAAGAGCACGTCCATGACCGGCGGCGCGTCGGCGTGAACCGGCACCGCGTATTCGGCGAAGTTGGCGTTCGGGACGCGGCCGTTGCGGGCGCCGACCACCGCATGCTCCATCAGCGCCATGCCGATGCCGCCGATCATGCCGCCGATGCACTGGCTCCGGGCGGTCTTCGGGTTGACGATGCGGCCGGCGCCGTAGGCGCCGACGATGCGCCGCACGCGCGTCTCGCCGAGATCCGGGTCCACCGCGACTTCCACGAACACCGCCCCGAACGAATGCATGGAGAATCGCTGGCTCTCGTCACCCGGTTTCACCTCGCCCGTGGCCTCGACTGGCTGGCCGATGCGGCGCATCGCATCCGCGAGATCGTTGGCGCCGCCACGGGCGAGCGCGTCCTCGCGCGCCTTGCGGCAGGCCGCCTGTACGGCGCTGCCGACGCTCGCCATCGTGAGGGAGCCGCCATGCACGGGCGCCTTCGGAAGGCGGGTGTCGCCCAAGGTGAACTTCACGCGTTCGACCGGCAGGCCAAGGGTCTCGGCCGCGACCTGCGTCATCGACGTCCAGGTGCCCGGCCCCATGTCGCTTGCGGCGCTCATGACCTCGGCGGTGCCGTCGGGCAGGAGACGTGCCATCGCCGAGGCCGGCGCGTAGTTCATGGGATAGGTGGCGGTCGCCACGCCCCAGCCGACCAGCCAGCGGCCGTCACGCATGGAGCGCGGTTCGGGATTGCGCCGGCTCCAGCCGAAGCGCTCGGCGGCGACCCGGTAGCATTCCCGCGTCGACCGGCTAGAGAACGGCAGCTTCTTGAACTCGTCCTGCTCAGGCTCATTGCGCAGGCGCAGCTCGACGGGATCGACCTTCAGCGCCACCGCGAGCTCGTCCATGGCGGATTCGAGCGCAAAGACACCGCTCGCTTCGCCGGGCGCGCGCATGTAGGTCGGCGTGTGGACGTTCATGCGCGCGATGCGATGGCGCGTATGGACGTTCGGGCATGAATGCAAGAACCGGCTCGCGTTGAGAAGCGCCTCCGAGAACTCCTCGTAGGTGGAAGTCTCCTGAGAACCCTCGTGCACGATGGCGGTGAGGCGACCGTCGCGCGATGCGCCGAGGGCGACGCGCTGAACCGTGTGCGGCCGGTAGCCGACGCCGTAATACATGTCGCGCCGCGACAGCATCACCTTGACAGGCCGCTGCGCGGCGCGCGCTCCGAGCGCCGCCAACGTGACGTGTGGCCAGGTGCGCAGCGATGAGCCGAAGGCGCCGCCGACAAAGGGTGAGATCCCGCGGATATTCTCCGCGGCAATGCCGAACACGGCGGCAATCTCGTCGGCCGTGTTGTGCACCCACTGCGTCTTATCCCACAGCGTGAGGCGATCGCCTTCCCAAGCCGCGATGGTCGCGTGCATCTCGATTGGGTTGTGGTTCTCGCGCGGGATCACGTAGGTCTGGTCGACCTTGACCTCGGCTGCCGCGAGCGCTCTTTCGGGGTCCCCGCGCCGCGTCTCTGGCGGCCGCATCTCTCCCTGATCGGTCTTCTGCTGGGTCGGCAGAACCGGCCCGACGCGGGAAATGTCGGTGATCCCCGCTTCCGGCGCGTAAGTGACCCGCACCAGCATCGCCGCGTGGTTCGCCTGTTCGAGGGTCTCGGCGATGACGAGGGCAATAGGCTGGCCCTGATGGTTCACCTGGTCGTCCTGAAGGACGTGCAAACGCTCACCAACATTCGGGTCCACAGCGCCCTTGTGGGGGCGATAAGCAAGCCTCGGAGCGTTTCGGTGCGTCAGGACGGCAATGACGCCGGAGGCACGCTCCGCCGTCGCGCTGTCGATGGAGGCAATCTGGCCGTTCGCAACCGTGCTCCGCACGATGGCGCCGTGCGCCTGGCCGGCCTGGTCGAACTCGGCGGCGTAGGTGGCGGCGCCCGTGACCTTCTGGCGACCGTCGACGCGGCTAACGGGCTGTCCGATGACAGCGGTTGTCATGCGCGAGCTCCCGCGGTTTCGACGGCGCGCACGATCGCGCGCTGCATGAGTTCGATCTTGAATTCGTTGTGCCCGCGGCCTTGCGCTCCGTCAGCAGCGCGTGCTGCAGCTCGCCGAAGCGTCGCTGGGTCTAGGCTCCCTCCGACGATGGCCGCTTCGACCGGCGGCACGCGCCAGGGCTTGGTTCCGACTCCCCCAAGGGCGAGGCGCGCTTGCCGGATGCGGCCGCCGTCCATGGCGAGCGCCACCGCGACTGATACCACTGCGAACTCGAAGGAGGCGCGGTCCCGCACCTTCAGATAATGCGAGCGCCGCGCCACGGGGCTTGCAGGCACCGTGATGGCCGTGATGACCTCGCCAGGTTCGAGCACCGTCTCGATGTGCGGTGTGTCCCCCGGCAGCCGGTAAAACTCGGTCAGTGGCACTATGCGCTGCCCGCCGGCGCCGCGCACCTCCACCGACGCCTCAAGGGCGACTAGCGCGACGGCAAAATCGGACGGGTTGGCAGCAATGCAGTTCTCGCTCGTGCCGAGCACGGCATGCCAGCGATTCTCGCCGCCGATGGCAGAGCAGCCGGAGCCCGGCGCACGTTTGTTGCAGGCGGCGTAGCCGACATCACGGAAGTATGGGCAGCGGGTGCGCTGCAGGAGGTTGCCGCCCATCGTGGCCTGGTTGCGCACCTGCGGGCTCGCCGAGTTGAGGAGTGCCTCCGAGATGACGGGGAACTGCTTTACCACGGCAGGGTGCGCGGCCACGTCCGCCATCGTGGCGGCGGCGCCGACCCTCAAGCCCTGTGGGCCAGCCTCGATGCGGTTGTCGAGGACCCCCGCGAGGCTCACCAGCCGCTCTGGCCGCCGCACGTATTCTTGCAGCAGCTGCACCATGTCGGTGCCGCCGGCGATGTATTCGGCGGCTGCGTCGTTGCGGCCGGCTTGGGCGCGAAGAACCAAGGCGGCGGGCAGATCGCGCGGGCGTTCGAGGGTGAAGGGGTGCATGGCTCAACCTCCTCGCCCCGAGCCGGTCACGCGCGCCGCGTCCTGGATCGCCGCGACGATGTGGTCGTAGGCTCCACAGCGGCACAGGTTGCCGCTCATCCAATCGCGGATCTCCTCCGCCGAGCCTGCGTGACCTTCGTTGATGCAGGCGACGCCGGCCATGATCTGCCCCGAGGTGCAGTAGCCGCACTGAAAGGCGTCACGCTCGATGAAGGCGGCTTGCAGCGGATGGAGCTCATCGCCCGGGGCGAGGCCCTCGATCGTCGTGATCTCGCGACCCTCGACGAGAGCGGCGAGCGAGAGACACGACTTCACGCGCTTGCCATCCATCAGCACCGTGCAGGCACCACACTGGCCGAGGCCGCAGCCCTTCTTCGATCCGGTCAGATGCAGGTGCTCGCGAAGGGCATCAAGCAAGGTGGTGCGCGGATCGAGCGTCAGCCGGTGCTCGGTTCCGTTGACGCGCAGCACGAGGTCGGGCAGAGCGGGCGCGGCGCCGGTGGCTTGCGCCCTCGCCTGCGGTACGGACCCAGGCATGAGTTGTCCTCCCACAAGAGCGCCGCCGGTGACCACCGCCACCTCGAGAAGCTCTCGTCGACTCATATCGGAGCCGACAAGCACCGAGCCGTTCGAATTTGCAGGCTCGTCCATGTGCCGCTCTCCCTCTCGGTAAGCAGGAGGCCTGCCGCCCGATTTAGAAGCGCGCATCCGCCGCGACTACCCGCTAAAGTCGGCATGGAGTTATGGGTGGAGGCCATGAATGCACCGCGGTCACCTGAACGACCTCCAGGCCTTTGTCCTCGTCGCGCGAGAACGCAGTTTCACCAAGGCGGCCGCTAAGCTGGGCCTCTCCCAGTCCACGCTGAGCCATACCATCCGAGAACTCGAAGAGCGGCTCGGGGTTAGGCTTCTCAGCCGCACAACGCGGAGCGTGTCGCCAACGGAAGCGGGGGAACGTCTGCTCCACAATATCGGGCCACGCTTCGACGAGATCGAGGCGGAGGTCTCGGCCGTCAGTGAGCTTCGGGAAAAGCCCGCGGGCACTATTCGGATCACTGCGACCGAAAATGCGACGGAAACGATCCTGGTCCCGAAGCTTGCGCCGCTGTTACGAGATTACCCGGACATTAAGGTCGAGATCGTCATCGACTATGGCCTCACCGACATCGTGGCTCAGCAGTACGACGCCGGTGTGCGCAGCGGCGAGCAAGTGGCCAAAGACATGATCGCCGCACGGATCGGGCCGGACATGCGCATGGCGGTCGTTGGCGCGCCCTCGTATTTCCGGAAGCGCCCGGAGCCGAAGACGCCGCAGGATCTCATCGGGCACAACTGCATCAACTTGCGCCTGCCTTCGCATGGCGGAGTTTACGCCTGGGAATTCGAGAAGGGTGGTCGCGAGTTAAGAGTGCGCGTGGAGGGCCAGTTCACCTGCAATGCCACCGTTCAGATCCTCCATGCGGCGCTCACCGGATCCGGCTTGGCTTATGTGCCCGAAAGCATGGTGCAGCGGCATCTCGTGAACGGCCGACTTAAGCGCGTTCTTGAGGAATGGTGCCTCCCCTATTCAGGGTATCACCTGTTCTATCCAAGCCGACGACAGTCCTCGGCGGCGTTTGCTTTGGTCGTCGATGCCCTGCGTTACCGAGGCTAGTGGAGCACCTTTTTTGGCGCGGCTTCCGCGATTTCAGCCTCTCCGCACGGATCGGCCGAGACTGAACGAAGAACCGCAAATGGCGCGAAGCAGTCCTATCGACTTACTTCTGCAATGTCCGCTTTTGGGGAGCCGAGATGCCCGCTTCTGCGACCGGGAAGGGCGCAAAGCGGAAACCGGCCGGCATTTGACGGGTTCAAGAAGATCGACGACGCGACCTTCCTGCGCCGCAAGATCCTGCTCGCCTTCGAGAAGGCCGAGGGAGGCGGATGAGCGCGAGCGGCCGCCCCCTTAACTTCGTCGTGGGCGGCGGGCCGACCGGCGTTGAGATGGCGGCGCGATCGCGGAGCTTGCAAAGAAGCCACTCGCGCGACTTCCGCAACCTCGATCCGCGGCTTGCACGGGTGATCCTGGTCGAGGCGGGACCGCGCATCCTACCGAGCTTGGACGAGCGCCTCTTAGAGAAGGCGCGGCGCTCGCTCGAGGCGAGGTGCGCCTCGGCGCGATGGTGACGGACTGCACTGCGGACGGCGTGGCGATCGGTAGCGAGTTCATCGAGAGTCGCACCATCGTCTGGGGCGCCGGTGTGCGCCGCCCGATGGCTCGACCCCGAACGTCGTTCGTCATCGGCGACAGCGCCGATGTGCCGGAAGCGAACGGCCCCCACTTTCCTGACCGTCGCAGCGAGCCGGAGGCTGGAAGCCGTGCGCGGGCCCGCCCAGCGGTCTGTCCCGGAAAGTAGACAAATGACGAAGTAGACGAAGCCCTTTGACGGCATCACCGTCTATTTTGGACGAATCGACTCCAGTCGTGACGGAGAGGGCGAGGCCACGAGTCCCGATTTTGAATTTTGCCCCGGCCCCCCCCGGGGGGGGAGGAAATATGACGACGACGCGCCGCGAGCGTGCGGGGCCCTCTCGCGCAAACGAATGGGATTGGCGCTATTCTGGTGGGACATAGGAGGGACCTCCATGCCCCGCCCCCGCAAGCCCTCGACCCTTCACAAACTGGAGGGCACCCGACCGGAACGCGGCTTTAATAAGCGCGAACCGCAGGGCAATGGGCGCCCTCGTCTACCATCCAGCGACGTTCTCACGACGATAGAGCAGCGGCTCTGGAAAGCGCTCGTGGCGAGCCTGCCGCCGAACCTTCTCACGCAAGCAGACGAACAGGTCTTAGAGAGGATGAGCATCGCCTGGGCGCAATTCCGCGAGTGTTGTGTCGCCCTTCGCTTGGAAGGTGCCCTTGTGCGTGGACGTGACGGAGCGTCGGTCCGGAACCCGCTTTTGATCGTGAGGAAGCAAGCGGCCGAGGAGATGGAGCGCTGTGCGAACGGTCTGGGCTTGAGCCCCGCGGCGCGAACCAGGATTACCGCCCCAGAACCCGAGAGCGACGACCCGCTGGCGCTTCTCCTGGGCGAGAACGGCCGCGCCTGGATGACTGAGGTATCACAAAATTAATTGCGCCGACTGCGCGAGCGCGCCTTGAGGTATTCCCGCAGCTTGTGCTCCTCCTCCTCGAGGGCGCGCCACAGGGCCCGGAAATGCTTTCCCGCCGTAATGCCGGTCACGGGCGAGCCCGCTTTCCACTGCGAAATCTGGCTCACCCTCACACCGGCCCGTGCGGCAAGCGGCGCTAGCGAGAGATTGATCGCACGCGCCCGCTCCTCGAGCTGATTGAGCTCCGCGGCGAGGACCGCCGGCGGGACAGACACAAAGGGTGAGGCAAAGAAATCCGTCGCCATGGGACAGCTCCCGGTGGGACCGGTAAAGGCCGGGTTTGCAGAGGTTATCCCGCCGGCAGCCCCACGAAAGAAAGTCCTTCGACAAAATTATTCTGCGCGCGAGTGTGCGCCACGCTCGCGGGTCAAAGCTCGATGTTTTCAGACCCGCCCCCCGGGGATTTGATTGGCGAGCTCACGTCCAGTCTCGGCGGAACCCGCGCCTCGAGCTCAATCACACGAGCCCGAAGGGTGAGGTAGTCGACCAGCGCCCGGACTTGCCCCCAAGCGACGCCGCACACCCGACTGTCGCGGGTGACCGCTTCAATCTTGGCCGCGAGCTCGCGCAGCTCGGCTGCCACGGGCGGGCTCATGCGACGCGATCCCGTGAAGGCTTAGGCGGCGGCCAGGACTTGAAGACGATCCTGCCCCAATAAATCTGCTTGGCCGCGGCCTCCTGCTCGACGATCTTGAAAGCTTCATAGGCACCCGGCTGAGCGGAAGCCGAGCAGGCCCCTTTCGCCGCCATCTCCTTGAGCGTCGACCAGAAGGCGAGGTGCTGGCGGGGGCTAGTCGGGTACGACATGGTCCCGCTGCCTTCTGTTGTATCTAGGACTCTCCCAGGAGAGATAAGGAATAGGAATGGACCTGGGGTGCGTAGACGCGTCGAATGCGAAGCGTGCAGACTTCGCCCCCGGCGCGTGCAGACTGCGACGGCGAAGCGTGGACGCGCCGGTCAGCGGGGGCCGCATATCGACACCCGCGGGCTATGCGACCCGTCCCTTTCCACCCTGATAAGCCGGGCCGCCGCCAGCTTTCGGACGGCTCGCCGTTTGCTGTCTTTGTTGACGCCCCACGCAGCCAAAGCCCGGTTCGTGAGCGCGAAGCTCTCGGAGAGACTGAGCGCCTGCCGCAAGCGTCGCTCGCGCAGGATGTAGAGCCACACGGCCAGCTCGTGCGCACCGTCGAGCGCCCGAAGGCCAGCCAACAGCTCGCGCTCCGTCACATGGACAAACGGTTCCGTCTCACGTTTGGCTTCGCGCTTCGATCGCTTTGCCGGCGCCTCAGCCTCGAGCTCTGGCCTGTAGCGCAGAGACTCGAGCAGCTCCGCGTCGCTTATGTCCTCATCCATAGGCCGCGCTCTCCACGCGGTTGAGCAGGCGCATCACCCGTCGCCACATGACGCGGCCGCGCGGGTCGTCGTAACGGTCGGGCCAGCGGATGATGGTCGCGTCGGTTCTGAGCTCGAAACCCGCCAGCACGATCCGGGAGGCGGTGCGCATGTGCCTTTGTAGCGCCGTCGCCGCCTCCTCGATCTCCTCGGCGGGAGCTTCGGCTAGGAAGGCGTCATGTACGGGGGCGCAGATGCCGATCCCGCGCTCTGTCCCAAGGCAGGCCGCGATGCGCAGCATTTCTGAGCCGTTCCCTTGCATCGGGAAGTTCTGAATCGAGCGCGGGTTGGGGTCTTCCTGCGTGCTCTGGTGCCAGCCAAAGACTGTTTGGATGTCGAGCCCGATCAAGGCGGCGTCGACGTTATTCTGCGACCAGCGCCAAAAGCGGGGGTAGGTCTCGCGAAACTTGCGCAGGAGCTCGCGTGCCTCGAGCGGCAAGATGCCGAGACGCAGGGCGAGGCCTTCGGATCCCATGCCGTAGGACACGGCGAGCGTCGTGACCTTGAAGAGATCGCGCTCCCGCTTGTGCGTCTCTTTCGTCGCCTCGGGCGGCACGGCGCCGGCGAGTCGAGCGGTGGTGAGGTAAGGGTCGCCGCTTCGGTACGCCTCCAGCATCCGCTCGTCGCCGGAGAGCGAGGCGGCAATTCCAAATTCCTGCGACGACCAGTCCGCGTAGACGAGCGCCGAGCCCCGCTCCGGCCGGATCAAGCCGCGTAACCAGACGCTCGGTCCGAAGACGAATTTGGCGTTTGATGGCTGGTTGCGGCCGGTCTTCGAGGCAAAGACAGAAAGCAGCGCCCGGTTGCGCCCATCGTGACCGACCGAGAGCTTGGAAAGCCGCAGCTCCGACAACGAGCTGCGCAACTCCCGCAGCGGCGAAATGCGCGGCTCGCTTTTGGCAATTTCGCGGAAGGTCTTGTCCTTCAGGTCAAGTTGCCCGCCCGGCAACCGCGGCCAGGGGATGCGCTCGCGAGCGAGGTAGCGCTCGAAACGCTCTTGCCGGAACGATGTCCCGTCATACACGCCATAGTCTTGATCGATGTCGGCGATGAGCGCCGTCTTGATGTTCTCCCACTGCGCCTTCAACAAGGTGAAGGTCGGAACATCGATCGGGACACCGCGCCACTCGATCGCCGCTGCCGCCTTCATGAAGCGCCCCCGCAACAGCGCACGGGGGAAATCGATCTCGAGCGCCATACGCGTGAAGAGCTGCGCCAACGAGTCGACGTCGCTTTGACAGTAGTCGAGGATCCGGGCCCGCTCCTCCTCGCTCCACGGCCCGCCGCGCATAACGAGCCCGCGGCCTGCTTCCTTCTGGTCGCCGCTAATGTGATCGAGGCCGTAATAGACGAGCGCCCCGAGCTCCCCGCGGCCGGCCGGGAGAGAGACGCCGTTTGTGAGGCTCCGGAACTCCGAGAAGCAATCGATGAGGTTCGTCGGGAGAGGCCAATTCAACGCGAGGTGGGTGCCGCATTCGGCCGACGCATAAAACGCGACATAGAGGCTTTGCGCGTCGGTCCGGAACGGCGGCAGGGCAGAGAACTCGCCCCGCCACTGCCGCACCAAGCGCCCCGATCTGAGCTCGCGTGCAACGACGCAAACCGGATCGGGACGCTCGCCGGCCGGGGCGTAGAACTCCGTGTCGACGACCCAGACCTCTTTGAAGGCGTCGAGGGTCACAACCGGCCCAAGAGCGCCTTGACGACGGCAAGGTGAACGAGTGGCACCGCTCGGCCGGGATCGCCGCCAGCCGGGCCATGGACAAGTGGGTGCGCGTGACCGCCAACAAAGCGCTCGGCGGGTATGAGCTCTTCGAGGCGACAAACCAGCCACCCGACCCGGAGTGGCCCGAGCTCAGCTTCGGCACCATGCTGCAGCTCGCCTTCATCGATCGAGGCCGCGTTGTCGACAGCCTCGAGCACCCCGTCGTCAAGGCGCTCTTGGGCCGGTTGTGACCCTCGACGCCTTCAAAGAGGTCT
>Ga0126304_10000414_pt1 | contig 16868 bp, 14 predicted proteins | sample Plot25_FD_92538 | JGI IMG/M metagenome (GOLD analysis project Ga0126304, IMG submission 92538) | Serpentine soil microbial communities from UC McLaughlin Reserve, CA, USA - Plot25 | ecosystem: Environmental > Terrestrial > Soil > Grasslands | place: USA: UC McLaughlin Reserve, Lake County... | reverse complement strand
GTTCTCTTGGCCTGTTCTCTTGGCCTGTTCTCTTGGCCTGTTCTCTTGGCCTCGTCGGTCGTCTGGATCGGTGCGAACCGGGGTACAAAAAGCCCCTCGCTGGGCGAGGGGCATCTGGCGCGGGTCCCGGGCCTGTCTCGGCCCGGCCGCGCCTACGCGATAAGTACGAGGGTTCGCGGCCCGATCTTCTGCCTGATGAACACGGTCGAGCCAGTGTACGGGCGTGGGTTCCCCTGTCAACCCACCGGTTGGGTGACCCGCGCAGGAACAATCAGCCGACACGCCGTAGTCGTTCGGAACCGCTCAGCCTTGACCGGAAACGATCACTCCGGCTAGGGTCTCGCGCCGTGGGCCCCGATCCCCAGCTCGACGCGGTGATCGCGGCGGTGCCGGAATGGCGGGGGCACGAGCCGGCCATCACCCCCATCGAGGCAGGGCGAACCAACCGCAACTATCGGGTCGAGGTGGGCTCCGCGACGTTCTTCCTCCGGCTCTCCCACGAGGACACCGCGCTGCTCGGCATCGACCGCGTGGCCGAGTACGAGGCCGCGCTCGCCGCCGCGGCCTCCGGGGTCGGGCCCGAGGTCGTCGTCCACCTGCCCGAACACGGGTGCCTGATCACGGTCTGGGTGCCGGGGGAGCCGCTCACCGAGGGCGACATGGAGCGGGAGTCGGTGCTCGCCGACGTCGTGCGCGTCGTCTCGACGATCCACTCGGGACCCGCCCTCCCGGCGACCTTCGACGCGTTCCGCATCGTCGAGGCGTACCGCCGCGTGTCCCTGGAGCGCGGCGTCCCGATCCCCGAGGCCTACGGACCTGCCCACGCTCACGCCGAACGGATCGAGGCCGCGTTCGCCCGTGCGCCGATCCCCGCCCGGCCGTGCCACAACGACCTCCTCGCCGACAACTTCCTGAAGGGGACCGACGGGTTCTGGCTCGTGGACTACGAGTACTCGGGGATGGGCGACCCCTTCTTCGACCTGGGCAACCTCTCGATCAACAACGGGCTCTCGGAGGCGTCGCAGGAAAAGCTGCTCCGGCTGATGTTCGGCGAGCCGACCGACGCGCATCGCGCCCGACTGCGGCTGATGCGGATCATGTCGGATTTCCGCGAGGCGATGTGGGGCGTGATCCAGCAGGGCCTGTCCCCGCTCGACATCGACTACGTCGCCTACGCGGACAGGCACTTCGACCGACTCTCACGTTCGATGGCGGACGAACGGTTCGAGGCGTGGCTGGATCAGGCCGCCGAGGCGATCTGAGGTGGCCGACGATCGGGCGCGGGTCGTGATCGTCGGCGGCGGCGTCGCTGGGGCGAGTATCGCGTATCACCTGGCCGAGCTCGGCTGGTCCGATGTCGTCCTCGTCGAGCGGAGCGAGCTCACGAGCGGCTCGACCTTCCACTCGGCCGGGCTCGTCGGTCAGCTCCGGTCGAGCGTCAGCCTGACGAAGATGATGATGTATGGCGTCGAGCTCTACCGCCGGCTCGGACCGGAGACCGGCATCGATCCTTCTTGGCACGAGGTCGGTTCGCTCCGGCTCGCATCGTCCAGGGAGCGGATCGAGGAGCTCCAGCGGCTGGCCGGGTGGGGCCAGACCTTCGATCTGCCGCTGCGCATCGTCTCGACGGAGGAGGCCCTCGAGCTGTGGCCGCTGTTCGACCCGGAAGGGGTCGAGGGGGCGGCCTACCTTCCCACCGACGGGTACCTAGACCCGACGAACCTGACGATAGCCCTCGCGGAGGGCGCCAAGCTTCGCGACGCACGCGTGTGGACCGACACGAGGGTCACCGGCATCGAGGTCGAGGGCGGGCGCGTGGCCCGCGTGCGGTTCGCCGAGCGCGACCCGGTCGAGACGGACGTCGTCGTGAACGCGGCCGGTATGTACGCGAACCAGGTCGGAGCGCTCGTCGGGGTGGAGGTGCCGGTCGTCCCGTTCGCGCACCAGTACCTGCTCACGAAGCCGATCGAGGGGGTGCGCGCGGAGATGCCCACGATCCGGGACCCAGACCGGCTCGTCTACTTCCGTCCGGAGGCGGGCGGCGGGCTGGTTGCCGGTGGCTACGAGCGAAACCCAGCACCGTGGAACTGGGAGCAGGGGCCCCCCTCTGACTTCAACCACAGGCTGCTCGACGAGGACTGGGAGCGGTTCGAACCGCTCGCGGACGGGGCCTCCTCGCTCGTGCCGGCGATGCAGCAAGCCGAGATCGTCCGCATGATCAACGGACCCGAAGCCTTCACGCCGGACGGCGAGTTCATCCTCGGCGAGTCCACCGTCCGAGGCTTCTTCGTCGCGACGGGTTTCTGCGCCCATGGGATCGCGGGCGCTGGCGGCGTAGGCAGGGTGATGGCCGAGTGGATCGTCCAGGGTGAGCCCGAGCTCGACGTATGGAAGATGGACATCCGCCGCTTCGGCCCCCACTACCGTGCTCGAGGTTACGCGCTCGCGCGTGCGGTCGAGATCTACGCCACCTACTACGACATCCATTATCCGAACGAGGAGCGGCAGGCCGGACGTCCGCTCAAGACGGGGCCAACGTACGAACGGTTGCAAGCGCTCGGTGCAGCGTTCGGCGAGAAGGCAGGTTGGGAGCGGCCGAACTGGTTCGAGCAGAACACCGACGAACGATTCGAACACCTGCGTCCCCGGGGATGGGCAGGTCAGCACTGGTCGACGGCCATCGCGGCGGAGCACGTCGCGACGCGGGAACGGGCGGCGCTGTTCGACGAGTCCTCGTTCGCGAAGATCGACGTCTGGGGGGTTGACGCGTGCGCATTCCTGCAGCGGATCTGTGCGAACGACGTCGACCGACGTGCGGGCACCATCGTCTACACCCAGCTGCTGAACGCGCGTGGCGGCATCGAGTGCGATGTCACCGTCACGCGCCTGGGGACCGACCGGTTCCGCATCATCACCGGAACGGCGTTCGGAACCCACGACCTCGTCTGGATCACGAAGCAGCTCGGACCGGCCGACGATGTCCAGATACGAGACGTGACAGGCTCGCTCGCGTGCTTCGGCCTGTGGGGCCCGAGCGCGAGGACGATCCTCGAACAGGTGACGAGCGGAGACGTATCCGATGCGGCCTTCCCGTACATGACCGCCCAACAGATCGTCGCGGGGGACGTCCCGTGCCTTGCCGCTCGGGTGACCTACGTGGGTGAGCTCGGGTGGGAGCTGTACCCACGCGTCGAGCTCGCGCGCTCACTGTGGGATGAGCTCACCGCCGCCGGCGAAGGATACGGCCTGATGCCGGCCGGGTATCGCGCGATCGATTCGCTCCGTCTGGAGAAGGGCTACCGAGCGTGGGGGTCGGATATCACGCCCGAAGACACCCCGCTCGAAGCGGGGCTCGGCTTCGCTGTCGATATGCGGAAAGACTTCGTCGGCCGCGACGCGCTCGAGCGGCTCCAGGAGGCCGGTCTCTCCCGGCGCCTCCGGTGCTTGGTCCTCGCTGAGGCGCGGGCCATGTGCCTGGGTAACGAGCCCGTGTTCGCGAACGGTCTGGTCGTGTCCAGGGTGACCTCCGGCGGGATCGGGCACACCCTCGGCGTGAGCATCGCCTTCGCGTACCTGCCTCCCGAGCTCAGCGACGCCGGCACATCCCTCGCGGTCGAGGTGTTCGGTGATCGTGTGGACGCGAGCGTTGCGGACGATCCGCTCTACGATCCGACCGGCGAGCGCGTTCGCGGCTGAACTCAGTCGCGGCCGAAAGAGTTGCCATTCCAGTACGCGCGGATCCGCTTGGTGCGCCAGCCCTTGACGGCGAGATGGAGCTCGTCGGGGAGACCGTGCTCGCTGGTGTCGATCAGCACCTCCAACCCATCCCCGTCGAAGCGCACGAACTCGTGCTCGATGCCCGGCGACTCCGTCGAGGCCTCGAGGGCGAACACGTCGGCGCCGCCGGTCGGAGCATCCAGCGTCAGCGGCCACACGAAGACCTGCCCGCCTCGCTCCCGCACGAACGCGACCGCCGCTTCCGCGGCAACGACCCGCACCCGATCAGGTTCAACCATCGAACCGGCGGCCGTCAACCGTTGGCCGCGGAGATCCAACGGCCGATGTCGTCGGACTCGAAGACCGCGAGGGCGCGCTCCCACCGCTCGACCGACCAACCCCAGAAGTCGTACTCGATCGTCGAGATCGTGGCCTGGATCGCGGCCCACAGCGTCCAGCCGACGTCGGCCATCAACGCCTGGAGGTTCATCCGCGCCAATCGGTCCTCGCGCAGTCCGCCGAAGTAGGCCTCGCAGAGCGTCGCCCGAAGCTCCTGGTCGAAGCCGCATTCCTGGGCCGTGTCTCCCAGCTCGAAGCATGGATCGTTGTTCCCGCTGTACTCGAAGTCGACGATCCACAGCCGCCGCCCGTCGTCGATGTAGTTCTCCGCGAGCAGATCGTTGTGGCACGGCACGGCCTGCACCGGGTTCGAGGAGAACGCGCGCTCGATCTCCCGCACCCGGTCCAGGCGCTCGCGGAACCCGCCGGGGATCGCGACGCGGCGGTCGTCGCAGACGCCGAGGTAGAACTCGGTGAGTCGGAACATGTCGAAGTCTTCTCGGAACCGCGGCGAGGTGTGGAGGAGTCGGAGCGATCCGGCCATCCGTCGGGCCTGTTCGGGCGTTCGAAGGGCGTCGCCGGACATCGTGGTTCCCTCGACGAACTCCAGGATCATCACGTCCCATCCGCGGAGGACCTCGATCACCGCGGGCGAGACGCCGGTCGTTGCCGCGGCCTTGGCGTTGTGGCGCTCGTTCTCCCGGTCGACGGCCAGGAGCTCGGTCGAGCGCCCCGGGATCCGAACCACGAACTTCTCGCCATCGGCGACGATCAGGTAGTTCGCGTTGGTCAGCCCGCCGGACAGCTCGGAGACCTGGAGCTGCTTGCCCGCAAAGATCCCCGCGCGAGCGACCACGCGCTCGATCGTCGGCCGGTCCATCAGCTCCGCACCCGCGTGTGCTTGGGATCGACCACGACGTCCTGGGCTACCTCGGCCGGGATGAGCTCTCCGAACACCTCGACCCTGACCTCCGATCCCGGCCCGAAGGCGGCCGGGAGGTACGCGAGCGCGATGTTCCGGCGCACCGTGAAACCGAACGCGCAGCTTCTCACGCGCCCCACCACGCCTCGGCCGTCGTCGACGGCTTCGCCACCGTAGATCGGCAGGTAACGCTCGGCACCGACCATCAACGTCCGGAGCCGCGTGGCCGGCGGCTCGGTTTGCCGAGCCGCGAGGATCGCGTCCCGCCCCACGAACGCCTTCGAGACGTCGACGCAGAAGCCGACCCCGGCCTCGTCGGGCTTGTCCGCCGCCGTGAGATCCGTCCCATACGCTCGGTACCCACGTTCCAGCCGCAGGCCCTCGAGCGCCCGGTACCCGCATGGCTCCACCCCCAACGGCCGGCCGGCCTCGGAGAGCCGATCCCACACGGCGACGGCCCATCCCGGTTCGGTCCAGAGCTCCCACCCGAGCTCACCGACCCAACTCACGCGCTGCGCGACGACCGGCGCGCCTCCCACGCGCAACTCGCGCGAGGTCAGGTAGGGGAACGCCTCGTTCGAGACGTCGCCGTTGGTGACGGCCCCCAGCAGCTCGCGCGCGAGCGGCCCCCACAACCCGATCACCGCGAGTTCGTCGGTCACCTCGCGGAGCTCCACCCGTCCGTCCTCGGGTCGGACGTGCATGCGTATCCAACCCAGGTCGGCGTCAACGGTCGCCGAGCCGGTGGTCACCCGGAAGCGATCCTCCCCCAGGCGCGTCACCGTGACGTCGGCGACGATGCCGCCGCGTTGGTTCAGGAACTGGGTGTACACGATCGATCCGAGCGGTCGGTCGATCCTGTTGTCGCAGACGCGCTCGAGCAGGGGGAGCGCGCCGGGCCCATCGACCTCGATCTTCCCGAAGGAGGTGAGGTCGATCAGGCCGGCACCCTCCCGGAACGCGGCGTGCTCCGCCCCGAGCCGCCCGAACCACGGCGGCCGCGTCCATCCGAAGGCTCGCTGGTCGGCGCCTGCCCGGCGCCACGGCTTCCCCGGCTCGAAGAACTCGGCGCGCTCCCATCCGTTCTTCGCGCCGAAGACGCAACCGAGCTCCTGCATCCTCGAGTGCAGCGGCGAGATGCGCTTGGGGCGGCCCCACTCATCCTGATCGAACGGAAAGCGGAGAAGGTAGTAGTGACGATAGGCCTCGCGCGCCTGCTCGGCGGCGAACGCCGGGTCGCGGTGCACCCGTCCGAACCGCCAGGCCCTGTACGACGTGAGGTCGAGCTCGGTCTCACCATCGACGACCCATTCCGCGATCGCCTTGCCGATCCCGCCCGCGCCCCCGAACCCGTTCAGCGACAGGCCCGCCGCGACGAAGAACCCGGGGATCCCGGGGATCGGACCCAGGAGCGGGTTCGCGTCGGGCGTCATCGCGTCCGGATGACACACGAGCTTGAGGACCTCGGCCCCCTCCAGGAATGGGAATCTCCTGATGGCGCCCCGCATCAACGGTTCGAACCGCTCCTGATCCGGCGGGAGCGAGCGCGACGCGTGGTCCCAGGGCGCACCGTCTATCCACCGCGCGTGCGGATCCCCCTCGTAGCCGCCGAACAGGACCCCGCCGTGCTCGGCGACGCCGTAGACGAGGTTGTCGGGATCTCGGAAGCATGGCGTGTCCGAGGGGAGCTCGTTCCCGGCGACCGCCTTCAGCGCAACGTGCTGGTGGTCGACGGGCGTCGACGGCACGAACGCGCCGGCCATCTCGGCGACGCGGGGCGCCCAGATCCCGGCGGCGTTCACCACCGCCTCGCACTCGATCCGGCCGGTCTCGGTCGTGACCGCTCGCACCTCGCGCCGAGAACCGAGCTCGATGCCGGTCACCCGGCAGCCCGTCCGGATCGTCGCACCGAGCTCGCGGGCGGCCGCGGCCAGGGCATACGTGGCCGTGTGCGGATCGAGGAAGCCGTCGCCCGGAACCCAGACGGCACCGAACAGCGATGCAGGACCCGCCGCCGGCAACAGGTCGAGCGCCTCACGGGGGGAGACGAGCTCGACATCTAGCCCGATCCCCCGCGCGCGCGAGACACCCCGTTGGAGCTCCCCGAGCTGCTCCGGGCTCGAGGCGAACCGAAGGCTCCCCACCGTCTCGAACACCCCGAGCTCGCGATACAGCTCGATCGAGTATCGGCGGAAGCGCATCATCGTCGGCGAAGGATTGAACATCGTGACCAACCCGGCCGCGTGTGCGGTCGAACCGCTCGTCAGGTCGGCCTTCTCCACGAGGAGGACGTCATTCCACCCGGCCCTCGCCAGGTGCAAGGCCACACTGCAACCCGTCACGCCGCCGCCGATGACGACGGCGCGGGCGCGCTCGATCATCTCCCCTCCGACGGGTGGGGCGGGGACCAGCCGCCCCACCGGATCCAAGGCCGTCCCTATTCGGGTGGGATCTCCGAGAAGGCGTACTCGACCTTGAGGCCTCGCTGAGCCCTGAACGTGCGCATGATCCAGTAGACGATGATCCCGAACGCCGCCGTGCCCGCGACGATGTAGTACGGGAACGCGTCGCTGGAGAAGGCGAGACCGAGATCGTCCACGAACAGGAACGACCCCACCATGAAGCCCCCGAACAGAAACCCGAGCGCACCGAACACCGTGACCATTGGCAGGTTGCCGAACCGGTACTGGGCGCCCGGCGACGCCTGATACAGCTTGGCGGCTCGGTACGGGAGCAACGCCGCCGCCAGCGCCGACAGCGTCATCACCGCGCCGTTCGCGAAGGTCACGCCCAGCGTCCAACGGATCCACTCGGAGTACTTGTTGTACGCGATGATCACCGGTACCGCCGCGAGGAAATACGCGATGTGCGCGTTGAGCGGCGTCTTCAGCCTGGGATGCACGCGAGCGAACCAATCGGGAAGCAGACCGTCGAGTCCTTGCGCCACCATGATCCTCGTCGTCCCGATATAGCAGTTACAGACGATCTGGAACGAGTTCAGGATGTATCCCACGCCGATGATCGCGATGAGGATCGGGCTGGACGTCATCGCGACCGCAATCATGTTCGGCATGAGGAACGTGCCGGCGATCGTCGCCTCCGGTACGCCGAGCCAGTAGCCGGACGATGCCACGAGGATCCCGTCGTTTCCGATCCCCTGCTTCATCCCGACGGCGAGCAGGACGAGCAAACCCGCCGTCGCGATCAACGACCCCACGATGATGAACAGCTGATTCCGGAACACGTGAGCGTTCTTGATCTCGCCGCCCTGCTCGACCGAGTACGTGGCCCACTGCAGACTGGTCCAGGCGATCGGAGCCACCATCAGCGTGCCGAACAGCCAGAACGGCGGGTTGAAGTTCACACCGGCATCGGCGGCGGCGGCCTTCGCGGTCTCGAAGAAGTTGGCCGACCCACCGGTCGCGAGCGCGAATTCGTTCAGCTTGTCGGTCGCGTCGGTCGGGTTCGTCGTGAAGAAGAGCAGGAGCATCACGCCGAACGACGCCAGGATCGCGTACCACATCACGTACTGGAAGCGCACGTAGTTCCTGAACCCGCTGACGAGGAGGACCAGTGAGACCAGCGCGTTCAGGATGCTCACCACGATGATCCCGTTGGCCGTCGCGACGTTGGTCCCCCAGTTGATCAGGGTCTGGTTCTCGAGCGACACACCGAGCCCGATCAGCGTGGGTGCGAAGCCTAGGACGGCGAGCAGCCACCCGGACAGCGCGACCCATTGGAGGATCCAGACGACGAAGAAGGCGAACACGACCGTGAACCCGAACCCGCCACCGAACACGCGGCTCTGGAACACGTAGTCGCCGCCCGAACGTGGTAACGCCGTCGCCAACCACGTATACGCCAGCGCGATCGGCAACTCGAACACGAACGCGAAGACGATGCCCAGGACGAGGTTCGACCCCTGGAACGCGGTCGGAGCCCACACGTACGTCCAGGGGAAGATGATCCCCATTGTGAGGATGTTGTAGATGAACGCCGAATACGGCGACATCACGCGAACCAAACCGGACGCTCGCCTCGTGAAAACCTGTGGTGCTACGGCTTCCGCCATCTCCCCTCCTTGCAGGCGCGGGCTAGCCGGATGTGAACTGCTGGCCGACCACCTCACCACCCCTGATCGCCACGATCAGGCCTCGCAGCACCCCCTCCCCGTACTCGCTTCCAGGGTTGAACGCGGGCGTTCTCCCGTAGCGGTTCATCCCGCGCGACTCGTGGATGTGGCCGTGGAGCCCCACGGTGGGCTGATACCTCCTTAGCGCATCGGTCACCGCCTGCGAGCCTGCGCCGTAGTACACGGGCTGCCGGTTCGCGATCACGGGTGTCGGCGGCCATACCGAGGCGTCAAGCTTCAGGCACGTGTCCAGGCTGGAGTCGAGCGGGGGGCAATGGAAGTTGAAGACAGCCCGCGACGGGTCGGGAACCTCGGCCACCACCTTCTCGATCACCTCCGCGATCTCCGGCTCGGTCTTTTCGCGAGGCGTCTGCCAGGGCGTCGGCGTCGAGTATCCGACCGTCACGAGCACGTGCTCGTCGTCGATCGGGACGACTCGGTTCTCGGCGTTCACCACCCGGTCCCGGGGGGCCTCGTCCAGCGCCGTGAGCACCTCGTCGGTGTCGTCGTTGCCTCCACAAAGGTAGGCGCGCACGCCGCTCCCCTCGAGGCGCTCCTCGGCAAGAGCGACCCAGTCCGCCAGACGCTCCTTGGCCAGGACGTCGAACAGCGTGTCGATGCGATCCTGCTGCCCCTCGTAGGTCCGATACTCGTCCGGATCCATCTCCTGCCAGTAGAAGCCGAGCGTCTGGAGCGTCCGCTTGAACCTCTCCATCTCCTCCTCGCCGCGGATGTGATGGTTCTGACCCTGAAGCCTGGCGCGATAGGTACCGTCCGCTTCACGCACGATCGGGATCAGCAGCTTGCCCATGAGGTCACCGCCGAACACCAACGCGTCCACCTCGTAGAACTTCGCCGCGTTCAGGAACTTCCTGTACGTCGGCTCGGAGCCGTGGATGTCGCAGGCGTAGAAGATCCGGGTCGGCTCGCCCCCGGTCCTCCCCTTCTTCCAGAACGGCATGGGGTCAGAGCTCCTGGACGTGCTCGGCCAGCTCGCTCACCTCGCGGTACCACTTCTTGCGATCGCCGATCTTGGCTCGCATCCTCCAGCCCATCGACTTCGGCTCGTCCTCGATGCGCTGCATCGCGGCGTCCACCTGTGCGACGACGCGCCCGGCCTCCTCTACGGTCAGATCGTACGCTCCGGCGGCTTGCCGCACCTTGCCCAGGTTCATCGTGAGCGTGCGCCACCACCCCCAGTCCTTCGCACACACGCCGGCGACCAGGCCGATGTTGATCACGTCCCCGTCCTCGTCGCCGAGAGGGTGTTCGAGCAGGAGCATGATCGTGTCGATGATGTCCTTCTCGTTGATCTGTACGATCTGCATCTTCTGCATCAGCATCTCGGCCAGTGGGATCGTCGCCTCGTGGGTCTCGAGACGACCCTTCCACGGGATCGTGTGACAGAACTCCAGTTTGTCGAGGAACACATCCAGGTGGAGACCCGTCCGAGGGTGGTTCAGGACCATCCGAGACCCCTCGGACTCGACGTACGTGAAATCGTCCTCGACGAAACCCTCGTTCGCGAGGAGGGCTCGGACCTTCTTCACGTCCCTGCCATACGCCGCGAAATCGATGTCCGTGTAGACACGCTTCAGCGTCTCCTGCAGGTGGGCGTGACGGGGACAGCGCTTCGCGAACGCGAGCGCGCCGAGCAGCCGAAGCGCCACACCCTGTCCGTCGGCGAGCGCGACGAGCCGGTCGCCCTCGGCCTCGAACGCCTGCTTATCCACCGACCACCGCCTCGGCCATGTCGTCCGCGATCACGACTCGAAGGCCCTCCTCCGTGAGCTGATCACGGAGCTCGGGGCCGACCCCGGAGTCCACGACGAGAGCGTCCACGCGCTCGAGGGGCGCGACCACGAAGTCGGCGACCGTCCCGATCTTCGTGTGATCGGCAACGACGATCACCGTCCCGTGGGTCTGCTCGATCATGAGGCGAGCGATCTCCGCCTCGGCGGCCGCCGGCGTGGTCAGCCCCGAGCCGATACTGAGGCCCTCGACGCCGACGAACGCCTTCGTCGCATGGGTGCGCCGGAGGGCCTCGGTGGCGAAGGGCCCGACCACGGAGTTGCTCGGCGCCCGGTACTGGCCGCCGAGCAGGAGGAGCTCCACTTCGCGATCAGCGGCCTCGAGCGCGATGCCGACGTGGTTGGTCACCACCTTCGCACCCGGAGCGCGCAGATGTCGGAAGACCTCCAGCGTGGTCGTCCCCCCATTCAGGTACACGGCGTCGCCGGGCTCGACCATCGCCGCGGCGGCCTGACCGATCGTCCGCTTCTCGGCGCTCTGCCGTGCGATCGCCTCCCGGTACGCCGGCTCGGTCCTCATCCAGTGGGTCGCCACCGCCCCGCCGTGCGTGCGCTCCAGCAGGCCCCGGCGCTCGAGCGCCTCAAGGTCCCGGCGGATCGTGACCTCGGACACACGAAGCTGATCCGACAGCGACGCGACCCTCACGACGCGACGCTCGCGCAACAGTTCCTGGATCCGCCGATGTCGCTCGGCGGGAAGCCACTGCTCTACGCTCGTCATGCCGATGCGCCGACCCTCACATCCGATGACCGAACCAGCGCGAGTCTGTTCCCTTCCGATCATGTTCGCAAACGGGAGGAGCCTCCGCGGCCTCGCCCGCACGCCGAGCCGCCGGCGAGTCCTGGCGGTGGACCTTGATGATCGGCTCCCCGACGAGGCAACGTACGCCGAGCTCACCGAGCAGCTGGAGTCGGCGAGGACCAAGCTCGATCCCGACCTCGCACCGGCGCTGAGTGTCGAATGCTTCGACGTGGGCACGTCGGCGCAGATCATGCATGTCGGGCCGTACGCGCCGGAACGCGACAATCGAACGGCTGCACGCCGGCAGCCGAGACCGGCTGCGGGCGCGTCGTCGACACCACGAGCTCTGGGCGACGCGCGACGTACGGCGCCCGAACCCTGAGGACGATCTTGCGTCGAACGGTGGATCGAGCACGCCTGGGGTCGGGACGCTCCGGTGCCCGTCGGGCCTAGGACCTCATCTGGATCGAGGAGACGAGCCCTGCGACGGCATCCCGTCAGCGGCCGTAGAGGCATGCGATCGCGGCTCCGACGAGGCCACCGGCCACAAGGGCTCGGATGCGCATCACGACCACATCCGCGGATGAACACTTGGTGTGTTCCCGCCGATCCCTCGAAACACTTGCGGACACGGCTCATCCATTCGTGTGACGAGAATCACATCCAACAGATGACGAGGATCACATCCAACGAACGCCCTACGGTGGCTACCGTACGTGTTGGCGGATATCCGCCAGGAGGAAGAACACGTACATGGAGCACCTGCGCGTGGGCATCCTGGAGGACGACGAGGTTCTGAGTCGAGGCCTCGTCGCGATCCTCACCGAAGAGGGCTGTTCGTGCATCGATCTCGATAGTGCAGGAGACGTGTCGCCTGAGGCAGCAAACGCCAAAGCCACCTTGGACGTCGCAGTCGTCTGCTCGAAGTCCGCGGGCGATCTCGAACTCTCGTGTCCGATCATCCTGCTCTCCGGACACACCCTGTCGGGTCAGGCGAGTCGTCACATCACCTCGAAGGTGATGGCAACGCTTCCCCACGACGGCCTGACCGCTGTCCACCTGCTAGCGAGTGTCAGGGCCGCAGCCGCCGGTCTTCGGGTCGAGCACGAGAACTCGGGTTCGCCCATCGAACCGATACTGGATCCCCGGCGCATCGAGATCCTCCGGCTCCTTTCGACCGGAGCGACCACCCGGACGATCGCCAAGGAGCTCGAGCTTTCCGAGCGAACCGTGAAGACGCTCGTCCACGACATCCAGTTGTCCCTCGGCACGGCTACGAGGGCTCAGGCGGCCGCAGAGGCTGTTCGCCTCGGCCTCATCTGAGTTCTTGTCCCGAGGGGTGCCCGAACGGGAGGGCAGCGGGTCTTCCTTGCCCATGTGACCGGACGATGGGGAAGGTGACGGCCACACTTTTCCCCAATGGTTGGGGCCGACGCTGGTGCGAAAACTGACGCCCACCGTGTGGAATGAGGACATCCGCTGCAGGGTCGGCACGTGTGCGTTGAAGGAGGTGGATCGACCGGAGCGCAGCGGACGCAACGGATCAGCGCGAAGGGAGGGATGGGCGAGTACTAAATGCCGGGGGAGAAGGTGGTTGTGTACCCGCGACCGGCGGACCATTCGCCGTAGGCCATTCGCGGGTTACGCATCCCCCAAATGAAGTACGGTAGAGGCTGGAGGGGAAAACCTCTCCACTGAAGAAAGGGGACCGCCCATGAGGCGATCCATGTTCGTAGGCGCAGCGGTTTTCCTTACGCTGCTCATGGGCTCGACGGCCGCGATGGCCGCTAACCCACACCTGAAGGGTCGCAACCCGGTGTCGTTCACCGACAACGGCCTCACCCTGACGGCAACGGTGTCTTACGCCGGGCTGGGGAACTTCGACACGCTGCAGAAGTTGGATGCCACGGCGAATCCCACGTCCACGTGCACGAACCCCGCTGGAGCAACCCAGCCGCCGGGGCAGAACCCCGCCGAGGTCGACGTCACGGGATCGACCGCGGTTCCTGCCGGTGACATCAAGAACGGGAACGTCACGATCACGACCGTGACGAGCGCGCCGACGACTCCGATCCCGGGCGCTCCTGACTGTCCGAACCCGCAGTGGACCGAGAACATCACGGACATGGCGTTCACCTCTGCCACGATCACACTGTTCCAGGACTCGAACGAGAACGGGATCTTCGATGCCGGTGAGCTCGTGCTGACCGTGAGCTGCACGTTCAACGCACCGACGTCGAACGGCCCCGTGCCGACGTCGGGCTTCAGCTGCACGACGGCCTAGCTCGAACGGCCTGACCGACCTTGAGGGGCACCGATGGGGTGCCCCTCAAGTTTTTCCCTTCCCTCATACCGTCCGCTCCAGGTGATCGGTGGAACGATCCCGGTAGGTCAAGGACCGCGCGCCCCGTGGGGCGGTGCCTTGGCCCCGGTTTACACAGACAAGACTTCAGCCGCCGCCTTAGCGCAACGTAGGTGCGGAGAAGGGGTGCAAGGAGATTATTTCGTCTGCACCCGAGAGCCGTCCGGAAGTCGCGCGTCCACCCAAGGTGACGTTGCGTCGACCCGAGACCCATGAGCGTCACGATCCGCCCGATCACATGGAGGACCGCCTCCTCCCCCTCAAACATCCGCCACCCTCTCGATCCGCCCTCAATGCTCCTTGTGCGTAGACCGAGCGGGGCACATGTGTCGGAGTGCGTTAACGACTTGGTGCACCTAGGCGACTGCGACGCTCCTAAGGCCCCTCCGGCGATTGCGGGCACGGGCGGTCAGGCGTCGGTGGACACCACGGGATTCCGTCCAAGTTGTGTCACCTCCCTCCTGTCTCCATCAGCGGCTGCGATGAACTCCCTGGCACACGGCCAGGGACCGACACCCTCGGGGCACTCGATAGCACTGAAACGCTCCGTGAACGCGAGGAGGTCTGCCTTTGTCTCCTGCAGCCCGGTGATCTCGGCATCAATCTCCGACACACGTCGCCTCAGTAGGTCCTCTGTGTGACCACACGGACAAAGACCGCGATCGCGCATGTCGCGGAGTTCCTTGATCTCCTGAAGACATAGTCCGATGCGTTGAGCACCCTTGATGAACCGGAGTCTCTCGACAGCATTGTCCCTCGTAGGCGCGGTAGCCAGATTCGGTGCGATCCGGCGAGGGAAGGAGTCCTGCGCGTTCGTAGTAGCGGATCGTGTCGACTGTCAGGCCAACGCGGGCTGCCAACTTCGAGACGGCCGTCGGCGGCGCGGACCGCGTCTCCGAGCGCGGACGCGCGCGAACGTAGGTCGGTCGCCAACGAGGCGGTCGACGGCACGACGCAATTCCTCATCCTCGAACCCGTAAGTGTCGAGGCGGATCCCCAGGCCGAGCTCCCGGATCCGCGAGGCCGGACCCGCCATCTTCCCGGGGCGGCGGGACGTGCAGACACTGGAGGCGTGCACGCCCCTCGGAACGGGTACGCCATCTCCATGGGCCGACCTGTTCACCGGTCGAAGACCACGGCAGGGGACCACGAACGAGTGGCGGTGATCACCGGCGCCTCGGCCGGCGTCGGTCGAGCGACGGCGCGCGCGCTCGCCCGGCGTGGATGGTCTCTCGGGCTCCTGTCGCGAGGCCGACGGGGGCTGGACGCCGCGCGCGAGGAGGTGTCGCGCGCCGGCGTCCGCGCTGTCGCCGTGCCTACCGACGTCGCGGACGCTGCGGCCGTCCGTGAGGCGGCCGACCGAGTGGAGCGGGAGCTGGGACCGATCGACGCGTGGATCAACAACGCCATGACGTCGGTGTTCGGACCGTTCCTCGAGGTGTCGTTGGACGACGTGCGGCGCGTCACCGAGGTGACGTACCTGGGCTACGTGCACGGCACCCGCGCGGCGCTGGAGTGCATGCGTGCGCGCGACCGGGGCGTCATCGTGCAGGTGGGATCGGCGCTCGCGTTCCGAGGGATCCCCCTGCAGGCGGCATACTGCGGAGCCAAGCACGCGATCCGCGGGTTCAGCGATTCGGTCCGTTGCGAACTCCTGCACGACCGAAGCAGGATCCGGATCTGCGAGGTCCACCTCCCGGCCCTGGACACCCCGCAGTTCCGGTGGGTCCGGTCGGTGCTGCGGCGCGAGGCACGACCGGTGCCGCCCATCTACGAGCCCGAGATCGCGGCCGATGCCATCGCGTGGATCCTCGAGCATCCTCGTCGCTCGATGTGGGTCGGCCCATCCACCGTCGGCACGATCGTGGCGAGCTCGATCGTGCCCGGCCTGCTGCTCGACCGGTTCCTCGCGAAGACCGGGTATCGGGCCCAGCAGACGCGCGAACCGCGGGATACACATCGTCCCGACAACCTCTATGCCCCGGTAGACGAGGACGTGGGCGCCCACGGACCGTTCGCGGGAGCGGCCCACGCCGGCACGATCCAGCTCCGACTATCCAAGCGCGTCCACGAGCTCGCAGGGTCGGCGGTGGCCGGGGCGAGCGCACTACTCGGCGTGGACGCTCACGGTCCTTCAGGAGGCTAGGGATGGACTGGGCGGGTTGGGCCGTGTTCGGGATCGCCGCCACCGTCACGCTCACGACGATCATGGTGGCCGCCCAGTTGGCCGGGCTCTCGCGCATGGACATCCCGTTGATGCTCGGCACGATGTTCACCGACCGCCCCGATCGCGCACGGTTCGTCGGCTTCCTCGTACACGTGGTCAACGGGCAGATCTTCGCGCTTGGGTACGCGGCGGCGTTCGCGGTGCTCGACCGGTCGGGTTGGTGGCTCGGTGCGCTGTTCGGTGCGTGGCACGGGATCGCCGCGCTCGTGGTGCTCGTGCCACTGGCCTCCGGGGTGCATCCGAGGATGGCCACCGAGCGATCCGGCCCCGTCCTCCACACGGTGCTCGAGCCGCCGGGCCTGCTGGCCCTCAACTACGGTCGCGAGACCCCCGCCGTGGCGCTGGTCGCGCACGTCACGTTCGGAACGATCCTCGGAGCGTTCCTCTCGCCCTGAGCTCGGCACGACCCAGCTCCACCGCCGCCTCGACCAACGCCGCGTGCGTGAAGGCCTGCGGGAAGTTGCCCTGGTGCTCCTTCGTCGTCGGATCGATCTCCTCCGCCAGCAAGCCGAGGTCGGTGGCGAGGGCGCGGGTGCCTTCGAACACCTCTCGTGCCTCGTCGAGCCGGCCCGAGATCGCCAGGGCGCGACTCGCCCAGAACGACGACGGGAGGAAG
>Ga0126304_10000413_pt1 | contig 16883 bp, 11 predicted proteins | sample Plot25_FD_92538 | JGI IMG/M metagenome (GOLD analysis project Ga0126304, IMG submission 92538) | Serpentine soil microbial communities from UC McLaughlin Reserve, CA, USA - Plot25 | ecosystem: Environmental > Terrestrial > Soil > Grasslands | place: USA: UC McLaughlin Reserve, Lake County... | reverse complement strand
CAGCAACTTCGAGATCGACGTCGACGCGAACCTCAAGGTCGACCACGCCGGGAACCTCGACTGGGCCAACGTCAGCGAGGTCCGCGCCATTGACGTTGCTACCGGGCAGGGCGACGACTCGTACAAGGGCGGCGTCAAGGAGGACACCGTCTGTCCGGACGAGACGACCGGCAGCATCCCGAACAACAAGAGTGACCTGAAGACGTTCGGCGTCTACGAGGAAGAGGGCGATCCCGGCTTCCTGCACCTGTTCTGGACCCGCGTCCAAGACCCAACCGGCACAACGCTCATGGACTTCGAATTCAACCAGTCCAGCACGGGCTGCACAGTGGGGCCCAACGTCGTACGCACGGCGGGCGACCTGCTGGTGGAGTACTCGATCGACCAGGGCGGCACCCGTGCGACCATCACGCTGCGCGAGTGGACCGGCAGCGCCTGGGGCCCCGCGAACGTGCTCGACCCAGCCGTCGCGACCGGCACCATCAACACCAGCCCGATTCCCGCAGCCGATGCCGATGGGCTCGGGTCGCTCTCGCCGCGTACGTTCGGCGAGGCGAGCATCGACCTCAGCGTCATCTTCGACGAAGGAAGCTGCGAGTCGTTCGGCAGCGCGATGCTCAAGAGCCGGGCGTCGGACTCCTTCACCTCGCAGTTGAAGGACTTCATCGCTCCGGTGCCGATCAGCCTGACCAACTGCGGCAAGGTCATCATCCGCAAGCAGACCGACCCAGACGGCAGCACGGCACTGTTCAACTACACCAAGACGTTCAACACCGACCCGGCATCGGGGAACACCTTCAGCCTGACCGATGACGGCGTCCAGACCTACACCGGCGTCCTGTTCGGCACCGGCTACACGGTCACCGAGGACTTGCTGACCCTGCCGGCCGGCTGGGACTTCGACAGTGTCGACTGCGACGTCGCTGCGAACCCAAGCGTCGGAGTCACACCGGATATCAATGGTGCCGTGGTGACGTTCGCCATCGACGACGAGGATGACGTGCTCGACTGCACGTACTTCAACAAGGCACGCGGCACGATCATCGTCGAGAAGATCACCGACGACGGCTTCGGATCGTTCGACTTCACGTCAAGCACCCTGACGCCGTCACCCTTCACCCTGACGACGACCGAGGCAGGCGATGCCGGGAAGGACTCCGAGACCTTCACCGACCTGGCGCCGGGCACCTACGACGTGGCCGAGACGGTGCCGGCAGGCTGGAACCTCGTCTCCGGGACGTGCGACGACGACGACGGGACCGATCCCGCCACGATCGTCCTCGAGGCCGGCGAGACTGTGACGTGCACGTTCCATGACGCGCGTCAGAAGGGCGCGATTCTGATCGTGAAGACACGCAAGCACGCCGAAGCAGGCGCGGGTGATCACGCCCACCCGGGCGTCACCTTCACCATCACCGGCGGTGAGCTGCCTGCAGCCGGCGTGACCGCGGTCACGAATGCGAGCGGTGAGGCCTGCGTGGACGGTCTGGTGCTCAGCTCCTTGGTCGGTGACTACACCGTCACGGAGACAGTGCCGGCCGGTTATGTCAGCGACGACGCGGACAAGGCCGTCAGCGTAACGGGCGAGTCGACCTGCGGCGACGACAGCGAGGCGTTGGTCAGCTTCCGCAACACGCCGCTGACCGACCTCAGCGTCTCGGTCGACTCGCAGGTCGACGGGGGTACCCACTCGTCGATTGTCTGTGAGGACGCCGCCGCCGTTGAGATCGGCAGCGCCGGAACCGGGTTTGACACCGACGACGTGAGTCTGGATGTGAACAACCTCCAGCCGGGCACGTACACCTGCGAGGTCGTCATTGACCCGTAGTCCGATGAGGAGGTAGCACGAACCAGCCAGGGGCCCCGGAGCGATCCGGGGCCCCTCGTTGTGGGCGGCAGCTGGCCCTGTGCGCCGCATGCGGCGGCGACTCACCGCAGCCCGGGCCGTCGCCCACCGGGCAGCAAACCGACGCCGGAGCTTTTCGCTATGTCATTTCTTCCATTTGCCTGCGTCGATCAGAAGGGGCCAGTAATCTCCGATCGGAACGTTTCGCCTGGGGGGTTTATGCAACCGGGTTTTGGGCGTTCTCAGTACGGTCCCCTGACGGGACCGGTTTTCTGCTCCGGGGGGAGCCAACATGACAGCACCCGCACACGCGCGCGCGAGCGCGCCATCTCGCTGGGGTCGCCGAGGGAAGGTAATCGGCGGTCTTGCTGTGTTGAGCCTGGTGGCCGTCGGGCTCGGCACCATTCCGGCCTCGGCCAGCCATCCGGAGGCGTCGCTGCCTGGCAGCAACTTCGAGATCGACGAGGACGCGAATCTCAAGGTCGACGACCCAGCACCTCCTTCCCTCGACTGGGCCAACGTCGCCGAGATCCGTGCCACCGACCTTGCGACCGGCCAGAACGACGACTCGTACAAGGGCGGCGTGAAGGAAGACACCGTCTGTCCGGGGGAGACGACCGGCACCATCCCGAACAACAAGTCCGATCTGCTCACGTTCCACGTCTATGAGGAGGCAGGAACCGGCGGCCATCCTGGGTTCTTGAACCTGGCGTGGAGCCGCGTCACCGATCCGTCCGGCACGACGCTGATGGACTTCGAGTTCAACCAGTCCGAAACCGACTGCACGGTGGGTCCGAACAAGGTTCGTACCGCGGGTGACCTGCTGATCGAGTACGCGATCGACCAGGGCGGCGCGCGCGCCGAGATCAGTGGCCGGTTCTGGACCGGTACCGCGTGGGGCCCGGTCGTGGATCTAGATGACGGGACCGGCTGTGGCGGCGGACCCTGCGCCGTCGGCACCATCAACCAGACAGCGATTCCGGCCGCGGAGTCGGATGGGCTCATCAGCACAGGTCAGCTGGCCCCGCGCACCTTCGGTGAGGCGCAGATCGACCTGCGGCTGATCTTCGATTCAGGTGAGTGCGCGTCGTTCGGCAGCGCGATGCTGAAGAGCCGGTCCTCCGACTCCTTCACCTCGCAGCTGAAGGACTTCATTGCACCGGTCGGCATCGACCTGCAGAACTGCGGGAACGTGATCATCCGCAAGCAGACCGACCCGGATGAGGACCCTAACACCACCCTGTTCGGCTACACCAAGTCGTTCAACACCGACCCCACGTCGCCGAACACGTTCCAGCTGACCGATGACGGTGTCCAGGACTACGGCGACACCGTGCTGTTCGGCAGCGGCTACACCGTGACCGAGGACGTGATCCCAGCCAACTGGGAGTTCGTCAGCCTCGACTGCAGCGCCAGCTCGGCGGGGACAAGCTTCGTGGTCAGCGGCACAACGGTGACGTTCTCCATCGATTCCGACACCGACGAACTCGACTGCACCTACACGAACAGGCTCAATCTGGGCGCGATCAAGATCACGAAGGATCGCAAGCATGCGGCCGCCGGACCTGGTGACCACCCGCATTCAGGCGTTGATTTCGTGGTCACCGGTGGTAATCTGCCGGCCGGCGGTACGACGGTTACCACCAACGCCAATGGGGTGGCCTGCCTCGGTGGTCTGTCGTTCGCCGGCTACACGGTCACCGAGACCGTCCCTGCCGGTTACGTCAGCGACGACGCGGAGCAGACCGTCACGGTGGACAACGCCGCCAACTGCGCGGACGACCCGTACGGTGGTGAGTCGCTCGAGTTCCACAACACGCCGCTGACCGACCTCAGCGTCTCGGTCGACTCGCAGGTCGACGGGGGTACTCACTCGTCGATCGTCTGTGAGGATGCCGCCGCCGTTGAGATCGGCAGCGCCGGAACCGGGTTTGACACCGACGACGTGAGTCTGGATGTGAACAACCTCCAGCCGGGCACGTACACCTGCGAGGTCGTCATCGACCCGTGATCGCATGAGGAGGTAACACAACTAGCGAGGGACCTCGGAGCGATCCGGGGCCCCTTCGCTGTGGGGCGGCGGGCTGGCTGTGGGGCGGCGGGCTGGCCGGCGTCGGCCTGTACCCATACATTCGCCGGGTGCGTGTGACGCCGGTCCGGATGCTGACGGCCGTGCTGGCGGTCGCGCTGTCCACCGCATGCGGCAGTGATGACTCATCGCAGCCCGCGCCGTCGCCCACGGTCAGCGAGCCCACGCCGGAGCTGATCCTTCCGCTGACCGGACTGCCGGCCACCGGGGGCGTTCCCGAGCGCCCGGCGCTCGTGGTGAAGGTCGACAACACGGCCCGATCGCAGCCTCAGCTCGGCCTGTCGTCGGCCGACCTGGTCGTTGAGGAGCTGGTCGAGGGCGGGCTCACCCGGCTCGCCGTCATGTACCACTCGACAATGCCCGCGATCGTCGCTCCGGTGCGATCGGTTCGGACGACGGATGTCGGGATCGTCGCGCCGACCGGCGGAGCGCTGGTCGCCTCCGGGGGTGCACGAGGGGTGCTGCAAGCCATCGGCGCAGCCGGCATCACCGTGCTCACCAGTTCCGAGGCCGGGCTATCGCGGGCCCCGTCGCGGCGGGCGCCGTACGACGTCGCCCTCGACCCGGCCGCGGCGCTGGCAGCCGCGGCCGGCCTTCCGGCACCCGCCGTGCCCTACCTGCCGTGGGCGCCCGGGGACGCCGCACCAGCGGCCGGCACGCCGGCAACCTCGGCCGCCGTGACGTTCTCGGGTGGGCACACGACCCGCTGGCAACAGGCCGATGGCGCCTGGCATCGCGTAGACGACCTCGCCGCCGAAGGAGACCAGTTCCGCGCCGCCAACCTGCTCGTCCTGCGGGTGACGACCCGGGACGCCGGTTACCGGGATCCCGCCGGCAACCCGGTGCCGAGACGGTCCTCGAAGGATCGGGCCAGGCACTCCTTCTCACCGGCGGCCAGGTGATCCGGGGTTCCTGGTCCAAGACCTCTCCAGCGGCGCCGATCCGGCTGGCGGATGCATCGGGTGCGGACCTGGCTGTGCCGCCGGGAAGGACCTGGATCGAGCTGGTCCCGGAGGCCGGCTCGGCGCAGACGAGCTGACGGCCACGGAGCTCGACTATCCGGCGACCACTCCGAGCCGCGAGTCGATCGCCTCGGCAGAGAACTGGTGGTCGACCACCATGATCCGGGCGCCCTCGATCGCGGCTCTGTTCTGCAGGACGCTCGACCTCACCTCGAGGTCGCGGGTCGCCAGCGGGACCGTGCGCTCGTAGAGGGTCTCGCGGACTCCGAGCAGGAAGTGCTCGTGGGTGAGGGCCATCGCCCCTCCGACGACGAGGACCGCCGGGTTGAGGACGGCAACGGCTGTGGCCAGCACCTCGCCGAGCAGCTGACCGGCCTTCCGCACCAGCGCGATGGCATCGGCGCTGCCGGCCTGCACCAGCCGGACCACGTCCGCACTCGTGGCGGCCGGCACGCCCCGTTCGGTGAGCTGCCGGGCCAGGGCACCTCCGCTCGCGTGTGCGGCCAGGCATCCCGTGGCCCCACACGCGCAGCGCCGGCCGTCGACCGGCTGGGCGATCCGGATGTGGCCGATGTCGCCGGCGCCTCCGGCGACGCCGCGTTCGGGCTGGCCGTGCAGGATGAGGCCGGCGCCGATACCGGTTCCGACCTTCACGAACAGCAGGCTCGCCACGTCCGGGTACTGGTAACGCGCCTCGCCCAGGCCCATCAGGTTCGCGTCGTTGTCGACGAGGGCCGGCACGTCAAACGCGTCGGTGAGGACCTCGGCGACCGGGAAGTCGTGCCATCCGGGCATGATCGGCGGCTGCTGCAACCGGCCCGACCGGAAGTCGACCGGACCGGGCACGCTGATCCCGATCCCGCACAGCCCGGTACGTGACCGGCCGGTGCCGGAGAGCAGGTCCTCGAACCGGTCCCGGACGGCGCGCAGCACCGGCTCGGGCCCGTCTTCGATGTGCAGCTGTCCGGAGGACTCGGCGAGTGTCGCGCCGGAGGCGTCCTGCAGGGCAAACCGGGCGTGGGTCGCCCCGAGGTCCGCGATCAGGACGTACTTGTCCGCGTCGACGAACGAGAGGATGCCGGCCGGCCGCCCGGCGTTGCCCGGACGCAGCCCAGCCTCGCGCAGGAATCCACCCGCGGTCAGCTCCGCGAGCCGGAGGGCCAGCGTCGACCGTGACAGGCCGGTCTGCTCCTGCAGCTCGCGGCGGGTGCTCACCTGACCGGAGCGGACGAGCTCGAGGATCTGGCCCGCCGTGGCAGTCAGCGCTTTGCGCGGCACGACGTCAGGCTCCTCCCCATAGAATTCCCGGACCCTTCCCCGTCTGGTCACCCCTTTTCGGCACCGCTGGTGAGGCCCTCGACCAGCATGCGCTCGGCCAGGAAGAAGATCACGATGATCGGAACCGTGAGCACGACCGAACCCGCCATGAGCACCGTGGTGGGAATCTCGATGCTTCCGGACAGTCGTGACAGGCCCAGGCTGACCGTCCACCGCTCACGCCGCTCGGTCAGGAACAACAACGCGAAGAGGAACTCGTTCCAGGCGATCATGAAAACGTAGAGAGAGGTCGCGACGATCGACGGTGCGGACAAGGGAAGGCTGATCCGCCGGATGACCTGCCCGCGGGTGCAGCCGTCGATCATGGCCGCTTCCTCCAGGCTGACCGGGATCGTGGCGAAGTAGTTGCGCAGCATGTAGATCGCCACCGGCACGGTCTGGGCGACGTATACCACCGCCAGCGCCAGCAGGTTTCCGCGCAGGCTCAGCTGTGAGAACAGCACGAACAGCGGGATCGCCAGCAGGATCGGCGGGAACAGGTAGACGGCGAGGAAAACGAAGCCGATGGGTCCGCGGCCTCGGAACCGCAGCCGGCTGACCGCGTAGGCACCGAGGATCGACGCCACCAGAGTCACGAAGACCGTCACGACGGCCACGAAGCCGCTGTTGCCCATGTAGCCGAGGAAGCCCTGGCCGCCGTCCTCGGTCGAGGTGAGGACCTCCTTGTACGAGGACAGGGTCAGCTCGTCCAGCGACACCAGCAGCCGGCCCGGGTCGAGCAGCACCTCCTCGATGGGCCGTACCGACAGGAGGAGCATGTACAAGAACGGGACGATGGTCACAAGCGTGAGGATGACGATCGTTACCCAGCGGAGCACGCCGTAGACGGTGTCCTCCCGGCGCCGGATTGGCCGGCGGCCCCGGCGTCCCGCCGCAACCCGAGCGGGTGCGGCGGTCGTGGCGGCTGCGCTGTCCGCGACGGTCATCACGCCTCCTCGCCGGCTCGAGTCGTCCGCATGTAGACCACGATGAACACGACGAGGAACGCGGCCAGGACCAGCGACTGCGCCGCCGCCGCGCCGATGTCGTGGCGCGCGGTCAGGAACTCGTAGACCCGGACGCTGACCACCTCGGTGCCGGCGCCACCTCCGGTCAATAGGAAGACGTCGTCGAACTTGTTGAACGTGAAGATGAACCGCAGGATCGTCAGCAGCGCGATGACCGGCATCAGCTGTGGCAGCGTGATGTAGCGGAACCGCTGCCAGATCGAGGTGCCGTCGACGATGGCCGCCTCGTCCAGTTCGGCGGGCAGCGCCTGCAGGCGGGCGATGATGAACAGGAAGGCGAAGGGAAAGTACCGCCACGCCTCGAAGACGATCACCGTGAGCAGCGCCAGGGGGACGGTGACCTCCAGCCCGAACAGGGTGAACGTCTGACTGCTCTGGGACAAGAACGCGATCGGCTCATCCCAGCCGAGGAAGTCCTGGCCCCACTGGTTCACGATGCCGAACTGCGGGTTGAGGGCGACGGTCCATACGAAGGTCGCCGCGACGACCGGGGTGACGTAGGGCAGCAGCATCGCCGCCCGCAAAATGCCACGCCCACGGAACGGCCGCCGCAGGGCGAGCGCAGCGATCAGTCCGACCACGATCGATCCCAGCGTCGCTCCGATCGTGTAGACGATGGTCGTCCAAAGCGACGTCCAGAAACCGGCCGAGGTGAAGACGGTCTCGAAGTTCTCGAGTGTGTACTCGCCGAAGAACCCGGCGTCCTGGATGTTGATCAAGCCGATGTCCTGAAACGCCAGCGAGATGGTCCAAATGACCGGCAAGATCACAACGACGATGACGATCAGCAGCGTCGGCGAGATCAGCCGGAGTCCGAGCAGCGACTCCTGCCGGGCGAGCGTGCGGGTGGTCACCCCAGGCTCTCCTGGATCTCCACGACGGCGGCCTGCGCCTGCTGCGCCGCCTCCTCGGCCGTCCCGGAGCCGCTCACCAGCTCGTTCAGAGCTGTCGCCACCGGGAGCTCACCCAGCGTTGCGCCGACCAGGGCTCCTTCACCCTGCTCGAACCCCCAGCGCTGGATGGTCTCGGGGCTGGTGCGCACCGCCTCGAGCGTCTCGGCATCGTAGAAGTCGGACAGCGGCGCCTTGGTGTCCACGCCGGCGTCGAGCCCTTCCCACGCGGTGATGAACTGCTCGGGGTCGTCCTCGGTCCCCTGCCGGGTGGGCACCTTGCCCTCGGGTGCGATCGCGAACCAGTCCTGGTATCCGTCGGACATCAGGTACCGGATGTAGTCCGCCGCCGCGTCAGTCGCGGCATCCGCGGTGACCACCCAGGAAACGATCTCCCCGTAGGCGGCCGGCTCGTCGCCGTCCGGGCCCTGCACACCGGTCACGACGCCGCTGTTCTCGGCCAGGAATGCCGGGTTGTCACGGCACTCGGCGCAGGTGGGCAGCGCGTCGTTTCGCAGCCCGGCCATCTCGTCGAGGATGAACGACGACCAGACCAGCATCGCCGCTTGGCCGGCGAAGTACGTGGCCCTGGTCGAGTCGACGTCCTGGTTGCCGGCCACGGAGAAGTTCTTCGCCAGGTTGGCGTAGAAGTCGAACGTCTCGACGCAGTTCGAGGATTCGAGCGTGACGTTCCCGTCGTCGTCGACGAGCTCGCAGCCGTTGCCCATCGCGAAGTACTCGAAGCTCTGCTGGGTGAACGCGTCGCCTGGGATCGTCGCGGCGGTGATGCCGGCGACCTCCGAGCTGTCGAGCGCCTCAGCGGCAGCGGTGATGGCCTCGTACGTCGTCGGCTCCTCGAGCCCGGCGGCGTCGAAGAGATCCTTGCGGTAGACGAGAAGCTGCGCCCACGCGTCGCTCGGGACCGCGAGCTGGGTGTCGCCGTCGCGAGTCAGCTCGAGGGACGCCTCGGCGAACGTGTCCGCGCCGAGCTCATCGACGATCTCGCCGGGCACCTCGGTGTCCAGCAGCTCGTTGACAGACATCGACTGGACGCCGGCCAGCGGCAGCGCACCAACGACATCGGGCAGGTCTCCTGCCGCCGCCGAGGACGTGACGAGCTGGTCGAACTGGGCCTCGGCGACGTCGACGAGCTCCACGTCGATCCCGGAGTCCTCGGTGAAGCTGTCCGAGATCGCCTGGATAGCGGCAACCCGGTCGGGGAGGTCCTCGATGACCCAGACCGTGATGCTGTCGGCTCCGGCGTCGCCGCCGCCACCACCATCCCCCTCGTCGTCGCCTCCCCCGCAGGCGACGACGAGAAGGGAGACAGCCAGGGCGGCAAGCGCCCACCGGGTGGGGTTGCTTCTCATGCGAGACGCTCCTCTACGACGTGGTACGAGGCTCCAGCGGCGGGGCAGACCCGCACGGTTAAGGGCATGTAACACCCAATATTGACTGGTGACAAGACATAAGTAGTCTGGTTCGCGCCCTAAATAGGAGGCGGCCATGCCGGAGATCGTGCAGTTCACAGCTCCGGGCCGCGTCGACGTGGTCGAGCAGCCACCGGCCGTCCTCGAAGCGGGCACGGTCCGGCTCGCCACCTGGTTCTCCGGTATCTCGGGCGGCACCGAGCTGACCGCCTACCGCGGGTCCAACCCGTACCTGGCGAAGACATGGGACGCCGCGCGCCGGCTCTTCGTCGAGGGCGAGCCGTCGTTCGGATATCCGGTCAGAGGCTGGGGCTACCAGGAGGTCGGCGAGGTCGTGGAGGTGGCCTACGGCGTCGACGGGCCGAAGGTCGGCGACGTCGTCTACGGAATCTGGGGGCATCGTGCCGACGTCGTCGTCCCGGCCGTGGCCGTGGCAGGGCACACGATGCCGGACGGTGTGCCGCCCGTGCACGGTGTCTTCGCCCGGGTCGGTGCCATCGCACTCAACGCCGTGCTGGCCGCCGGTGTGCACGTCGGCGAGTCTGTGGTCGTCTTCGGGCAGGGTGTGATCGGCCTGCTGGCAGCCCGGCTGGCCTCCCTCGACGGCGCCGACGTGACAGCCGTCGACACACTGCCCGCCCGGCTCGAGCTGTCGCCCGCCTTCGGGGCCGTCGCAGCGCTGCCGGCCGCCCTGCCCGGCGGGGTAGCGGGCGCGGTCCGCGACGCGACCGGGAACGTCGGTGCGGATGCGGCGATCGAGCTGTCCGGCAGTCATCTCGCCCTGAACGAGGCCATCCGCAGCGTCCGAGCCACCGGCCGGGTCGTCGCAGCCGGGTTCTACCAGGGGGAGGCGGGGGGCCTGCGGCTCGGCGAAGAGTTTCACCACAACCGGGTCGAGATCGTCGCCAGCCAGATCGGCGGTGTCCTGCCAGGCCTGGCCGGTCGTTGGGACCACGAACGCCTGCTCCAGGTCTTCATGCGGCAGGTCGTTGCCGGTCGCGTCGACGTCTCCCCGCTGCTCACCCACGTCGTCGACGTCGCCGATGCCGCGGCGGCCTACGCACTGCTCGACGAGCGGCCGCAGGACGCCCTGCAGGTCGTGCTCCGGTTCGCGGGTGCGCCGGAGGAGCAGTCGTGAGGCGTCGGTGGAGCATCGCCTGTCAGGAACAGCTGCTTCCGGGTCGGACCCTTGCGGAGAAGTGGGCTTCAGCGCAGCGGGCCGGGTTCGATGGGATCGAGCTGCGGGGGCGGGGGGAGCTGGGCTTACAGCAGCGCCTACCGGAGCTCCGGCTGGCGGCTGCGGACGGTATCCCGATGCCGACGGAGTGCGTCGAGATGTCGCATTTCATCGGCGACTTCGACCGGGACCGGCGTGAGGACGCCATCCGCCAGATGGCGTCACAGTTGTCCGTGATGGCGGCAATCGGCGGCCGGGTGGCCATGACCCCGGCGTCGTACGGCATGTTCTCCCGGCGGCTGCCGCCCTTCGAGCCACCGCGCTCACCCGAGGAGGATCATGCCGTCCTGCTCGATGGGCTCGGTCGCCTCGCCGAGCATGCGCGTGCCGAGGATGTCGTGCTGTGCCTGGAGCCGCTGAACCGCTACGAGGACTATCTGGTGAACACGCTCGCGCAGGCAGCCCAGCTCTGCGGTGAGATCGGGCTGCCCTCCCTGCGCGTCGCTGCCGACACCTACCACATGAACATCGAGGAGGCCGACCCGTTCGCCGCACTCCACGACGCCGGGCCGCTGCTGGGCCATGTGCAGCTTTCCGACTCCAACCGGCTGGAGCCCGGGGCCGGCCACATAGACTGGACTAGGACGCTCGGGGCCTTGGACGACGCCGGCTACAACGGCTGGCTGGCGTTCGAGTGCCGGCTCTCCGGGCCGGCGGAGGCCACCTTGGCGGCCGCCGTGACCCGCTTGCGTGGGGCCGGCCGATGACGTCGCTGCCCAGCCGGCATCCGCCCGCGGAGCATCGCCTGCACGTCACGTCGCTTCCGGCGCGCCTGCGGCACCAGGCCGAGGCGACCCTGCTGGCCAACTGGCGGGGGGCGTCGACGGTGCCCACCTCCACCCTCTATCCGCACCAGTGGAGTTGGGACTCCGCGTTCATCGCGATCGGCCTGGCTCACGTGAACACGGGACGGGCCTGGTCGGAGCTGGTCTCCCTGTTCCGCGCCCAATGGGCCGACGGCAGGGTGCCGCAGATCGTCTTCAACCGGTCCGTCCCGGAGGACGCGTACTTTCCCGGGCCCCGGTTCTGGCGGCCGCTGCCGGCGAGCGGGCCGCCGAGCGGCCTGGCCACGACCGGGTTGGTCCAGCCGCCGGTTCATGCCGCGGCTGCGCTCGCCGTCGCCCGGCGGTCGCCCCGGCGGGAGGCCCGGGCCGTCCTCCGGCGGCTCTACCCGCACCTCGCCGGCTACCACGACTACCTGCACCGGCGCCGGTCCACGGGTTCCGGACTGGTCGCGATCGTGCACCCGTGGGAGTCGGGCATGGACAACAGCCCGGCGTGGGACGCCCCGCTCAATAGCATTCCGAGCAATGTGGCGGGCATCGCCGAGCGGCGCCGCGACCTCGTTCACGCCGGTTCGGCGCACCGTCCGACGCACGAGGACTATGCCCGCTACATCCACATCGCCGAGGCGTACCGCGACCGCGAGTACGACGACAGGGACCTGGCCGGTCTGCCGTTCTGCGTTGTGGACCCGCTGTTCAACGCGCTTCTCGCCTGGTCCGAGCGAGCCCTCGCGGAGCTGGCTCATCTGGTCGGGCTGCCCACGGAGCACCACGTCCAGCGTGCCGACGCCCTGGAGGCGGTAGTGGACGCAGAGCTGTACGAGCCCGACCTCGGCTGCTACGTCGCGGTCGACGTGCTCACCGGCCGCCGGGGGTCGGTGCGCACGGTGGGCGGGCTGGCTCCGCTGCTGCTAAACCGGCTCCGGGACGAGCACCGCGTTGCACTCGTCGACACGGCCACCGGTCCGGCGTTCGGGGTCGGGAGCGGCGCCGTCCGGGGCGTGCCGAGCTACGACCTCGGCGCGCCCGACCTGGACCTCAACCGGTACTGGCGGGGCCCGGCCTGGATCAACACGAGCTGGCTGGTCTGGCGCGGCCTCCACCGTGTCGGTGAGCATCGGCTGGCCGACAGGCTGGCGGCCTCGATGACGAGGCTGGTCGCGGATGCCGGCTTCCGCGAGTACTTCGACCCGCTCACCGGCGAAGGACTGGGCGCCCGGGACTTCAGTTGGTCCGCCTCGTTGATCCTGGACGTGCTGCAACCTGCGACGCGGCGCCCGCGGGCTTGAGACAGGTCGGCCGGTCCGCGAACCGTCGCGAGGTCAGGCGATGACCCGGTGCACGTCCGGTTCGCCGGCCGTGCTGGCGGAGTCGGCGATCCACGGGCCGGTGCCTTCTGTGGGGTCGAGGACGTCTGCCTCGAACCAGGTATGCCGGCCCTCCAGGACGGCTTTGGCCAGCCGCTCGTCGGTGCTGTCGGTGTTGTGCCAGAGCGCGTCGAAGAGCCTTTCGACCCTCAGCCGGGCCTGCCGGCAGAACGCGTCGGCGAGCTCGACACCGCGCTGGTTGCCCTGGTCGCGGAGCATGTCAGCGCGGACGCAGGCCGCCGCCATCGCGAACAGCTCGGCCCCGATGTCGACGATCCGGGCAAGGAAACCCTGCTTGCGTTCCAGGCCCGCCTGCCAGCGCGCCATCCCGTAGAACGTCTGGCGGGCCAGCCTGCGTGACGAACGTTCGACGTAGCGAAGGTGGTGCGCGAGGGCGCCGAACTCGGCGTAGGACGTCGGCACCTGGCCCTTGCCGGCGACCAGCTTGGGCAGCCAGCGCGCGTAGAACCCGCCCGCCCTGGCCGCCGCCTTCGCCTTGCCGGCCAGGGCGACCTCGGGGTCGATGACGTCTCCGGCGGCCTGCAGGTGCGCGTCGACGGCCTCGCGCGCGATCAGCAGGTGCATGATCTCGGTCGAGCCCTCGAAGATCCGGTTGATGCGCATGTCACGGAGGACCTGCTCGGCGGGGACGGCCCGCTCGCCGCGGGCCCGCAGCGACTCGGCGGTCTCGTACCCTCGTCCGCCTCGAATCTGCACCAGCTCGTCGACGACCAGCCACGACATCTCGCTCGACCACAACTTGGCGAGCGCCGCCTCGATCCGGATGTCGTGTCCCCCGGCGTCGGCGAGGTGGGCGGACAGGTCGAGGGCGGCTTCCTGCCCGAACGCGGTGGCCGCCATGAAGGCGATCTTGTGCGCGACGGCGGCATGCCGACCGACCGGCCGTCCCCATTGGACCCGGGCGGCGGACCACTCGCGGGCGATCTTCACCGACCATTTCGACGCCGCCGTGCACAGGGCCGGGATCGACAGCCGCCCGGTGTTCAGCGTGGTGAGGGCGATCTTGAGGCCGTCACCCTCCCGTGCCAGCCGGTTCTCGGCGGGCACGCGCACCTTCTCGAACCAGGTGAGCCCGTTCTCCAGTCCCTTCAGGCCCATGAAGGCGTTGCGTCGTTGGACCGTGATGCCGGGCGAGCCGGCCTCGACCACGAAGGCGGTGATCCCGCCGCGCCCAGCTCCGGGCCCGGCCTCGGGCCCGCGATCCGGCACGCGGGCCATCACGACCAGCAGCTCGGCGATGACACCGTTGGTCGTCCACAGTTTCTGGCCGTCGAGCTCGTAGGCCGCTCCGCCGTCGACCGGAGTGGCCGTCATGGCCAGCCGAGCAGGGTCCGAGCCGACGTCGGGCTCGGTGAGCAGGAAGGCGCTGATCGCTCCCTGCGCACAGCGGGGAAGGAACGCGTGCTTCTGCTCCTCGGTCCCGAACAGCTTCACCGGCTCCGGCACGCCGATCGACTGGTGTGCCGAGACGAGCGCACCGACGGACGGATGGACGGCACCGAGCAGCATGAGTGCGCGGTTGTAGCCGACCTGGGACAGCCCGACGCCGCCGTACTCGCGGGGGATCTTCATGCCGAACACGCCGATTCGGGCGAGGGCCTTGATGTACTCGTCGGGAATGCGGGACTCCCGCTCGATCACGCTGCCGTCGAGTTCGGTCTCGCACAGCGCCCGTAGCTCGGCGAGGAATTCGTCGGTCCGGGCCTCGTCCTGCGGAGCCTGGCTCGGATGTGGGTGAATCAGGTCGAGCCGGAACCGGCCCAGGTAGAGCTCCTTGGCGAACGAGGGCTGGCGCCACTCGGTCTGCCTCGCGGCCTCTGCAACTTGTCGGGCCTGACGTTCGTCGACGTGCGTGGTCGTTGCCATCGGTCCTCCCTACCCACCAGTGTTACCCATGAGTAGCTACGATGGAACGCCTGGGTGCGACGGGAATCTCCCTGGTTGTCCGGGCGTTCAAACCTGTAGCCTGGACGGGCTGAGCGAGCGCGCCAGTCCGTTCAGGCCGCCAGTTCGTTCAGGCGTTGACAACTCAACATGGGGGTGAACGGTTTCGACTTCGTACGTCGAACCAGGGGAAGCGGGCCGAGGATGTCGCGTGATCTCGTGAACCAACGCGGCAAACGTTACAAGTGCCAACGCTAAGCGCACTGACTTCGCTCTCGCCGCCTGAGGCAGAGCACTGAAGTCTGTCGACCCGGGGATGCTTCCGCCCCGGTGTTCGGCATCAGCTAGGAAGCTCCACCTGTCGGTACGGTCGCGGGACCGGCAGGGACACCTACGCGACTGGGCTCGTCACGGTGAACTCGCCTGCATGATCACCGGAGCCGAGTAGAGGCAACGCGGGCTGCGCCCGGAGAAGCCCTGGCGACACGACGAAGGACCCGGGTTCGATTCCCGGCACCTCCACTCCGCCGGATTCGCGGCAAAGGTCGGACGCGACCGAGGTCGAGGAGCGCAGCCCTGCCGATCGGGCCGACTGGCGTCCCGGAGACCTCATGGTCACGGTGGTTGGCGAGCCGGTAGTCGACGCGCAGACCCTGCAGCGTCGGATGTTCGGTGGGGCTACCGACGTCCCGCTGACCATCAGATTCAGCAACGGCGCCATGGTCGACGTCATCGCGCAGCCGGTCGAACGGCGTGACGACGCCGACCGCTGACGTACGAGGATCACCCTGAAGCCGCGCTGAGAGGCGGCAGGTCGAACTCGTCGTCACACATCCTGATCAGCGCGATGGAAGCGGCGAGGAAGCCCACCGCGGCGAGTCCCCCAGCTCGCTGAAGCCGGGGCGAACCGTTCGTTCACCCCGCTTCAGCGGTCACGAAGGTGTCTGACTCCCTCCTAGTCCAGCAGGTGGCCTAGGGCCCTCTCCATCACCGCGCTGCGTTCGTCCTCAGTCGAGACGCCCTCCAGTCCGAACCCCAGCAGCAGCGAGTGCGGCGTGGCGATCGCGTTGCCGACCGGGAAGCCCGATGCGTCGGTTCGGATGAAGTTGTTGACGTTGGGTGCGCTGCCCGGCGGCGGACCGGTGATCGCCCATCCGTCCAGACCGGTCTCGAACGATGTGCTCGTCCCGTCGGGGAGCGTGATGTCGTCGAGGAAGACACCGATGCCCTGCGACGCCCAGTCGCTGGCGTAGGCGATGGAGATCTCGACGCTCTCGCCGGCGTACGCCCCGAGGTCGATGCTCCACTGCTGCCAACCCGCCGAGTTGCCGCTCGCGGCGTTCCAGGCGCCGGTGGTGCCGGTCGCGGTGCACGCGTTGGCGCCGTCCCACGTCTGGTAGTGCGCGAGCTGCGGATGCAGCGTGACCCAGCCCGCAGGGCAGCTCTGGCCGGTCGAGGTCGTCGTGTGCCCGTTGGCGTCCGGCAGCGTCGTCCAGTCGTCACCGCCGGGAGTACGGGCCTCCACGAACAGGTGGTCCCACGCTGGTTCGGTGTCGTACGACGTCCAGAACGTCATCGACCCACCACCCGCCGGGACGGCGACCTCGCGGGTGAGCCTCTTGTAGGAGACGTCGGCGATCTGCGAGTAGACGTACTGCGTGCCAGTGTGTGGGTCGAACGGGCCGCCCGGCTTGTCGTACCGCGCCGCGGCCCAGCTGTCGAACTGCTTGAACTGGTCGACCGGCAGGACGCCGCTGGTGGCAAGGAACGACGACCTCCGGAACGTGTTACCAGCGAAAATGGGATCGTCGAGACCCCACGAGAGGCCCGTGAACGGGTCGGCGACGCCCACCGAGTCGAACGCGACGCCTCCGACGTGACCGTCGTTGGCCACGGCAACGTAGCCACCCAGGTAGTACTGCAGCACGTCGTTGGTGGTGTCGCCACCGCCGAACGAACCAAACAAGGGCAGGCAGCGCCGCGGGTCGGTGCCCGGAGGCGCCGGGTTGCAGGCGATCTCGCCCTTG
>Ga0126304_10000412_pt1 | contig 16885 bp, 12 predicted proteins | sample Plot25_FD_92538 | JGI IMG/M metagenome (GOLD analysis project Ga0126304, IMG submission 92538) | Serpentine soil microbial communities from UC McLaughlin Reserve, CA, USA - Plot25 | ecosystem: Environmental > Terrestrial > Soil > Grasslands | place: USA: UC McLaughlin Reserve, Lake County... | reverse complement strand
CAGTATTTTCTAAAGCCTATGATACCTAAAGATTACCTTATGCTATTACAAAGTATACAAGTTTCTATAGTTGGTTATTTTGTTATAGAAGTCATAAGTAATGCATTTCATGATCTTACATATGATTACTTAAAAGATACTTCAAAATCTATAAAAATTCTAATGAGAATTTTAGGTGCGATAGTGATAATAGCAATTATCATTTCTTATTTAAGTAATGATCCTGTTGTAGCAGCATCAATAGGAACTATATCTGGTCTAATCGTAGGCTTTGCTTCTCAAAATATTATTGGAAATATTATTGCAGGTTTATACTTAGCTATACTTAGGCCATTTAAATTAGGGGATGAAATTACCGCCTTTAGTAATACAGGAATTATATTTGATATTGGTTTAATCTCGACCAAGTTATATACTAGTGATAATAAAATAGTGCTAGTTCCTAATTCTTCTCTGGTAACTACAACTATAATATTGAATAAAAAACGATAGAATTGTATTATACATACATTCCAAATAACATATAAAATAGTAAAAACTAACTGCAAAAGAGATAAAGTTATTAGTCTGATTCCTTATTCAATATTTATTTGTCTATATTTTGGTTTTTGTATTTGTTGTTCTTCTATATCTTGAATTTCATATTCAGTTTTTGGATATATCTCTAGAATTTCAGATGGTTTTTCTTCAACAGCATTATCTGTTGTTATTGCAGTTTCAATATCTATAGTATGTGTGGCTTCATTTGCAGTTTAATTACTAAATTATTGAATATTAACATCAGGAGATTCACATTCTGAAATTACATTGGGTTGTTCAATTTTACAATCATCTGTACTGACATTTAATCTAAGTTCTTCTCCTCTTTCTTCTACTTCTGTAGTAATTATTGTTTGGTTATAATGTTCGGAGGTGGCTACCTTCTGAGTATCCAATATTAAGTCTAGATCGGTATATTTTATTATGTATGACTTAAATAAAAGAACAAATTACTCATAACCAAAAATAGTTTCATTTTTAAGTTTCTTCAACCATATTGGAAATTATCAATATCATTATGAAATACATTACATTAATCAGATTTTGATGTAGATTCGGGTTTATCCTCACTTACAAATTTAAGTTATGTTATAGTGATTAAGAATCTCGATATTTTCTGGACTGTTAAATGTACTAGCTGGTGCTACAAAATTATGTATGTATCGATGTCCATTTGCAAGGATCGTCCAATATTGATCAGCTGTATCATCATCATTGTCTTCATCTTCGTTTTGATATGTAATTCAAAAAGTTCCTATTTCTAGGTTTTCAGTTGATATTATAGTTGGCTTTTCTATGATTTTGCTTGAGACAAGACTACTTTTAACTACCTCTAACCATTCCTCAGTAAAACTTGAAGATTGTTCTCGTCACTTTGCTCTGGCTCTAAGTAAATTATATATCTGTTCCTCGTTTTGACTAAAAATTCCTATATTTCCTATATTTTAATCAGAAGGAGAAGTTTCACTTACTTACCAATCCCTTGGATATTAAATTCAATACCATGGGCTTTACTTGTATAGATATCATATTCTATAGCAAAAACCTTGTTTGCTGTTATAGAGAAAATAACTATTAGAGAAACTATCAATGATCCTATAAGCACAATAGACTTTTGGATTTTATCCATCAAACAATTTGAATAGAAATTTAGTTAATTAATTTTTCTATAGGATAAATATTCAGAGCTATGCCAATTAGCAAAGTATAATCAAAAAGATTGCAGAACTTGTTTTAAAGGACCTTCCGGAAGTATATCAAATAAAATAATAAACCTAGATAATCAAAATAAAAAAATTATTTATGGTTGGAAGTATTTAACTTAAATTGTAAAGCAATTCTTTATATTTTTATCAAACTAGGTATAGAAATAACAAATATATTTAATTATCAGTTTTTTTCCTTGGATTGTTCTTTGATAGTTCATTTGTCCCTTCTTTGTTTTTGACGTTGTGACGTCTTTTTGGAATTTATATTTATTTTTTTATCAAGATTTTTTATAGCTAGTTTTAAATTTCCATATTTTTGTAAGTCATTTATCAAGTTTTGTTTAGATCTATGTTTATCCTTGTACAGATGAGTAATACCAGTCATTGATAGAATTTTACCTATCTCTAAAATGTCATCTTCATAAACTCCAAAATTTGACAACTTTTCTATGCTTTGTATTACTGTCGGATATGAATTATATCTTCCTCTTTCTTTTATCTTTAGCATCTCAATTTTTGAGTTGACTTTGTAGTCTATCTCTTTCATTTCTTGACCTAATTATTTCATCATAACTTTTTAGATCATCAAAAAATTCTTTTTTTATTTCATCTATAACTTTTATTATTCTCCCTCATTATTTCATTTAAAGTATTAAATAAAATTCTTAATTCATTAATGCCAAAACCAATTCTTTCTAATATCCATAATATCTGATTTTTTTCTGTACGGCTCTAGCAAGTCTTTATAATAGTTTATTTCTTGATTCATTTTTTCAAATTCAGCTTTCCTTGCTTCTACTTGTTTTTTATAATATTGTATATAGGATACAAAATTATCATAATCTCTCATTTTTTCTAGAACGTTAGTAACATCATAATTTTCCTTTGCTATTCCAACTACACAATTCACAAATTGATCTAAATTTTCCATACTTATCCTATATCTGTTCAATTTGTATTTTGCTATAGAAAATAATCTATAACTTTTGGAGAGCTTATTTGCAATTTCTGAAAGCCTTTGTATTTCTTGTTCTTTTTCCTTTTGAATGTCTTTTAATTCATTTATTTTTTGATACAAATTTTCAATAGATACTTCTAATTCTTCTTTTTCCTCTGTCTTCTCTTTCAGAAATTGAGGTAGATGAGGGAGTGAAACTATTCTAGAAAAATTTATGATATCATAAATATACATAAAGGCCTTTTGCGGTGTTAAATTACTCTCTTGACATTTCAAGTAGACCTCCTTTAAAAAATGGATAACTCCATCTTCTCCTTGTTCATCTTCTTTTATTCCATATTTTTAAAAATTCTTATCATTCTAAATCCTTTAGCACAATCACTTACAGTTAATCAATTTTTCTTTAATTTCACTGCTAATACACTCCAACATTAGCTTTTTCAATACCAATACTATTGCTTCATTCTTGAACAATATTATAAACAGTTCCACTACCAATATTGTGTTTTATAGCAATATTTTCCCTACACTCTCCATCAAGCTAATCCCCTATTATAGATATTTTTTCATCTGTAGATATAATTTTGGGCATATTGTTACTTCAAGTTAATAGATTTAAAGATGAGTCAAATCTGTCAAAATAATTGTCAAATCAGTCAGAAAAACTGTCAAAATAGTCAGAAAAGACAGATATATACTATATTATATAGTCTTTGTTAATCACTCTGATTATTAAATTTACAATTAGATTTTAATTGCTGTTAAATCATTTTATTATATTTATTTACTCTATATTTCTAGCAATCTTGTGAATTGAAAAAAAGATTCTATTTTTATAGGTGATAGAATTAGTTATTCAGTAATGTCAATTCTTTAAAATATGAATGTAGCCAATACAATTTTGAAATTGTTGTTTACATAGAATAATCTTCAATTTTGAATAACTGCCTATATTTCTAATCTGTAATTATTATATTATATGGAAGAAATAAAACATCTACTGGTATTGTTGTAAGTATTCTTTGTAATTTTACTTTCTTGTTGGTATTAGTCTAAGTAATACATCCAATGCATTGGAAGCATATAAGGATAGAATAAAAAGTCATGTTGCAATAAGGGATTGGATTCACTAGTTTGTCTCTTCTCAAATCTATAACAAAAGGAAAAGAATTTCACCATTCATAATAGATGAGACCATGATTCAAATTGGTAATTAACATTTGTGTGGTTATGGATCGGTATTGAATCTATGAACGAATCTATGATCGAAATTTATAGTTCAGCCGAAAGAATCATAGTTTCTACTAAATTTTATTCATTTGAGTTGAAAAATATGGTAGGGCAGTATATACAGGTGATTGAACGGCATATCCTCAATAAGACTGTACTTTTCTTTATTTTTAACATAGGTAGTTGCCTCTTCTTTAGAAAAGAATTTGATTGAAAGAAAGAGTAATGCAATATTTCAATAAAGTTACAACAAAATTTTTTGATACTATTATTTTTTGTAATTGTAATAAACAAAATTGTGACTCTTACGCGTATCATAATTTAATGAGAAGATCATTAGTTCTTTCATGATCTTTTACTCTATTTTTGCCCTTTTAAAACTTTAAAAAGATATTTTCTATACTTTAGATTATTCTAGACTTTATTAACGAACCGCCTTACCAAACTGACAAAATACAGTGTAGATTTAACTGACTATTTGGCGATTTTTTTTACTTATAATACTCTTCATGGTAAATAGAAATTATTATGGAATCTCTTCCAGATATTAAGAATTATATATGATATATACATGGTTAAAATGAAAGACACGAGACGAAATATCTCTAGAATTTGGTAAAAGTCAAGGAACAGTATCGAATATACTAGCCGGAATGAAAAATGGATTTGGTAAATATAATATAGATCTAATGAGAGAATCAGCACAGGATACAATGACAGAATATGATAGCTGAGAACTGTGCTATGGTTTCAGAAGAGTCAAGGTGATTGAAAAATTTTCTAATTTAAAAACATTAGAAATTGAAATTGAAAATAATCAAAAAATAAAAAGTCATCTAGAAATACATATTAAAAATTAAAAGGAACAGAATCTGATTATGATAATAGATTAAACATAAAATAAGTATTAAATTCTTAATTCTATAACTGATCTTTGAATTAGACAAGTTCTTATACCTAAAAATACACATTCATATTATGAATAACAATATGGAATACATAGTAGATAGTATAGGTATAACTACAATATCACTATTAATTACATCCAATGCAATCTCATGGAGAGGAAATTAGTAAATGGAAAAAGTTTTTTCGATGTTAAGGTCATTTATTGATAATACTGGGAAAACAAAATTTTGTATAACTTGTGGTAATAGGGCTACTCAAGAAGCATTGTTTGATGTAGGTGACGGTGTTACTCTAATAGAAAAATACTGTGATATTTGTTCAAAAAAAGAAGTCAAATAACTTCTTTAATGAAAAAAAGGATATTATTGTAAATAAGCAGATTTTATGATTACTGGCTTATACTCTATAATTGTAATTAAAATAACGAAATAAATTATTTATTTATCTTTTTACTATTTCCTATCTTTATACTAATTTTCAAAAATCAAAATTAATAAATTTATTTACAATTGCAAAAGATCCAATAATTTTTAAACCTTTTAACTATATATTCTACTGTATAACAATGAGTGAGGATAATAGAGGTTTAGTCTCTGCAGATCTAAAGACAAGAAAAAGAGTAGCAAGTGAAGATGAAAAAACATATTATGGTAGCGTAACAGATAAAGAAGAATAAAATTATAGCAAAAAAGCAGTCTTCTGATAGTCAAGGAAGTTAACTCTTTTTATTTTATTATTTTCCAAAATTTTATTTATTGATGTCTAAAGTAATTCTTAATTTAATAATTGGTCTATTATTTCATTAATTTTTATGATAGAAGATTAAGTTATATAACTTAAATACAAAAATTATTTTTTTACAAATATGACTATTATCTCTACCTGAAAAATTCTAAAAGATAAAAATGGGATATTTTGAAATTAAATTTTAAAAGCATTCGTTTCTCACATTTTTCAAAAACAACCCTTATTTTTATTTCAATATAATACTTATAATACTATTTCTTGTATCGATAAAATAAACACAAATTATATTGTTGTGTACTATTTACAAATCTAGAAATTAACTAAGTTAAGATTTATGTTAACCCATTAAAAATGAATGATAACAGAAACATTTGTGTTATTAAATGTAAAAGATCTTTATATCTAATATTATGTAGAAATTATATAACTATTTATAATTAATTGAGTTACCATAATTTTCATAGTAAACAAATTCCTTAAGTGGCTTACGGTTCTTTCTCTTTCCAGTCAACACCCTTACTGGAGACCCGAATCCGATTATTGTAGAAATGTACATCTCATTTGGAATTTTGAAGTCTCTACGAAGTTTTTCTTCCATAATTCCTGTAAAAAGACCAGAACCAATCCTGTAACTCCAAGCAGTCAACTGCATATTTTGAAGGACTCTTCCTGCATCAATCAAGTGAAATTTATATTTTGGATTAGTTAGGACTATTATTGCAAAATTGGCTCCTGCTACCCAACTTCCACTTGTACTATCTTCTGAAAGTTTCTTGAGGTTCTCTTTTTTTTCTACTAATATAAATTTCCAATGTTGAGTATTAAGTCCTGTTCCTGTTAATCTTGCAGCTTCAAGTATCTTTTGTCTTATTTCTAAAGGAACATTTTGTTCACTGTATTCTCTTATATCTAATTTGGTTATTATACATTCATAAGCATCCATAAATTTAATACTAATAGAATATTTTACAAATGTTTTAAAGCTTTCAGTAATCAGTATCATTTACTAACAAGGAAAGAGAGAAATTTTCCTTGGATAAACTAATAGATATTACAAGTAATAATTATTAATTTTAATTTTGTTTATATTATAACTAATCTTATTTCTTTAAAATAAGGGTGAAAGTATTAAAGAGGTTGACAACAGCCTGTATAAGTCCATATAGTAAATCATAATGTTTTAATGGTATGTTAATGATAATGGTTTACCTTCATTATGCAAAAAATAATGGTTTTTTTGCGAATTAGATCATATATATTCTATGATTTTCTAAACCAAAAACCATTCATTTTCATAAAATTATTTAAAAATTCATTGTATGTATTAAACCAATTTGACATAAAATTTTGCCAAAATGTTGTATACATAATAAATGGATTGGAGGCATCTATATTTTTGGTTTCTTGTTCTTGTGATTGTGGTAGTGGTGATGATGATGGTGGTAATATTTTTCTATCTTGTTCTTGGCTTATAGCAGGTTTTATATTGTCAATATGAGATTCTGGTTTAACGTTAGTCTTTAATTGCGATGATTCTTCTTCAAGAGAGGGGCTAAGTTTTTCTAAATCTTTAGATTCTAAGGTTGATTTAGGGCTACTACTACTAGTAGTGGTGGTGGTCATTGGGTTTACTTGGACATCAGTTTCTGCCTCTATATTTTCTTCCTTGTCTTTTAAAGGTACAGTAATTTCAGTCTCTGCTTCTACATTTACTCCTTCAGCAGGTATTGTAGTTACTGTTTTTAGAATAGCTTCTTCACCATTCTCTGATTCTTTAGGATTTAAAATTATTTTCTCTTCTTTTGGTAATGATGCTGCCTCATTAGGAGACTCTGTTACATTAACCTCTAACTTAGAATTATCTGTAGTAATGTTATTCAAATTAGTCTTGTCATTTAGATTTTCTTTGGAAAGATTTGGAATATTTGTATCTTCTTCATTTTCTATTACACCTGTTAGTTCTCCTGCAGTTTGGGGGCCTGCAACAACTACTTCTTTACCAGTTTCTACAGCTTCTTTAACTGCTTCACCAATAGTTGTTATTGGAGGTTCTAATGAGCTATTTTCATTTTTGTTGGTATTGTTATTGTTAGTACTATTATTTTTTGAATGACGATTCTCATCTTGTATATTTTGCTTTTTTGGTTGATATCCACGGGGGTAAGTCATAATTATATATATTAAATCTGTGTCATAAACCTTTTATCAATTATAGTATAAAGTATTAATTATAAAGCGTATATTCATTTTAATATTATTATGTCGTTTAATAAGATATTAGATATTTACTTTAGTTCTATTCTCTTAAAAATGGTATAATTAGAATAAAAAACTTAGAAGTTATAAGAATTAATATATATTTTTAGTAAAACTATAATTGTACTAAATCAATAAAAATGACTTTTTATCTTTTCTTATAAAATTTTAATAAAGTTGTAATGATCTTGAAATATTCCTATATTGATTATTGATTATTGATTACATTGTATTTCACCAGCCTCTTTTTAACAATTAGGCTGGATATTCATCTAAAAGCTTATTTTAATCATATTCATTCATTTTACAAATAAATTTCTATTTTCTAGATAGAAAACTGTTAGTATTATTATTTATTTATAATAAGTAAAAATGCATATTTTGAATACTTTCCTCTATTTATTTTAGTATAATAATTATATTATTTTTGCTGTTATAACAAAGAGTAGAATATGTTTGTTTGTTGTGTTCAATCCAGATTAAATATCATTTTATTCAATAAATAATGATTTAATATTAAATTATAATCTTCTACGTTATAATTCTTATTTAGTCAAGGGAATTTTTACTGATATAAGATTCTGTTCGATATTGATTTTTCTATGTTGCAATAAGATCATATCTATTTGTAAAGGTTTCATGAAGATTTCCTTTCATATCATATCATTATTTGAGATTCATATAAGTAATTTATTTCACTTTTTTATTTCTGAAAGAAAACTTCAAGTCTGAGTCTTTAGTTCTTTAGCAAACACATATCGGATTTATAGATCATCATTTATTGATGATTTAATAGATATAAATAATAATCAAATTAGAAATAGTTGTTGATATACTCTATGCTCATTTATAGGTATATAAAAAAATTCTTATGATAATCTATTAGAAATTTAATATTATAAAAGTTCTCTTTATTTATACAATTATTTAATTTTGTATTAAAATATATTACACATTTACATTCTTTATGAAAACGTTCAATCTTTTTCAAGATGACTTTCAAGAAAATAATTAGGATGGAGTAAATTTAATCCTCCATCTACATAAATAAGTGTACCTGTAATATAACTTGCATTATTAGTGGATAAGAATAATGCAACGTGTGCTATCTCTTCTGGGGTTCCTATTCTATTAAATGGAATTATTTTACTTATGTCTTTTTGATTGCCTTCTTTTGCATCTTTATGTATATCTGTGGAGATAATACCAGGTGCAATGGCATTAACTCTTATCCCTATATTTGCTAATTGAAGAGCAATTGTCTTAGTTAAAGTTTTAATCCCTGATCTTGAAGATGTAAAGGGATCAACCCCCGATTGTGAAATAGTACCTTGATATAACATATCGTCGGGTATTGAATCAAAAGGACACGATATATTAATAATTGAAAAAGTTTTTGTTTTGATATCTTTTATGTTCTTTTCATCAAAATTCATTTTATTATTATTATTAATGATGTACTGAACTACTTCCTTTATACAAAGATATGCTCCTTTTAGATTTCGATCACTAATTCCATATTCTTCTAAAGTAAAATAATTAGTAGATTCGGGTTCGATATAATTAGAAGTAGTTTTACCTATTACTGAAATTCCAGGCGTTGAGATATTATTTATTAGTATATCTATACTACCGAATTTTTTAACAGTTTCTTCTATAAGTGATCTACTAATTTCTTGCTGAGAAATATCACCAAAGAAGTAGGCTATTCTAGTATCATTACTATTATTTGGAAACATTTTCGAAGTATTTTCAGCAATTTTCTTTAACTCATCTGATTGCACATCATTTATCATTATATTATAATCAGATTTATAAAATTCCTTTACTATTGCTTTGCCTATTCCATTACATGCTCCAGTAAGTAACAATACCTTTTTTCTTTTTCCATTATTTGAGGAGTCTTTACTAGTAGCCGATGCCATAATAAAAGATCGTCAATAAAGTATAAGTATAGATCACTAGGTAAAAGAAATCTTTTACATTAATACAAATACTATAAATCTTTTGACGTAATTACACAAGTTTTTCTTTTTACTATATCTAGAATTAAATAATTTTTATAATCTCATGTAAAGTTCTAAATAAATGATAGACTATACCAATATAACAATTTAAAATATTTTTATTAAATAAAAAAATTAAATTATGATTCCTCGTAAATTTAAGTCCGTTTTAATATTTATAACTCTTTATTATAAGTTCAAAAGAATTTGTATTGATAAAACCAGCAAATTCAACTTTATGTTTTATTTTAATATTTCACCATCTGAAAATTTGTTATTGGTATGGGAGACTATTTTTTTAAATTATCTTTAAGAATAACAAAAAAAATCATCTAATATAAACACATTTAAAATGATATGTTATATAAGTGAATATTGTACTAAGTTTATTCAATCTAGCTGTATGGTATTAATATATTCATATATTTATAAATACTAAATGTTATTATATTATTTCAATAATTTTCTTGAGTAAATATTGGAAATAATTGGAAATGACCCGATAAATTAATATTACGAATACCATTATTATCATAAATAAGTATTAAATGAAGAAATTTGGAAAAATAATAACCCAATTAAAAGAAAATTTTAATTAACCAATACATATAGAAATTTATAAAATCGTCAGATTCTAGTAGATCTTATTTAACTGACAATATCAGTTGTTTAATATTATTCATTTAATTCATTAATGATATCATTACTGATCCTATAGATCAGAATATTGTGTCTATTTATCCTTAAATTATTTAACAAGATCGTTAAATTAAGTTACTTTACACACCTTTAGCAGTAGCAAAAATTAATTAAATTACATTACTGGTGTTCCTCCTAACTATATTATTCTATTTACTAGTGTTATGGGGTGATTTAACTCATCTGTTGGTTGTTGTAAAAGTTTTTCTTTTAATGTATTTACTTCTTTACTCTAATCCTATGATCCGTCAACTATATTGATAATGTATGAGTTCTTCATCGGAATAAGCCTTTTAAGATCAGATATCACTTTTTGAAGATTTTCTTTAGCTTTTTAATCCACTTCATTTTTATAATAATAACTAATATGTTAGTTAGTTAAATAATATATGATTATTCATTTCAGATTGATTTTCATTCGAAAGAGTTTGAATAACAAATATTATAATTATGATCTATTATGCTATGACAATCAGATTATATTTAATACAAATATACTTTAGTAAAATGGTCAATTATAAAAATTCTTATTATTTGATATTCGTTTTTAATTCAGTTAAAAAACTCGTGTAACTAACTGCAAAAGAACACTGGTTACTTTAGAGAAATCGTAGTTACACATTAAAATGCAGTAATGTTTTTATAAATTCAATGCTTTCTATAATTAGTCGATGACTAAACACTCTATGCCCACACATAATAAGGAGATAATAGTAAATTAATGCCATTATCTTCTCATTTACCTAATATACCATCAAATGAGCACATCATGTTGCTCTATAACAGCGATGATGAGCGTAATAATGCAGCTATAAATTTCATTAATAACGGATTAAAGAGTGGACATCAGTGCATTTATGCATCTATCAACGTATATGATAGTGGAAGTAGCTCCAATATTTCAAATTTATCCTCTAAAATTGATAATTATAAAGAAAATATTGAAAGTGGTGAACTACAAATAGTTGATTTTAAGCCTTATTATGAATCAGCACTACATGGAGATTTAACTCCTTTTAACAAGCTAAAGACTGAGATAGAAAAAACTCAACGTCAGCGTATATCTGAAGGAAAGAAAGATGCAATACTAGCCTTTGCAGATACAGCATGTTTTTTATCACATAATAAACACTTTGCGGAATGTGAAGTATTAGAAAAATGGTGGCATAATACTACAACTGAATGGGCACAAAATAATCAAAATATTACTGTTATATGTCCTCATCCTGGCCTAATCCTTAATGACCCTTTATTATCCAATGAAAAAGGAAGTATCAGCGCTAAACATACCATAATGATTGATTTCAACAACGATTCTTATCCTAAAATTGAGTTTAACGAGAACCAAAAAGAAATAAAACGAATCCTTGTAGTCGAACCAGAACCTGATATCCAGTATCTTTATTATCTCTTTACAAAATATAATGATTTTGTAAAATCATATGTAGAGATTGTAGATAACGGTAAAAAATGTTTAGAATATATATTGTCTAAGACAGACAACGAATTTGATATCATTATATTGGATACTCATATACGTGATATTTCAGGCTTTGAAGTTGCAAGAAAAATTCGTAGTAGATTACCATATAAAAAAATAATATTAACTACAACATATTCATTAAACAATATAAAAAATATAATAGATTCAATTGGAATAAAAAGCCAAGATGTGATTTTAAAGCCTTTTTTGTTTTCTGAATTATTTTCTATAATAGAATCACAACATGAATATAATTAAATTAAATTAAGGAAAAAAATCATAAACTAATATTAACTATTTTTTTTCATAACAGAGCAAGATAAATATATTATATACATTTAATTTTTACGTATATTAATTTAGCCATGATAACCAATTTTCTAAATTAAATGTTAATAATACAATAATAAAAATAACAATAACAATATTATAAATCATTTATCTTATTATTCTATTCTTTATTATCAAACTTTTTTCAATAATCAAATTTATTTAAGGTTAAATAATAATGCCTTCCTTAGCTATATAGTATACTAAATAAAGAAATAAAGATTAAAAAAAGAATTAATATTGTTCTATTACTTTTTATTTTATTATTGTATATTTCTTATTTCTTATCATTGTTAAACTTAATAATTTAATTCAGAAATTTTTCGGCGCCGAAAAGTTTCTAAAAATTATTGATATTCCAAAAATCTGGAATCTATTTGAGAATATTTTTTACAATACATTAAATTCGGAGATATTCTCCATTTTAATGATTTTTTTAATCATACTTGATTTCAGAATGAAAATGAATGGAATTCAATTACATCAACAAATAAAAGATATAGACCATACAATTAATATTAGTTTTTTGTAACAGCTTTGGATATATTAGAGGCATTATTAAGTATAGTTTCTGGCATATCAAAAGAACAAATTATTAGAAACTCTGTTGATGAAAAAGAGTTTACAAATACTGTAAAAATATTATTGAATTAAATAAGTATAAATAATAATTATCAACTAATAGTATTCATTTTTCTTTTCTAGGATTGTCTAGACAAGATCTAATTTATAAAATTTTAAATTTTAATTTATATTTATCTTTAACAGATATTGCAAAATTTCAATACTATTTTATTACGGAATTATAAAATAAATTTTATCTAATTACAAATAATTAGATATAAACATATTAGATTCTTTTAAAGGTATAGATATTCTTATATTTCTAAGATGTTATTTGAAGTTAGGATTCCATGTATAACCATAAAAAATTATTACAACAAAATAACTATGGTTTTTTGACAAGGTTATTTTTAATTTTCGCCTGCTCAAAGAAAAAGAGAAGTTGACTCAAGTTTGCCGTTTGTCTTTTCTTTTTTAAATCATAATAATAAAGGTCATATAATTAAATATGTTATACTACCTTCAATTTATCTTTCAGTAATTGCTTTATTCTCTGCTAATCCATATTTATGGGTGACATCCTCTATACATCATTTTTATATTGAATTATTTGGAACTATACTTGCTGGAATACTTGCCTTCTATTATATATCTAGAGCTCATACTTTCAATGATAAATTTAGTTTATTTATTGGCATTGGTTTTCTAGTTAATGCTTTAATTGACTTGTTACATGTTATAGTTTCTTTACTCAATATGGATGATATTGTATTTTTAAAATATTTTATTCCGCAGACCTGGTTTGCAGGTAGATTGTTTCTAAGTGCTATGTTCCTTATAGCAATAGTTAAATACAATTATTTTTTATCTACCCCTTTAAAGTTACAAGAAAAAGAACAAATATCTTCAAACAAGAATAACCAAAATAGATTATCAAAAATACTTTTATTGTATCTAATAATAAGCACTTTATTTGCATCAATTATAGCTATTAGCTCTCTTTTTTTGGTTTTTCCATTTTCAGTAATTGATAATTTTCCTTTACATCGACCATATGAACTCTTTCCCTTAGTATTATTTTTATTTTCCCTCTATTATTTTTATAAAAATAAAATTTATGAAAATAAAGATGTTCTCTATGTTAGTATCGTTCTTTCTATTATATTTGATATTTTTGGACAAATAATTATGTCTTATTCTGAACATCACTTTGACACCGGGCATAATGTGGCACACTTATTGAAAGATATAAGTTATTTTATCAATATTATTGGATTAGCATTATCAAGCATTCATTATAATATTAAATTAAGAGAAAGCAATAAAATGCTTAGTATTCAGTATAAAAAAGTAAAAGAATCTGAAAAGATGAAGGAAGAATTTATCAATATAGCTGCACATGAATTGAGAACTCCAATTCAACCTATACTAGGATTAACAGATATTATCTATTCTAAGATTAAAGATAAAGAACAACATGAATTATTAGAAATTATTATGAGAAATGCAAACAGACTAAAGAGGCTTACTGATAACGTGTTGGATGTTACCAAAATAGAAAGTCGATCATTAATGCTTAAAAAAGAAAAACTAAATCTTAATATTTTGATATCTGAGGTTTTAAAGGAATATGTGAATAAAGAAGTAAAACAACAAAGAGTAAAAATTGTATATGATTTCAAGCCTAAAGATGATGTTATTATTGTGGAAGCAGATAGAGACAGATTAGCTCAAGTAATTCACAATCTGGTAGATAACGCTTTAAAATTTACTATCCATAACCAATTGATATTTGTTATTGTAGAATTACAGAAAGACAAAGAAGATCAAGTTATTATAAGTGTTAAGGATACGGGGGAGGGTATTTCAAAAGAGGTACTACCTAAATTGTTTTCAAAGTTTACAACTAGTGATTCTAGCATTGGAACTGGATTAGGACTATATATTTGTAAGAATATTGTGGAATCACATAATGGGAAAATATGGGCTGAAAATAATTCAGATGGTAAGGGATCTATATTTAAATTTACATTACCAATTATTAGGTAAACAATTAATTATTATAAATTAATTGAAGCAAAATAAAGATAAATAAAACTATAAATAAAAATTATAATTTTCAAGGCAAATTATTTTTTTTCTATTATTTTTAAATGATCAGTTATCAATGAAATTGTAAAATGATTTAACTTATGTTAATAGAGTGCTTAAGCAATATAACTATATGTATTATCTTAATGTTATATTATTTATATAGAAAATAACAAAAGTTTCAAATCTTAAAAGTGTTATTAATAAAATTAATAATTTAAAATTTTTAATATCTTTAACATTTTATAATACTTTGTCTATTATTTAATTACTATTTTTATAGGTTATAAATCAGCTGTAATCATTACATAACCAAATAAAAAGTCAAACGTAAAAAAGATTTAAGTTAATTTGTTTAAGTAGTTATAATTAATTTCAAAGGATCAGTAAATGTAGTATAGGAGCCTAAACGGTCTTGCCTATATCTGACAAAGATGTATTGTTTTTCAGTTTTGTTTTTATAAGATTTCTTCTTTAAGTATTTGATATTTTTTCTAAATATATCCTCTAAAATCTGGCCAGCTTTGTTTTTGGTCCTTTTCAAATGGTCAAATACTATTGTATAGGAAATCTTGTCAAGCATTCTTTTAATGCATTCAAAAATTCTTTGAATAATTTTATCTTTTATTTGAACCTTTTTATTCAATTGTTCTATAGTAGATCGTGAATCACTTCTAACAATTACTATTTGTTTTGTTCTTTTTAATTTCTTGAATGCTTTGATATTATCGGAAATTGCAAAAAAGATTGCAAGCATTTCCATTCTCTGAACCCCAAACTTTTCATTTTTTAGTGAAGGCCTTAAAGATCTTATTTTGCTTTTATTGTTAAAGTGATTATGCCAAGAAATATATCCTGAAGGAGAGCCATCTGCATCAATTGCTATATTTAAAACACGCAATCTATGTTAATAATATCCTTTATGTTATATAGTTCTTATGAATAAGGGAGAAATAACTTTTTTATATATTATTTTATTGTAAGAAAATATTAAAGCGATCCAAGAAGGCATCTAATATTTTTGTATGTTATCAAAGCATAATAAAAATTACCGTGCATATAAGCCACTAACCTTTCCGAGATTCTTTACAACCCTTTTTTCGCATTCTGTTCCTTCTGGTGGTCGCAAATCTTCACTTGAAACACAAGCATGATATCTATCTCCAATTTGAATTTTGCCTATGTCGGTATCTCTATCAAAGGTAAATGTTCTTTGTATTGTACTATCTTTACTTTTATCAAGTTCAGCTTGTACATTTTCTATAACTTCAGATTGTATTTGACCTTTTATCATAACACCTATTTTTAATTTTTCAGTTCCTTTTTTATCAGCCAGCGGAGCAGAGATTTTGATTTTAACTTGATCACTGTTATTACTACTATTTGTATTTAGACTTGCTTGATAAACTGCTTGGCTTTTAGAGTATACTTGGGAACCAGATTGGAAAAGATTTATGATATTAGGTTTACTTGTACTTAGAATATCACCTTCGTTACAATCAAACTTTGTTATGGGAGTAGATTCTTTTGATACATCTCCTACTTGATATGCACATACAAAATACTCATCAGGAATATTAGCTTTAACAATGTCATTTTCTTTATTTACTTTTAATTCAACATTTAGATTATTACTAGTCTTCTCTATAGAAGAAATAGGGATATCTTGTTTGCTCTCTTCACCATTTATAAAGCCAATAACACGAATGAATTTCGTTTTTTCCATTTCTATATTTTCTAAATGGATACGGGCTTTAACTATTAGTTTGCCTTTTTCTTTATCATCTTCATCATCGTCATCTTTCTGTGCTAAAGATGCTTCAATAAAAGTTATAAAGAAAATACTACTTACAAAAGATATACT
>Ga0126304_10000411_pt1 | contig 16911 bp, 18 predicted proteins | sample Plot25_FD_92538 | JGI IMG/M metagenome (GOLD analysis project Ga0126304, IMG submission 92538) | Serpentine soil microbial communities from UC McLaughlin Reserve, CA, USA - Plot25 | ecosystem: Environmental > Terrestrial > Soil > Grasslands | place: USA: UC McLaughlin Reserve, Lake County... | reverse complement strand
GCGAACCTCCCGAGCTCGGCGGCGCTGATGGGAAACACCGTCGTTTGGAAACCTGCTTCGACGGCCGCCTTCTCCGCGCACTGGGTCATGAAGCTCTTCGAGGAGGCCGGGCTGCCGCCGGGAGTGATCAACCTCGTCTACGGGTCGGGCGCCGAGGTCGGCGACGCCGCGCTCGCGAGCGAGCACCTCGCCGGCGTGCACTTCACCGGCTCGACGCCCGTCTTCCAGGGGATGTGGAAGACGATCGGCGAGAACATCGCGAACTACCGCAACTACCCCCGGATCGTCGGCGAGACGGGCGGCAAGGACTTCATCGTCGCGCATCCGTCGGCGAACGTGGATGCCCTCGCGACGGCGATCCTCCGCGGCTCGTTCGAGTACCAGGGGCAGAAGTGCTCGGCGGCTTCGCGGATCTATGCGCCGTCGAACGTGTGGCCGGAGTTGCGCGAGCGGCTCGTGAAGGAGGTCTCGACGATCCGGATGGGCGACGTCGCCGACTTCACGAACTACATGGGCGCGGTCATCGACGAGAAGGCTTGGAAGGGGCACAAGGAGGCGATCGACTCGGCGTCGGACAACGCCGCCGAGGTCGTCGTCGGGGGCGGTGCGGACGACAGCGAGGGCTATTTCATCCAGCCCACGGTGCTCGAGACTCGTGACCCCGCGTCCCGCCTGATGCGCGAGGAGCTCTTCGGCCCGATCGTCACGACGTACGTCTATCCCGAGAACAAGTGGGACGAGACGCTCGAGCTCGTCGACGACAACCCGTACGCGCTCACCGGCGCGGTCTTCTCGGAGGATCGCGCGGCTATCGACCAGGCCGGGGAGCGGCTGCGCTACACGGCTGGAAACTTCTATGTGAACGACAAGCCGACCGGCGCGGTCGTGGGCCAGCAGCCGTTCGGCGGCGCGCGCGGCTCGGGGACGAACGACAAGGCCGGCTCGATGTGGAATCTCATCCGCTGGGTCAGCCCGCGCACGATCAAGGAAACGTTCGTCCCACCGCGCGACTATCGCTACCCGTTCATGGCGCCGGATTCGACGGACGGCGCCGGCCCGTCCGATCGTCCTTAACCGGCGCTGAACAACCGGCGGACCGGCAAGGCGTCTAAGTCGTCGATGGGCCGCCCGGTCGTCCTGGTCACTGCGGCGGCCCTCCTCCCCTTCACGGCGACGGCAATCGCAGCGCGGATCGATGGGTCGCCCCGCACGGACTTCCTCCGCGGTGGGCCATCGGCCGACCGAATCGACGGCCGCGGCGGAAGCGACAGGATCAAGGTCGACGGCGGCGGGAGGGACAGCGTGCGCTGCGGGCCTGGCCGCTTCGACCTCGTCAACGCCGACATCTCGGATCGCATCGCCTCGGACTGCGAGACGGTCGCGCGGGTGATCGCCCGTGATTCGTATCGGGCGCCGGCGCAGCACGCGACGATCGCCGAGCCTGACTCGCTCTCTTGGGGCCGGACGATCGTCGTGGCGTACCAGTCCGGCCGGTTCCGCGACGGCGGCGCCGTCAACACCGGGTGGGCGACGTCGCGGGACAGAGGGCGCACGTGGCGCAGCGGCACCCTCCCCGCGCTGACTGTGAGCTCGCGTCCCGCCGGACGCTGGCAGCGCGCCAGCGACCCCGTCGTCGCCTACGACGCAGCACATGGAAGCTGGCTGATCGCCTCCCTCGCGTTGAGCGCGGGGCAGGCCGCTGCGATCGTCGTCAGCCGCTCCCCGGACGGGATCACCTGGAGCCCGCCGGTGTCGGTGGTCGAGGCTCCGTGGCAGCCGAACCTGCTCCTCGACAAAGAGTGGATCGTCTGCGACAACGGCGCCGCGAGCCTGCACCGCGGCAGCTGCTACGCCGTCTACAGCGATTTCCGGACGCTCCAGCTCGAGTTCCAGGCGTCCCGGGACGGCGGGCTCACGTGGGAGTCGCAGGTCTCGGCTCCTGAGAACGCCGGCCGCGGATCGATCCTCGGCCGTTGGGCGCCCGCGCCGCAACCGGTTGTCCAGCCGGACGGCGACCTGATCGTGCCGTTCTACGACGAGAACCGTGTCGCCTCCGTCCGCTCGGTTGACGGCGGGCGCTCGTTCCAGCCGCCGGTCACGATCTCGGCCACCAACTTCAAGGTGACGCCGGGTCTCCGCGGCCCGCCGCTGCCGAGCGCCGAGGTGGACCGTGCCGGCAACGTCTACGTCGTCTGGCCGGACTGCGCGCGAACGCCGTCGTGCAGCGTCAACGACCTGGTGATCTCAAGCTCGGCGGACGGCGTCACCTGGTCGCGGGCGACGCGGATCCCGACGAGGCCTCGCGGCTCGCGTGCGGACTACGTCCTCCCCGGAATCGGCGCCGACACGAGCCGGACCGGCCGAATCGCGGTCGTGTACTACGTCCTTCGCGACGGGCTCCTCGACGTCGGCTTCACATCCTCGGAGAACGGAGGCCGGAACTGGCGCCCGGCGCGGCGCCTGAACGCCCAGACGATGCGGCTCGAATGGGCCGCCCAGGCCGGCGGCGCGATGCTCGGCGACTACTTCTCGACGTCGTGGTCGAGCGGCCGCGCGGTTTCGGTGTTCACGCTTGCCTCGCCGAGGGGCGCGCGGTTCAATCAGCCGCTCTTCGCAACCGTCATTCGTCCATGAACCGGCGCACTGCGTCCGGAGGGCGTCGATGCGGGTCCGGCGCCAGGCTGTAGAGGACGTAGTAGCCCTCGCGGCGGGTCTCGAGCACACCCGCGCGGGCGAGGATCCGCAGGTGCTTCGAGCACCGACCGCGCCACCGCCGCCGCCCGCTCCGGCGCCGAGGACGCTGCAGGCGTCGGTCGGGCCCGCTGGAAAAGCGACGCTGAGCGCGCGGTCCGTCAAGACCGGCGCCTACCGGATCGTGGTCAGGGACCGGTCGGCGCGACACAGCTTCCGGCTCGCCGGCCGGCGCGTGAGCCGGACGACGGGCGCAGACTTCACCGGACGCGTGACCTGGCGGGTCCGTCTCGCAAGGGGCGTCTACCGCTTCGGCAGCGACGCCAGGCGCCTCCCCGGCCGCCTGCGCGTCCGCTAGGCCCGGCCGGCTTTGTGCAGCTGCGCGTAGATCTGGCGCGCCGTCCTCGCCGGGATACCCGGGACGCCCTCGAGCTCCTCCTGCGTCGCGGCCAGGAACTGCTCCGCGGAGCCGAAGTGCTTGAGGAGCGCCCGCCGGCGAGCGGGGCCCACACCGGGGAGCGTGTCGAAAATCGACTCCCGCGCCCTCGCGTCGCGCCGCTGGCGGTGGAAGCCGAGCGCGAAGCGGTGGGCCTCGTCCCGAATACGTTGGAGCAACTGCAAACCGGGTGAGTGCCGCTCGAGCCGGATCGGCTCGGGCCGGTCCGGCACGAACACCTCCTCGACGCGCTTGGCAAGCGAGATCACCGCGACACGCGGGAGGTCGTAGGCCTGCATCGCCTGGATCGCCGCCGCCAGCTGTCCTTTGCCGCCGTCGATCACCACGAGGTTGGGAGCGAGGGCGAAGCCCTCGTCGTACTCCTCCTGGGTGGCGGTCCCGACGCGGGCGAACCTCCGGGAGACGGCCTCGGCGAGCGCGGCGTAGTCGTCCTGGCCGTCCAGTCCGCGGATGCCGAACTTCCGGTAGTGCGCCTTCTTCGGCGTCGCGTCCTGGAAGACCACCATCGATGCGACCGGCGACTCCTCCTGGATGTTCGAGACGTCGAAGCACTCGATCCGAAGCGGAAGGCTCTCGAGGTTGAGCACCTCGCGGAGCTCCTCCAGCGCCTCGACCCGGCGCAGCCTCGACTGCTCCGCCTTCGCGGTGTCGGCCTCGAGCGCGAGCCCCGCGTTCTGGTTCGCGAGCTCCTGCAGGCGCCGCTTCTCGCCGCGCTCGGCCGCCCGCACCTCGACACGGGAGCCACGGCGCTCGGAGAGGAACTCGCCCAGAGCAGAGGTGTCCCCCGCCTCGCGGGGGACGACGATCTGCGGCGGGATCGACGGCGCCGAGCCGTAGTACTCGAGCACGAACGCCTCCAGCAGCGCCGGAACGTCCTGCCCCTCGACGTTCTCGAGATGGAACGCGTAGCGGTCCACCATCTTCCCGTCGCGAAGCGGGAAGACCTGAACGGCCGCGCTCGCACCCTCGATCGCGATGCCGACGACGTCCACCGTGCCCACCGCCCGCTTGTCGGCCGCCTGCCGCTCCGCGAGATGCCGGACGGAGAAGAGCCGGTTCCGGAACCGCGCCGCCTCCTCGAACCGCTCGTCTGCAGCGGCCTCGTTCATCCTCCGCTCGAGCTCACGGATGATCGGCCGTGACTCGCCGGACAGAAACTCGATCACGCCGTCGATCACCTTCCGGTACTCGTCCTTCGAGATGTAGGCGACGCACGGCGCGTAGCAGCGGTCGATGTGGAAGTCGAGGCAGGGAATGCCGGAGTGGCGGCCCGGCGTCGGCCCCTCACAGGGTCGGAACCGGAAGACCCGGTTGAGGACGTCCAGCGTCTCGCGCACCTTCTTCGCGTTCGCATACGGGCCGAAGTAGACGACCCCGCGGCGGTGTCGCTCGCGCGTGAACATCACCCGCGGGTAGTCGTCGTCGACGGTCACAGCGATATACGGGAACGACTTGTCGTCCCGCAACCGAACGTTGAACGGCGGCCGGTGCCGCTTTACGAGGTTCTGCTCGAGGTGCAGTGCCTCGACCTCAGTGCCGGTGACGATCACCTCGAGGTCGGCGATCCGCGCGATCATCCCGCCGATCCCCGACCGGGTGTCGCCGCCCTGCTGGAAGTAGCTCCGCACGCGGGGCCGGAGCGACTTCGCTTTGCCGACGTAGAGGATCTTCCCGTTTGCGTCGCGGAACAGGTAGACGCCCGGCTTCGCGGGCAGCGCCTTCAGCTTGGGCTCCAGGGACGTGGCCATTCGATCCAATGTAGCCTCGTGCCCCCGTGCGGAAATGGGGTCTACTCGGGTGCCTTGGGCTTGTCTGCGCGCTCGCGGCCTGCTCGCTTCCCGGTGACGAGGAGCGCAAGATCGATGTTGGAGTCTGGGAGTACTTCATCCGCGACCCGGATCCGGCGACGGCGACGCAGAAGTTGGAGGAGTTGACGGACGCCGGCTTTCGCGCGGCGATCACGAACTCGTTCTGGGAGCCCGGCCGCCGGGAGCCCTCGGCCCAGGAGCTCGCGGAGCTGACGAACGCGGCGCGTGCGGCGCAAGCAGCGAACGTCCGCCCGTTGCTGATCGTCCAGAACCCGGGAAGCCGGACGACGCCGAACACTGCCGAGCTCCGCGCCGAGTTCGCCGCCTACGCAGCCGCGATCGCGCGCCGGCTGCCGGCGTTCCGCGACTTCATCGTCGGGAACGAGCCGAACCTCAACCGCTTCTGGCTGCCTCAGTTCGGGCCTGACGGCGAGAACGTCGCCGCGCGCGACTACCTCGCGTTGCTCGCCGAGACCTACGACGCCCTGAAGGCCGTCTCGCCGGACATCCGCGTCATCGGCGGTGCGACGGCGCCGCGCGGCGGGGACGACCCGGAGTCATCACGCCAGACGCACTCGCCCACGACCTTCATCCGCGATCTGGGCCGCTTCTACCGGGAGAGCGGCCGAGAGACCCCGGTGATGGACGCCTATTCCCACCACCCATACCTGGAGCGCTCCGAGCTTCCGCCCGACTTCGCGCACCCGAACTCGACGACCATCGGGCTCGCCGACTACGACAAATTGGTCGAGCTCCTCGAGGAGGCGTTCGACGGCACCGCGCAGGAGGGCGCCGACCTCCCGATCCTCTACACCGAGTTCGGCGTCCAGACGGAGGTCCCCGAGGAGAAGCTCGACGCGTACACGAACCTGGAGTCGCCGGCGGCGAACGACGCGGTGCCGGAGCCGACGCAGCAGGAGTACTACCGCCAGGCCTTCGAGCTGATCTGCGATCAGGACAACGTCGAAGGCCTCTACATCTTCCACGTCTGGGACGAGCCCGACCTGCTCGGGTGGCAGTCGGGTCTTTACTACGCCGACCGCACCCCCAAGTCGAGCCGCGACGCACTCGTCGCTCTACCATCCTGTTCGTGAGCGGTCAGTACGTCGCATACCAGTTCTTCCGCGTCGATCCGGCCTGGCGGCGGCTGCCTGTCGAGGAGCGCATGGCAGGAAAGGACGCCTTCGCGGAGGCCGTCGAGGAGTGGGCCGGCCGGATGGACGCGCTGCGCACCTACTCGGTCACCGGCGTGCGGCCCGACTCGGACTTCTTCCTGTGGAAGATCACCCAGCGGTACGAGGATCTCGGAGAGCTCGGCGCGGCGTTGAACGCGACGCCGCTCGCCGGCTGGCTCGAGACGCCCTACTCGTACCTCGCGACGACGAAGGCGTCGCAGTACACGGCGGCGCGCCGCGCGCGGAAGGTCGTCCCGCGCGGCTCGCCCTACCTCGTCGTCTATCCGTTCGTGAAGATCCGGCCGTGGTATGCGCTCTCCGAGGACGAGCGGCAGCGCGCGATGGACGAGCACATCCGCATCGGAGCCGAGTTCGCGACGATCCACAACCACACGACGTACTCGTTCGGGATCGACGACCAGGAGTTCATGACCGCCTTCGAGTGCGACGAGCCCGCGGACTTCATGCACCTGATGCTCACGCTGCGCGACAGCGAGGCGAGCCGGTACACCGAGCGTGACACGCCGATCTTCGTCGGGCAGGCGATGGAGATCCGGGCGGCGCTTGACGCACTCGACGGATCGGCAGTCCGCGCCGAGGCCTAACCGTAGGTGTGCTGGTCCCGCCAGGTGCGGAACATCGAGAAGCCGCACAGGCCGAGGATGAGGAAGAAGGCCAGGGCTTCCTGTCCCGACGCGCCATAGAGGATGAAGATGCCGATTGCGACGAGCGCGAGGATCGCGCCGCCGTAGAACGCGAACTGCGCACGGGTCGGCCAGGTCGAGATGTCGCCGCGCCGTTCGCGCCACATGAGGTAGACGAAGAACGCCACTGCGAGGAAGAAGGCGATCCGCGTCAGGTAGACGAGCGAGAGCAGTGCCGTCTGTTGGTTGAGGATGATGATCCCGAGGACGATCACCCCGATGATCAGGAACCCACGAAGGGTCGGGTTCATGTCTGCGAAGAAGCGCCTCATCCCGACGTCAAGTACGCCCTCGTCGCGAGAGCCCCTGCGAGCAGCGTCGCGCCGACGAACCACGCGAGTCGGCGACGCGGCTCCGCCGGCGCGTAGAGCCAGGGAGAAAGCGCAGCCAGAAGCGAAAGCGTCCCGTAGGCGTAGTGCAGCTCGTCCGGAGCCCGCCGATCGTCCGAGACGAGCAGGAGACCGATCGCGACCTGCGCGATGAGCAGCGTCTGGACGAGCGCGAGCGCGTGCCCGAGTGGCCGGCCCACGTCCCGGCGCCGGAAGTACGCGAGCCCGCCCCATACTGCGGCCACAGCGGCGGTGACGAGGACGGCGAGGCCAACGAGCTGATGAGCGTCGGACACGGGCGGCCAATGTATAGGGTGGCTCCGTGGTCGAGGAAGGCGCCGAGGCACCGGATTTCGAGCTGACCAGCGACGCCGGCGAGCGCGTCAAGCTGTCGCAGTTCCGCGGCCGGCCGGTCGTCCTCTACTTCTACCCGCGCGACGACACCCCCGGCTGCACGGCGCAGGCCTGCGGGATCCGCGACACATACGACGAGTTCGGCGAGCGCGGCGCGGTCGTCCTCGGCGTCAGCCCCGACGACGAGTCGTCACACGTCAAGTTCAAGGAGAAGTACGGGCTGCCGTTCACGCTCCTCGCCGACTCCGAGCACGACGTCGCAGAGCTCTACGGCGTGTGGAAAGAGAAGACCTTCGGCGGGAAGAAGTACTGGGGCGTCGAGCGCTCGACCTTCGTGATCGACGAGGACGGACGCGTCGCAAAGGCGATGCTGCGGGTCAAGCCCGACACGCACGCCGAGAAGGTGCTCGAGGCGCTCGCGGCCTAGTTTCGACGGCATGGCCGAGCTACGTCGCGTCTCCTTCATCCTTCGCAGCGCGGACTTCGAGGAGCCGGCGGAGATCGTGGCGAGCGTGGACTCAGTCCCGCGCACAGGCGAGCAACTGGTGATGGACGGCCGCACCTACCGTGTCAAGGTCGTGCTCCACAATTACGACGAGGGAGACGTCTACGTCTACGCCGATGAGGACTCCTCGCCGATCGGCTCATAGTCGCGCCGACCTGGCTCTGCGGATGAACCGCGCGGTCGTCCTGGTTGTGGCCGTCGTGTTGCTGGCGGCCTGCGGTGGCGAGTCGAGCGGCGCCGAATCCGTCGCGATCGTCGGCGGAGATGAGAACGAAGCCGCCTATCAAGAGGCTTACGCGGCCGCGTGGGTCAAGTCATGCAAGGCGGCCGTGGCGAAGATCCGGAAAGACGCGCCGAGCGAGGCCGGTCGGGTGCAGTGCGAGCAGCCGGTGGAGCAGATGGAGGGCAACACGTCCTTCGATCCGGAGCAGTCGAAGGTCGAAGGCCGCCGGCAAGGCACCTTCGACGGGTGCGCGTACGCGTGGGACGAGGCGTACGCAGCCGGAGGTGAGGTCGAAGCGCGTTGCTGAGGCATGAAGTGAGGCGACGGGCCCACCAGTAGAGGGCTTGTCGATCGGGTTGAAAGCGCACACCGCATGGGAGCTATCCTCATTCGATGGACGAATCGCTGGAGGAAGCTCGGCGGTACGTTCGCCGCAAGCGGATCTTCTACACGGTTCTGGGCATCTGGATCGCCCTCAGCCTGATGTGGTTCCTCATCGACCTGGCCGATGACAGCAGTTCCTGGTGGTTCTACTGGCCCATGCTCGGAACGGGCATCGCCGTGGCCATCACGGGAATCGTGCTCCTGGGGATCGGTGGGCTCTTCGGAGCCGATTGGGAGCGGCGGGAAATCGAGAAATACCAGCGCCGACGAGGGAACGAGCCAGACGGCTAACTCGAGCCGCCCTGGCTCAGGCGGGGCCTAGAGCTTCCGCGATCTTGTCGATGGCGCCGGTCTCGCCTGGCTCGACGCCGCCCATCGTCTCCACTTTGGGCACAGATTGGGGCACAAGGAGGATCGACTATCCTCCGCAGCGCCCCGCCATGCCCAGCGTCCTCTTCAAGCTTTCAACAGGTGACTGGTACAGCCGCGAAGTCGAATCGGAAGACGCCGCCGTGAAGCAGGTCAAGAGCTTCTTCGACCGTCACGACGAGTACCTCCGAGATTGGATCAGGGTTGATGGCAATGCCTGGATCGCCCGAAACGCTGTCGTCGCCGTAGAAGTGCGGGAAGACCCTGCGCCCGAGGCCGCGATCGGCTAGCGGGACGCGGTCGCCGGACGCCGAGGTCTGAGTAATTCACCGCGTGACTCAGCAGCGAGTCCTGCTGCGAATTTCCGACGCCCATACTGCAAGATCGCCTGTGCCGGTGCCGGTGGTCGAGCCGGGCTAGTAGGGCTCGGCGCACGGACGGCAGGACGACGCTGTTGACAGCGAGGAGGCCGCCCGCCGCGTGACGGCCTCTCCGCTGTAGTGCGTTTTTGCCTACGGGCAGGGACCGATCGTGTCACCGTGCGCAAGATGCGCCGGTAGAGCGTTCTGCGAGACCCGGATGGTGACGAACGGGTTCGTCGCGGAGTGCGTGTGGTGACAGATCACCACTTTCTCCGGGTACTGGTACTGCGCAGCCGCGGACGGCGTCCCTGCTGACATTCCCGTAGCAGCAGCCAGTACGCCGAGAACGCCGACCACAACGACGGGCGCAACCACCCGTCTCAGCCAACCACCGCGTTGCCTCGACGTCGCATGCAACGCCGGCCCTGCTCGATGCTCGACTGGCGATGCGCGGACACGGGTCGCCAGATCCGGATCAACAAGTACGAGCTCCGGACTGATCGGCTCAAACCCGTCTTGGTTCTCACCTCTCCTCATGCCTCACCCCCCTCGTACAGATACGAGCCGCAGACTGTAATGAACCCACCGAAGAAGCAACCACTACATGAACAGCCGGTGAAAGTTGATTGACGCAATTAGCGACCAACGCGTACCCCTCGCTGGTCGAGCATCTAGCCGTTCGTCTCACGGGAAGACGGCGACACGCCCGGTGACCCGGGCGTGTCGCTCCTTGAGTGACGAAGCGTTGAAGTGTTACGGCGCCTCGACGAACTGGATCTCATCCAACTCGCCGGGTGCGTACTTCGCGACGATGCCGAGGATCCAATCGATGACGGCATCGGTGTCGGTACGGAACGCGAACCCGGTCCCGCCGCAGGTCTGACGGTTGAAGCCGAAGAGCCACGAGTTGACACCGACGATCACGTTGGAGGTGTACCCGCCATAGAAGGTCGGGCCGCCGGAGTCGCCGAAGCACGTTCCACCGCGACCGCCGCCGGGTGCCGAGCTCAACTGAAGGTTGAAGCCCGACGTGTTTGAGCTCCTATTCAGATTGGCGGCCTGTGTCACCGCCATCAGCCGCGAACGGAACGAGACTGCTTGCGCCGGGTTCGATTTGGTCAGGCCGTACCCCGCGACCGTGAAGGTGGCGTCCTTGAACTCGCCCGAGCTGAGCGAGTCGAGGAAGCCGGCCTCGGCCAGCTGCCCGTACTCAGGAAGCTCGACGGCCTGGTCTTCCGGCAGGATGATCAGCCCGACGTCGTGGATGTTCGGGAAGCCCGCGAAGTTGTCGAACCCGAAATCGAAGAGCAACGTCGCCTCGACGCAGAGTGGGTCTCCCTCAATGCAGTAATCGGGGTACCCGGTCGTCGGGTCGAGCTGCGTCTCCGGGTCGTATTCGGCGCCAGCATCCTGATGGAACCAGATCCGCGCCATTACGGGCGACTCCTCGGCGTCCTGATCGGTGCAGTGGCCGGCGGTCAGGAACACGCGATCGGTCAGAAGCGAACCGGAGCACCTCCACATGAACTCACCATCGGCGTCATAGAACGCCACAAGTCCGACGTACGGGTGCTCGTTGTCCGCAACAAAGTTGCCTGTGATCGCGCTTCCGGGCGCTACCGCGATGGTCAAAGTGCCAAGCAGCGCAGCAACGAGCATGAGCAGCTTGCGCATGAACCCCTCCTCTCGCTCATCAGATTGATAGACGAACGGATACGAGGTATCCATTGCGGCGGTTACTCAAACCAAAGCGTGCTGCTTGGAAGCGCACGCTTCCCGCAGACGGAGCTCCCTGCGGTCAGGCCACCACCGTGCTGCGGTAGGTGGGCAGATCGGCAGGTGAGCCGTCCGTGCGTTGGAGCCTGAAGCTGTAGGTCATCCGGTCCTCCTTCCGGACCGAACAGGCTCCGCGGACTTACACGCCCGCGCACGTGTTGGGGCGACGTACTCCGCAGAAGCCGCAGGCACCGCACACGCCGCAGCTGCGAACTCCGAAGCACCTCGCCCCACTGACGAAACGGGGCACCCCGCCGATTGGTTACGCGGGCTGCGAAGTCCCAAAATGCGTTCGGGGCCGATCGCTTCTCACATCACTCGCGCGAGACTTGCCGTGACGAGCCTGACCAGCTCAGTGCGGTGGAGCTCGGTGCGGTGATGCACCTCGAAACCGGGTCGTGGAGGCAGGCGGCGGGACTGGTCCGCTGACAGGACAAACCGTGACCGGACGATTTACACCGGGCCGGAGCATCGGGCGTGTAATCGCGCCACGGCTTCGCGGCGCCGGCGTACGTCGCGCGGCTGGTGAAGCCGCGGCTTCTCCTTGTGGGCGTCGCCCGTCCAGTTACCGCGCGAGTCGATAGACCCGCCCGAAGTCAACCGAGACGGCGTGGAGCTCACCACGTGCGTCCTGGCCGAACGACGCGAGGCCGTGAACCGTGAGCGGCTCGCGGCGGAATGAGGTGGGGCGGCCGCCGTTGAGCCGGACGCTCCAGATGCGGCCCGAGCAGTAGTCGCCGAAGACGTAGCGGCCGCGGAGCGCGCGGATCGACCCTCGGTAGACGAGCCCGCCCACGACCGAGCAGTTGCCCTTCATGTTCGTCGCATACGTCCGGAGCGGCCAGGCAAGCTCGCCGGACGAATCGAGGGGCCCGGCCTGCGGACGGGGACGCCGTCCTTCGTAGACGCTCCAGCCGAAGTTCACGGGGCGCCCGGTTCCAAGACGGAGATAATCGATCTCTTCGGTCGACCTCCAACCGACATCGCCGGTCACGAGGGCGTTTTGGCCAGGATCCACCGCGAACCGCCACGGGTTACGGAGGCCGTAGGCGACGATCTCGGGCGTTGGGCTCGGCTGGGAGACATCGAGCGCGAAGATCTTGCCGAGCAGGACGCGCAGGTTCTGCGCGTTGCCGTGGGGGTCCGGCAACAGTCGCGGCGGCTCGCTGATGTAGCCGCCGTCTCCGACGCTCACGTACAGCCTCCCGTCCGGCCCGAACGCGAGCTGCCCGCCATTGTGGTAAGAGCTGTCCGCGTGGGGGATTCGAACGAGCAGTCGTTCGGAATCGCCCGCGACACGTGCTCCTGCACTCCTGTGCTCGACGACGAGGACAGCGCCCGACCGGTCGGTGTAACAGACGTAGAGGAGACGGTTGGACGCGAACGAGGGGTGGAACGCCACGGAGAACATTCCTCGCTCGCCGTCGGTGCTCACGCGCCGGCGCAGATCCAGGAACGCCTGCCGCTGCAGTCGCCCACGCGAGTAGACCCTGATCCGACCGTTCCGCTGGACGACGTAGATGACGCCTCGCGAGCCGGGAGGTGCCGCGACATGAATCGCACCCGGGATCCGCGGAGGAAGCCGGCGGAAGCGATAGGGCGGGTTCTGTGCTTGCGGCTCGGCGCCAGCTGCGGGACGATCGGCGATGTCATTGCCGGCGCCCTCCGCGGCGGCGACATCGGCCGAAGTGGGTAGCGAGGTGACGACGATCGCACACGCCGCGAGAGCAACGGCGGCGCCAAGAGCGGTGCGGCGATTCACGCGTCCGGTGCGCTCGGCGCGCTCGATCGGACCTTGGGATCCAGCAGGCATTGCTTCGGTAGGTAGAGGATGAGCTTCCCCGGCCTGAACTGGAGAGACGACCGCCGGGGCGGCTCACCGAGGCTGTCACCGCATGCGGTCGTGGTCGGCACGAGTTCTTCAGGGCTCGCGGCCGAGTACAGCCGGAGTTCGATCTGCTTCGCGTAAGCCACCGGCTCGCCCACCCGGAACCCACGCTCGCCGAGGCAAGCCCGGAACTTTCCCGCCCATGTGACGAGACGTTGAGACTCGGCCTCAGAGAGGAGGTAGCGGTTGTCGCCCTGCGCTCCCGAGGGCCGACGGGTCGAAGGGGGGCTGCTCACCGTTGACCGCGGAGGGCGCTCGGTTTCCGCACTCGGCGTCGACGCTCGAGCAAAGACGAGCGTTGCGAAAGTTCCGACCAGAGCGGCCGCGAGCAGAGCCGCCCCGAAGCCGACCTTCCTGCGCGCCGACATCGATAGCTATACGCCCGCGCCTCGGTTCAGGTTCCAGCGGTTCACATAACGACCGGAACCCTTCCCCCCTTCGAGCTTCACGCACCGAACGGCCTTAGTCGTGGGTACTTGTCTTTGGGCCGGTTCTAGCTGGCGGCTTCCTCTACGGCGCAGATGAGGCGTCGATGGACCTAACTTCAAGGTTTCAGCCCACCGATGTGTCGTCCACGTCAGTTGGGGCGCTCGGACGGAGAGCTGGTTGCCCGCCGGAGATGGAGCCGCTTGCGGCCGGCGGCTCCATCCTGCCCGATCACCCTGTACGCCCTGGCTTAAGCGGCCGCGCGAATGCGGGCCTGCTCGACCTGCTCTTCTGGCGTTGCTTCGAGGTCCTGAAGGACTTTTCCGAGCAGAAAGAACGTGGGTGGCCACAGACCTACAAATATGGCCAGCCGCTGGGCCTTCGCCTTCCCATACCTGTCGGAAACCGCCGCCGATCTTCCCCAGAGCGAGAGGCTGCCCGCGATCGAGGCAGCGCCCAAGCTATGCAGCAGCGTGCTGGTCAGCCCCAGCCGCTTCAGTAGTAGCGCAATCTTCATCCTCTTCTCCTTTGTCGTTCCGCTTGCAGTACCGCGCTGGCGCATCGCCGCACTACGCCGCCGAACCTCCTCGAGATCCAAGCGATACCCCGGCCGACGCCGGGCAAACGAGCGGCACGCTCAGATGTGTGAGACCTAACAGAAGCCCAACCATGCGCTCGCAACTAGCTTGCGAAGTGCCGTTCGGCCCCGTTCGCCGCGAGGAGCGGCGGGGTGTACGGGAAGGCCCACGCGTTGACCTCCCCTGGAGTTGACGGTTTGCTCGCCTCCAGCCTGGGTACGAGTGGTCCGCCCAGTTATGCGGGAGAAGAGAGGAGTTTGCGATGGGTGAGCGGATGGAAGACGTCGCCGAGCGGACAATCGCCGTCCACGATGAGTCGAAGTGGGCTCCGTTGACGACCGAGTTCTGGGCGATGGTCGTGCTTGTGGCGGCGATTCTGATCGCCGCAGCAATCTCGGACTCGTTGAACGACATTCGAGCGTGGACCCTCGTCGCCGGTGTGGGAGCGGCGTACATCCTCAGTCGCGGGATCGCGAAGGCTGGCACTGATCATTCGCCGAGGACGACGGCAGGTCGGCGGCGTCGTAGTTAACACGTTTGGAAACAAGGCGGAGCGAACGGCCGTCGCGCATCCGCCGTCAGGAGTGCGGCGCAAGAGATCAACGTCTTAGCAACCAGCAGAGCTCGTTCGTTGGAGTAGCCCAAAGTGCACTAAACAGGATTCAGCAAGCGAGTTGGCCGCCGCAGGACTGCTCCCTCACGCTCATAACGACAGTAGTCGCGATTTCACCTTCGGCGCCCCAACCACGAAGCCCCCCGGGCGTCGAAATGACCAGAGCGAAGGAGGTATCTGGTGATCCGGGGAATCCACCAAGTTGTGCTCGAGGTCGACGACCAGGATCGGGCGTTGAGCTTTTGGACGGAGGCGCTGCGGTTCGAGCTTGTTCAAGACGTCCCCTATGGCGACGAACGATGGCTCGAGGTGCGGACGCCGGACCGGGCAGCGACGATCGTCCTGACCCTCCGCAACGGCCCGCTGCCGACTGCTCCGGCAGAACTGCCGACCTCGAACCTCATGTTCTACTGCGACGACCTCGCGGCGACCTACGAAGAGCTCAAGGCTCGCGGAGTCGAGTTTCCACAGCCGCCGGTCGAGCAGCCGTTCGGATGGTGGTCGATGTTCCAGGACACGGAGGGCAACCGCTTCGCCCTTACCCCCGGCGAGCCCTCGTAACCGCGCCGTCATCAGCGCAGCGGCCTCGTTGTGTCGAGAGGGCGCTAAGTACGCTCTATCACGTGGCTCGGTGGCGGCGCTAGCGTTGCGGGCAATGTCGACCGTGCCTGAATACAGCTCGCACCTCGCTCGAACTACGTGTCCGGAGTGCGGCGGGCGGGCGTGGACGCAGCCGTCAGACGCGAAAGGTGGATAGCTCGCGCGAGAGAACGAGCGCGGCTGGACGGCGGCTCACCGTCGACGACGAAGTAGCTGTCTACTGCCCGGAATGCGACGAACGGGAGTTCGGCCTCGCCTGACTTTTACAGAATTCTTACGGCCGCTGCCCTGCCTGTAGGCGACACTCTCCCGCCTGCGCCCTATGAGGGGCACCGTTGCTGAGAATCGTCGTCTGCGGCCTTCGTAGAATGAAAAAGCAAGGGGGGAGTCGAGAGCAATGACACGGTTTTCAAGGTCCAGCTGGCGTCGAAAAAGCGCGATCGGCGCGGGCACTGCTCTCGCCGTGGGCGCACTTGCTTCGATCGCAGCGGCGGTCTCAACTTCGGGTGCACCCGCTGCGGCGTCCCAGTACGCCGACAAGGTGACGATTTGTCACCACACGCACTCGCAGAAGCACCCGTTCGTGACCATCACCGTCTCGCGGAATGCGCTTCCGGCTCATCTGCGCCACGGCGACATGATCGGTTCATGCGCGGCTGCCTCGATCGTCGGGAATGCGCCCTCGCACGGAAAGAGCGGCCAGCACCGAAAGAAGACCGAGAAGGCCAAGACGTCCGCTGGAATCCCACGCGGTGACGGCGGAACCGCCCCGGGCAAAAGTGAGAGTTCGTCCGGGCACGTCGGAAGCACAGCTGGCCACCCAGGGACTGCGCCCGGCCGCAGCGGCAACGCCCCCGGCCAGGCCGTGAGCTCACCGGGCCACTCCGGAACACCACCTGCCCAGAGCGGCAACTCGCCCGGCCACAACGGCAGCGCCCCCGGCCACAACGGCAGCGCCCCCGGCCACAGCGGCACGGCCCCGGGTCACAGCGGCACGGCCCCGGGTCACAGCGGGACTTCGCCAGGCCAGGCTGCGAATCCGCCCGGGAATTCTGGAAACGCGCCCGGCCACGGCGGGACTCCGCCCGGCCAGGGCAAGAAGTAGGCGGGAGGCCCCCGCTTAGCGGTGGCCTCCGTTCCTCCGAGGCCTAAGACACGCTCAGTGACCGACTTCGGTCTCACCCGATAGATGGGAGGACCGAATGAAGCATTCACCTTCAGGCTCGAGCTCGAGGACGGGACAGCCGCGGACCCGCCGACTTTTCGCAGCTACGCCGGGCACGTCGCGAAACGCCGGCGACACGATCCCGCTGGGCAGCAAACGCGCTCTACGGGTTCTCGACAAGCGCGTTGATAACTGGACGATGACCCTGTGCCGGTGCCGGTGATCGAGGCGGACTAGTTGAACGAGTGCGCACCAAGCGGAGACGCAACGAGCGGGAGCTCTAGAACGCTGATGTCGCCCGCCCACGAGGGCTCATCACTTAGAACAGCGCGGAGAGCTTTCTCAGCGGCTCGGCGGCTGCCATAGATCTCGATCAGTTGTCCGAGCGGTCGCTTTGACGCGAGCCGTCTGTCCGCAAGCCCATACAGGATCACGTTTGCGATCATCCCACCGACTAAGCCGGTTCGAGTGCAACTGGGATCTGGTGAGAGGACACTCGCCCAG
>Ga0126304_10000410_pt1 | contig 16915 bp, 14 predicted proteins | sample Plot25_FD_92538 | JGI IMG/M metagenome (GOLD analysis project Ga0126304, IMG submission 92538) | Serpentine soil microbial communities from UC McLaughlin Reserve, CA, USA - Plot25 | ecosystem: Environmental > Terrestrial > Soil > Grasslands | place: USA: UC McLaughlin Reserve, Lake County... | reverse complement strand
CCACTGGCCGCACTCCGAGGGTCCGATCGCCGACCGCCTGAACTCGGCGACCAAGCATGTTGCGTCCCGGACCCTCAACAGCCTCGAATGGGCGAACTCGAGGCTGATCGAGGGCGACGTGGCGGCGGCGGTCGCGCGGCTCAAGGAAGAGGACGGCCCCGAGCTCCAGGTGATCGGCAGCTCCGATCTGCTTCAAACGCTGCTGGCGAACGACCTCGTCGACGAGCTGCGGCTCTGGATCTTCCCCGTGCTCGCTGGCTCCGGCAAGCGCGCCTTCGGCGACGGCGCCATCCCCGCGGGGCTGGAGCTGATGAGCTCGTCGACGACGGGCACCGGCGTGATCATCGCAACGTACGAGCGGGCCGGCGAGATCAAGAAGGGCTCCTTCGCGCTCGAAGAGCCGACGGAGGCGGAGTTGGAGCGCCGCGAGGCGCTCGAGGACTGACGGCGCTTGTCCCGATCTACGGGGCGGCGCGCAGGGAGCGGCAGGCGACGACCGCTTCGTCGATCGGAATCTCGCCCTGCACGACTTCGAAGCTCACGCGAACGAGCTCCGGCTCGTGCAGGGCGACTGCGACGACGGCGGCGACGTCGTCACGGCTGATGCTGGCGCTCCGAACGCGCTCTCCGGCCTCTACCCGCCCCGTGCCGGGGTCGTCCGTCAGCCCTCCCGGGCGCACGATCGTGTAGGCGAGGCCGCTCGCGCGCAGCTCGGCGTCCGCCTTGCCCTTCGCGCGCAGATAGACGGCAAACGTGTCGTCGCCGGGCGCCTCGGGGTCGGCGCCGCGCGAGCTCACCATCACGTAGCGGTCGATCGCATCAGCTTGCGCTGCGGCCATCAGCTTCACCGCCCCGCCGTGGTCCATCGTCCACTTGCGTTCGGGCCCACTTCCGGGGCCGGCGCCTGCGGCGAAGACGACGGCGTCGGTGCCGGCAATCGCATCGCGGAGCGCGTCCTCGCTTGCCTGCTCGAGGTCGCATACCACCGGCTCGCCACCTGCGCCTTCCACGTCGCCGGCATGTGCGGGATTGCGGATCAGCGCTCTCACGGGGTCGCCGCGGTCGCACAGCAGGTGGGTGAGGCGGAGCGCGATCTTCCCGTGACCGCCTGCAATGGCGACGTTCATGGACGCGGCCCCATGGCCGTGCACGCTATCGCCACGGCCGCCTGGCTCGCTTCCAAAATTAGACTCCATCGATTCAGGTGTGGGTGCGTGATGATCGAGGAGCGCGCTAATGACACGGAGGCTAGAGCTGCGGCCGCGCTGTCGCACCAAAGCGCCGCGACCCATGTGACGCTGCTCGCCGAAGTCGTCGCCGCCTCGCGGGAGCTCGCCGCGACGAGCTCGCGCTCGGCGAAGGTGGCGATCCTCGCCGACGTGCTCAGGCGCCTCGAGCCGGACGAGCTGGCGATCGCGGTGGGCTTCCTCGCGGGCGTCCCGAGGCAGGGCCGGGTGGGGATCGGCTACCGCACGATCTACGCCATCGAGCCGGTTCCCGCCCAGAAGCCCTCGCTCACGATCCACGACCTCGACCGCGCGATCGCGGCGGTCGAGGCCGCCACGGGCGCGGGCTCGGCCGCGGAGCGCCAGCGAATCCTAGGCGAGCTGCTCGCCCGCACCACGGACGCGGAGGCCGACTTCGTCAAGCGGCTGTTCACCGGCGAGCTGCGTCAGGGCGCGCTCGCCGGGCTGATGATCGACGCCGTGGCGAAGGCGGCCGCGGTGCCCGGGCAGCTCGCGCGGCGCGCGCTGATGCTCTCCGGCGACCTCACGCGCACTGCCGAGCTGGCGGTCACCCAAGGCGAGGAGGGACTGCGCGCCGTGCGGCTCGAGCTGTTCCGGCCGGTCCTGCCGATGCTGGCGTCGACGGCGGCGAGCGTGTCCGATGCGCTTGCGGGGCTCGAGCGCGGCTCGGTCGAATGGAAGCTCGACGGGATCCGCATCCAGATCCATCGCCGAGGCGACGAGATCCGCATCTACACGCGCAACCTCAACGACATCACGGGCACGCTGCCCGGCATAGTCGCGGCGGTGCGCCGCCTGCCGCTCACTGCGGCGGTCCTTGACGGCGAGGCGCTCTGGATGGCGGAGCACGGCCCGGCCGCCTTTCAGGACACGGTGTCGCGGATCGACCGCGAGGCGGCGCCCGAAGGGATCGTGACGTTCCTGTTCGACGTGCTTCACGTGGACGGGGATGATCTGCTCGACGTTCCGCTCGCCGATCGCGCCGCGCGGCTCGAGGAGATCGCCGGCGAGCTGAAGATCCCGAGCGTCCTGACCTCCGACCCGAAGGCGGCCGAGCGCATGCTCGAGGACGCGCTCGCGGCCGGCCACGAGGGCGTGGTGGTGAAGGACGCGGCGTCGCTCTATTCCGCAGGCCGGCGCGGCAAGGCGTGGCGAAAGGTGAAGCCGGTGCGGAGCTACGACCTGGTCGTGCTCGGCGCAGAGTGGGGTCATGGCCGCCGCCGCGGCTGGCTCTCGAACCTCCACCTGGGCGCACGGGATCCGGCGACGGGGCGGTTCGTGATGGTCGGGAAGTGCTTCAAGGGGCTGACCGACGAGCTGCTCGAGTGGCAGACGGAGAAGCTGCTCGCCCGCGAGACCGAGCGCCAGGGCATCGCCGTGCTCGTGCTACCGGAGCTGGTGGTCGAGATCGCGCTCGACGGCGTGCAGTCGTCGACCCGCTACGCGGGGGGCGTGGCGCTCCGGTTCGCACGTGTGAAGCGCTACCGCCCCGACAAGAGCGCCGCCGAGGCCGACACGATCGACGATCTGCGCGCGCTGCTCCCGGCCAGGCCGTAGGCCGCTACGAGTCGTCCTCCTCGACCGCGTGGAGCGGCCCGGGGCTGATCGTGTCGACCTCCTCGAGCACGCCGAGCAGCTGCCCGACGCGGCAGACGAGAAGCCGCTCCTCCTCGACCTCGACCCACACCCCCGCCGATGCCGGGAAGACGACGTGGTCGCCGGGCTTGACCGGCATCTTCACTCCCACGTGGCTCCACCAGTCGAGGCCCGGTCCGACGGCCAGCACGATGCCGTGCTGGGGCGGGCTCTCGTGCTCACCGGGCGGCAGCAGCAAGCCCGAGCGACGGATGCGGTCGGGCTCGAGCTCCTTGATCACGACCTGGTCGAAGAGCGGTCTCAGCTGCTGCTTCATCGGCTCGCTAACGATAGTTCGCCGCAGCACTAGTCTTGATCGCAATGCCCGACGAGGCTCGCGCGCCCGACCCCCGCACGCCGCCGCCACCGCCGGACCCGAAGCGCGGCAACCTTCGAGTGAGCGGCGCGCCGGACAAGCAGCCGATGCTGCCGTGGCGCCCGCGCCGGTTCATCACGATCCTCGCCCTGCTGTTCCTGCTGAACTGGTTGCTCGTGCAGGTGATCGCGCCTGCCGCCGAGCGGATCCGCGTGCCCTACACGCCCACGTTCCTGCAGGAGCTGCGCAAGGGGAACGTCAAGGAGATCTCGTCCACCGGCGAGACCGTTCAGGGCAAGTTCGAGAACGCGGTGCGCTACGACGGAGAGAGCGCGAGCAACTTCCGGACGGAGGTGCCGACGTTCGCGAACGAGGAGCAGCTCTCGAAGCTCCTCGAGGAGCAGCACGTGGTGGTGAACGCGCAGCCACCGGGTGAGCGCTCGCTGCTCGAGACCATCCTGTTCTCGTTCGGCCCCACCGTGCTGCTCGTCGCGCTCTTCGTGTTCCTCGCGCGCCGCGCGACCGGCGGCGGGATGCTCGGCCAGTTCGGCCGCAGCCGCGCGCGCCGAGTGGAGTCGAGCACGCAGACGGTCACGTTCGAGGACGTGGCCGGGATCGAAGACGCCGAGCAGGAGCTCGCCGAGGTGGTCGACTTCCTGCGCAACCCCGACCGCTACCGCAAGCTGGGCGCGCGCATCCCGCGCGGGGTGCTTCTGTCGGGCCCACCGGGCACCGGCAAGACGCTGCTTGCGCGCGCGGTCGCCGGGGAGGCAAGCGTGCCGTTCTTCTCGGCCTCGGCGTCCGAGTTCATCGAGGCGATCGTGGGCATCGGCGCCTCGCGCGTCCGCGATCTCTTCAACCAGGCCAAGGAGGCCGCGCCGGCAATCATCTTCGTAGACGAGCTCGACGCGATCGGACGCTCGCGTGGCGGTGGCGGTGGCTCGCTCGGCGGGCACGACGAGCGCGAGCAGACCCTGAATCAGATCCTCACCGAGATGGACGGCTTCGACTCGGACGCGAGCGTGATCATCCTCGGGGCCACGAACCGCCCCGACGTGCTCGACCCGGCGCTGCTTCGCCCCGGCCGCTTCGACCGACGCGTCGTCGTGCAGCCCCCCGACTCGAAGGGCAGGGAGATGATCCTGCGCGTGCACACGCGCTCGGTCCCGCTCAACCCGGAGGTGGACCTCGAGCAGCTCGCGCAGTCCACGCCCGGAATGGTCGGCGCGGACCTTGCCAACCTCGTGAACGAGGCGGCCCTGCTCGCGGCCCGGCGTGGTCACGAGAGCGTCAAGCGCGCCGACTTCACCGACGCGCTCGAGAAGATCGTCCTCGGCGCCGAGCGGCAGATCGTGCTGAACGAGGAGGACCGGCGGCGGATCGCCTACCACGAGGGTGGTCACGCGATCGTCGGCATGCTCACGCCCGGTGCGGACCCGGTGCGCAAGGTGTCGATAATCCCTCGCGGGCAGGCGCTCGGCGTCACGCTGTCGACCCCCGAGGAGGACCGCTTCAACTACACGGAGGAGCAGCTGCGCGCCAAGATCCGCATGGCCTCTGGCGGTCGCGCGGCGGAGGAGGTCGTGTATCGCGACGTCACGACCGGCGCCGAATCGGACATCCAGCAGGTCACGCGCATCGCTCGCGGCATGGTTGAGCGCTGGGGGATGAGCGACAAGGTCGGCTTCGTGGCGGTGGCGCGGCCAGATACCCAGAGCTTCCTGCTGCCGGGCGCCGAGCCCGCCTCCGACGCCACCCAGGAGCTGATCGACGCCGAGGTGCGGCGGATCGTCGAAGAGGAGCACGAGGCCACGCGCAGCCTGATCGTCGAGCACCGCGAGCGGCTCGACGCGCTCGTGGACGCGCTGCTCGAGCGCGAGACGCTCGACGAGCTCGACGCCTACGCCGCCGCCGGGATCGACCGCGAGCGCGAGCCGGTCGCTGGCTGAGCGCCTGCTGGCGTCAGCGGCGCTTCTCTGTCTTGCGCTCGAGCAGCGCGATGTCCGCCTGTGCGAGCGCCTCCTCGGCGCTCGTCCCCGGCTCGAGCTCCGCCGTGCCCCAGGTCAGGACGACGCCGCGGCGGTCGGGCGCGTGGCAGACGCTCCCGACGTTCTGCGCCATGCGCCCGAGCACGTCGTCGGCCGCGCCGCGGTCACTGCCGGGCAGGACGATCACGAACTCGTCGCCCCCCCACCGGAAGCAGCGATCGGACGTCCGCAGCGACCGCTCCATCGTGCGGGCGACCTCCACCAGGCAGCGATCGCCCTCGAGGTGGCCGTAGCGGTCGTTCACGCCTTTGAGGTTGTCCACGTCGACGAGAGCGACGCTGAGTGGCAACCCGTCGCGCGACGAGCGGGCTGCCTCGACCGTGAGCGCCTCGTCGAAGGCGCGCCGGTTCCCGAGCCCGGTGAGCACGTCCACGCGCGCGAGGCGACGCGCCACCTCGGCGCCGGTGCGAAGGCCGACCCGCTGACGGCGGACGTGGTGCAGGTAGCTCGTGAGGATCGAGCCGAGCACCATCAGAAGCAGCCCCTCGGCGACGAGGTGTCGCAGCCCGTCGTCGCCGTACGCGAGCGGCAGCGCCAGCACGATGAGGGTGGCCGCGAGATGGACGAAGGCGCGGCGCGGCGGGTGCACGGCGCCGGCGCCGACCCAGAGCACGAACAGGTCCTCATACGGCGAGCCGACGCCTGCGGCGAGCCAGCAGAGCACGCCGATGCCCGCCACTCCGGCGTAGGCGACGACGAGCAGGTCGTCGAACGAGGGCGCTCGCCGCGCGATCAACACCGCGCCGGCCAGGCCGCCCGCGATCAGCGCTGCGGCAAGGAGCCAGCCCGCGGCGCCAATTCGGTCGCCCACGGGATCCAGCGGCAGGAAGACAAGCGAGAGCAGCGCGCTGAGGCCGAGCAGCGCGGCGGTGATCCGGCGCGAGACCTCGAGATCGGCGCCCTCGTACGGATCGGCGCGCCGCTCGAACATTCCCTTCAGGAACGCCCTTGCTATTTGCATAGCCTCCATGCCAGATGATCGGTACCCCGAATAATCGCCTGAATCCGTGCTGGACCTGATTCGGCGGGCGCTCGAGGAGGACCTCGGTGGCGGTGATGTCACCACGCGGGCGGTGGTGCCCGAGGGCGCCCGGGCATGCGCAAGTATCGCGCAGCGCGCGCCGGGCGTGATCGCGGGGCTCGATGTGGCTGAGGCGGTCTTCCGCGAGCTGGACGCCTCAATCGACTGGCGCACGGCGGCTTCGGCGGTGGGCTGGCGCGAGCCCGGCGTCCTCGCCGAGCTGACCGGGGAGGCCGCCGCGATACTCGCGGGCGAGCGCGTGGCGCTCAACTTCCTCGGGCGGCTCTCGGGCGTCGCGACGCTCACCGCCCGTTACGTGCGCGCCGTCGAAGGCACGCGGGCGCGAATCCTCGACACGCGCAAGACGACGCCGGCGCTGCGGGCGCTCGAGAAGCGCGCGGTCGTCGCGGGCGGGGGAGTGAGCCACCGCTCGGGCCTCTACGACGCCATCCTCGTGAAGGAGAACCACGCCGTCGTTGCGGGCGGTGTGGCCCAGGCGGCGCGCCGCGCGCTCGCCGCGGCGCCTCCCGGAATGAGCGTGGAGGTCGAGTGCGCGACGCTCGACGAGGTTCGCGGCGCGCTCGACGCCGCCGTCCCGCGCCTGCTGCTCGACAACATGGATACGGCGACTCTCCGTGCGGCTGTCGAGATCGTCGCCGGACGCGCCGAGCTCGAGGCCTCCGGCGGCATCACGCTCGACAATGTCGGCGAGGTGGCTCGGACAGGCGTCGATTTCATCAGCATCGGCGCCCTCACGCACTCGGCGCCGGCGCTCGACGTCAGCCTGCTGCTCGAACCGGCGTGAGCGCCCCGCCGCCCGGCGGGCGCAGCACCGCGAAGGGGTCGGTCACGGCGAGCTCGCGCGAGCGGAAGCGGTAGACCGCGGCCGGTCGGCCGCCCTCCGGCCCGGGCGCGCGGCGCTCGCCGGTGGCCTCGAGGAGGCCGCGCCGCTCGAGCACGCGCCGCAGGTTCGTCGGGTCGACCGCGTAGCCGAGCGCAGCGGTGTAGATCGAGCTGAGCTCCGAGATCGAGAAGGAGCGCGGAGCGAGCGCGAAGCCGATGTTCGTGTACGAGAGCTTCGCGCGCAGACGCTCGCGGCCGGCGAGCACGATCGGGCCGTGGTCGAACGCCATGTCGTTCGGCAGCCGGTCGACGGGGTGCCATTCGGTGTCCGGCGGCAGCTCCGGGTCGAGGCCGAGCGGCACGAGCCCGAGGTACGCCGTGGCGAGCTGCCACTCGTCCGGGTGGCGGCGCGGGTCGCCCACGGTCTCGAGCTGCTCGAGCCACGAGAGCTCTGCCACGTCGACCTTGCGAGCGAGCTGCGACCGGATCGCCCCCTCGAGCGCCTGTCCGGCCTCGAGATAGCCGCCCGGGAGCGACCAGTAGCGCTCGAACGGAGGCCGTCCGCGCTGCCACAGGAGCACCGACAGGCAGGCGTCGCGAACCTGGAGGACCACGCCGAGGGTCACGTGGGTGGGGGCGGGACGCCCGGCGCCCGGCGTCGATCGCCGTCCGGCGGTTTCCGACTGTGAGTCGGAGACTTTGCTATGCTGCTCGCGCACGGTTTTCGATCATAGAGCAGAAACCGGCGGAGGCCCGTTAGTGAAGCCCATCGACCTACCCACACTTCCTCCCGACTCGCTGACCGTCGACCAGGCCGCTCGCCTCCAGGACGAGGTACGCGCGCTCGCCGAGGAGCGAAACGCCGTCATCCTGGCGCACAACTACCAGGTCCCCGAGATCCAGGACGTCGCTCACTTCGTGGGCGACTCACTCGGGCTCTCCCGCAAGGCGGCCGCGGCCGACGCCGACGCGATCGCGTTCTGCGGCGTCCACTTCATGGCCGAGACAGCGTCCATCCTGTCGCCCGGGAAAACGGTGCTCCTGCCCGACCTCGCCGCAGGCTGCTCGCTGGCCGACTCGATCACCGCCGACCAGCTGCGCGGATGGAAGGCCCACCACCCCGGCGCCGTGGTCGTGATGTACGTGAACACGACGGCCGAGGTCAAGGCGGAGACCGACTACTGCTGCACCTCATCCAACGCGGTGCAGGTGGTGGAGCACATCTACCGCGTGCACGGCCCCGACACCGAGATCCTCTTCGGCCCGGACATGTGGCTCGGCGCCTACGTAGAGCGCACCACCGGCAGGCGCATGCACGTATGGGACGGCGAGTGCCACGTGCACGCCGGCATCCGCCCGCGTGACATCGCCGACGTCCGCTCCGCCCACCCCGGCGCCGAGTTCATGATCCATCCTGAGTGCGGATGCACGACGCAGGTGATGGAGTACGTCGCATCGGGCGACGTCGATCCCGAGCGCACGCACATGCTCTCGACCGGGGGAATGCTCGACTTCGCGCGTGCGTCCGCGGCCGACGAGTTCATCGTCGCGACCGAGACCGGCATGCTGCACCCACTCGCCAAGGAGAACCCCGGGAAGAGGTTCATTCCCGCCAACCGCGCCGCCGCGTGCCGCTACATGAAGATGATCACGCTGCCGAAGCTGCGTGACGCGCTGCGCGATCTCGCGCCGGTCGTGAAGGTCGGCCCGGAGCTCGCCGAGCGAGCCCGCGTTCCGATCGACCGGATGGTCGCGATCGGCTGATCAAGCCGGCCGGCGGTGCGGCCCGGCCCTGTTCGTCAGTCGCTCGTGTCGAGCTCGCCCGAACCGCTGGTGAGCGAACCGGCGTCCTGCGAGCCGCTCGAGCCCGAGCCGGAGCCGTCGTCCAAGCCCGACGCGCTGCCGGAGATCGCTCCGCTGCCGTAGCTCGACCCGCTCCCGGAGATCGCTCCGCTGCCGGAGCTCGATCCGCTGCCGAAGCTCGATCCGCTGCCGGAGCTCGACAGGACGTCGTCGTCGCCGCTGCCCGTCCCGGAGCTGAGGCTGCCGCCCGATCCCGAGCCGCTGCTGTCGCTCGGCCCGGAGTCGCCCGTGCTGTCCGGGTCGTCGTCGCCGGAGCCGCCCTCGCCCTCTCCGCCTGCGCCCGGGCCGGAGTTCGAGTCGTCGTCCTCGTGATCGTCATCGCCGTCGCCGCGACCCTCGCGATCGTCGCCGTCGTCGTCCGCGTAGCGGCCGCGCGTCCCGTGGCGGTCTTCGCGGCCACCCGCGCCGTCGTCCGACCCGGCGCGCGCGCCGGTGGCTCGAGACAGCGCGGGGACGCCGTCGTCCTCGGTGCGCGCGGATGCACCTGGCTGCTCGGCACGCTCGGCCGCGGCGGCGGCGGGTGAGGGGTTGTCGGCGCTTCGCGGCGCCAGCGCCACGCCGCCCACGACCGCGCCGGTCACGAGCGCGGCCGCGCAGACCTTGGCGGCGACGGCCCCGGCTCCAGCGGCGCCAAGCGCCTCGGCGGTGCGCGCGTGGAGCGGCTCCGCGCTCGCCGTCCACGGCATGCGCGTCACGAGCCCGACCGGCACGATCGCGGTCGCGGCCGCGCGCAGCGTGTTGCGCGCACGGTTCAGCAGCTGCCGGACGGCGCCGCCGCTGACGCCGAGCGCGCCGGCGATCTCCTCGTAGCTGCGGCCCTCGAGCTCCCGCAGGACGATGGCGTCGCGCTGGCGGGAGGGCAGCGAGCCGACCGCCGCGAGCAGCTTGCGCAGACCCTCGCTGCGCTCAACAGCCTGATCGGGCCGCTCGACTCCGTCCCAGTCGTCGCGCAGCTCGGCGTGGTGGAGCGCGCGGTCGCGCAGCGCGTTCACCGCCGCGTTGTGCGCGATGCGGTACAGCCACGGCCTCAGGTCGAGCTCGCGCGTGTCGCGGCGCACAGCCTCGTACGCGTTGATGAAGGCGAGCTGCACCACGTCCTCGCAGCGTTCCTGGGGAAGGATCGTCCCGACGTAGCGCAGCAGCGGGCGCCGGTAGCGCTCGACGATCGCCTCGAAGGCGGGCTCGTAGCCCGCGCGAACGAGGTCGACGAGGCGAGAGTCGGTCTGCGTCGCGACCACTGGCCGGCGGGCGAGGCGGGCGGGATGTAGGAGCGACTTCGGCGTCATGGCTACGGAGGGGGTGTCTCTTGTAACACGCGGCAGGGCGAAAGCTCACGCGGCGCAAAAGCGGGCTCGGCCGACGCGGCGCGCCGGGCGGGCTCGCCGGCCGCGGCTCGGCCGACGCGGCGCGCCGGGCGCGGCCGCAACCTCGCGCGCGTTGCCGTGTCTAGGGTAGGCCGTGCGGATGGCCGTGTACCCCATCGTCGCGCTGCTCGCGCTGGCAGCGGGCTCCGCGGTCCTGCCGGCCGGCGCGCCGGCCGCTCCCGAGGCGCCCGCCCGTGATCCGATCGATCACTCCCGGCCCGCGGCGCCGGACGGCACGCCGGTCTGCGCGCAGTGGGTGCACGACAGCTATCGGGCCACCCGCGGCGGGCGATCGTGGCCAACGTGGCACCCGCCGCGCGACCCGCGCTACCGCTGCGCGCTCGGTCACGAGCACGGATCGAACCCGCGCGCATTCGCACGCTTCCGTCGCACGGGCATGCCCGCCTTCGGGCCGATCGGCTCGTACGCCGGCAGCGACGAGCCGCATACGGGGTTCAAGGTGTTAGTGGCGAACCGCGATCGCAAGGGCCTGGCATGGATGATCGTGCTGCATCAGGGGTCGGGTTCGCCGCGGCGCGGGATCGTCCGCTTCCATTCACTCGAGGTCTGGCTGTTCCGGCGCCGCGGCGCGCGGCTCGTCGCGCACACCCGCCAAATGGCTGATTTCGGCGAGGCGGTTCCGAACTGCCCGGGTGCGCGCCTGGCGTCGAGCATGCGGTTGCTGCCGTCGCCCGACTGCGAGTCGGTGTACGAGGAGTGGGACACGGCGTTCGACGTGGGCGGCGTCTTCTCGGGCAGGCCCGGATTCGCGATCGCCAACGCGATCACCCAGTTCGACGCCAGGCGGCCGGACGACGTGGTCTTCAACAAGGGCTTCGCATGCGGCCCGCACGACGCGGCGGGCTGGGACTCGTACTGCAAGGGGGACAAGCGCACGGTCTTCCATCCGCGCTGGGTCGTTCACAACCGCGGCCCGAGCCGCTTCCGCACCGACGCATACGGGCGACGGGCGGCGGTGGGCTTCCTGCAGGTGGTGGCGAACCGCCAGCGGGTCGACCAGTCCGCCGAGTGCTGCGGCGCGGAGAACGCGTTCGTGATGGAGCGTCCGAGCGACGGCGGCATCTACCGCGCGGGCCGCGGCCTCAACTCCGCGAACTTCGAGTTCCCGGGCTACTGCGTGCTGCGCACCAACTGACATGGGGTCAGACCCCATCCCCCGGGGGGACGGGGTCTGACCCCTTTGGGAGGGTGGTTGAGGGTTCGCGCAGCTCCGTGCGCACTAGGCTGCGCCCCGTGCAGCTCATCCATCCGGAGCGCCGCGCGACCTCGCCCGAGGAGATCGCCTCGGGGATGCGCCTCGCTGAGCTCGCGCCTCCGGGACGCCCGTACCTGGCTCTCAACATGGTCTCGTCGCTCGACGGGAAGGCGACCATCGACTGGCGCACGAGGGGCCTCTCTACCGATCTCGATCGGCGCCTCTTCCACCACCTGCGTACGCAGGCAGACGCCGTGATGGTGGGCGCGGGGACCGTGCGCATCGAGCGCTACGGCCGCATGGCGAAGAGCGAAGAGCTGCGCGACAAGCGCGAGAGCGAGGGGCTCGCCCCCGATCCGCTGGCAGTGATCGTCAGCTCCCGGCTCGACCTGCCTACCGATCTCCCGCTCCTGAACGAACCGGATCAGCACGTGGTGATCGCCACGGCGTCGGACGCGACACTGACCGGCCTCGGCGACCAGGTCGAGTACTTCCGCGGCGGAGACGATCTGCCGCGTCTCATGGGGTACCTCGCCGAGTCGCACGGCGTGCGCTCGATCCTCTGCGAGGGCGGCCCGACCCTGAACTCGCACCTGTTCGGGGCGCACCTCGTCGACGAGCTGTTCCTCACGCTCAACCCGAAGGTAGCCGGCGGGGCCGCGGCGCTCACGATCGTCGCCGGCCGCGACCTCGTGGAGCCGGCAGAGCTCGAGCTCGTGAGCGTTGCCGAGGGCGCCGGCGACCTCTTCACGCGCTGGCGCGTCCGCCGCGGCTAGCTGCACGGGCGCTTGCAGGCGTGGCCGGGCGCCGGGGGCGTCCGCTACTAATGGCGGTCCCTTATGGCGAGCGCCAGGACACGTGACGCCGCAGCGCGGCCGCAGGCCCGGCCGAGCCGACGGGCGCGCGCGCCCGAGGCAGACGTCCCGGTCGTCCAGTTCAGGAACGTGACTAAGGTGTACGACGGCGGCTCGGTGGCGGTCGACCACGCCTCGATGCGCATCGGGCGCGGCGAGTTCGTCTTTCTCGTCGGCCCGACGGGCTGCGGCAAGTCGACCTGCATCCGCCTGCTGCTGAAGGAGATCGAGCCGAGCGAGGGCGAGATCTCGATCGCCGGCCGGGCGCTCAACGACGTCCCGCGCAGCCGGGTGCCCTACCTCCGCCGGAACATCGGCGTCGTCTTCCAGGACTACAAGCTGCTCCCGAACCGCACGGTCTACGACAACGTCGCCTACTCGCTGCAGGTGATCGGCGAGTCGCGCCAGGAGACCCGCCGCAAGGTGCCCGACATCCTGCGGCTGGTGGGCCTCTCGACCAAGCTCCACAACTTCCCAGACGAGCTCTCGGGCGGAGAGCAGCAGCGCGTATCGATCGCCCGGGCGTTCGTGAACCACCCGCCGCTGCTGCTCGCCGACGAGCCCACCGGGAACCTCGACCCCGAGACCTCGATCGGGATCATGCAGCTGATCTACCGGATCAACCGCACGGGCACGACCGTGATCGTCGCCACGCACGACAAGGAGATGGTCGACAAGATGCGCCGGCGCGTGATCGAGCTCCGCGAGGGCCGCATCGTCCGCGACGAGCTGTCGGGCCTCTACCGGCCGGACGAGTCCACGACCGAGTTCGCGGTCCGGCTCCGCGGGGAGCTCGGCATCGGCGCCGAAGGACACCCCAACTAGCCGATGCGCTGGGGCTTCTTTCTCAGAGAGGCGCTCCGCGGGCTGCGGCGCAGCTCGGCGCCGGCGCTTGCGGCGCTGCTCACGGTCCTTCTCACGGCGGTCGTGCTCGGCGTGTTCATCCCCATCGTCCAGGCCACGACCGGCACGGCGAACGAGGTGAGGAGCCGCGTGGTCGTGGATGTCTACATCAAGGAGTCGGCCAGCGCGACCGAGCAGGCCGACCTGCGCACGGCGATCGAGAAGACCGCGAACGTCAAGTCGGTCGAATACATCTCGAAGCAGGAGGCGCTCGCGCGCGCCCGGGATAAGAACCCGAAGGCCTTCGAGGAGGGCGCCGAGCTGCTCGGGTCGAACCCGTTGCCGGCGTCGTTCCGCGTCACGCCCGAGGATCCCGACAAGCTCGATCAGGTCGTCACCCGGCTGAATGCTGGCGGCGAGCCGCAGCTGGCCGCCATCGACGAGGTCCGCGACCGCGAGGAGGACACCGACAAGATCCTGTCCGCCACGGGGCTCGTAAAGGCGCTCACCGCGGGCCTCGCCGTGCTGCTCGTAGTCGCGTCGATCGCGCTGATCGCCAACACCATCCGGCTGTCGGTGTTCGCGCGCCGCCGCGAGGTCGAGGTGATGAAGCTGGTGGGCGCCACGAACTGGTTCATACGCTGGCCGTTCGTGATCGAGGGGATCATCGTCGGCTTCTTCGGCGGGCTGCTCGCGGTGCTGCTGCTGGGTGTGGTGAAGACGACCTTCGTCGACCCGCTGTCCGACCGCTTCGCGCTGCTCGCCGCGCCCGACACAATCGACTTCCCCCTGCTCGTCGTGGTCCTGATGTTCGCCTGCATCACCGTCTCGGCGCTCGGTAGCGGCATCACGCTGCGGCGGTTCTTGCGCGTTTAGCTTCGCTGAAGCGCGGCGACTAGCCTCCATCGCCATGTCGAGAGGCGTTCTCGCAGCGTTAAGCGCCCTGGTGACGCTCGTGGTCGGGCTCTGGCTCGGCGGCCACCCGCAGGATCTTCCGGGTCCAGTCCGCGGTGCCTTCGTCCAGGAGGACCGCGCGCTGCGCGCCGAGCTGATCGACTCGATCGAGGACAACTTTTACAAGCCGGTGAACGAGACGAAGCTCGACGACGCCTCGCTGAAGGGCATCGTCGAGTCGCTCGATGACCCGTACTCCCACTACCTCACGCCGAACGAGGCGCGCCAGTTCACAGAGGACGTGAGCGGCCACTTCGAGGGCATCGGCATGAACGTCGAGCAGGACAAGCGCGGCCTCAAGGTGCTACGCGTGTTCGACGGCGCACCGGCCGACGCGGCCGGCATCCGCCGCGGCGACTTCATCCTCGCGGTGAACGGCCGCTCCATCGCGGGCGTGAACAGCGAGATCGCCACCAACAGGATCAAGGGCCCGGCCGGCACGACGGTGGAGCTGCGGGTGTTCACGCCCGGCGAGCACCGCGACCGCACCGTGAAGGTCAAGCGCGAGCGCATCGAGGTGCCGGTGGCCCGCGGGCGGCTGGTCGAGCGCGACGGGCACAAGCTCGGCGTGGCCGAGCTGTTCGCGTTCAGCGACGGCGCGCACGCCCTGCTCAGCCGGGAGATCAAGCGCCTGCGCGCCCGCGGGGCGGAGGCGATGGTGCTCGATCTGCGCGGTAACGGCGGCGGCCTACTGCTGGAGGCCGTGGCGGTGTCGAGCCTGTTCATCGAGGACGGGGAGATCGTCTCCGTGCGCGGCCGCCGCCGCGCCGAGCGCACGCACAACGCCGAGGGCGACGCGATTCTCCCGGAGGGAGTGCCGGTGGTGACGCTCGTGGACGGCGGCAGCGCCAGCGCCTCCGAGATCGTCACCGGTGCGCTGCGCGATCGCGGCCGGGCGCAGGTCGTCGGGACGCGCACGTTCGGCAAGGGCCTCGTGCAGGAGGTCGAGCACCTGTCGAACGGAGGTGTGCTCGACCTGACCGTCGCGAACTACTACCTGCCCGACGGCGAGACGATCTCCACGAAGGGCATCAAGCCCGAGGTCCGGGTGGCGGACAACCCGGACACCGACCGCGACGAGGCGCTTCCCGTGGCGCTCGACACGCTCGCTCACGAGCTGGGATGAGCGCCGCCGTACGGGGCCGGCCATCGCGCCGGCTCGACCAGCCGATGGTGGCCGTGCTCGAGAAACGCGGACGCTTCCTCGTGGCGGAGCCGATCTTCGGCCCCGGCCCGCGGACCGCGGTCGACCGCGCCGGAGCGACGGCCGGCGACCTCGTGCTCGTGGGCGGCGGCAAGCGCGGCGCTCGCGTGCTGCGCCGGATCGGCCGGCCGGACCGCGCGCGGGACGTCGTCGAGGGCCTGATGCTCGACCGCGGGCTCCACCGCACCTACTCGCGCGCGGCCAGCGCCGAGGCGGAGCTGACGCTGCACGAGCCCTACGCCGCCGATGCACGCGTGGAGCTGCGCGACCTCCCGACCTTCACGATCGATCCCGACGACGCGAAGGACTTCGACGACGCGATCTCGGCGCGGCACGAGCGGAAGGGCCGCGTCCGCGTGTGGGTGCACATCGCCGACGTGACGGCGTTCGTCCGCCCCGGCGGACGGCTCGAGCGCGAGGCCTTCAGGCGCGGCACGAGCGTGTACGTTCCGGGCGCCGTCGAGCCGATGCTGCCCGAAATGCTCTCGAACCGAGCCTGCTCGCTGCGGCCCGGCGAGGACAAGCACGCCGTGACGGTCGAGATGGAGCTGGACGGGGCGGACGTGACGAGCGTGTCGTTCCACCGCTCGCTCGTGCGCAGCGACAGACGCCTGACGTATGGCGAGGTCGACGAGCTGTTCGCCGGCAGGGCGCGCGCAGAGGAGCCGTGGGCGGAGCCGCTTGCGATCGCCCGCGAGGTGGCGGCCGCGCTGCGCGAGCGGCGCGAGTCGCTCGAGTTCGGCTCGTTCGAGCCGACCTTCGACTTCGACTCGGAGGGCAACGTGACGGGCGTTCGCTACGAGGAGCAGACCGAGTCGCACCGCGTGATCGAGATGCTCATGATCCTGGCGAACGAGCAGGTGGCCGGCTATCTGGCCGACCGGCGCCTGCCGACGCTCTACCGCGTGCACGAGCGGCCCGAGCCGCAGTCGGTGGCCTTCCTGGCGGAGCAGCTCGCGAGCCTCGACATCCCCACGCCGCCGCTGCCGAAGCAGATGACGCCGCAGCAGGCCGCGGACGCGATCACCGAGATCTCGCGGATCGTGGCGCGCGAGGCGCGGGGGAAGAGAGCGATCGGCGTGCTCGTGCTGCGCGCCCTGAAGCAGGCCTACTACTCGCCGCGCAACATCGGGCACGCCGGGCTCGCGAGCGCGCGCTACTGCCACTTCACCTCGCCGATCCGCCGCTATCCGGACATCGTGGCCCACCGGGCACTGCTGCAGGGACTCGGGATCGACGAGGCGGCCGCGCCGGCGCACGAGCTCGAGGAGGCGGGCGTGATCAGCTCCTCGGCCGAGCGCGAGGCAATGCAGATCGAGCGCGACGCCGATGATGTCTGCCTCTCGTTCCTGCTCGAGCGTGTGCTCTTCGAGGCCGACCCGAAGGAGCCGCCGAGCTTTGACGGAGAGGTCGTCGGCCTGATCGAGAAGGGCGCGTTCGTCCAGTTCGGAGCGGAGCGCTTCGAGGGCTTCCTGCCCGTGCGGCGCCTGCGCGGCTGGTGGACGCT
>Ga0126304_10000409_pt1 | contig 16937 bp, 12 predicted proteins | sample Plot25_FD_92538 | JGI IMG/M metagenome (GOLD analysis project Ga0126304, IMG submission 92538) | Serpentine soil microbial communities from UC McLaughlin Reserve, CA, USA - Plot25 | ecosystem: Environmental > Terrestrial > Soil > Grasslands | place: USA: UC McLaughlin Reserve, Lake County... | reverse complement strand
GGACCATCACTGCTTCGCTTTTACACGGACTGGCTGTGGTTCGGCGAGGTGGGCTATCAGCACGTCTATGCGACGATGCTGCGCACGCAGGGAACGATCTTTACGGCAGCCTTCGTGCTCGCGATAGGTTGGTTCCTTCTTAACCTGCGCGCGGCCTTGTCGTCGATTGGCGATCTGCGGCCAGTCTTTACGACGCGCGAAGGGATCGAGGTGACCTTGCCGAGTGGCCGGCAACTGCGCAGTCTCGCAACGAGTGCGGCGGCCTTGCTCGCGGTCATCCTCGGTTTATACGCAGGGGGTCGCTGGGAGACGTGGCTGACGTGGCGCTACGGCATTCCCTTCGGCGTCGTCGATCCGATTCTGAATCGAGACGTCGGGTTTTACGTGTACTCGCTGCCGTTCCAGCAGTTACTGCGCGGCATGGGCCAGTCCTTTGTCGTGCTCGCCGCGCTGGCATCGGGCGCGTTGTATCTGATGTCGGGCAGTCTGAGTTCAGGCTTTCCGGGCCGCATGTCGATGACGACAGGCGCGAGACGCCATCTCTCGCTGCTGGTGGCGGCGTTCCTGTTGCTGATGGCGTGGGGCGCATGGTTGCACCGGGCCGAACATCTCGTTGAAACGTCGGGGCTGATTCACGGTGCCAGTTACGCCGACGTCTACGGCCGCATGCCGGCGGCGCTTCTGCAGGTGATCGCGGGCATCCTCGGCGCGGCACTGGCCGTTCTGCACGCATTCGGCCGTAGGAACTGGCCGATCCCCGCGGCCATCGCGCTCTACGCGCTCGTCGCGATTGGCGGTGAGGGTTACAGCAGCATGGTGCAACGCTTCTCCGTGACACCCAACGAGCAGGTGCGGGAGACGCCGTTCATCCAGCACAACATCGCCGCGACGCGACGCGCGTTCGCGCTCGACACCGTTGAGGCGAATGCCGTGTCGGGCGACGCGCGGCTGACCCCTGAGGACATCGAACGCAATGGCGCGACTCTCAAGAACGTGAGGCTCTGGGATCACGCACCGCTGCTCGAAACATTTGGACAGATCCAGGAAATCCGGACCTACTACGACTTCGCCTCGGTCGACAACGACCGCTATCACATCGACGGCGCACTCCGTCAGGTGATGCTCTCGGCGCGCGAACTCAACTCGGCCAGCCTGCCGGCGCGCACCTGGGTCAACGAGCGGCTGACATTCACGCACGGCTACGGCCTCACGCTCGGTCCGGTGAATGAGGTGACCAGCGAAGGGTTGCCGGTGCTATTCGTGCGCAACCTCCCGCCCGAGACGATTCCTGATCTGAAAGTCGCCGAACCGAGCATCTACTTCGGCGAACTCACCAACGACTACGTGATCGTCCGGACGCGCACGCCTGAGTTCCATTACCCGCGCGGCGACAAGAACGAGACCACGCGCTATTCGGGCCAGGGCGGTGTGCAATTGAGCTCGCTCTGGCGAAAATTCATGTTCGCGCTGCGGTTCGGCTCCTATCAGATCATCCTCAGCGACGACATCACCACCGACAGCCGCATCCTCTTCAACCGCCAGATTCGCGAACGTGTCGAGCGCATCGCACCGTTCCTGGTCTTCGATCGCGATCCGTATCTCGTGCTCGTCGACGGCAGGCTCTATTGGCTGGTCGATGCGTATACGACGAGCAACCGATATCCGTACTCGACGCCTGCCGGACGCATCAACTACATCCGCAACTCAGTGAAGTTCGTGATCGATGCGTACAACGGCACCACCAGCGCATATCTTTCCGACACCAACGACCCGCTGGCGGCGACGTTCTCGCGAATCTTCCCCAACACGTTCAAACCGCTGTCGGAGATGCCGGCGTCTATACGCGAGCACGTGCGCTACCCGGAGGACATCTTCGCGATTCAGGCGCAGATCTATTCCACGTATCACATGACGCAGGCGCACGTGTACTACAACCGCGAGGACCAGTGGGAGATCCCGACGGTGGACGAGGGCAACGACCGGAATGCGATGCAGCCGTACTACACGATCATGCGGCTGCCGGGTGAGCAGGACGCCGAGTTCATCCAGATGCTGCCATTCACGCCGCGACGCCGCGACAACCTGGCCGCGTGGCTCGTCGCACGCAGCGACGGCGAGCACTACGGACGCCTGCGCGTCTTCGAATTCCCGAAGCAGAAGCTGGTGTTCGGTCCTCGGCAGGTCGTCGCGCGCATCGCGCAGGACCAGGTAATCTCACCGCAGATTACGCTGTGGAATCAGCAGGGCTCGCAGGTGATCTGGGGCACGCTGATGGTGATCCCGATCGAGGAGTCGCTTATCTACGTCAGACCGCTCTACCTGCGCGCGCAGGGTGGACGTATTCCTGAGCTGACACGCGTCATCGTCGCCTACGAGAACCGAATCGTGATGGAGCGGACGCTCGAGGAGGGTCTCGCGCGGCTCTTCGTCACTTCCCCGGGCCAAACAAGGCCACAGGCCCCGCAAGACACTCGCACGTCTGCGACACCGACGACGCAGCAACCGTCACAGGCCTCGTCCGCCGGTGCCGAGTCAGGACTCCCATCGCTCGCCGCCGAGGCACAGCGGCACTACGACCGTGCGGTCCAGGCGCAGCGGTCCGGCGATTGGGCCACCTACGGCGAGGAGCTTCGACAGCTCGGTCAGGTACTGGAGCGCATGCGCGCGCAGTAATGCGCCTCAAGCTGACTCTTGAATACGCCGGCACACGGTACAGCGGCTGGCAGATTCAGAAGAACGCCAAGACGGTGCAAGGCGAGATCGAGCGCGCCATCATCGCCGCTGCTGGTGAGCGTGAGTTCGAGCTGTACGGATCGGGCCGCACAGATGCTGGTGTGCATGCGCTCGCACAGGTCGCGCATCTCGACATTCACACCACGATTCCACCCGAGACGTTGCGCCGCCGTATCAACGACGAGCTACCCGCGGACATCAACATCCTGCTCGTCGAGAAGGTGCGTCACAAATTTCACGCGCGGCACGACGCCATCGGACGCAGCTACGTCTACCAGGTCTCGCGACGACGGACCGCCTTTGCCAAGCCGTATGTCTGGTGGGTGAAAGAGGAACTTGATCTTGCGCGCATGCAGGCGGCCGCCGCGCACTTCGTCGGTTTCCATGACTTCCAGTCGTTCTCGGATGCTGATCCACGCGAGGGATCGACCGAGGTGTTGCTCGAGACGCTCGACATCCGCGAAGACGGCGATCTGATCGTCTTCCGCGTCGACGGGTCTCATTTCATCTGGAAGCTGGTGCGTCGGCTGGTGGGTGTGATCGTCGAGGTTGGTCGCGGTGGATTGACGCCCGATGACGCCGCTGGTCTGCTGTCGTCGGATTCAGGAGTGCCGGCGCGGTTGACCGCGCCGGCCTCGGGACTCTTTCTCGCGTCGGTTCGCTACAAGGGCGACCCGCCGGATCAGGGCCGATTGCTTCTCGGCGGCGTGACACCCTTCAGCCGCAGATAAACGGCGAGCTGACCATAGATATCCTGGGCGTGGCTGATGGCGAAGTAGGCCACGCGTGTGCGGCTGGTCGTCGGGCCCATGAACGGCATCGAGGTGACGCGCTCACTGAGCTGCTGATCGTTGAACTCCTTCAGTACTGCGGCACCGTATGCGCTCCACTCCTTCATCGCCGCGAGCACGTCCGCCTTGGACGAAGCTTTGGCATTGATGTTTGGCGCAGGCGTCTTGCCGCCCAGCGTGCTCAGCAGCTTCACGTCGATGGTGACGACGTGCATCAGGCGCTCGGCGAAACTTTGCTGCGCCGGAGTCGGCTTGAAACCGTATTCCGCATCGGGCATCGCATTCGCGATCCCCATGAGTCCATCAATGTTGCCGGCCCAGTCCGCCTGGAGATCGCAGGCAACTGTCATACACGCCGGACCTCGCTGCGCCATCGCGCTGCTCGCCGTCAGCAGCACGCCAAGTACTCCAAGACTCACCACGAACCGTTTCATCAGTGCCTCCTCAATCCGTCTATCCAGTTTCCGCAGGACCCGTCCTAGTGCAATGTCTCGTGGAGCAGCCGCACGAGCCGGTCCCAGTGCCGCTCCGACGCGTCTTTGTCGTACACGAGATGGCCACTCACCGCAAACCCATGCTTGGCGTTCTCGTAGGTCTCGATAGCGTAGTTCACACCGGCAGCATCCAGCGCATCCTGCAGGCGCTGACGCTGCTCGTCGGGGAAGGTTGGATCGACGCCCGCGGCGCCGATGTAGATACGAGCAAGCATTTTCGGTGCGAGCAGGTGCGGGCTGTCTGGCTTCTCGGTGGCCAGCGCGCCGCCATGAAACGAGGCCGCGACGGCGAAGCGATCCGGAAAGGTACCCGCGGCGGCAAGCGCGTAGCCACCACCCATACAATAGCCAAGCGCGCCCATCGGCGATCCTTTCACCGTCGACTGCGTGCCGAGGTGCGAGATGAGCGCGGCCGTATCGCGCATCACCATCGGCCCGTTGATCGCGGCCACCATGCCCTTGAATCGTGCCCGTTCCGGTCCCTCAACAGCCACCTGCTTCGGGTCGAATGGCGCAAACGGCGTGCGGTGGTAGAGATTGGGAAGCGCAACGACATAGCCGTGCGAGGCCAGCCGCTGGGCCATGTCGCCAAGGGCAGGACGAATCCCGAAGGCATCCATGTACATCACGACGGCGGGCCAAGGACCGGTGTGCTCGGGTGCCGAAGCGTCACGCGCGATGGCGGCCGGCTGAAAGATGTAGGTGTCGAGTGTGCCGTCTTCGGTCTGCAGGTCAACCCGGTGCTGGTTCAACAGGGGATTGTAATTAAAGGAATCAGGAATCACGAATCAGGAGTCAGGAATCAGGGCTCAGGACGACAGCGTGTAATACGACTCGCATCGCAGTCGTGCGAGCAGACTGTGGAGATGGTCGGGGCCGAGCGGCACGTTCATCACCACAGCGCGGACCGACGGCTTGAACGTCCGCACGGAACTCAGGGCGTTAGCCGCCGAGCGATCGTCACCGCGTGCGTCAATGAGCACGAGATCGATGTAGGCCGATCGGCACTGCCGCACCGCACCATCGACGTCGGCCGCCGTCCGCACATCGAAGCCCTCTTCCGCCGCAACACTCGCCACCGAGGTCAACATCGCCTCATCGGCGTCGATGACTAATACCCTTGGCTGGATGTCCACGTCCCGCCCCCTTGCTCTGTCGGTCTTTCTACCGATCCCTGTGCCCTGTTCACACCATTGCACTGGGCCGGATCTTGCTCTCGCACGAGCGCACACCGCGCCGCGGGATTCCCCCCGAGCGCTGCGCGTGCGCCACAGCTACTTGGGGAGCATGTATGTCGCAGGCTCGCTTACTCGCTCGAATCCGCCGCGAGTTCCAGGAGCACCCCGGAATCGCGTTGACCCTGCCGCAGGCCCGTCGCCTCTGGTCACTCGACGAACTCGCTGGCACTGAAGCATTTGAATCGTTGATCGCTGAGGGATTCCTTCAGCGGATCGACGACGTCTACCTCTGGGCCGCCGCGCCTGTCCCGAGTTTCCGGCCTCGAACTGCGAATCGTGGCTTAACCGTCGTTCGCTCCAGGGCGTGAGCTGAGTCGGGTTCTACGCAGACGTTCGGCGAACACGGACCTGTCGCGCCGAAGCCTCCGGCGAAGGCGGACCGATCAACAGATTGGCCGGTTCAGTCAGGACTTCGCCTGCGCGCACCTCAGCTTCCCTGGTTGCCGGCGGTGTACTCGACCTCGTTCGACGAGCTGCCGAACTGGCCGTTGCACTTCGCCTGTACGCGCGCGTACTGCCGACCGCTTTTCGCGGTCCAGGTGTGGCTGGTATTCGTCGTGTTCGTCGAGAGCTGATCCGAGCTGCCCGGGGTCGATCCGACGAGCACCACGTACTCGGTCGCGCCGCTTACGCCGTTCCACGCCAGCGTGACGACGGTGCCCTGGATACTGACCACATGCAGGTTCGCCGGCACACATGCCGCCGGCTGCGGAGTGGGCTGCGGCTGCGACGAGGTGGCCGTGGACGAGGGACCGGTCGGGGACGAGCTCGCACTCTCGGCACCACCACATGCGCCGGTAACCGCTGCGGCAAGCACGATCGACAACATTCCAGCCCGGGTCATAGCCTCGACTCCTTCACGTACGTGCACCTGGGGGAGCACGTCGAAACGTTCAATCCGTGTCAGCGTGCCCCATGCACCTGACCAGGATCGGGTTGGGGCAATGCCTGTGCCGCGGACCCACTTCGCTACACCCTTTAGATCCGCAGGAGTTCTATCGCTCGTGGTCGGCTGGTATCGGGCCGCTTGACCCGGTGCGGTTACGAATTCGGGGGGTCACGCTCGGAATCGTCAATACGGTTCCGGAACTCCGCCGGTCGTGATATGACTCTCGTGCGCCCTTCGACTACGCTCAGGGCGGGGAGAGAACGCCCAATGAACACAACACATACGCGTCGCGACCTCCTGAAAGGCGGCCTGGCCGTCGCCGGTCTTGGGTTCGTGGGACTACCTGAGTTCGTCCTGCCGGCCCTGGCCCAGGGAGAAACTCTGGTGCCGTTCACGGATCTGCCGGAGACCTTCCCCGCTCCCGGCGTCGATCGGCGTCAGTTGGACGTGCGCAAGATCGACGGGCCGTTCACCCCGAAGGACCAGTTCTTCACCACGCAGCACTACGGGCACCCCGAAGTCGATCCGGCCGCCTATCGACTGAAGGTCACTGGCCTGGTGGACAAGCCGCTATCGCTCTCGCTCGACGCGCTTCGCGGCATGCGCCGTGTCGAGCTCATCGCCGGCTTCGAATGCTCGGGCAATCGTCGTCCGCTGCAAGGGCTCTCGAGCAACGCGCGATGGACCGGCGTTCCGCTGCGCGCCGTTCTCGATCAAGCTGGCGTGAAGGCGAATGCGAAAGAGTTCGTGTTCTTCGGCGCCGATCACGGCAAAGAGGAGGTCGAGTTCCGCACGCAGAAGTACGAAGTCGATCAGCAATTCGGCCGCAGCCTGACGCGCGACAAGGCGCTGTCGTCCGAGCCGATGCTCGCCTACGCCCTCAATGGCGAGCCACTGACCAAACACCAGGGATCACCGCTGCGCCTGCTCGTGCCCGGCTGGTATGGCGTCGCGAACGTGAAGTGGCTGTCACACATCCATCTGCAGGAAGACCAGTATCTCGGCAAGTATCAGGCGCGCTGGTACCGTACGCTGCGCGGCGAGATGATCGACGGCGAAATGCACTGGAAGGAATCCGCTGTCACGCACATGCAGTTGAAGTCATTCATCGCGCGTGTCAGCAAAGACGGCAATCGTCACAAAGTTCTCGGAGTGATCCTCAACGACGGGACACCGATCAAGTCGGTCGAAGTCAAAGTCGATGACGGTGCCTGGCAGCCAGCGACGATCGATCCGGCGACCAACAGCAAATACTCCTGGAAGCTGTTCACCTACACATGGACTGGCGCCACGCCAGGCGAGCACACGCTCGTGTCCCGCGTGAGTGACGTGACCGGCGCTGTGCAGCCCACGGCAGAAGCGCTGGAGAACAAGAAAACCTTCCTCGAGGACAACTCACAGCATCCGCGAAAGGTGATGATCGCGTGAGCGCGGGCTGCGGCCCGCGATCAGAACGCACCGTCCGGCCCTGCGCTTGCACCGGAGATCCGTCCAACGTACCGAGGAGTGCTCCCCTTCGCGACGTTGTCGGCGCTTTCGTGCACTCCCGGTAACTGGAGGTCGTCATGATGAATGCTCGACGCTGGATCTGTGTGATCGCCCTGACAGTATTGGCAGGGCCGGCGTTCGCGCAGCAGCCCACTGACGTTACTCGAAGCGTCCCGAGTGAAAGTCGAGGGACATCGGCAGGTCGCATCAAGCTCGCGTCGGGGCAGGTCTTCGTGATCCGGGGTGGCAACAGCGCGTCGGCGATGGTTGGCCAGGAGATCTTCGAGTCCGACAGTCTCCGCACCGGCACTGACGGCCGGCTGGGCATCACGCTGAAAGACGATACGCGGGTCTCGCTCGGACCCGGCAGCGAAGTGCGTCTGAATTCCTTCCTCTTCACGCCGGCTGAGGGCCGGCTCGGTCTGGTCTTGAACTTTGTTCGCGGAATGGCCGTGTACGTCTCCGGCAAGATCGCCAAGCTCGCACCTGACTCGATTCGTCTCGAGACTCCTGGTGCGATCGTCGGCGTGCGCGGGACCACTGTCGCCATTCAAGTCGTGCAATGAACCTCGCTTCGCGGGTACCGGTCCTGATGACGATGCTGGTCGTTACGGGACTGGTGTCCGCGTGCGCCGCACGCTCCGGAGGGAAGGCGGGCTCGGGCCGGTCGGTCGTCGTGCTGTTGCCCGACCCCGAGGATGGCCACGTCGGTCGCATTGTGGTGTCGAACCCGAAGGGAACGTCGGACCTGAGCAGTGCTCGGGCGTCAGCGCGTGTCACGCTCACAAGAGCGCCGCGGATCCGCACACTGAGCCAATCGGACGTCAATCGGCAGTTCGGTGAGATCCTCGCGACCCTGCCGCCCCTGCCGCGACACTTTACACTGCCCTTCCGATTCGATTCCGAAGAGCTCACCGAGGACGGGAAGCAGCTGTTGCCTGACGTGCTCCAGGCTGTCAAGAGTTATCCGGTGCCGGAAGTGGTCGTGGTCGGTCACACCGACACGACCGGCACACCGCAATCGAATGCCGAGCTCGGTCTGCGCCGCGCCAATGCTGTTCGCGCGCTGCTGGTGCAGGCGGGCTTGAATCCTGTGGCCATCGATGTCCGTTCGCACGGCGAGGCCGAATTGCTCGTGCCCACCGCCGACGGCGTTTTCGAACCGAGGAACCGCCGCGTCGAAGTCACGGTGCGATGATCCCGCGCATCCTCCCGCGGACCCGATCACGCCGGTTGATCCTCCTCTGCGGCCTGGTTCCCACCATCGTGGTCGCGATGCTCTCGTTGTACCGGCCGTCAGTGTTAGTCAGCCTCGAGAGCGACGTCTACGATCGTCTGCTGCGCGCAATTCCTTCCCGTCCCGTGAGCGATCGCATCGTCATCATCGATGTGGACGAGCGGAGCCTCGCCAGTGTCGGCCAATGGCCCTGGCGCCGCGACGTGATTGGCAAGCTCGTGGAGCGGCTGCGCGAGTTCGGTGCGGCCGTCGTTGCGCTCGACATCGTCTTCGCTGAACCCGATCGCTTCGAGGACAAGGGCATCACACCGGATGCGGCGTTCGCCCAATCCCTGCGCGGCGGCCGAGTGATCCTCGGGTACGCGATGACCTTCGACGGCGCGCACCATGCGTCGCGCACCTGCGTGCGGCATCCCGTCGGCCTGGCGATCGTGCAGCCGGCTGACGACCAGGCCGTTGAGCCGTTTTTTCACGCGACCGGCGCGGTCTGTAACCTCGAAAGCTTGTCCGATGCGGCAGGGACGTCCGGGTTCCTCAACGCGGCGCCTGATCCCGACGGCATTCTTCGCCGAGTGCCGATGCTCGTCGAATACGACGGCAATGTATACCCCTCGCTGTCGCTGGCGGCTGTGACGATGGCGACCGGCGCACGACCGTCCGCGGTCCGCGTCGCCAACGTCAACAAGGCGGCGCTGCTCATCAACGCTCGGCCGGGCAGCCTCGACCGCACTGTCGCGCTCGATGGCAAGAGTAACCTGCTCCTCCGCTATCGCGGCGCGAAGCGATCGTTTCCGTATTACTCCGCAGGCGACGTGCTCGCCGGCCGGGCGAATCCCAAGACCTTCGCGAACAAGATCGTCTTCGTCGGAACCACCGCGCTCGGCACGCGCGAAGTGGTGGCGACGCCGATCGATACCCTGTTTGCCGGTGTCGAGATTCACGCGACAGCCGCCGACAACCTGCTACAGGCCGACTTCCTGTCACGACCCGAGCATCGCATTGCGCTCGAGACGCAGCTGGTCATCGGACTCGGCCTGTTCGCGACACTGTTCTTCCTGCGCTTCGGGCTCATGTGGGGGTTGCTCGCGACTGTCGCTAGCGGTGCTGGGCTGTGGGGCACGTCTTACATGATGCTCTCGACGAACGGCACGTTCCTGTCGCCGCTCTTTCCGACGATGGGTTTCAGCTCGGCGCTTGCCGCGATGACCGCCGTTGGCCTGCTCGTCGAACGCCGACGCGCGGACAAGTCCGTGAAAGAGAACGCCGCCTCGCGCCGCCTCATGGTTCAGACGCTGTTGTCGTTGACCGGCATCCGCGATTTCGAGACCGGCAAGCACTCGGAACGGACGCAGAAATACACGCGTGTGATTGCACAGCAGCTCTCAAAGCATCCGGCTTTTCGGGACTACCTGACGCCCGAACGCATCGAGCTGCTCGCCACCCTCGCGCCGCTTCACGACATTGGCAAGGTTGGCGTGCCCGATGCGGTACTGAACAAGCCGGGCGCGCTGACGCGGGAAGAGCTCGAGGAGATGCGCAAGCATCCGTCGCATGGCCGTGCGGTGATCGAGAACGCCGAGCGTGCCGCCGGTGTGCGCGACGACCTGACACTGGCCATCGCCAAAGACATCGTCTACACACACCATGAGTGGTGGAACGGCGCCGGCTATCCGCAAGGTCTCAAGGGCGCACAGATCCCGATCCCTGGACGTATCATGGCGGTGGTAGACGTGTACGACGCCATCCGCACGCGCAATCTCTATAACGCACCGATGTCGCAGGACGAGGCGGTCAAGCACATCCTTGACGGCAAGGCCACGCACTTCGACCCGACCGTCGTCGAGGCGTTCGTGCAAGTCTCCCCGATGCTCCACCACCTCTCGCAACTCCCCGACGAGCACTAATCACAACGCGCCGTGAGCAGGATTCGTATTCGACCTTACCGGCTGGACGACGCCCAGGCGATCTGGGACGCGGTGCGGGAATCGATGCGTGAGCTCCAGCCGTGGATGCCGTGGTGTCATTCCGGCTACTCGATCGACGAGTCGCGCTCATGGCTGGGTGCGCAGGTGCCCGCCTTTCACCAACGAACCACATTCGAGTTCGCGATCATCACGGATGAGGGCCGATATCTCGGCGGCTGCGGTCTGAACCAGATCGACGTGCTCAATCAGCGCGCGAATCTCGGATATTGGGTGCGCTCGTCCGCCACTGGCCAGGGCGTCGCGACGACGGCTACCAGGCTGACGCGTGACTGGGGATTCGCGAACACCGATCTTGTGCGGATCGAGATCCTGATCGCGATCGGCAACATCGCGAGCCGACGCGTCGCGGAGAAATCAGGCGCCGTCTACGAAGGCACGCTACGCAGCCGGCTCACGGTGCACGGCACGCGCCACGATGCGGCGATGTATGCGTTCATTCGTACGTAATGTCCAGCTGAAGCCGGACGCTACATCGCAGTCCGGCTGAAGCGCGCTGCATCTACGGCATTGCTTCAGCGGTCGCCGGAATGTGCTGCTGGCCGCGCGCGCGGCGGCGCGCCAGCCGCAGGCGCAGTCCTTCGATATACACGTAGTAGACCGGCGTGATGTAAAGCGTCAGCAACTGCGAGACGACCAGGCCGCCGACGACCGCGAGGCCGAGCGGGCGGCGTGACTCCGCGCCTGCACCGAGCCCGAGCGCGATCGGCAGCGTGCCGACCAGCGCCGCCATCGTCGTCATCATGATCGGCCGGAAGCGGACCAGGCAGGCTTCATGAATCGCCTCGACCGGTGTCTTGCCGTGCCGCTGCGCCTCCACGGCGAAGTCGACCATCATGATGCCGTTCTTCTTCACCAGCCCGACGAGCATGATGACGCCGACGAAGGCATAGAGATTCAGCTCGGTGTTGAACAGCATCAGCGTGAGCAGCGCGCCCAGACCCGCCGACGGCAGACCGGAGAGAATCACGATCGGGTGCGTGAAGCTCTCATACAGCACGCCGAGCACGATGTAGATCACGACGATCGCCAGCACGAGGACCAGGCCCAGCCCACGCAGCGAATCCTGGAACGCCTGCGCCGCGCCCTGAAACTGCAGCGAGATCGTCGCCGGCAGCGTGGATGCCGCAGCGTTCTGGATCTGCGTGACCGCATCGCCCAGCGCAAATCCCGGCGCCAGGTTGAACGAGATCATCACCGATGGCAGCTGGCCGAAGTGATTGACCTGCAGCGGGCCGACTGCCGTCGTCAGCCTGGCGACCGACTCCAGCGGGATCAGCCGTCCGCTGTCGGAGCGGACGTAGAGGAGCGACATCGCCGCCGGGTCGATCTGGAATTCCGGCGCGACGCGCAGGATCACCTGGTACTGATTGTTGGGTGCGAAGATCTGCGAGACCTGCCGCGTGCCGTAAGCGTTGTAGAGCGCGTTCTCGACCTGTGTCGCGGTAAGGCCCAGCGAGGACAGCTTGTCGCGGTCCATTTGGACCGTCACCTGCGGGTTATTCAGCTGCAGATCGCTGCTGACGTCTTCGAAGCCCGGCGACTGCCGGATCTGCGCTTCGAGGATAGGTGCCCAGCGGTACAACTCGTCGGTGTCGGTATCCTGCATGATGAACTGATACAGCGCCCGATTCTGGCCGCCGCCGCCGAGATTGATCGGAGGCTGGTTCAACATGAACGACCGGATGCCGGTGATCTCCGCGAGCTTCGGCCGCAACGCCGCAATCACCTCGTCGACCGTCTTGTCGCGTTCCGCGCGCGGCTTCAGCTCGACGAACATACGGCCGGTGTTCGATCCGCCGGTGGCGTTGTTGCCTAGTTGCCCGACGTTCACGCCGATACTGGCGATGGTGGGGTCCTTCATCAGGACATCAGCCACTTCCAGCTGATGCTGCACCATGTCCTTGAAGGCAACGCCTTGCGCACCTTCGGTGTTGACGTTGAAGCGCCCCTGGTCCTCACTGGGCAGGAAGCCCTTTGGCACCTTGACGAACAGATGCACGGTGACCGCGATCAGCACGACCGAGACCGCCATCACCACTGGACGAAGCCTGAGCACGCCGCTCAAGGTCACGTCGTACACACGTCGACCCGCGTCGAAGATCCGCTCGAAGAGGTTGTACAGCCACCCGTGCCGCTGGTCGTGCGGCGGGCGGAGGAAGCGGCTGCACAACATTGGCGTCAGGCTGAGTGACATGAACCCCGACACCAGAATGGCCGCGGCGATCGTCACCGAGAATTCGCGGAGCAGACGGCCGACGATGCCCCCCATGAACAGCACCGGAATGAACACCGCGACCAGCGACACCGTCATGGACAGAATTGTGAACGCGATCTCCTTCGAGCCATCGTAGGCGGCCTGCATCGGCGACTTTCCCATCTCCATGTGCCGGACGATGTTCTCCAGCATCACGATGGCGTCGTCAACGACGAATCCGACGGCGAGCGTGATCGCCATCAGCGAGAGGTTGTCCAGGCTGTAGCCGAGCAGATACATCACCGTAAACGTGCCGAGGATCGAGCCCGGCAGCGCGAGGCTGGGGATCAGCGTCGCGGAGACGTTCCGCAGGAAGACGAAGATGACCAGGATGACGAGGGTAATCGCGATGATCAGGGTGACGTTGACGTCGTGAATCGACTCGCGAATCGTGATCGCGCGATCGCTGCGGACATCGAGTGTGATCGCCGCCGGCAGTTGTTCACGTATCGCCGGTAGCAGCGCCTTGATCGCGTCCACCGTCTGCACGACGTTGACACCCGGCTGCTTCTGGATCGAGAGATAGACGCATCGCTCGCCGTTCTGCCAGCTCGCCGTCTTGTCGTTCTCGACGCCGTCGTAGACATGCGCCACTTCATCGAGGCGAACCGGATTGCCGTTGCGATAAGCGATGATCGTCGGGCCGTACGCGGAGCCGCGCAGTAGTTGACCGTTGGTCTGCACGACGAAGGTTCGCTCGCCGTAGATGGTCCCCGTGGGCAGATTGGCGTTGGCGTTCTGAATCGCGCTCGCCACTTCGTCGATGCCGATCGAGCGTGCCGCGAGCGCGCGCGGATCGACATCCACGCGGACGGCGTGCTTCTGGGATCCGAACACGTTGACCTGCGCGACGCCGTTGACCATCGAGATGCGCTGCGCGACGCTGGTCTGCGCCACTTCGTCGATCGTCGAGAGCGGCAGCGTCGGCGACCGCAGCACGATGAAGAAGATTGACTGGTCCGCCGGATTGACCTTCTGATACGACGGCGGAGACGGCATCTGTGGCGGCAATTGCCGCGACGCGCGACCGATCATCGCCTGCACGTCCTGGGCGGCCGCATCGATATTGCGGCTCAAGTCGAACTGCAGGGTGATGTCGGTGCCGCCCTGAGTGCTCGTGGAATTGATGCTCATCAGCCCTGAGATCGTCGCGAACTGCTTTTCGAGCGGCAGGGCCACCGACGAGGCCATTGCTTCAGGGCTGGCACCGGGTAGTGACGCACTGACTCGGATGCTTGGGAAATCGATACTCGGCAGGTCGGCCACCGGCAACTGCAGATAGGCCATCACCCCAAACACGATGATGCCCAGCATGAGGAGCGTGGTGGTGACCGGACGCCGGATGAAGATGGCCGAGAGATTCATGACGTCACCTTCGATTCAGCTGGCTGGTCGCCCTGCCCCTTGATAGTCACGCGGCTGCCTGGCACGAGCCGCAGATGACCGTCGATGACGACGATCTCGCCTGGCTTGAGGCCGCTCTCTATCACCGTCTCCGTCGCGCTTGTCCGCTTCACCGTCACCGGCCGGAGATCGACTTTTTGCTCCGCGTTCACCACGAACACATACGACCCCTGCTGACCGGCTTGCACTGCCACCGACGGCACGACGATCGCGGCCGTGTCCATCGTCAGAGTGACCACGACATTCACGTACTGTCCCGGCCAGAGCCGGCGATCGCTGTTGGGAAACGTGCCCTTGACCTTGATGGTCCCTGTGGTCTGATCGACGGCGTTGTCCACGAAACTGATCCGCCCCACCGAGGGCGCGCCGTCGTCGTTGGGCGGGTTGGCCGTGACGCGCAGCACTCCGGCGGCCATGTATTTCTTCAGTTCCGGCAGCCGTGCTTCAGGAATCGCGAACGAGACCGAGATCGGTGCGACCTGATTGATCACCACGAGGGCCATCTGATCGTTCGCCCGTACGAGATTGCCTTCGTGCACCATCAGCGCGCCGGTCCTGCCGCTGATCGGCGCGGTAATCGTCGCGTACTGCAGCTGCACCTTCGCGTTCTCGACCGCGGCCTTGTCGGCATCGACGGTCGCGTTCATCGCCGTGACCGACGTGCGTGAGGTGTCCACCTGTTCGCGCGTGGCGATGCCGCGCGCCGCGAGCTCGTCGTAGCGCTTGGCTTGCTGCGCCGCATTGGCTGCCTGGGCCAGATCACGATCGAGGTTGGCCTGCGCCTGCTGAAGCGCGGATTCCAGCGGACGGCGGTCCAGCGTAAACAGGACCTGCCCCGCCATCACGTCGTCGCCTTCCGTGAAATTAACGCTGGTCAGCTGGCCAGTGGTTTGCGCGCGGATGGCGACGCTCGAAAACGGTTCCGCGGCGCCAATCACCGTGATCTCGATCGGCATCGCCTTCTGAACGACGGTGCCGACAGCAACGGGGACAGCGGGACCACCTGCGCCGCCGCCGCGGCCTCCGCGTCCGTTCGCGGTAGCCGCCGAGGCGGCCGCGCCATCCTCGCCGGCGCAGGCGGCGGACACGAGGAGCAGCAAAGCTACAGGAAAGATGAGGAATCGGGTTCGCATGACGAAATATCAGTCCAGTGGGTATGGGCTGATTTTAGTCGAACCACCATCGCCGTGGATTGGCGAATATTCAGGCTATTCGATCAGCGCAGCGCCCGTGGCTGGCGTTCGCGACGTGGCAATTGCTTGAAACAGATCGAACTCGGTGACCGGTTTCACAAGATGTGCATCGAAGCCGGCATCGGTCGTTTTCTGCCGATCCTGCTGGCCACCCCAACCGGTCAGCGCGACCAGGGTCGCACTCTTGCCCCACCACTTCCGGCGGATCTCCCGCGCGGTTTCGTAGCCGTCCATCCGCGGCATGCCCAGGTCGAGCAGGACGACCTGCGGCGCGAATGCCTCCGCGACCTCCAATGCCTCCAGTCCATCATTGGCCGACCGCACCTCGTGCCCGGCCAGGCGCAGCTGCAGCGCCAACGCCTCGACGGCGTCGCTGTTGTCGTCGGCGACCAGAATCCGGCGTGGGCTTACCTGCGGTGGCCGTTTTGAATCATTCGTCGGCAACGCCATCGTTGACTGGATACCAATCACCGGCAGGCGGACCACGAGCTCAGTGCCTTTACCGAGCCCTTCGCTGTTGGCGGTCACCACGCCACCGTGCATCTCGACTAGACGACGGACCAGCGCGAGCCCAATACCGAGACCTCCGTGCGGCGTCTCCGATTTCTGATGCACCTGCGAGAACAAGTCGAAGATCTTCGAGACGAGCTCCGGCTGGATACCCAGACCGAAGTCGCGCACGCTGATCGCGGCGTAGCAGTCTTCCCGGGTGACGCTCAACACGATCCGTCCGCCCGGGTCCATGAACTTCGCGGCGTTGTGCAGGATGTTGCCGACGATCTGCACGAGGCGCGTCGGATCACCTTCGACGCTGAGCAGTTCCTCCGGCAGATCGAGCATCAGTTCATGTTTGCGGGCGTCGATCAACGGCCGCGCCGTCTCGACCGCCCGCGCCACGACCGCGTCGATCAGCACGCGTTCCCGCTGCAACGTGATCATGCCGCGCGTGATGCGCGACACATCGAGCAAGTCGTCGATCAAGCACACCAGGTGCTGCACCTGCCGCTCGATTACCTCGCGCGCTCGCGTATTCTGCGCCTCGGCGAGGTCGCGCTTGCGCAGCAACTGCACCGCGGTGCGAATCGGCGCCAATGGATTGCGCAACTCGTGCGCCAGGAGGGCCAGGAACTCGTCCTTGCGGGCGTCGGCCTCGCGCAGCTGGCGCTCCGATTCGGCAATCGTCAGGCGCGCGCGCACCTGCTGCGAGACATCGCGGAAGTAACACACCAGG
>Ga0126304_10000407_pt1 | contig 16971 bp, 16 predicted proteins | sample Plot25_FD_92538 | JGI IMG/M metagenome (GOLD analysis project Ga0126304, IMG submission 92538) | Serpentine soil microbial communities from UC McLaughlin Reserve, CA, USA - Plot25 | ecosystem: Environmental > Terrestrial > Soil > Grasslands | place: USA: UC McLaughlin Reserve, Lake County... | reverse complement strand
GTCTCGACCGTCGACCCCAGCGCATGAGGAGCCGCTCGCGAAGCCCGCGCCAAGTGACCGGCGCATTGGTCTGACTCCCCTTTCGCTGCTTTTGGTCTTGGTCGTAGGTTACTTGCTGATCCAGATCCAGTTCGTGCTAGTCCTGGTCCTGCTCTCGCTCGTGTTCGCGACCGTGATTCAGACCCCGGTCGACGCGCTGGAACGGCGACACATCCCGCGACCACTGGCGATCCTGCTCGTCTATATCGGAATCATCGGCGCGTTCACCGTGCTGTTCATGCTCCTCTCCCCCGCGATTCGCGAACAGGCCACGGCGTTCCGCCAACAAGCGCCGCAATCGCTCGCCGACTTGCGCGCCGCCTGGCAGGAGAGTGGCAATGCGCTCCTCGCCGGTCCCGGCCAGCAACTGCTCGGGCGCGGCATCGCCTTCATCGAAAGTCCCGATCAGACGCAAGGATTCAGCGTGCCGCAGGGAGCTGCGCTCGGCCTGCTCACCGGGCTCGGCGGCGGGCTCATCGGTCTGGTGACGGTCCTCATCATCTCCTTCTACTACCTGATGGAGAAATCGTGGATCCGGCGGCTCGTGCTGGTCGACTCCGCTCCAGAGACGCGCATCCGCGTCAGCCGGATCTGGGATGAGGTCGAACAAAAGGTTGGAGACTGGCTGCGCGGGCAGTTGACGCTCTGCCTGGTCATCGGCGGCGCCGCCACCATTGGCTACGCGCTGCTGGGCATCAAGTTCTGGCCGCTTCTCGGATTGTGGGCTGGGATTACCGAGATCATCCCGATCCTAGGGCCGTGGCTGGGCGGCATCCCCGCGGTCATCATCGCCCTCACCCAGGGATGGGAGAAGGCTCTCCTCGTCATCGGCTTCGTTGTTCTGCTGCAGCTCACGGAGAACGCGGTTCTCGTGCCACGCGTCATGCGTGGCGCCGTCGGCCTGACGCCGCTGACCGTGTTTATCGCGATTCTCGCCGGGACGGAGTTTGCCGGGATCCCTGGGGCGTTGCTGGCGATCCCGATTGCGGCGGTTATCCAGGTCATGCTTTCCCACTATACCGAGGCGCGGCGGGAAGCGAAGCTAGCCGGACTATCGGCACTTCCGGGCTGGCGGTGGATGCGCGGCTCGATCTCGCCACCGGCATTCTCGCCCCTTGCTCCGGAAACAAGTAGTGACGGCGGCTCCACAATTTCACCACCGGATTCGACAAATGGCGCACCGGGATGGAGCGCCGATGTCCTCTCTCGCACGGCCGGCAGCGACGAGGGAGCGAGTCTGGACGCAAGCAGCCGTCCGTGACGACGTCGCGGCGAGACACTGGGCCTGCGCGCGGGTAAGGGAGTCTGCCTTGGAGACGACATCGGGCCTTGTCGCCCGGAACCGGGAGCAACTCGAGCGCCTGCGGCGGCTCGTCGCGCGACTCAGCGACGATGACCTGCGGCGCGAATTGCCGGGTGGTTGGACGATCCGCGACGTGCTAGCCCATCTGGCGTTCTACGACCGGCGGGCGCAGATTCTCCTGGAGCAATTCGCGCGCGGAGGCGTCTTTGCTTCGCCTTACGACTACGAGACGATCAACGCCGCCCTGCTGCACCTGACGCGCAGGATTCCTCCGTCAGAGATCGCCGCCGAAGTTGTGGCGGCGGCAGAGGCGGCGGACCATGCTGCCGCGGCCACGCCGGCGACGCTGGTCGAGGAGATCCGCCGTCTGGACCAGGTGAAGCTAGAGCGCGCCGAGCACCGTCGCAGCCATCTCGACGACATCGAGGCGCTGCTGGGGTCGACCTGAGCGGCGACAGTCGGGTGAAGCGACAGCGGCGTCGCTATACTTTCCATTCACTTTCTACTCGAAGCATTTGGTTCGTCATGGCTTTTTGGTCACGACCCGGAGGAACTCGTGAGTCGATATTCAGCGCTGACGCGAGGGCTGTTAGTAATCGTGGTGATCCTCGCGAGTCTCGTCGCCACGCTGAATCCTGACGCTGTGCAGGCAGCCCACCGCCACCGGCAAAAGCAAGATATCAAGACCGACGTGGTCCGTGGGATTCCCGTGCCGGATGGCAAGTACCCATTCGTCGCCGCGATCGGCCTCGCCGATGCGGCTGGAAACTTCAAGCGGCAGTTCTGCGGCGGCAGCTTGATTGCCCCCTCATATGTGCTGACGGCGGCGCACTGCGTCGCCGGGGCGAGGATCCAGAACATCGCCGTAGTCGTCGGTCAAGCTGCTTTCGGAACAGGTCAAGGTGAGACTCGCACGTTGGCGGCGATCATGATTCATCCCGCGTACAACCACCGCAACCTCAAGAGCGATGTCGCCGTGCTCAGACTCAACGCGCCGATCTCGACCATCACGCCAGTCACGGTCGTTGGGGCAAATGATGGTTCGTACGAGACGGCTGGCACCGCGCTGACGTTTGCCGGTTGGGGGAACACGGTGCGTTCGACGCTTCACCGCAACAAGACCCGCTACCCGGAGCGGCTGAAGGAGGGCTTCATCTCCGTAGTCAGCGACTCTGGCTGCGCCAAGAAGTGGCATAGCGTTGGCTTCAGGAAGTCGTTTGCGCCGGCGCTGCTTATCTGCACGTCCGCACGACGGTTTGGTGCCGGCGACAGTGGCAGCCCACTCTTCAGCACGGCGACCGGCTCGTTCGTCCAGGTCAGTCTTGTCAGCGGCGGCTTCGTGGGAACGAAGAAGAAGATTTCGGATTTCGGGCCCCAGCTCAGTGAGCCTTCGATCGCCGGCTTCATTGCCTCGGCGATTGCATCATAGGGATCCTCATCGGCGCGCCGCTCCCGATTTTGCGCGGTCTATTTTGGCGGCTTGGAACGGGGAGGGCGGATGAGGAGCTCGATCCCTTGGTCGTGGATCTCGAAGATGTAGCCCGCGGCGGTGACGATCGCCGGCGAGCTGATCTCGCCCCAGCGCACCTCGATGGCGTGACCATCGACATCGAAGATCTTGCGCGCGTTTGGGCTGAAGGGCTGACGCGGGTTGCTATAAATCATCCGTGCGCCGCCGGCGAGCTCGACCGCCTGCCAAGCCAGACGCGTCGCCTCCGCTTCTGTTACTCGCGGCGGCGATCCCTCGTCGGCGTGCGAGCTATTGGCCATGGTTCCTCCCTGGATTCCCCTCCCAGGCAGCCTAACACGCGTCGGGGGATCTGTGCGTAAAGGCGTGGCTCCGTACTCATTCGCGAGGCTCTGTTATCGTGGACGGCCAAATGGCATCCGGCGACAAGGAGGACGATCAGGTGGTGCAGGCGACGGCGTTGCGCGACGAAATCGACGAGATCATGCCCGGTGTCGTGGCGGACCGGCGTGACCTTCACGAGCATCCGGAGCTGGCGTTTCAGGAGATCCGCACGGCTGGTATCGTGGCCGATCGACTTCGCGCGCTTGGCGTCGAAGACGTTCGTACCGGCATCGCGCAAACCGGAGTGACCGGTCTCATCCGCGGGCGAAGATCTGGTCCGGGCAAAACCGTCCTCCTGCGTGCTGATATGGATGCCCTACCAATTCTCGAGGAGAACGACGTCGAGTACCGGTCGCAGACGCCGGGCGTCATGCACGCCTGCGGTCACGACGCGCACACGGCTATGCTCCTTGGCGTTAGCCGGTTGCTGATGGATCGCCGCGACGAGTTCGCTGGGACTGTGAAGGTGCTCTTTCAGCCGGCCGAGGAGTCGCCTCCGGGCGGCGCCAAGCCGATGATCGATGCGGGTGTCCTCGAGGATCCAAAGGTTGACGCCGCCTTTGGCTTGCACATCCACCAGGACAGTCCTGTCGGAACTATCGAGCTGCGGCCGGGTCCGGCGATGGCCGCGGCCGATCGCTTCCACATGGTCATCCGAGGGAAGGGTGGGCATGGGGCGAAGCCGCAGGATACGGTTGACCCGATTGTGATCGGCGCGCAGATCGTGACAGCACTGCAGACGCTGGTCGCGCGCGTCATCGACCCGACCGAGGAAGCGGTCGTCACTGTCGGTACCTTCCAGGCCGGACTCGCATTCAACGTCATCCCCGACACGGCCGAGCTAGGCGGCACCGTGCGTACCTTCAATGCTAAGAACCGAGACCTGCTCGAGGAGCGGATAGGGACGCTGGCACGAGGAATCGCCACGGCCATGGGTGCCGCTATTGATTACACCTACACGCGGGGCTACCCGGCCACAGTCAATGACCCGGAGATGACCGAGCTGGTGCGCGAGGAGGCGGCCAGGATCGTCGGCGAGGAAGGCGTGCGCGAGGCGCGGTTGATGATGGGCGCCGAGGACTTCTCCTACTTCCTGGAAGAAGTGCCGGGCGCGTTCTGGTTCGTCGGCAGTCAGAATCCGGAGCGCGGTCTGGTCTGGGGGCACCATCACCCACGGTTCGATCTGGATGAGGCGGCGCTGGCAATCGGCATGGAGTCGATGGCCAACGTCACGTTGCGCTACCTCAACGAGATTCCAAAGTCTGAAATTCGGTAAGGCGCGGAGTAGAAACGAGGACGGCACGACGGGTAGGGTCGACACCTGCGTCGCCCGCCCTGCCTGATTTACCTACGCCGCCCGCAACCTATCAATTAGCTGCAGATCGCAAGTCGTACGTTGAATCGACTTCCACCCGACGCTATTCTTCAGTTCTGGATCAATATGTATGAGATCAGCGAGGCAACAGTGAAAAGGAATCCGCCATGGCACTAGTCAACGAACTCCTCAACGCCAACGAAGCGTATGCGGACGGATTTACCAAAGGCGACCTGCCGATGCCGCCGGGGCGCAGGTTCGCGGTCGTCGCCTGCATGGATGCCCGCCTCGACCCGGCCAAAGCGCTCGGCCTGGAAGAAGGCGACGCCCACGTGATTCGGAATGCGGGGGGCCGCGCGGCCGATGCGCTGCGCTCGCTGGTGATCTCCCAGCGCCTGCTCGGGACTCAGGAAGTGATCGTCGTCCATCACACCGACTGCGGCATGCTGACCTTCGACAATCCCACGCTTTACGGCATCTGCCGCGAGCAGCTTGGCGCGGACGCGTCGGACATCGATTTCCTGCCCTTCGGCGATCTCGAGCAGAGCGTGCGTGATGACGTTGCGATCATCCGCTCCTCCCCGCTGATCGCCAAAGACACCCCGGTGACCGGGTTCGTCTACGACGTGAAAACGGGCAAGCTCCACGAAGTTGTTTGAGGCAAGACACCGAACGTAACAGACACCATCCCAGCCGCCTTCGTCACACAGCTGTGTGCTATCGTCGTCAGACGGAGGTGGACCTGATGAGCGTGTCTTCTGAGCGATGTCGAGCTCATGTGGTGATGCCTAGCGCCCTTTTGCGGGAGATCGACTCGCGGGTGGGTCAGCGGAAGCGGAGTGAATTCATCCAAGAAGCGATTGAGGAGAAGCTGGGCCGGCTGCGTCGGGTTGAAGCGTTTGAGCGAGTCGTCGGCTCAGTCGCTGATGGCGATATCCCGGAGTGGGAGACGCGCGAATCAACTGCGGAATGGCTGCGTGCACTTCGTGAGGAATGGGAGCCAAGCTGCTCGGACGCACCTACAGGCTCGTGAGAACGAGGTCGCTGTACTTACTCGATACCACCGTTCTCATTGATGTTGCGAGGCGCAAAGAACCAGCGACTTCTTGGCTCGGCGATACACTGCGCCGTTCCGATCAGGTTTGTGTTTCTGCCGTGACGGTTGCTGAGTTTTTCGCCGGTGTGCGACCTGCGCAGCGCATCGAATGGCAGAGATTCATCGACGGACTAACACACTGGGACGTGACCAGGGAAATTGCAATCCGAGCCGGCACACTTCGATACGATCTTGCGAGACAGGGCAGGGCCATCCTTATCCTGGATGCATTGATCGCAGCAACAGCGATCGCCTATGGAGCGTCGCTGGCGACAGCCAACATCAAGGATTTCTCAGTGCCGGGGCTGGCGACACTTCGGCTTGGCCGATAGTCGAGCCAGTTAAAAAGCAGGCAAGCGCGAGAGGCGGCGAAGAAAGTCAGCAGCGCATGCTAGCGATTGCCAGTGTGAGAAGGAAATCGATAGATGTCGTTGCGAAGCATAGACGAGTTCAGCTTGTTGGCCGATGTGGACATCCCCGGTTGGGAGACACTGGAAGCTGCCGCTGAGTGGGTGCGGGCGCTGCGCCGAAGAGAGCCCGTGGGCGTTTCGACAACGCTCGACGGCCGACCCTGGTGAATCGCTTGTCGGCCCAATAAGCCGGTAGGAAGAAGGATGGAAAGCCAATGGCAGCAGCGCCGCGCCGAGCGTTGATCGCCGGGGAATCGTGGATCATGCATACGATCCACCAAAAGGGAGTCGATGCCTTCACGACCACAGCCTATGGTACCGGGCACCAGTGGCTGCAAGGCGCGCTGGAGGCTGGAGGGTGGGAAGTTGAGCATCTTCCCAATCATCTTGCCCCCGCAACATTTCCGACGACAATGGCGGAGTTAGACAGCTACGACGTCGTGATCCTCAGCGATATCGGGTCGAACTCGCTGCTCCTCTCACCGGATACCTTCGAGCGCTCGCTCCCCGCACCGAACCGACTCGCGCTGCTGCGCGACTGGGTGGCTGCAGGTGGCGGGCTGATCATGGTCGGTGGTTACCTGACTTTCCAGGGAATCGAAGGGAAGGGTCGCTATGCCGGTTCGCCGGTCGAAGACGCGTTGCCGGTGTTGATCTCGCCCGTCGACGATCGGGTGGAAAAACCAGAGGGAGTCTCTCCGATAGTGACGGCGCCTGAGCACCCCCTGGCTGCTGGCCTGCCCGAGGTCTGGCCGGAGATTCTCGGCTACAACCGGCTGCGAGTGCGGCCGGAGGTGGTGACCGTGGTCATGGTGGGCGACGACCCGCTGCTCGCGGGCTGGGATTTCGAGCAGGGGCGATCCGTAGCCTTTGCCTCGGATTGCGGACCGCACTGGGCGCCGCCACCATTCGTGGAGTGGGTGGGCTACCCAACGCTCTGGCAAAACATCGCCAATTGGGCGGCCGGATCGCGGGGCTGATACCTTGCCGCGTGTGGGTTCTTGTAGTTGTTGATGCAGAACCTTAGAATGCTCTTACCGCTTGCACGCGTCAGGCTCACCCCAAGAAGGGTCATCGTCAAGTCGCATCGATGTCGATAGGAGGCAGTCATGGTTGCTAGCGATTCGCGCTTTGCCGGGAGTGGATACGCACACCCGGAGGTACTCGTCTCGACCGATTGGGTCGCCGAGCATCTGGAGGACCCGAACGTGCGCATCGTCGAGTCCGACGAGGATGTCCTCCTCTACGACATGGGGCATGTTCCGGGGGCAATCAACCTCGACTGGCACACGGATCTGCAAGACCAGGTGAAGCGCGATTTTCTCGACAAAGCAGGCTTCGAGGCGCTGATGCGCAAGAACGGCATTGGCAACGACACGACAGTCGTCTTCTACGGCGACCGAAACAACTGGTATGCGACCTACACCTACTGGCTCTTCAAATATTTCGGACACAAAGACGCGCGGGTGATGAACGGGGGTCGCGCCAAGTGGGAAGCCGAGGGTCGTCCCATGTCGCGAGACGTTCCGTCCCACCCGGAAACCACGTACACCGCGCAGGAACCGGACGAGCGTATCCGTGCCTATCGCGACGATGTCTTGAAGCAGGTCAAGTCAGGCGCGCCGGCGCTGGTCGACGTCCGCTCCGTACCGGAGTACACGGGCGAGGTGCTGCACATGGCTGGTTACGCGCAGGAGGGCGCGCAGCGGGGCGGCCACGTCCTCGGCGCCAAGAGCATTCCCTGGGCGACTGCCGCCAACGAGGATGGCACGTTCAAGAGCCCCGAGCAGCTCCGAGAGATTTATGGCGGCAAGGGCATTACCCCGGATAAGAACGTGATCGCCTATTGCCGCATCGGCGAGCGCTCGAGTCACACCTGGTTCGTCCTGCGTGAGCTCCTTGGCTACCCCGATGTGCGTAACTACGACGGCTCCTGGACAGAGTGGGGCAGCATGGTCGGCGTGCCGATCGCCAAGGGCACGGAACCCGGGCTATAAGAGCAGGCACTCCTCGTGCGGAAAAACCGCACGAGGAGTCAATTGCTTATGAGCCGGCCGCGACACCGGGAGGATTCTCGGCCGCAGTTGATTCGAAGACGTGGACGGCTACCAGCATCTCCGAGCCTGCCCGCTCCTCGGCCACACGTTTCTCGCGGTCTCTGTCGTGATGTAACAGCCGATCTTCGTCCGGCTGCCGCACGGCTTCGAGCTCGAGGATGTCCCAAGAGGCCATGAACGCCGGCACGGCCTCGCGCATCGGGACACGATAGCAGCCGTCAGGGCGTCTAGAGACGTAGCCGAGGATTGCCTCATCGAGCGCGTACCAGCGAATGCCGGCGCCTGAATCGCCGAGCACACTGGTTCCCTCGGGGGGTGCGTCCGGCTCCGGAGGCGCCTGATCGGACCAGTGCGCCTCGAACCACGTGTCGAGAGCGATCGCCGTGTCAGTCTCGCCGCGCCAGTGCGCTGAAACGACACGATCGTACGTCAGCGCGAGCTGCCTCGGACTGACATGCGGATCATCGATTTCTCGTGTCTGGTCCATCCTCCGTTCTCCTTCACGCCGGCTACGATGCGGATGACTGGGCTTGATGTGGTGCCCAAACGTGCGTGCGGGGAACGCTTCCGAAACCGCTAGGCACGGAATGTGATAGGGAGTTGCAAGAGCCGTGCCGAAAGCGGGCCCCGTGCCGAGTCCCCGATTCCGGCTGGAGTGACGAGCAAATGGACAGCTACCCGCATGAGGATCCCGAGACGCACCCGACGGCGACGGTGTTGGTTGTCGACGATGAGCCAGCCATTCGTGAGGTCATTGCCACGCTGTTAGAGGACGAGGGTTACCTGGTGCGGCACGCCAAAGACGGTTTCGAGGCACTCGATGCGATCAACGGCGACCAGATCGACCTGATCGTTTCCGACGTAGTCATGCCGCGCCTGGATGGCGCCTCACTCGTGCGCAAGCTGCGCCTGCGCGGCCATCTCATGCCGGTCGTGCTGATGAGCGCGGTCTATGCGGACGTCGATCTACCAGGCGTACGCTTCGTGCCAAAACCCTTTGAAATCGATCGCCTGCTTGGCACCGTCGCCTCCGCGCTCGGGTCAGCCTAACTGTACTGCTCTCTCCACGCCAGAGCAAGAGATTTTTCATCCATCCTTTTCATCCACTCCGCTTCAGGCGGCCGGTCCGCTTTGCGTAACGCTCTGCCCAACCGAATACGGCGATCCCAATCGGAATCGAGAGTACGCCTAGTACCAGGATCGGCAGGATCGTCGGGCCGAGGGCCAGTGTCGGCGTTCCTTCCAGCAACGTCGCCCGCATGCCTTGCAGGACGTACGTCGCCGGTGAAATCGTCGCCAGCGGCTCCATCCAGTCCGGCAGGACCGAGATCGGATAGTAGACCCCCGAGACCAGGAGCAGGATCGACGAGATGACGAATGTCATCTCTTCACCTCGCTCCGGGAATAGGAGCGGTAGCACCGCCGCCATGATCCCGAAACCCAGGAAGCTCACGCTCCCCACGAGCAGGATGAGCGCAGCTCCTCCCAGGTTGGCGTTGCTCAGATCGACGCTGAAGAAGAGCGCCAGCACGCCCAACAGCAAGGCGGAGCGGACAAGCCCGTAGATGATGCTGAAGAGCGAGACTCCGAGCATGTGCGCCAATCGCGAAATCGGCGCCATCATCGTGTACTCGATCGTCCCCTCCCATCGCTCCCAAGCAACCATCTCACCGACGTTGGCGAAGACCGCCCGTAGGTACGCCCAGACCACCGTGCCAATCCCGAGATAGAGGACGAGATCGAGTTGACCTTCCTGAGAGGCACCGCCACTCGCCTGCATCTGTGCCTCGCCGATATAGAGCACGCTCATCGCCGACGCCACGTTGAAGATCAGGAACGCCAACTCCATGTGCCAGTAGCGGCGGACGAGGTACAAGTTGCGTTCGACGAACGCCAGCGAGGCGCGTGTCTCCCACCAGAGCCCGGCGCCCGGCAGCGCGTTCGCTACCGGACGCAACGATTCATTCATTCGTTGCCTCCTTCGTCGTCGTCCTCCAGGGACCGTCCGGTCAGATGGATGAAGATCTCTTCCAGCGTCGGCTCGGCCGAGCTCACCTCGTCTCCATACCGCTGCTTCAGTCCGTCCACCGTGTCGAGCGCGGCTAGACGGCCCTTTTCCAGGATGGCGACACGGTCGCAGAGCGCCGCCGCCTCGGCCATGTCGTGCGTGCAGAGGAGAATCGTCGCGTCGTGCCCCTCGCGCAGCTCACGCACGAACCGCTGCACGTCGAGCTTCGAGCGCGGGTCGAGCCCGGTCGTCGGCTCGTCGAGCAGGAGCAGCACCGGCGAGGTCAGCAGGGCGCGCGCGATAGCAACCTTCTGTTGCATCCCGCGCGACAACTGCTCCAGTGGCTCGCTCACCTTGTCGCGCGCGACGCCAAGCCGCTCCAGCACGGCGTAGGTCTCATCGCGTACCGCCGGTCCGCTCCGCCCGTAGAGGCGCAGCGCGTAGGCGAGGTTCTCCCCTGGCGAGAGCTTCTTAAAGAACGACGCTTCGACCGAGACGCGATTGATCAACCGCTTGACTTCTGCTTCGTCGCGCCGCACGTCGTACCCGAATACCTCGATTCGGCCAGAGTCGGGAATCAGCAGCGTCGAGAGCATGCGAATCAGGGTCGACTTCCCGGAGCCGTTGGCGCCGAGGATGCCGAAGATCTCGTTGCGGGCGACCGTAAAGGAGACGTCGTTGACCGCATGGACTTCTTTGCTCCGCCCTCGCCGCAACAGCGGGCGCTGAATGAAGACCTTGGAGACATGGTCGACCACGGCGGCCGGCTCGATCACCTGGCTCATGCCGATCCGTGGTTCAGGCTGCGTTACTTGTGACGGCCGCTCAAGTGTCAAGGCCATTGTCCCTGTCCCTTGTCCCTTCTCGCTGCTCGTTTTGCACGTGCACGTGCAGCTCTGGAAACTGCCTCCCGGCGCAACGCGGGCAAAAAAGAACCGCGGGCGAGAGGTCTATCCTCTGCCCGCGGTGGGAAGTGCTGCGTGATGCCGTTCGATCACGTATCCCCGCCGACAGGCAGACTCCGACCATTAGCGCTGGGCGCGATGTCCCACAGGCGTGGGCACACCACGGGCCGACCGCTGCCGCGGCCGGAGAACCCAGTGTTGGTCAAGATCCGCTCCATCGCCTGTCTCCCGAATCGAAACACATGCCCTCTCGCGAAGGCAGGGTGCCAGAGTAGAGGTCCCGTGCTCTAATGTCAACCACTACTCGCGACCATTGATGGTCGTATCGGGTGCCCTCTGGACGATGCGGCCGTCGTGATGATCGATCCGTGCCAGCCAGAGTTCCGGCTGGCGAATCTCTTTCATCGTTGGCAGATACTCCGCCCCGTCCCAGACGCGACGCGCGAAGCCGTGACCACGCTCCTGGACTATGCGATCGATGAATTCCTCACCCAGGCGATACTGCTCCATCTTAACGTCGAGACCGGTCAGCTTAGCGAGCAGCCGGTCCGCCTGGGAGCGCTGCTGCAATCGTTGCGCGAAGCGGCGCGAAATCATCGCGTAGTTCGGCAGCAACTCGCGGCCGACGACGTTCATGACGTGGTTGGAATACCCCTCGACGATGCACATCGTCGCTTGCATCTGGATGAAGAGCTCGCGCTGCTCGGCGTTCATCAGCGATTCCAACCAGCTACCCGATTCGCCGCCTCCAGACCGGACCCGCTCGACGTAGAGACGCAGACCTCCCAACCCCTGAGAGCGGAGATTCTCCGCGTCCTCGCGTAGGAACCCGAAGTAGCGCTCGAGCATGGCATTGAAGTGATCACGCAACCAGGGATGTGCCTCGAACTCAAAGGCGTGTGTCGTCTCGTGTAGGGCCAACCACATGCGGAACTCTTCACGCGGCAGCCCCAGATTACTCTCCGCGGCCCGGATATTCGGCTCGACATAATAGAGGCGACCTGGACTCAGTGGCTCGCGGCCGAGGAGAGTCAGGTCGTATTGACCAAGGACCTTGCGCCCCAGGTAGCCGAGGAGTAGCCCGACTTCGGCGCTGAGCACTTTCTGATTGAACGTACCGAGCATCTGCCCCGCGATCGACCGTCTCGCCGCGTCTCCTAGAATGCTGAGCCCTTCCAGAGGCGCGAACATGCGCTCGAAGGAGTCGATGTTGGCATTGACCCAGTCCACGCGGTCGAACGCAAACGTGCGCTCCGGTGCGTCCGGGAGGTGATCCCCGGTGTACTCGCTCACGATTGGCACGCAGCGCGCAACCAGCGTGCGGTACTCGGCGTCGAGCTTGCGCCGGTCCGCCATGGAGAGAGCCTCATCGCGGCTCATCGTCACCGCGATGTCGCGCGCGGTGCGCCAGTCGATGAGAGGCGGCGCTTCGGTCGTTTGGTCTAGAGATGGCTCGTGCAGGCGTTGACCGACCCACGCTCCAGCGGCCGCGGCGAGGAGCACGCCAGCGGCGAGGACACGGCGGTCTGGACCGCGACGGGTGGGGTCTACCAGTTCAGCAGCGGGAGCGACGGACATGATGATCCTTTCCACGGTCGGGCGCTGGCACATGGGATGTCAAAACGGACGCCGAATCGGCACGTCTGACACCAGCGCAGTGCGGGGAAAACGCGCGCTACCCGGTTCCGGTTCCCCGCATGGTGGTGTTGCGCGACGGTGCAAACGAGCTGAACACGGCATCCTGAAGGATGATCTTGCCGTCGTCGAGGACCGTACGGTCGACCCGGACGTCGAAACCGTCCTGCGCCGACTCGACCACTCGCTCTTGACCGAGTGGTAGTTCAGGCGATTCGGTGTAGATCATCTGCTCGGGTGCCTTGACTTCGTTTTCAATGGTTGGCTCCGGGACGACGACCTCCCAGCCAGGATCTGTGCCGAAGATGCGGGCGTACACCATCGTGCCGTCCGGGATCAGCGCCACCGCGATCCAGCGACCAGTTGTGTTCTTGAACTTCAGATCGAGGCGCCAGTCGGGTTCGATATTCACCATGGCATCCAGCCCCGGCAGACCGCTGACTGCCTCCCCGTAGGTCCGCAGGTAATAGGGATGCTGGTGCCGCTCCTCGAACGGAAGACCGGCCCAGAACGCGGCCTGGAACAGCGTGGTCGAGACCTGGCAGATGCCGCCGCCGACGACCGGGGCGGTGGTGAACCCACCTCGACCATCGTCGACGATGCCAAGACCGGTCACGAACCCATTTTCTTCCGTGATCAAGCCGATGCTGTCGGCGTAGGAGAATGTGCCACCGGGAGGAACCAGCCAACCATTGAGATTGGACGAGGCCACTTCGATATTCTGCCGGCGAGCATCGCTCGAATCGCCGTACCAGGTTCCACCCTCACCCAGGACGTCGTCACCAAGGGTGATAGCGCTACCGTCCTTGGCGGTCCAGCGGGGCATGAGCGTGCGTACCCCGAGCTGGACATCGGTCTGGCGGTCGAGGAACGCGGCCATCACGCTGGCAACGCCGCGATCGAGGTCCAGCTCACGACCTTTGCTCTCATGGACCGCGAGCTGGATCTTGCCATCGATGATGCGCCAGCGGGCATCCTGAACGGGGATATCGAAGTCCAACGCATACCGATCCAGACTCTCCCGCACGAGATCTGGGTCGAGACCGAATGTAAAGGGCTCTTCCGCGCCGGGCTGGGAGTGAATCGTCAGCGCGCGCAGCAGATCACCCCGGTCGAGCACCCCTTCACCGCCATCCCAGCTCAGCGTGATGCCGGGATCCAAGAGGTCTTCACCGCGCGCGACGGCCGCGGCCGCCATGGCGTCCGAAATCTTCGCGGGTGTCTCGTCGACCACCAGCGCGATCTCGTCTTCGCCAGCGAGAAGCCCCTGTGCGATCGCCGCGACCGATGCGTCCACATCAACCCGCGCCGCTGAGACAGCGGGAACGACCGCCAGCCGGCCGTTTTCGTCGACGGTGATGTTCGCATCGACCGCGTCCCGGTCGATCTCGGTTGCGAGTCCGGCGACGAGCGTATGCAGTGGCCTGGGGTCCACGCGCAGGTTCGAGGTCGCAGGATCCACGCCGAGCAAAGGCCTCAAACTGTCAGGCGGAATGTGCCAGACGGCGTCGTCGAACGAGAGGATCAGCGGGGCATCGACCGCGGCACCCGCTTCCGGGAGATTCGGGGTCAACGACGCGGTGGTGACGTCAGCCGGATCATCCTCGGTCACCATCGGGACAGGATCGTGGGCGAAGGTGGCGATCCGATTGGCTAGCAATGATTCGGTCGCGCTGTAGTCGAGACGGGTTCCGGTGACATCCGGAACGATCTCGGGTCGTCCGCTCGCGCCGAAGGCCAGCGTGGCATCGATGGCGGGTCTGACGACATTGGGAGCTATGGCCGCGATGCTGCCGTGCGCGGCATCCGGATCGAGGTGAATCGCCGGTGATATCAGGACACCGTGCACCAACGCTCGCGCCCAGGCGCGTGATTGGTCCCACAACGATCCCTGACGACCCCAATCCATGGCAGCCGCAATCGTCGCCGCGCTATCAAGGCGAGCGCCGGCATCGGCCGGCGTGATCTGGAAGGTCTGGTCGCCCGCGGTGAGCGTGAGCGGTCTGCCGGCATACTCCGCGAAGTAGGCATCGAGGCGAGCACTAGCATCAGCCGCGGAGAGACCGCCGAGATCAAGCCCGGCGACGTGGATACCCTGATAGATGCGTCCCTCGTAGGACGAGGCGTAGAGCCCTAGCCCCGCGACCCCCGCCGCGACAAAGAGCGCGACCACTAGCAAGATCCGGTTTAAAAGGCGTGCGACGCGTTGTGAGCGCGCCGGTGCGGTCAGCGAAATGCGCCGGACTCCGGCAGTGGTACCGCCAAGCCATGCGGTGACGTTCATGGGGTCTCCGGCGGGTGGACCAAAGTCACGCGACATCCTCAACGCAGAGTATAGGGTGTTGGGGTGGTAGGGTGATAGGGCGATAGCTGTTAGCAACGGAGGAAGATTCAGTGACCGAGCAAGGCGAACGGACGGTTGTGGCGACAGACGGGGCTCCGGCCGCTATCGGGCCGTACTCACAGGGCATCATGGCCAATGGTCTCATCTTTACCGCTGGGCAGCTTCCCCTCGATCCGGAGACCATGACGATTGTCGACGGCGATATCACCGTCCAAACCGACCGGGTGATGCAGAATCTGGCCGCCGTGCTTGCGGCGGCCGGGTCTGGGTTCGATCGCGTCGTCAAGACGACCTGCTTTCTGGCGGACCTGAACGACTTCGCGGCCTTCAACGCGGTCTACGGGCGCTTCCTTGGCATCAACCCGCCTCCGCGCTCAACTGTCCAGGTCGCAAAGCTGCCGCTGGGTTCATTAGTCGAGGTGGAGTGCATCGCGCTGGTGCCGTACTGACCCATGGCGGCCTTGCCGACAGCGTTCGACGTGCGGCACTTCTTAGAGCTCCCACTTCGCGAGCGCGGTGCTCCGACATGTGGTCTCGCTCCATAAACGGTGCGGCGGCGCTCTTGTTACGACTGGTATGATGAGAAGGTGCCGGCGGTGTCCGTCCGGAGCGTCCCGACGAGGAGCCGTCACGAGGCGCAGCGACGTTGTAGTGCGGAAAGGGGAAGACCGATGCCGTTCTACCTGACCCGGTTCAGCTACACGCCCGCTACCTGGGCGAGGCTCATTCAGAACCCCGAGGACCGTCGCGGGGCGGCAACGCAGTACGTGGAAGCGGTCGGCGGTACGCTTCACGGATTCTGGTATGCCCTCGGAGAGCACGACGCCTACGCCCTATACGAAGCGCCGGATACTGTATCTATTGCCGCCATGGCGCTCGCTATCAACTCGGGGGGAGCCCTGAGCTCCTATCAGACGATTCCGTTGCTGACGGTCGAGGAGGCCATGGCCGCCATGCGCCAGGCCGCTGAGATCAGCTACCGGCCACCGGGGGCGAAACGATAAGAGCCGGTGGCATAGGCGAGTGGGACGGAAGCCGATGGCCCGCGCTCGCCGCGCCTAGCCCTTGTCAACCCCCCAGCGCCTCGCGCAGCCACAGCATCGGTTCGGGAATCCCGTCGGGATCACCGCTGAACCCGAACTCCGAGTTCTGCGGTTTGGATGCTTGGGTCTGAAGCCAGGTTCGCACCTGGTCCGGGCTCGGCCGGAACCCGTTGCCGTAGGTGAAGGACTGAATAAAGTCCGCTACTGCCCCGGCCACGTGCGGCGACGCCGAGCTCGTTCCCGACTGCTGCTTCCGCTTGTCGTCTTTCCCCAGCGATAGGATGCAATCTCCCGGCGCGGCGACGTCGATGTCCGCGCCGAAGTTGGAGTAGGGGAGGAACGTGTCGTCGGCCTGCCCGGAACAGGTGACCGGTCCCGCATGACCTGGCGCTCCGTCTGAATCGGCCATACCGGAGACGGTGATCACCTCATCAAAGCTCGCAGGTACGCGGGTGCTGGCGTCCGTGCCCTGGTTGCCGGCCGCGACCACGACCGGGACGCCGGAGTAGACCACTTTACAGATGGCTTGGTGGAGCGGGCTACTTTCGCAGGGACCGTCGCTGCCGACGCCACTCAGGCTGAGGTTTACGACATCGATGGTGCCGCGATGCTTGGCGACCCAATTGAGTCCGCAGATGACATCGCTGAATGAGCCGCTGCCGTTCTGGTCGAGCACCTTGACCGCCCAGACGCGCGCGCCGGGCGCGACGCCGACGATGCCTTTGCCATTGTCGAGCGCCGCCGCAATTCCCGCGACGTGGGTACCGTGGCCGTTGTCATCTTCCCAGATCTTGCTCTTACCGTCTTTCTTCTTGTGCTTGTGCTTATGCCCCTTGTGGTGGTGCTTGCCCCCACCCTTGTTCTTTTTCTCTGCCCCCTGCTGGAGCTCCGCAATGTTGCTCTTCCGACCCTTCCCCTTCTTTCCTTTTCCACCTTTCTTCTTGTGCTTGTGCTTGTGCTTGTG